>VFSW01004731.1_pt1 | contig 20274 bp, 10 predicted proteins | sample 5358111 | NCBI WGS metagenome assembly VFSW01 (sample SAMN11554181, study PRJNA540505) | mine drainage metagenome | isolation source: sediment from site ElyBrook_90M | place: USA: Ely Copper Mine, Vershire, VT | collected 2017 | reverse complement strand
CAGCTGGTCGATTTCAACCAATGGGACGAGCGTTATACCCCCGAGACACGCACCACCCAAATCGGGCTGGCGCGCGCCGCCCGCCTGCGCATCCTGGCGCTGGAAGATTGGCTGCCGGGCGGCCTGCTGCTGGTGGGTTTGTTTTTTCTGGGGTTGTACCTGTTCCAAAGAAATAAAAAAGCCCCGCTTCGTGCGGGAACCGGGACTACCGCGCTGGTTGATCGCCCATGATCGGGCTTCAAACCGATCCAGTAAGCCACACGCAAACTCTTGATGAGGAAGCCTGATGAATAAATTAGGGATCACTCCCAAACTCACACTGATTTTCATTCTATTTGCTGGGGCGGTCTTGGTAGGCTTAGGTGTACCAGCCTATAGTAACGGCCGCACCGCGTTGGAAACCGCCACCGTCTCCGAATTACTTTCGACCGCCCTGGAGAAGCAGGCTGCCCTGGATACCTGGGTTGCAAACCGGCAGCAGAGTATCGGTGACATTGCCAACCAGGCCCAATTGCGGGAGAGCGTTACGGCGCTTATGGCTGCTGCTCCGGGTTCTTCAGGTAGCGGGAGTGCCCACACCGACCTGGTGGCCGATTTGGGAAATTGGGCCGGTGAGGGGCACCGGTTTCTTTCAATGGAAGTGATAGATGCAGCCACCGGCCGCGTCATCGCGGCAACGGATGACATTGAAGAGGGTAAATTCAGAGAAGAACAAGCTTACTTCATCAATGGGTTAAAGGCTGCGTATGTCCAGAATCCGTATTACGACCTCTCGCAGCAGCGTCCCAGCATGACGGCGGCGGCGCCGGTTCTATCGCCCGATGGACGGGTGATCGCTGTCCTGGCCGGTCCCCTGAACATGGACGAAATGAACGCGATCATCCAGCGCCGCAGCGGTCTGCACCAAACGGATGATGCCTATTTGGTCAACACCTCGAACTTGTTCGTGACCCAGCCGCGCCTAAATCCCGATCCGGCAGTCCTGCAGCGCGGTGTTCACACCGAGGCTGTCAATGCCTGCCTGGCCCATAACAGCGGTGTGGTCTCCGCCCCGGATTATCGTGACGTACCGGCCTTCATCGTTTACCGCTGGCTGCCTGAGCGCCAACTTTGCCTGATCACAAAATTAGACCAGGATGAAGCGCTCACGCCGGCGCGGGTACTGGCTACCACGATGGCGCTTATCGGCGGCCTGGTTTTACTGGTCGGTTCAATTATAGCGTTTGGCTTATCACGCAGCATTGCCAGACCGGTTCGCCAACTGGTTCAGGGCGCCGAGCAGATTGGCCTGGGCAACCTGGATCACCGCATTGAGGTCAAGTCGGGGGATGAGATCGGCAAACTGGGCACTGCGTTCAATGCAATGGCGTCTGCCATTGGCGAAAAGGAAACCCAGTTACGCAAGTGGGCCACCGACCTGGAGCTGCGCGTGGAAGAACGCACAATTGAGCTTCGTGCAAGCGAGGAGCGTTACCGAATTCTCTCGGAAACCTCCCCCGACATGATCTTTGTCATCGATCGGCAGGACAAAGTGCAATATGTCAATAATCTGGCTGCCAGACAGTTTGGTAAAACACCCGAGCAAGTGATCGGGAAAGAGCGCACGGAATTGTTCCCGCCCGGTATCGCCGAGAATCAGGCGCTTGGTTTGCAGCAGGTATTGAACTCAAGTGAGCCATTTTCATCAGAAAGTCAGATAGCTTTCCCGGGTGGACACCTCTGGCTGGAAACCCAACTTGTACCTTTGCTCGATGAAGCGGGTAAAGTTGGCGCCGTGATGGGGGTCTCACGTGACGTTACTGAGCGCAAACGCGCGGAGGCAGAAATCATACGGCGCAACCACGAACTCACTACGCTCTACTCCATCAGCAGCGCGACTGCACAATCCCTGGACCTGGACGAGACGCTCAACCGCGCTGTGGAGTCGACGTTGGGGGCGCTAGACGTCGAAACGGGCGGCATTTACCTTGTGGAACCGGATGGAGAAACGCTGACGCTGCGCGTGCATCGCGGCGTTTCGGATGAAATCGCCAGGAATCTGCATTGTGTCAAAATGGGTGAAGGCATGTCGGGCAGAGCTGCCGCTGAGAAACAAACGGTCGTGTTGGATGTGCAGGATTATCCCTCGCAGCGATTGGCGCCCTACATTATTCAGGAACGATTTCAGACTCTAGTGAGCATACCGCTCCTGTCAGCGGGTGAAGCGGTAGGCGCGCTGAACCTGTCGACGCGTCGCGTCCGTGCTTTCCCACCGGAGGAACTGGAGCTACTGACGGCTATCGGCCAGCAATTAGGGAGCGCGGTGCAGAACGCGCTGCTCTATCAGAAGCTTCAATCCGAACTAGATGAGCGCACACGAGCGGAGGAGACGCTTCGGGATACCGAAGCACGTTATCGTGGATTATTCGAGCAATCACCGTATGGCATTCTACTGATAGACCTTGAAACAGGAAAAACCATCGAGGCGAATGAGATTGCCCATAAGCAATTGGGCTACACCCGTGAGGAATTTAATGCTCTGAGAATCTCTGACTACGAAACGGTAGAGAATCCAGAGGAAACAGCAAAACGCATGCAAAAAGTAATCAGCGAAGGAAGCGACGATTTCGAAACCATACAACGCACCAAAAGCGGCGAGATCAGGAATGTGCATGTATGGGCAATGACAATTCATTTGAGTAATCGTGTTGTTTTCTACACGATTTTCCAGGATATCACCGAACGTAAGCAGGCTGAAGACGAAATTGCCCGACGTAATCATGAATTATCGGTTCTTTACAAAGTAAGCCAGGGCAGTCTCCAATCCCTCGATCTGCAAATCATGCTCGATCATGTGACCCCAACGATGATTCAAGAACTTGGAGGCGCTGCGGGGGGAATCTATGTGCTGGAGCCGGATGGAGTGACGATGACGCTCCGTTCGTATTTCGGACATTCAGAAGAATTTGTCAACTCTGTGCGTCAAATCAAGCGAGGTGAAGGCATCTAGGGCAAAGCTGTGTCGGAAGGCAAACCCATTGTCCTTCGTTTGGACGCATATCCAACGGAGCGGCTGACTCGCCTCGTCACCCAATCTGGGTTTCAAACTATGGCGAGCGCGCCATTGATGGCTGGCGGGCGAGCGATTGGCGCGTTAAATTTGGGATTTAGAGAAGTCCGCACTTTTTCGCCCGGAGAACTCCGCCTGCTGGAAACGATAGGGCAAATCCTCGGCACAGCGATGCAAAATGCGCAACTATACACCCAAGTCCAAGAATTGGTTTCCAATCTCAAACGTTCCAACGCCGAACTGGAGCGCTTCGCCTACGTGGCTTCCCATGACCTGCAAGAGCCATTGCGCATGGTGACCAGTTACTTGCAATTGCTAGAGCGGCGTTATAGGGACAAACTGGATGACGATGCCAAGGAATTCATCAACTATGCCGTGGACGGCTCCATCCGCATGAAGATGCTGATCAACGACCTGCTGGCTTACTCGCGCGTGGGCACGCGCGGCAAGGATTTCACCTTCATCGATTGTGAGGAAGTGCTGGAGCGCGTCCTCAGCACCTTGCAGATCTCGATTGAAGAAAGCCGGGGCAAGGTGACTCACGATCCATTGCCGAAGTTAATGGCTGACGACGTTCAATTAGAGTCGCTCTTCCAAAACCTGGTCGGGAATGCGATCAAGTTCCATGGCAAGAAACCACCCAGGATCCATGTGGGTGTCGAGCAGAAAGGCAAGGAGTGGGTCTTCTCGGTCAGCGACAACGGCATCGGCATCGACCCCCAGTATTTCGAGCGCATCTTCATCATTTTCCAGCGTCTGCACAACCAAAAGGATTACGCCGGGACGGGCATCGGCCTGGCGATCAGCAAGCGCATCGTCGAGCGCCACGGCGGGTGCATCTGGATTGAGTCTCAACCCGGAAAGGGATCCACTTTCTACTTTACACTTCCAATCAAAGGAGAATCATAATGACTGAACGAATCAGAACAAAAGCAATTGACATCCTGCTGGTTGAGGATAACCCCGGCGACGTGCGCCTGACGCGCGAAGCCCTCAAAGAGGGGAAAGTCCTCAATACCCTGCACGTAGTCGGAGATGGCATCGAGGCCCTGGCGTTTCTTAGACATGAAGGCCGGTATGCCAGGGTGTCTCATCCGGATATCATCCTGCTTGATCTCAACTTACCCAGAATGGATGGCCGAGAATTACTGTCAGAGATAAAATCTGACCCCAACCTGCGGCGCATCCTGGTGGTTATCCTGACCACATCCAAAGCCGAAGAGGATATCATCCAATCCTATGATTTGCATGCCAATTGCTATATCACCAAGCCTGTGGACCTGGACCAGTTCTTTACGGTGGTCAAGTCAGTGGAAGAATTTTGGTTTACGATTGTCAAGCTGCCTTCGAACGGGATGAAATAAGCTGGATTACTAATTTATCATTTGGATGTCGATTGTAGCGTTGCCCCCCAATATATCTAAGTGAAGGCTAAAAACAACAAGGCCGGATAAGCGATTAGCGAGCAACTATGGATCCTGAACACAAACGTATTTTACTGGTCGAAGATAACTCTGCGGATGCCCGGCTGATGGTCGAATTACTGACCGATGCCGGCGCTGGCGAGGGTGAGTTGCAGCACGTTGACCGGATAAGCGCTGCTTTGAATCGTCTAAGTGAACAGAAAATTGATGTCATCTTGCTGGACCTTTCACTCCCAGACGAGAGTGGTCTTGACACTGTGCAGCGCATGTGCGCGGCCGATCCGCATATGCCCGTCATTGTGTTGACCGGCCTGGAAGATGATGCTTTGGCCCTGGCTGCGGTTCAGGCGGGCGCCCAGGATTACCTGGTCAAGGGACAGGTAGATGGAGCAGGGATCGCGCGCTCCATCCGTTATGCCGTTGAGCGCAAGCGGCTGGAAGAGGGTTTGCATTATCTGGCCACCCATGACGCCTTGACCAGCCTGCCCAACCGTCGTTTGTTCCAAGATCTTATGGTCCATGCTATTGAACGCGCCCGCCGTAATCGTAAGGGCAGGAACGAAAAGTGGGAAATGGCCGTCGTGCTGCTTGATTTGGACAACTTTAAGAGTATCAACGACACGTTAGGCCATGCACAAGGCGACCTCTTACTGCAAGCCGTAGCAAATCATTTAAAAAGATCCATCTGCAAATCTGACACACTGGCCCGTATGGGTGGGGATGAGTACACGATGATCTTTGAAAATTTAACTGGAGGGGAGGACGCCGAAATCCTTGCCAGGAAAATCCAGACTGTATTTTTACAACCCTTTCAACTTGGCGATCACAGCCAGTATTGGCATCAGCCTGTATCCCTATGATGGCGAGGAGGCCGAATCCTTGCTCAAGTATGCTGACATTGCCATGTACAATGCCAAACGAGCCCGTAATCAGGTCTGTTTTTATGGTGAATGTAAGGATGACCTATGAAAAAGAAATCGATCCACATCTTATTGTTGGAAGACAATCCCGGCGATGTGCGTTTATTCCGCGAGTTCTTGCGTGAAGATAATCTTGCTCAAGTTGAGCTGGATCATGTTGAACGGCTTAAAACCGGCCTTGAACAGCTAACTCAAAGAAAACCGGATATTATTCTGTTGGATTTAGGACTACCGGATAGCCAGGGCCTGGAAACATTCACACAGGTTTATGCTCAGGCGCCGGAAGTGCCGATTATCGTACTGACAGGGCTTAATGATACCGAGCAAGCTGTCGAGGCTGTAAGGGCCGGGGCGCAGGATTACCTGGTCAAAGGGGAGATCAGCGGCGGTTTGTTGGTGCGCGACATCCGTTATGCAATCGAGCGCAAACAGGTGGAGGCCCAGCTCAACGAACAACTCGACGAGCTGAAGCGCTGGCAGGACGCCACTTTGGGGCGGGAAGGGCGCGTCATCGAGTTAAAACGTGAGGTAAATCAACTGCTGGCCCAAGCTGGCCAGCCGCCGCGCTACCCTAGCGTCGAAGTAGAAAATTAATAAGAGGTAAACCGGTGCAGGCTAATCTATATTTCGTCTCTATCCTCCTGATGACCGGGCTGACCGGCTGGCTGGCTTTTTATGCCTGGCAGCAGAAAAAGGTGCCAGGCGCCCGCGTCTATGCCGCCCTGGCGGTGTGCGAATGTCTGCTGGCGCTGACCGAGATGCTCTCCATGCTCAGCCTGGGACTGGCGCAGGCCTTGTTCTGGTTCAATACCCGTTTTCTCTTTACGGGCGCTATCTCAGTTTTATTCCTGGTGTTTGCACTGGAATACAACGGCCACAAGGTCTGGCTCTCCAGGCCCTTGATCGCCGCTGCTTTCATCATCCCGATCCTCACTCAATTTATCCTGTGGAGCAACAAACTGCCCGGACTGTGGGAAAAACAGGAAGTCAGCTTTCATCAAATGGGCCTGTTCTGGTTCTCAGATACCAGCGCCCGCATTCCCGGTTTGTGGTTCCTGGTCCAGTCGTTTTACAGCCTGCTGTTGCTGTCGGCCGGGATTGGGGTGATCCTCATCACCGCCTGGCGCAAGCCGCGCTTGTATGGCGGCCAGGCGCTGCTGCTGTCTGCCGGAGCGTTGATCGCCCTGGTCACTGCGCTTATCCCAACCCTCAACCTGGTCCCGCCAGGGGGGATTAATCCTTTCATTCCGGGGGTTGGGGCGAGCGCCATGTTGTATGCCCTGGCTATTTTCCGCTTGCAGTTTTTGAGGCGCGCCCCAACAGACGGCGCTGTATCAAAACATGCCCCTTTAGAAGCGCAAGGGAGACGGTCCCTGGCGTTCTTCCTCTTTATTTTCCTGCTGTTAGTGAGCGGGATGAGTGCCATCGGCTATCTATCTTATCGCCATTACGCGTCTCAATTCCGCGCCCAGGTGGAAGGGAAGTTATCGGCGATTGGATCGCTCAAGCTGAGTGGGATGGAGGAATGGCGTGCCGATCGGTTGAAGGATGGTAAAGCGATCCAGCAGAATGACACGTTCGCCGTGCTGGTGCAGAAATTGTTGGATAATCCTCTCGATGCGCAGGCGCAAGGACAACTTCAAAACTGGCTGGATATTTTGTATAGGTCTGGCGATTATAAACAGGTTTTCTTGCAAGATGCCTCCGGCGTTGAGAAAATGTCGTCTCCGGCTCAGTCGGAGGCGCCTGCCCACCTTGGCGGAGCAGTTCCTTCAACCTTGAAAGCTGGGCAGGTCGTTTTCCTGGATTTTCACCGCCATGTTGAAGATGGCTCAATCAATCTGGCCATCCTGATTCCCATTTATGCCGGTAAGGATATTAACCGCCCGTTGGGAGTGCTGACTCTGGAAATTGATCCGGCGACTTTCCTGTATCCTTACATCCAGGAGTGGCCCACGCTCAGCGCCAGCGCAGAAACGCTGCTCGTGCGCAGGGATGGATCCAATGTACTCTTTCTAAACCCCTTACGCTTCCAAAAGGATGCGGCGGTGAACCTGCGCATACCCCTGACGAATACACAGAGCCTGGCAGTAAAGGCTGTCTCAGGACAGACCGGCGTGGTGGAAGGGGTTGATTACCGCGGCGTGCCAGTCATCGGTGACATACATCCTGTACCGGGTTCGCCCTGGTTCCTGGTGTCACGGATGGACATCGCCGAAGTCTACGCCCCAATGCAAGAACGGCTTTGGCAAACGCTGTTTTTGTTCGGGGCATTGATATTCGCCTCCGGCGCCGGGCTAGGGCTGGTCTGGCGGCAGCAGCGGATGAATTCATACCGGGCCTACTACCAGGCAGCCGAGGAGCTGCGGGTGAGCGATGAAAAAATCAAAAAAGCTTTCCTGATCACCCCGGATGCGATTACCATTACACGTCTTTCGGATGGCCGGTTCGTATCTGTGAACCAGGGCTTCACGAATATTCTGGGGTACACAGAAGCAGATGTGATCGGTAAAACTTCCCTGGAACTCGATATCTGGGCTGAGCGAGAAGACAGAAAAAAAGTCGTTGCAGCATTGCAAGCCTATGGAAATGTCGAGAATTACGAAGCTAAATTTCTCACAAAGTCGGGCGGTTTAGTGGATGGCTTAATGTCGGCTGCATTGATCGAGTTGAATGGAGAGCCCCATGTGATTAACAGCACCAGGGATATTACCGGGCGTAAACGGGAAGAAGAAGCACTCCAGAAAAGTGAAGAAAACTATCGCCTGCTATTTGAACAGGCTGTCGACGGTATCTTCATTGCCGATAGGGAAGGTAATTATGTGGATGTGAATTCCAGCGGATGCACTTTGTTGGGTTATTCCCGAGATGAAATCCTGCGTTTGAACATGCACGATCTGGTTACATCACAAGATCAACAAAAGACGCCTTTGAAAATGAATGAATTACAAGCCGGTAATTCTGTATCCAGCCAGCGCCAAATGCGCTGCAAAGACGGCTCCCTGATCGATGTGGAAATCAGCGGAAGGATGCTCCCCGATGGACGATTGCAGGGGATGGTAAGAAATATTACTGAGCGTAAACGGGTCGAGAAAGAGCTGCACTGGCAAAACGAATATCTGACCGCCTTGCAGGAGACTACTCTCGAGCTGTTATCGCAATTGGATCCCGAGACTTTGTTGGAAAATATTGTCCGGCGAGCCGGGCTGTTGATGGGCACATCCTCCGGTTACCTTGACCTGGTGGATCCGGAGAGCGGGCTGCTCAAACCGCGGGTTGGAATAGGGGCGTTGGCCGAATCACTCAAGCACCAGGTTCAACCCGGTGAAGGCATAGCCGGGACCGTTTGGCAAACCGGACAGCCGTTAGTCGTGAACCATTACGATCAATGGGTGGGCCGCATTGGTGGTTACACCCATGGCCTGCTTGCATCCGTCATCGGTGTTCCGCTGCTTTACAGCGGGAAAGTGTTGGGCGTGTTGGGCCTTGGCTACGAATATGACACGCAGCGCACTTTTGAACCAGGGGATGTCGAAATTCTGACCCAGTTTGCCCGGTTAGCGGCGATTGCTATCGAAAATGCGCGCTTGCTTTCGGTTGCCCAACAAGAGCTGGCCGAGCGCAAGCTAAAAGAATTGCAGCTTCTGGCCGCTCAGGCTGAAATGCAAGCTCTGCTCGCCAAGGCTGACCAGTCGCGTCGCGCCCTGCTCAGCGTTGTGGAAGACCAGAAACGGGTGGAGGAGGCGCTACAATCGAGTCAGGAACGTTACCGCCTGATCTCGACAGTAGCTTCCGATTATATGTTCTCTTCACTGCTCGATGCTAACGGCAAACTCACTTTGAACTGGGTTGCCGGAGCATTTGAGGCGATCACAGGCTACACTTACGAAGATTACGTCGCTCATGGTGGATGGCGGGCCGCCTTGCATCCCGATGATCTGGCAGTAGATGACCGCGATATAGAAAAATTACGCATGAACCAGCCGGTCATCACCGAAGTGCGGACAATTACGAAAACCGGCAGGGTAGTTTGGGTACGAGTCTATGCTCATCCCGTGTTCGACATGGAGCGTAAAGAATTGGTTGGTATCTTTGGGGCAGTCCAAGATATCAGCGAACGCAAGCAGGTGGAGAATGCGCTGAGAGAGAGTGAAAATCGCTTCCGTACTTTATTTGAACAGGCAGCCGTGGGTGTGGCGCTGGTTGAAACAAAAACCGGTCGCTATATCGAGATTAACAAATGTTATTGCGATTTCCTGGGCTATACCAAAGAGGAGATGCTAAATTTATCCTTCCAGGACGTTACCTGTCCAGACGATGTTCAGGAGAATATAGAAAACAATGCTGCGTTATTAACTGGGAAAATCAAGGAATTTACCATCGAGAAGCGATATTTCCGCAAGGATAGGAATATTGTGTGGGGAAACCTGGCGGGTTCCCCTTTGTGGGCGCCTGGAGAAAAGCCATTACATTATTTGCACATTGCCGTGGTACAAGACATCACCGAGCGCAAACGAGCCGAAGAAGCACTTAAACAACGCGTAAAGGAGTTGAGCATCATCTACCAGGCTGCTCAACGCCTGCAACAGCAATTTACACCCAAAACGTTGGCGCGGCAGATCATTGAAATCATTGAAACCCTGGCCAATTATGACTATGCCGCAGTGCTGTTGATTGGTCAAGACTCTGAGACCTTAATCCCGTTTGCCTTGAGCGAACAAGGTAAAGGCAGCGAATTTATTGAACAGGATAAGGTTTATATCGAGAGCCAGGCGCCGCGCCTCGGGCGAGGCATTACCGGCTGGGTGGCGCAAAACGGTCAGAGCTTTCTCAGCGGGGATGTAACCCAAGAGCCGGTTTATTTCGCCATGCGTCCAGACATTCATTCTGAGTTGTGTGTGCCCTTGCGCGTCGGCAAAACTGTGATCGGCGTGCTTAATATCGAAACCAACCGCTCCGCCGCGTACAACACCACCGACCAGAATGTGCTCGAAACAGTCGCAACACAAATTGCCGCGGCGATTCAAAATACGCGCTTACTTGAAGAACTGCAGCGCAACGCAGCCGTATTGGAACAGCGCGTGGCAGAGCGCACTGCCCAATTGGAGGCCTCCAACAAAGAGCTGGAAGCCTTCGCCTACTCGGTATCACACGACCTGCGCGCCCCGCTGCGCGCCATCGATGGATTCTCGCGCATCTTGCAGGAGGACCATGCCCAGAAGCTGGATGAAGAAGGGCTGCGTTTGTTGGGGGTAGTGCGAGAAAACACCAGCCGGATGGATCATCTTATCATTGACCTGCTGGCGCTCTCGCGGGTCAGCCGCAGCGAGCTTCGCTATTCCCCAATCGACATGGCTAGCATGGCCAACTCGATTTACCATGAACTCGCCACACCTGAAGTGCTGGAAAAGTTTGTCTTCAAAGTTTCCGACCTGCCTTTTTCCAGCGGCGATCCAACCTTGATCCGACAGGTGTGGACCAACCTGATTTCCAACGCCATAAAATATACAATGCCCAAGGCAAAATGTGTCATCGAAATCGATGGATGGAAAAAAGATGGACTTTGCACTTATTCAATTGAAGATAATGGGGTAGGATTCAATCCGAGATACACAGATAAACTTTTTGGCCTGTTTCAACGGCTGCACAAGGCTGGGGATTTTGAAGGCACCGGGGTTGGTTTAGCCATTGTACAGCGTATCATCCATCGCCATGGCGGGCAGACCTGGGGAGAAGGCCAGGTTGGCGCCGGCGCTACGTTTTATTTTTCAATTCCTGAAAGGCAGATAAATCATGAATAGTTCCGAAGCAATGGAGATTCTTTTAGTCGAAGATAATGACTTCGACGCCGAGCTGACTTTACGCGCTCTAAAACAATACAATATGGCCAACCGGATCATTCGCTTTGCAGATGGGCAGGAAGCACTGGATTTTCTCTTCGCGCCGGTGGCTTCCAAAGGAGGAGAAATAAGAGCTAATCCAAAACTGATCCTGCTCGATTTAAAATTGCCAGGAGTCAGCGGTTTGGAAGTGCTGCAGGCAATCAAAAGTGACCCGCACACCAGATGCATTCCCGTGGTAGTTTTAACCTCTTCAACAGAAGAAGAAGACGTCATAAAGACCTACGAAGCAAATGTGAACAGTTTTATCTCCAAGCCGGTGGAATTCGACAGCTTTATGGAAACCGTGAAAAATTTAGGCCTTTATTGGATGTTGTTAAATAAAGCTCCTTGAAGACCTGCGGGGTAAAAAGATGACCCAGCCTCTGCGCATCCTGTTTGTAGAAGATCTGCCCACCGATCAAGAATTAGCAGCGCGGCAATTGAGCGCATGTGGAATGGACTTCATATCCCAGCGAGTGGAAACCCAAGATGGATTCTTGCAAGCGTTGGACGATTTTCAACCTGATCTCATCATCTCCGATTACACCATGCCGGAATTTAATGGCATGCAGGCGCTAGAACTTACCCTGGAACTAAAGCGTGATATTCCCTTCATAGTTTTGACTGGTTCAATGAATGAAGAAACTGCCGCAGATTGTATCAAGGCCGGAGCAACTGACTATGTGATTAAAGAACACATCCATCGCCTTGCCTTTGCCGTCCAAAATGCTTTGAAAAAGCAGCAGATACGAAAACAAAAAGAGCGGGCAGAAAAACTTCAGCGCGAGACTGAGGCACGTTATCGGGCGGTCGTCTATACTGCTACTGACGCGATTGTCAGCCTAGACAGTGCAGGATGCATCGTAGATTGGAATCCCGGCGCTGAACGCGTCTTTGGCTACCCGGAAATCGAAATTCGCGGTCAGTCTATTACATTTTTAATTCCAGTTCGTTATCACAATTCACATTTGGTTAATATTTTCCGGGTTAAAGCAGGTGAAGAGAATTACATCGTCGGAAAAGCTGTTGAAATGATAGGACTGTGTAAAGGGGGTATCGAGTTTCCGTTGGAACTCTCTCTATCGGAATGGCAGATTGCTGACGAAAAGTTTTACACCGCCATAATCCGCGACATCACTGAGCGCAAGCGGGCGGAGGAGAAACTGGCAGCCTCCGAGGCCGAACTGCGCGCCCTATTCGCCGGTATGACAGATGTGGTCATCATCTATGATGCTGACGGGCGCTATATCAAGATCGCCCCCACAAACCCTGCCAACCTCTACCGCCCTCTGGATAATATGCTGGGCAAGACGGTGCATGATATTCTTCAGAAAGAGAATGCTGATTACATCGTCGCTAAGATCCGCTCGGCTCTCCAGAGCGGCGAGATCGTCGATGGCGAGTATTCACAACAGATAAGCGGAAAGGAAATTTGGTTCGCCTCCAGCGCCTCTCGGCTCCCGGACAACACCGTCGTCTGGGTGGCACACGACATCACCAATCGCAAACTGGCTGAGGAAGAGGTCCGCCACCGTTTGAGCGAGTTGGAAGTACTCTATGCCAGCAGCATAGCTATTTCCCAGTTACTTCGACCGAAGGAAATTGGGCAGAAGATAATCGATATTCTCTCGGAAAGATTACAATGGCACCACGTCACTATCCGCCAGTACCACTCGGAGAGTCAAACGCTCGAACTGCTGGCTTTCAATCAACCGGGTTTGGAGAATGAAGCGGAACGGCTGGCGGCCGAAGAACGATTCAATAAAATGGTCACGCGTCCTGAGCAGGGCTTAGCCAGTTGGGTCATAAAGCACGGCCAGCTGGTCTATTGTGGCGATGTGACAAAAGACGAGCGGTATGTCGAAATTTGGCCTACCATTCGTTCCGGCATGTATGTGCCATTGAAAATTGGGGAGCGCACGATCGGCTGTCTCAGCGTTGAGAGTGAACGGGGCAATGCGTTTACCGAAACAGACGAATGGCTGATAACCACCCTGGCAACGCAGGCTGCCAGCGCCCTGGAGAATGCGCGCTTATTCGAAGAGACGCGCCAGCGTCTGGCTGAGTTGGAAGCGGTGACCAAGATTTCGATCGCCTTGCGCACCGCAGAATCCCTGGACAACATGCTGCCAGCTTTTCTGGATGAAACGCTGATACTGTTGGGCATGCAGGCGGGTGCTATCTGGCTATATAATCCAGCCAGTCAAGAACTGCGTCAGGCAGCCAGTCGTGGATGGTTCAACCAACTCCCAAAGACAGCGGTAAAACCCGGTGAAGGGCTTGCGGGTACAGCCTTTGCAACCGGTAAGACGCTGCACTCAAGCGAATTCATCCGTGATGCGTCTGCGCTCGATGCTGGTATCGGGCAGATTCCTGCCGGGTGGGGAGGCGTCTGTATACCCATCCGCTCAGCACAGGCCGTGGTGGGTGTAATGCTGATCTTCGTGCAGTTGCCGCGTGAGCTGACGACTGCCGATATGCGGATTTTGAACACACTATCTGAAATCGTCGGCATCGCCATCCAACGTATGCGACTGCACGAGCAAACCAGGCAGCAACTCCAACGCGCCCGGGCTTTACATGAAATTGATACTGTGATTGCGGCCAGTTTTGACATGTCAATCACCCTCGACATTTTCTTGAAGAACGTCCTGGCGCAATTGCACGTTGACGCGGCTTCTATCTTTCTGATGCATGTCCACTCGCGCACGCTTGACTTCACTGCGGGAAAGGGTTTTCGTATACCGGGCATCGAACAGTTGCATCTTAGTCTCAACGAGGGCTACGCCGGTCGCGTCGCGTTCAAAAAGTGCATCATCCACTACGCGGATCTTCTTGCCGAAAACATTTCCTCTGCATACACACAACTGATTAAAAACGAGGGTTTTGTCTCCTACTATGGAGTTCCCCTTATCGTCAAAGGTGAGGTTATAGGGGTTCTGGAAATCTTCAACCGAACTCCGCTAAAAACCGACGCCGAGTGGCTGGTTTTTCTGGAGGCTATGGCAGCCCAGGCCGCCATAGCGATAGACAGCAATCTAACCTATAACGATCTGCAGCGCTCCAATTTGGAACTGGTAGTTACCTATGATGTAACCCTCCGGGGTTGGTCCCGTGCCCTGGATATGCGCGATAAAGAGACTGAGGGGCACTCCGAACGCGTCGCTGAGATGGCCTTGCAACTGGCGCGTGTCCTGGGCGTCGGGGGTGTAGAAGCAGAACATATCCGGCGCGGCGCCCTCCTGCACGATTTGGGTAAAATAGGCATTCCGGATTCCATCCTGCTCAAACCGGGGCCACTGACCGATGAAGAATGGGAAGTGATGCGCACCCACCCAGATCGTGCTTATGAGATGCTTGCGTCCATCCCGTATTTACTCCCGGCGCTGGAGATTCCCTATTGTCATCACGAGAAATGGGATGGTTCCGGTTACCCGCGCGGTTTGATAGGCGAGCAAATTCCGCTGGCCGCGCGCATCTTTGCCGTGGTGGATGTTTACGACGCGCTCATGTCCGACCGTCCCTACCGCCCGGCCTGGAGCAAAGAAAAAACGCTCCAATATATGTTGGAACAGAGCGGGAAACACTTCGACCCCCAAGTTGTCGATGCTTTCTTAAAGCTAATTTTAGCCAAGACCGGGATTATCCCCGAGTGAATTTCCAAACATTAGGTTTCTAGATATATATTTGAATGGCTCCTTCAGGGGACGGAGAATTTGTTACGCATGGAGAAAGAAAGAATGCGTTTTCCAAAAATTGACTCGATATCCACCCGACTGTTCCTGGTCATGCTTGCCGCTGTCGTACCACTGCTGGGGTTGTCCATCTACCATGTCCTTCAGGAGCGGAAGGATGGAATCCTGGAGGGGCAGGCGGCTGCGTTACATCAGACTATGATGGCCGCCGACAACCAGCGACAGCTAGTTAACGGAGTGTCTGTAATGTTGAATGCGGCGGCCGCCGGCTACCGTACCTTAACGACCAAGCCAGACAAATGCACCGCCTTTCTGGCGGACCTGATTTCACAAGAACCCCAATATGATGCCCTGTTCCTACTCCACCCTGACAGCACGCTCCTATGCAGCGACCATTCCACTCTTGCGTGGCTTCCTGATCCAGACGTGGTTGGCCGGGCACTGCTGACAGACAAGATCATGCTCGTTCCTATCCAGGGAAATGGACCGGCCAAAGTGGCCTTTTTGACCCGAATGCTGGGGCAGGATGGGAAGGTCGTGGGCGTGAGCGTGGTCTTGATGAAAACGTATGGATTCGACAGCCAGGCGGCGGATTTGCAGCAGTCCAACCCCGGCTCGGAGATGGTCATCACCGATAGGGCAGGCCTGGTGCTGGCTCACTTCCCCAATGCGGTACAAAATCAAGGAGCCAACCTCCCAGCCGCCTTGAGCGCTGCCTTGCGTACCGGGCAAGAAACGCTGCGCGGTACCGGGCTGGATGGCGTCGAGCGCCTGTATGGGATCTCGCGTCTACCTTATGGACCGGAAGGGAATCCGGCTTTTGTCTGGATCGGTCTCCCCGTCTCCGTGGCGGTGGCCACAGGGGACAGTATCTTGCGGCTTGATTTACTGGTCATTGGATTGGTATTGCTACTGGGTTTGGTCATGACCCAGGCGAGCGCAAACTGGCTGATAATTCACTGGCTGCAACCGCTGATTACAGCCAGCCGCAAGTTAGAGGGGGGTGATCTAACTGCCCGAACTGGAATTCCAGGTGACAAAAGCGAATTTGGAAGCCTGGTAGGCGCTTTCGACCGCATGGCGGCGGAACTGGAGCGTAGCTCGATCGAGCTTGCCGAAACCGCCTCTCGGTATAGCAACCTCTTTGATAGGGTTCCGGTGGGTTTATATCGCACCACCACGGACGGGCGCATCCTGGATGCCAACCCGGCCCTGGCCGGAATGTTGGGCTACCCCAGCCGGGAGCGCATGCAAACAATCGACGCGGCTGCATTTTTTATCAACCCTAAGGACCGGCTGGGATGGGCTGAGGAGATCGCCAAAAAAGGTGAACTCGTAAATTACGAGGTCCAAATGCACGTGGCGGATGGGAAAACCATTTGGGTGTTGGAAAATGCCCGGGTGATCCGCGATCCGGAGGGAGGGATACTCTATTATGAGGGCAGCCTGCAAGACATCACTCAGCGCAAACTCGCTGAACAGTCCACCTTAGATGCCAATCGGCAGTTACACTCGGTTCTAAACAGTATCACAGAGGCATACCTTGTCCTGGATAACCACTGGTGTTTTCTAGAGGTCAACCCGGTAGCCTTGCGGGACACTTTTGGGGGTCGCCTCCTATCCGAACTGGTGGGAAAGGTGATCTGGGAGGAGTATCCCCAGGCAATTGACAGCGAGTTCTATACCCAATTCCAGACGGCTTTGACCCAGAACCACCCCGTGCACTTTGAAGCGATTTCGAAAATCAATGGCCGCTGGTGGGAAGCTCATGCATATCCGAATGAGGACCGGTTGGAAATCTACCTTCGCGAAATCACCGAGCGCAAACGAGCTGAGGCTATCCTCCAGGAGAGTGAAGAACGTTACCGGACACTGATAGAACTCTCTCCAGACCCCACCTTTGTCCAGGGCGAAGGTCGCATCGTTTTTATAAACCCGGCCGGGATAAAATTTTTCGGAGCCCGGACAGCGGACGAGTTGGTGGGCAAAGAGGTGCTGAAGCTGATTCACCCCGATTGCCATGCGATCGTTCAGTCCAGGATCCATGATTTAGTTGTTCGGGGGCAGACAGTACCCTTGCTGGAGGAAACCTACCTTCGGTTGGACGGGACCCCGGTCGAGGTAGAGGTAGCAGCTGCCTCTTTCTCCTATGGGGGTAAGCCGGCCACGCAGGTCATCCTGCGGGATATTACCGAGCGCAAACGAATAGACGCTTACATCCGCGAACTGGCCTACCACGACCCGCTGACAGGGCTGCTCAATCGCCGGGCCTACCAAGAAGAGATGGACAGAGCTTTATCCCGCGCCCGGAGGATTGGTCGCCAGTTGGCTGTACTCTTCCTGGATTTGGATGGTTTCAAGGACATCAATGACCGGTACGGCCACGCTGCGGGCGACGCGGTCCTGGTCGAAACGGCGGATCGGCTGATTAGAGCGGTTCGTCTGGAGGACCTGGTTTCGCGGTTGGGTGGGGACGAGTTTATCCTGCTAGCTGAGGTAGATAACGAAGAGGGAGCCGTGAGGATTGCCGCTCGATTGCTGGCTGTGTTCACCGAAACGATCCAGGTGGGCAGCACGGTCGTGGCCGTTTCGACCAGTATCGGAGTCAGCCTGTTTCCAACAGATGGGGGCGATTCGGGTACCATGATGCGGCGGGCTGACCAGGCGATGTATGTGGCCAAGCGGGAGGGCAAGCACCGGTTTTATATATCAGGTTCAGGAAAAGAACACTCCACGGAATGATATTTTTCCAGAATTGGATTTTGCAGAAGTCAATATTCAACGGATGAGATGATTTAAAGGGGCGTTCCATAGGTTTTGGTAGAGGGTTAACATGATGATTTATCGTTTTTATAATAAGATCAATCTGTTGATAAAATTCTCGATCCTCGGTTTTATCTTGTTAGGAATCATTGCTTTTAGCTTATCCTGGATCATCCAGCAGCAGTTTGAGAAATATGCCCTTCAACTTGTCGCAGACGATGCATCTGTCATGGTGGTCTCACACATCGACAATTACGTTACTGCGGCGGATTTTCAAGGCCCAATTCACCCGGATCGAGCGCTGCAATTGGATGGGTTGGTGCGCGAAAATATCTTTGTCGATAATAACATTGTGCGCGTAAAGATGTGGAACCGTGCGGGCGTTGTCGTTTATTCGGATGCAAAAGAATTGGTTGGGCAGCAATTTCCGCTGGATAAAGAAATTGAGAATGCTTTTCAAGGCGCGCTGGCATTCACGATCAGTCCTTTGTCCAGAGCAGAAAATGTGGCCGAGCGCGGGCAGTTCAGTCGCCTTTTCGAAGTGTACGTCCCGATTGTGCCGGCCGGTTCGTCCCAGATCGTGGGAGTATTCGAAATCTATAAATCCTTATCCAGCACGGATCTACGCATTGCGGAAATGCGCAACATCATCTGGACAGGCACCGGATTCGGCTTCCTGGTTCTCTATCTATCCTCCTTCTTGCTGGTCCGCAATGCCTCACGTGAGCTGGTCCCACGTAATGATGAGAACACCCGGCTGTACCGCCAGGCAAAGCACCAGGTTGCCACACTTGAGACAGCGGAGAATCACAGCCAGGAAAATTACCAGATTCAAGCCGCTTTGACCGCATTACTACAGATCGCATTGTTGGATATTCCGCTTGAGGCGCAATTACAGGTAAACCTGGAGCACATCATTTCCCTTCCCTGGCTTTCGGTGGAGGCGAAAGGCTGTATTTTTTTGGTCGAAGAAGACCCCAAAAAATTGGTGATGAAAGCCCAATCCGGGTTATCTGCCCCGATTCTGGAGAAGTGTCAGCAGGTGCCCTTTGGGCGTTGCCTTTGCGGAAAGGCGGCGGCAGCGAAAGAAATTATCTTTACTGCCGGGATCGATGACCGGCATGAAGTTCAATATGCGGGCATGTCTCCCCACGGCCATTATTGTGTTCCCATTTTATCCGGCGAAAAGGTGCTGGGCGTCATGACGTTGTACGTGGCAAGTGGGCACCCGCCCAGTGAAAAGGAAGAAGATTTCTTGCGCTCTGCTGCGAATGTGATTGCCAGCATTGTCGAGCGCCAGCATACGAATAATACGCTTGAACAAACCGTTGAAAAGCTGAGAAATATCCTGGGGGGAACCATCCAGATTATCTCATCCACCACTGAAATGCGCGACCCCTACACGGCCGGTCACCAACGGCGCGTGTCCGACCTGGCCCGCGCCATTGCCAAAGAGATGGGACTCTCGGGTGATAAGGTTGAGGGGATCCGTATCGCCGGGATTATCCACGACCTTGGTAAAACATCTATTCCTGCCGAGATTCTGAGCAAGCCCGGCCGGATCAGCGACCTCGAATTTGCCTTGATCAAGACTCATCCAAAGGTTGGGTACGATATCATCAAGTCCAGCTTTCCCGAGCCCATTCCCCAGATTGTGCTCCAGCACCACGAAAGGATGGACGGGTCAGGCTATCCTGGGGGTTTGGCCGGCAGTGAGATTCTTCTGGAAGCCAGAGTGTTGGCAGTCGCGGATGTGATCGAGGCGATGGCGACGCACCGCCCCTACCGCCCGTCCCAAGGGATCGAAAAGGCCTTAGAAGAAATTATCCATAACCGGGGGATCCTGTATGACCCGCAGGTGGTGGATGCTTGTGTGGCCGTTTTTGAAAAAGGGTACCAATTTAAGCAGGGATAGATCCGCAGTCCCAAACGAGTCGAAACTTGAAAAGTGAACTCTAATATAACAGCTGTCCATTCGCTGAAATGAATTTGACTTTCATCAATTTTCCGCCAGGCGGGTATAGGTTTCAATCGATAATCCGAGCAATTCCAAAATGTGAACCTGTAGATCCGTCAAAGGCGTAACGTGGTGGATGACCTGGTCGGGTAAATGAACGATGGAAAGATTGATATTGTCAAACTGCTTCAAGAGTCGCTCCGTGGTCGGGTTGTCTATGCCCATTTTAGGATTGTTTTCAATCAAGTCGGTGAGTTTTTCCTGGTTACGTTTGAGGTTTCGGCGGACGACAAACTCAATCAGGGTCAGAATCCGAACCGCCACGCTTAGCAAGTTGGTCAGGCCAGCGACTTGGTCATCGCGCTGGACAAACAGCGGGTTGAGCGACAGCGGAATGCCTTTTAGCAGATGAAAACCATGTTCGACCAGCCACTCGTTGCGATAAGTCAGCACAGCCTGCTCCAAAGTCAGTTGTTCGGCCGGGGCATTGAGGACGAACACACGGCGGCGGTCAGCTCGCGGTGGAGGAGGGTGCGGCTGGTCCAGGCGGTGCCCCAAAATATCCTGGTGGCGTTGGTGCTGGC
>VFSW01004730.1_pt1 | contig 20283 bp, 23 predicted proteins | sample 5358111 | NCBI WGS metagenome assembly VFSW01 (sample SAMN11554181, study PRJNA540505) | mine drainage metagenome | isolation source: sediment from site ElyBrook_90M | place: USA: Ely Copper Mine, Vershire, VT | collected 2017 | reverse complement strand
GGGGGGGGGGGGGGGGGGGGGGGGGGGCGGGGGGGGGGGGGGGGGGGGGCGGCCGCGGACAGCGCGGCCGCGAGGAGAACCGCGAGAGTCATGGCCTTAGGGGACGAGCTCGTCCTTCTTGAACCACAGCGCCACTTCCTTCGCGGCGTCCGCCGGGTCCGAGGAGGCGTGGATCACGTTCTCGAACTGCTTGGTCACGCTGTTCATGCGGCCGAACGAGCCGCGGATCGTGCCGGGAGCGGCGGCCTCCGGGTTCGTGGCGCCGGCGACGGCGCGGACGGCCTTGATCGCGTTCTCGCCTCGATAGACGAGCGCGAGAATGCGGGAATCCTTGATGCCGTGATAGCCGCCGCGGATGTACTTGATCAGGTCCTCGAAGAAGGGCTTGTCGGACAGCGACGAGTAGTGCTCGCGCGCCAGCTTGTCGGTGACGCAAATCATTTTCGCGCCGACCATCTCGAGGCCGGTGGCGTCGAGTCGGTCGATGGTGAGGCCGGTCAGCTTGCGGAACGCGCCGTCCGGCTTGATGAGGATCAGGGTCTGTTCGATGGCCATAGTGGCGGCATTGTAGCGCATCCGCCCTTATAAAGGAAATATCCCGGTAAAAGCCCGGTAAAAAAGAGACCCCCGGCCTTGAAGCTCCGCCGCCGCGGGGTCACACTGATTCCATGCCCTCGCTCACTCCCGTGCCGGTCCGCCGCGTGGCGGTGTACGAATTGATGAACCTGACGCGGCTCGAGAGCGTTCTCGTGATCACGCGCGACGACGAGTCCGCCATGCGGGCGCGCCTGAGCGGCTCCCTGCCGCCCTCGCTCAGCCGCTGGAACCCCGCGGGCGACGACCTGTCCCTGCAGACGCTCTCGCCGCTCATGAAGGAAGACCTCGCCGAGGCGTTCGTGAAGACTTATCTCGCCAACATGAGGGCGAGGACCTGGCGCTTCTCCGTCTGGCGCCCGTAACCCCCGTTCGAAGGGGTAGAATCTCCTCATGTTACGGGCTCTCCGGACGGCTCCGCTCGCCCTTGCCGCGCTGCTCGCGGCGGCCGCCGGCTCCGCCGCGCCGCGCGTCGAGGCGGTCCCCAAGGCCGAGATCGCCGCGATCGTGGACCTGTTCTACGGCCACGACTTCGACCGCGCCGCTCCCGCGGCCGCCGCGCTGGAGACGCGCCACCCGGGACATCCCGCGGGGCCTTTGTTTACGGCCGTCGTCGAGTACCAGCGCTGGATCGCGGAGGGGATGAAGGAGAACGGCTCCTGGAAGGCGGTCGATCGCGACCTGTCGCGCGCCGTCGACGCGGCGAACTCCTACGCGAAGACCTCGCCCGCGGAGTCCCAATACTACCTCGGCGCGGCGCTCGGCTTCCGCGCGCGCGGCCTGGCCGCCCAGCGTCGATTCCTCCGCGCGCTTCCCGACGCGGCGTCGGCGCTGAAGCACCTCAAGAGGGCCCTCCAGCTCGATCCCTCCCTCGACGACGCGCGCCTCGGCCTCGGCATGTACCACTACTTCGCCGCGCGCATGCCTCCGGCCGCCAAGCCCTTCGCGCGCCTGCTCATGGGGGAGCCCGGGGACCGAGAGAAGGGCCTCGCCGAGCTCTGGTCGGTGGCGAACTCGGACGGCGTCGCGCGCATGGAGGCGCGCGCCGTGCTCTCGTCGATCCTCTCCAAAAGCGACGAGGCCGACTGGAAGGGCGCCGAGAAGCTCCTCGCGGAGCTGATGGCGCGCTATCCGCGAAATCCACTTTACCGCCTGCGCCGCGCCTACGTGGCCGAACGCCTGGGCGAGCTCGACCGCGCCGCCGCCCTCTCCGATCCCGGCGGAAAATGGATCGCCGCCCTGCAGCCCGGCCTGCGCGGCAACGCGCGCGCCTGGAGCCGCTACCGCCTCGCCGAGATCCGCCTGATGCAGCGCCGCGACGGGGAAGCGGAGAGGCTCCTCGGCCTTCTCGACGCCGATCACGCGCCCCAGGGCCTGGGCCCTTGGATCCGGCTGCGGCGCGCCAACCTCGACGACGCGCGCGGCCGCCGCGACGCCGCGCGCGCCGCGTACCGGAAGATCACGGAGCGCGAGGCCGGCGTGAACGCGCGCCTGTACCTGGCCATGCCCTTTCCGGGCGGGCCGCGCGACTTCGCGCCCTACTTCTCCGGCTACTGAGCCCGAAGGCGATTCTCCCGCATTGGCGATTTGATAGTATTCTCACCATGGCGCGCATCCTGGTCGTCGACGACGAACGCGACGTGGCGACGATGCTGAAGTTCATGCTCGAGAAAGACGGCCACTCCGTGGAGACCGCCCACAACGGCCTCGAGGCGCTGGCCGCGCTGGGCATCGAGCCCGCCGACGCCGCCAAGCCCGTCCCGAATCTGGCCATTCTCGACGTGATGATGCCCGAGCTCGACGGCTACGCGGTCTGCGCGCGCATGTTCGAGGAGCCCCGCACGAAGCTGGTGCCGGTGCTGATGCTGACGGCCAAGGGCGGAATGCGCGAGCTGCACGCGATCACGCCGAACGTGGCCGCCCACGTGGACAAGCCGTTCGATCCGCGCGCCCTGCGCGAGCTGATCGCCGGCATGATGGGAGGCAAGGACTGATGGCCGCGATCCTTGTCGTCGACGACGAGCCCGAGATCGTCACGCTCCTGCGCTTCGTCCTGGAGGCCGACGGCCACACCGTCTCCTCCGCGGGCCACGGCGTGGACGCGCTCGAGAAGCTGGGCGTCGAGCCGGCCAAGCACGAGCTCCCCCTGCCCGACCTGATCGTGCTCGACATCATGATGCCCATCATGGACGGCTACCAGCTCAACCAGCGCCTCCAAGTCGAGGCGCGCACGCAGGGCATCCCGATCCTGGTCCTGACGGCCAAGGGCCAGAAGATGCGCGACCTGTTCGAGATGGCGCCCAACGTGGCCGCCTACGTCCAGAAGCCGTTCGACCCGAAGATGCTGCGCGAGCTGATCTCCGGCATTTTGACCTCGAGGAAGCATCCCAATGGCTGAATCCGCCGCCCCGAACACGACCGAAGGCCACGGCCTCGAGGAGATCATCGCCGGCAAGAAGGCCAAGGTCGCCGAGATGCGCGCCCGCGGCGTGAATCCGTATCCTTCGCGCTGCGTCCGCCTCCACGACTGCGCGAAGGTCCAGCAGATGGGCGCCGAGCTCAGCGAGACCGTCAAGCACACCGCCGAGAAGCTCTCGATCGCGGGCCGCCTGACCGAGCTTCGCGACATGGGCAAATCGATCTTCGGGCGCCTGGTCGACGCGAGCGGGAGCGCCCAGGTCTACTTCAAGAAGGACGCGCTCGCCGAGGAAGCCTTCACCGTGATCAAGCGCGACTCCCACGTCGGCGACTACCTCGCGGCGACGGGGCCGGTGTTCCGCACGAAGACCGGAGAACTGACGCTCGCGGCCGAGACTGTGACGATGCTGGCCAAGGCCCTGCGCCCCATGCCGGAGAAGTGGCACGGCCTCGCCGACGTGGAGACGCGCTACCGCCACCGCCACCTCGACCTGATCTCGACGCCCGAGTCGCGCGACGTGTTCGTCAAGCGCGCGAAGATCGTCAGCACGATCCGCCGCGTGCTCGACGCGCGCGGCTACGTGGAGGTGGAAACCCCGACGCTGCTCGGCCAGGCCGGCGGCGCCGCGGCGCGGCCCTTCGAGACGCACCACAACGCGCTCGACCAGGACATGGTGCTCCGCATCGCGACCGAGCTGCCCCTCAAGAAGCTCGTGATCGGCGGCCTCGACCGCGTCTACGAGATCGGCCGCATCTTCCGCAACGAGGGCATCGACACCCGCCACAATCCCGAGTTCACGACGATCGAGCTGTACGAGGCGTACTCGGACTACGAGGGCATGGCCGAGGTGTTCGAGACCCTGCTCGTCGAGTGCGCGGCCGCGCTCGGCGTCGCCGAGACGACGTGGGGCGGAGTCAAGATCGACCTCAAGCGGCCGTTCAAGCGCCTGTACCTGCCCGAAGTCTGGAAGGAGCGCTGCGGCGAGCCGATCGAGAACGTCCTGCAGGGCAAGGGCTTCAATCGCGAGGGGCTCATGAAGCTCTCCGAGCAGCTCGGCCTGCACGCCGGCCCGAAGACGCCGAGCGCGAAGATCTTCGACCGCATCGTCGAGTCCAAGATCGAGGACCTGCTCCAGCAGCCGACCTTCCTGTTCGACCACCCGACCGCGATCACCCCGCTGGCCAAGCTCAAGGACCCGAGAAACGAGTCCATCGTCGAGCGCTTCGAGTGCTTCGCCGCGGGCCGCGAGCTCTGCAACGCCTACACCGAGCTCAACGACCCGCAGGACCAGCGCGACCGCCTGACCGAACAGCTCAAGCAGCGCGGCGAGGGCGACCAGGAAGCCGACCTGCTCGACGAGGATTTCGTGGCCGCGATGGAGTCCGGCATGCCCCCGATGGGCGGCATGGGCATCGGCATCGACCGCCTCGTGATGCTGCTCACCGGCCGCGACTCGATCCGCGACGTGATCCTGTTCCCGACCCTCAAGCACGAGGCGAAGGCCTGAGCCCCCGATGAGCGACAAGCCCGTCTGCCCGATGTGCGAGATGCCCGACGTCCTGGAGGGGGCGGCGCGCTGGGAATGCGCGACCTGCGGCCACGAATGGCCGCGCGAGGCCGCGGCCGAGGAAGCGGCCGCCGGGACGCGCGTCGTCAAGGACGCCCACGGCGGCGTCCTCGCCGACGGCGACCTCGTGATGCTGATCAAGGATCTGCCCTTGAAAGGATCGTCGCGGACGCTCAAGAGCGGGACCAAGTCGAAGGCCATCCGATTGGTGGACGGAGACCACGAGATCACGTGCAAGATGGACGGGGTCACCGTCTTCTTGAAGGCCTGCTTCGTGAAGAAGGCCTGACGAACGCCTCATGAGCCTGGAACTGTTCATCGCGCTCCGCTATCTCCGAGCCAAGCGCAAGGGGCTGTTCGCGGTCGTCACCACCTCGATCGGCGTCGCCGGCGTCACCGTCGGCGTGGCCGCGCTGATCACGACCATGTCGGTGATGAACGGCTTCCAGGCCGACATCCAGCGCAAGATCGTCGGCGCGCAGGCCCACATCTCCATCTACGGCGCCGAGACGCCGGCGCAGATGGCGAACATCACGGCGATCGCGAAGGCCGATCCCGACGTCGCGGCGACGGCCCCGTTCGTGCTCGGCCAGGCCATCCTGTCGCGCCGCAACCGCTCGATCGGGCTCGTGCTCAAGGGCCTGGATCCGGCGCAGGAGTTCGGCGTCAACGACCTCGCCCAGAAGCTCGTCGAGGGCAGCTGGAAGGGGATCGGCGAGGGCAAGGTCCCGGGCATCGTGCTGGGCGCCGAGCTCGCCGACCGGATGGACGCGCCCGTGGGCGCGGAGGTCGTGCTCGTCTCGCCGCAGAGCGTCGCGACCCCTTTGGGGCTTTTGCCGAAGATGCAGCGCTTCACGGTCGTCGGCCTGCTCAAGACCGGCTACTACGAGTACGACAACGGCACCGCCTGGACCGAGATCGGCGCCGCGTCCAAGTTCCTCGGCGGCGAGACCGGCACGGCCGGCGTGGGCCTGAAGCTCGCGGACTTGAGGCTCGCCGACGACGTCGCCAAGCGCCTGCGCGCGAAGCTGGGCTTCCGCCACATGGTGCGCACCTACGCGCAGATGAACCAGACGCTGTTCGCGGCGCTGAAGCTCGAGAAGACGGTCATGTTCATCATCCTGACCTTGATCACGCTCGTCGCCTCGCTGAACATCGCCTCCACGCAGATCCTGCGCACCGTCGAGAAGACGCGCGACATCGGCCTGCTCAAGGCCATGGGCGCGCACGCGCGCATGATCGAGAAGATCTTCCTCGTCGAGGGCCTGCTGATCGGCGGCTCGGGGGTCGCGGCGGGCATGCTCCTGGGCTTCTTCCTGTCGTGGGTCATCGCCACCTTCCAGATCGTCGAGCTCCCTCCCGACATCTACTACCTCTCGCGCGTGCCGGTCGACGTGCGCCCCTGGGACGTCGCCGCCGTCGCGGTCATGGGCCTGACGCTGACCTTGCTCGCCACGATCTACCCCGCGCGGCGCGCGGCGAAATCCGACCCCGTGGAGGCCATCCACTATGGCTGAGCCCGCGATCCTGGTCCGCGGCGTCAAGAAATCCTACGGCTCCGGAGAGACGGCGGTGCCCGTCCTGCGCGGCGTGGACATGACCGTCGAAGCCGGCGAGTTCGTCGCCGTGCTCGGCCCCAGCGGGTCCGGGAAGTCGACGCTCCTGAACCTGCTCGGCCTGATGGACCGCCCCGACGAAGGCGAGCTGAGCCTCGGCGGCGTGCGCGCGGCCGGCCTCGACGACGACGCCCGCGCGCGGCTGCGCAACGAGCGCCTCGGCTTCGTCTTCCAGTTCGACTCGCTCCTGCCCGAGTTCACCATTCTCGAGAACATCCTGATGCCCGCGCGCATCGCGCGCGCCCGCGGGCTCACGACGGAGCCGCTCGCCAAGGCCGAGGCGCAGGCGGCGGCGCTGCTCGACTCGCTGGGCATCGCCAAGCTGCGCGGCCGCTTCCCGTACCAGACCTCGGGCGGCGAGCGCCAGCGCGCCGCCATCGCCCGCGCGCTGGCCAACTCGCCTTCCGTCGTCCTCGCCGACGAGCCCACCGGCAACCTCGACCGCGGCAACGGCGCCAAGGTCTTCGCCGACATGAAGCGCCTGGCGCGCGAGCAGGGCGTGGCCATCGTGCTCGTCACGCACGACGAGGCCGAGGCCAAGACGGCCGACCGCGTCCTGCGCATGGACGACGGCCTCCTTAAGTAAGCAAGGACGACGAACCTTTCAAATCCGCCGGCGGTCCGCGCGTCCGGCGCTGAAGCCCGTCAAGCGGTCATAAATCCACATCTTGATGACCGCCTGACGCGAAATGTTGAGTTTCAAAGCTTCCTGATCCAAACGCTTCAGCATCCACGAAGAGAAGTCGACGTTGACGCGGCGCACGGTTCCGGGATTGACGACGGCGCTGTCGAAATCCATGTACGGCGTGATGTCCTCGCCTCGGTCGAACATGGCGTCGAATTCCGCTGCCGTGATCATTTTCGGCTTTTTCTTCTTAGCTGCTGATTTTTCGCGCATAAATTTTTTCCCACTTGGCGTCCGCGCGATGGCAGCTGATAAGCCGGACACGGCCGCCGCGCAACGCGAAAATCGCCACGTAAAGCCTCCCCCGCAGCCTCCCGACGATCCCCCAGCGCTCCTCGCCCCTGACGCGGCCGGCTTTGGAAACGACGTTCAAAACTTCCCAAAGCGCCTGCGTTTCGATGAAGTCGATCCCGTGCTTGGCGAGATTCGACTCCCCTTTGAGCGGGTCGTATTCGAAATCCATTGTTAGTATAACTGTTATACCTGTAAAGTCAATCCCTCCCGGGCGATCAGGAGGCTCCATCCATACGGAACAGGGGCCCGAAACGTTCCCAAGATGCGCCGGCCGGCTAAGCTTCATCATTATCCGGCGCTTGACTTAAGACAGCTTTCCCGGCGACTCTTCCTCGCCCGTTTTACGGGGATTTGATATCCTTTACCGTCGACCGGAGGCATGCCCATGAAGATCTACATCGACGGAAAATTTCACGAGAAAGAAGACGCGAAGATCTCCGTCTTCGACCACGGCGTGCTCTACGGCGACGGCATCTTCGAGGGCATCCGCGCCTACAACGGCCGCATCTTCCGCCTGGAAGACCACCTCGAGCGCCTCGACGAGTCCGCGCGCGCGATCCTGCTCAAGCTCCCCCTCCCGATCAAGGAGATCGAGAAGGCCATCCTGGAGACCGTGCGCCAGAACGGCCTGAAGGACGCCTACATCCGCCTCGTCGTCACGCGCGGCGTCGGCGACCTCGGCCTCGACATGCGCAAGTGCAAGCAGGGCGCGACGCTCTTCATCATCGCCGACCGCATCGAGCTGTACCCCGAGGAGTTCTACGAGAAGGGCCTCACGCTCGTGACCTCGACGATCCGCCAGAAGGGCCTCGACCAGGTCACGCCCGGGGTCAAGTCGCTCAACTACCTGGCCAACATCCTGGCCCGCGCCGAGGCCTCGGCCGCCGGCGCGCAGGAGGCCATCCTGCTGAACGTCAACGGGCACGTCTCCGAGTGCTCGGGCGACAACATCTTCTTCATCAAGGACAGCAAGATCTTCACGCCGCCGACGAGCGCCGGCATCCTGGTGGGCGTCACGCGCAACGTGGTCATGGAGCTGGCCGAGCAGAAGCTCGGCATCAAGGTCATCGAGCGCAACTTCCCGCGCTACGACCTGTACTCCGCCGACGAGGTCTTCCTGACCGGCACCGGCGCCGAGGTCATCGCGGGCGTCAAGATCGACGGCCGCGTGATCGGCAAGGGCGTCTGCGGCCCGACGACCAAGCAGCTGATCAAGCACTTCCGCGAGTACGCGAACTCGACCGGCACCCCGGTCTACGAGACCGTCAAGGCCAAGTAAGCTTGAAGCTCGTCAGCTGGAATATCAACGGGATCCGCGCGGGCTGGAAGAAGGGCTTCGGCGACTGGTTCAAGGCCGAGAAAGCCGACGTCGTCTGCCTGCAGGAGACGAAGGCCCAGCCCGACCAGCTGACGCCCGAGATCCTCAACCCGCTCGGCTACCACGGCGAGTGGCACTGGGGCGAGAAGAAGGGCTATTCCGGCGTGGCGACCTTCTCCAAGCTCACGCCCGCCAAGGTCGAACGCGGCTTCGGCATCAAGGAATTCGACAACGAGGGCCGCGTGCTCGCCACGAAACACGGCGACATCACCCTCTTCAACATCTACTTCCCCAACGGCAAGCGCGACGAGGAGCGGCTGAAGTTCAAGATGGACTTCTATGAGGCGTTCCTCAAAGAGGTCATCCCGCGCTGCCGCAAGCGCGGCGACGACAAGATCGTGATCTGCGGCGACGTGAACACGGCGCACAAGGAGATCGACCTCGCGCGCCCGAAGGAGAACCGCAAGGTCTCGGGCTTCCTGCCCCAGGAGTGCGCGTGGATGGACCGCCTCCTCGCCGACGGCTTCATCGACACCTTCCGCGAGTTCGAGAAGGGCCCCGAGCGCTACAGCTGGTGGGACCAGCAGTCCCGCGCGCGCGAGCGCAACGTGGGCTGGCGCATCGACTACTTCTTCATCTCCGAAAACCTGCGCCCGCGCCTGAAGAAGGCGTTCATCGAGGATCAGGTGATGGGCTCCGACCACTGCCCCGTCGGCATCGAGCTGGCCTAGCTCCGCCGAAAGGCCCAGGCCCGAAAGGGCTCAACGGCTCAGGCGCGGCTCCCGCCGAGCGGCTATACTCAAGACATGAAGAATCTCGCCCTCCTCGCTCTCGCCCTGCTCGTCGCCTCCCCCTCCTTCGCCCAGGAATTCTTCGGCATCACGTCCGAAGACGCCCAGGCGATGATCGGGCAGGCCCTGGCCGACCAGCACCTCCAGCGCCTCAAGGAGCTCGGCCAGTCGCCGAGCCGCCTTCCGTCCGTGGGCAAGGCCCTCGGCTTCACCAAGACCTTGACCAGTCGCCAGGACTGCGTCTTCGACGCCGTCGAGGCGCGCCTGGGCGTCGCGGAGATCCGCCCCGGGACCGAATTCCCGGATGTGCTCTTCGCCAGCGGCGTGGACGCGAGCCGCTACCAGGCCGCGGTGAAGGCCCAGTATCCTTCGGCGCATCCGACGAGCGAGGTCGCCACGATCTACCTGCCCGACTATAACGTGATCTATGTCGCCGACTCGGCGAGCGCCTACGCCAAGGGCGGGAGCGTCGACTCGGCGCTGGCCGGCCAGTACGCCCGCTTCCTCGACCTGACCCAGCGCGACGTCAGCGATCCGGCGCGCCTGGACGCCGACGCCGCCGCGATCTCGTCCTGGTACGACGCCCAATATCCGGCCGGTGCTTCGTCCTGCTCACGCTGACCCGCTCGTTCCTGCTCGCCGGCCTCGCCGCCGCTCTGGCGGGCTGCGTGTCGCCCGGAGTGACCGCCGCGGTGCACGGCGACGCGCCGCGCCTGCGGCGCATACTGGATGAACCGAATCACGGGGGCGAGGATCTCGGCGCGCTTCTGTCCAACTCGATCCGGTTCGACTGCGCGGAGTGCGTCAGGAGTCTGCTCAAGGCGGGCCTCAAGCCGGACGCGGCCGCGCTGGCCGCCGCGGCCCTCGACGGCCGCGAGACGATCTCCCGGCTCCTGATCGACTCCGGCGCCCAGCCCGACGACGCCGCGGCCGTCCTCCGCGGCGAAACGCAGAAATGGATCGGAGGCGCCGGCATCTCCCAGGAGCAGGCGCGGGCGGCCGTCGGCCTCCTCCGCAAGATCGAGCCCGCCCGCGCGCCGCGTCCCGAAGCGGCCGCTCCGGCGTTCCGGGAGACCGAGCGCCCGGACGACTGCGCCCTGATCGTCGGAGTCGAGAAGTACGACGTCCTGCCCTCCGCCGCGTTCGCGGAGCGGGACGCGGCCGCCGCGGCGGAATTCGCGAAGGCGCTGGGCGTGCCCGCGCGCCGCGTGACGACGCTCGCGGGCGCCCACGCCACCCGCTCGTGGCTGGCCAAGGAGCTCGAAGGCCGGCTCCCCAAATGCGTCGGCGCGAATTCGACGGTCTATTTCTACTTCGCCGGACGCGGCGCGACCGACCCGAAGAGCGGGCGCGCGTACCTCGTCCCGTCCGACGGCGACCCGGACTACCTGGACGAGACGTCGTATCCGCTCGCGCGCGCCTACGAGGCCCTGGGCGCGCTGAAGGCCGAGCGCGTGATCGTGCTGCTCGACGCGGGCTTCTCGGGCGCGGGTCCGCGCTCGACCGCGGCGCAGGGCGCGCGGCCGCCCGCCGCGGGCGCCCGCTTCGAATCCGCCGGCGGCAAGATCGCGGTCCTCGCCGCCGCGGCGCCGGATCAGGCGGCGGGCGCGGACGCGGAGAAGGGGCACGGCCTCTTCACCGCCGAGCTCTTCGCCGGGCTCAACGGCGGGGCGCTGGACGCCTCGGGCCGGCTGACTCTCCAGTCGCTGTTCGATTTCGTGAAGACGCGGGTCGCCGACGACGCGCGCCGCGCCGGCGCCGCGCAGGTCCCGCAGTTCGAGCCCGGAGCCTCGGCCGCGGACGCCGCGCTCCTGCGGGCGAGATAAGCCCCGCGCTTACGGCGTCAAGGCTCGGGACCTATGGCCCACGGCCTCGGGGACCCAATAACCGGATTTTGCGGGCCATTGGACCGATTCGAGGAAGTCCTTTGAACGGCTAGAATAAATCCATGAACCAGGCTCCCCGAAGGCTTCTCCCTCTCTTCCTCTGCGCGTCCCTCGTCGGAGGTCTGATTCCCCCGGAGGCCGTTCGCGCCGCGGCGCTCGTGCGCCTCACCTCCTTCGGCGAAGCCGGCGCCTCCGGCCTCTCCGCCGGCGCCGCAGCCGCGGCGCCGCTGACGCTCGGCGCGCCCGCCTTGTCGGCGCCGCTTTCCCCCGCCGCGTCCCTGATCTCGGTCCCGTTCCTCGCGGCCCCGTCGGCCTCCGCCGCCGCGGCCGCCGCACCCGAGCCCGCGGCCGCGCTCACCTCCGCGCGCGCCGCCGCGTCCGCGCCGGCCGACGAAGTCCCCGCCGCCGCGAAAGCCGCCGCGCCCGCCGCGACGCGCTCCTGGCTGTCGCGAGCCTCGGCGCTGTTCGCGCGGCCGTCCGCTCCCGTCCTGAACGCCGCGCCGGTTTCCGCCGCCGCCGCGAAGGCCGAGTCCGGCCGCGCCTTCGACGGCGCCGCCTCCGCGTCCGCGGCCGGCGACGCCGTCGCCGCGCCCTCGGGCGGCTCCGTTCGGCGGACCTCGGGCCTCCGGGGCTTCGCCGCGCGCGGCCTTGAGGCCTACCGGGCCAACCGCGCCGTCGCGCACGACGACTTCGGAGGCCCGAGGTCCGACGGCCCGATGACCTTCCGCGCGAAAGTCCGCTACGGCCTCAAGTGGGGCCTCAATCTCGTCGGCCTCAGCGCCCTCATCGACCTCGCCGTCGCGCCGCTGGCGTCTCATTTCGCCTGGCCGCTGCTCCTGTCCCCGTCGGCGCTCCCCGCCCTCGGGCGCGTCGAGCTTCTGACCAAGTTCGGCCCGGCCGCGATCGGACAGGCGCTGGCGCACGCGCCCCTGGCGTTCCTCGGATTCGCCCTGCCTTTCTCGACGGCGATGGAAGAGGTCAGCTTCCGCTTTTTCGGCTTCGGCCTGACTTTCGGCCTGCTCGCCGCGGCCAAGCCCGTCGCCAACCTCGCCGCGAACCTGCTCGACGCGGTTCCCGACGCCTCGGCCTTCCGTTCCACCGTCCAGCGCGGCGTGCTCGACTTCGGCGAGCTCCTCTCCTTCTTCGCCTTTCCCGTCGCGGCGCTGACCTCGTCTTTCAGCTTCGCCGTCGCGCACTTCGCGCAGTGGGGCGTCGATCCGTCCGTGTTCGCGCTCAACATGGCCGCCGGCTGGGTCCTCGCCCGCGCCGCCTACAAGACGCGCGGCCTGACGGCTCCGTTCGTCGCGCATCTCTTCTTCAACGTCGCGATGCTCGGCTCCGCGATCCTGGGCGTGACCTTCGGCCTGCCGCTGGCCGCCGCCGTCTACGCGGCCGCCGCGGCGCTGGCCGGCGTCGCGTCGCTCGTGTACAACTGGCGCGCCGCGCGAGGCTCGCGCCCCCTGTCGCTGAAGGCCGGCGCCAAGAACTTGCTGGTCGCCGCCCTGATCGCGGGCTCCTTGCTCGGAACCGCGGGCGCGCCTTCCTCGCGCGGCTCCTTCGCCTCGAACTCCGCGGCGCTCGCTCAGGTCCAGACCCAGGCCGCGACCGTTCCGACGCCCGCCGTCGAGCCCGCGGCGGCTCGAGCCGCCGCGCCGGCGGCCGGCGAGCCCTCGGCCTTCAAGACCGACGCCGACATGGTCGCCGCCGTCAAGCCGTCCGTCGTCGAGATCATCGTCGGAATTCCGGGAGGCTACGAGCTCGGCTCGGGCGTGATCGTCTCGCCGACCGGCCTGCTCGTGACCAACGGCCACGTCGTCGGCGACAAGCGCGTCGGCGAGATCGCGCAGGTCAAGCTCGCCGACGACCGGAAGGTCCCCGCGAAGATCATGGCCGTCAATCACAACCGCGACCTCGCAATCCTGCAGCTGCCCACGCTCAAGGACGGCGCCGCGTGGCCGTACTCGACGTTCGCCAAGACCGTCCCGCGCGAGGGCGACGCCTTGTTCGCGATGGGCCACCCCCTCGGCCTGCCGTTCACCGTCACGAAGGGCATCCTGAGCGGCCTCGGCTACCGCGGCAACATGTTCGTGCAGTACCTGCAGACCGACGCGGCGATCACGCACGGCAACTCCGGCGGCCCGATCTACAACGAGCGCGGAGAGGTCGTCGGCATCAACACGATGGGTCCCGAGGTCGGCGGCATCGGCTTTTCAATCATGGCGCCGAGCGTCGCGCACGCCCTCAACCAGTACCTCGCCACGGGCAACATCGCGACCGCCGCCCTCGGCGTCATCGTCGACCTGTCCAGCCCCGACCTCCCCAAGACCGGCGTCGCCGTGGAGTTCGTGCGCCCCGGCTCCGCCGCGGCGAAGGCCGGCCTGCGCCCGGGCGACCTCGTCGTCGGCCTCGGCGGCGCGGTGCTCCGCGACGGCGGCAGGAAGGCCGTCCACGACCTCGCCGCCGTCCTGGCGCAGGCCAAGCCTGGCGACCGGATCGAGCTCGCGGTTCTCCGCGCGGGCTCCGACAAGCCGGTCATCGTCAAGCTCACGCTCGACGCGCGCGCCACGTCCGAGGAAACCTCGATGGCGCACGGCTTCGACGGCGAAGACCAGCCCTGATCTAGAGCGGCGAGTCGGCGCCCAGGAATACCGGCGTCTGCTGGCGGTTCTGGCGGCGCGCCTCGTCCTGCGCGCGCGGGCTCGCATAGCCGAACAGCGACTTCGCGGAGCTCTTTCCCTCGCCGAGGCCCTTGAGCAAGAAGTACGTGAACATTCCCTGGCCCTGGTACTCCTCGATAATGGGCCAATCCGGCTGCTGGGTCAAGGCCGGATAGCTTGTGAAGACGTCGCGAACCGCGTCGGTGTCTCCCGGAATGAATACACGAATCAAACGGGCTCGAAGATCGGCGTCAGCGGCCGTAGAGTCCGATCAGCTCGGCCGCGGCCAGGATATGTCCCGCCATCGCCGCCGCGAGCTCCGCCTTCGCCGCGCGGGGCTTCAGGCCCAGGACCTTGTCCAGGGCGTAGAGCTTGAAGTGGTAGTGATGCGGCGCGCCGGGCGGCGGGCAGGGGCCGAAGTAGCCGACGCGATCGAAGGAATCGACGCCCCAGCAAGCGCCTTGCGCGGCGCCGGCGGCGCTGTCTTTTTTCGCGACGCCCTGCGGAAGCTCCTTCGCCTCGGCAGGAAGGTCGTAGAGGACCCAGTGCACCCAGGTTCCGGCGGGCGCGTCGGGGTCGTCCATGATCAGGGCGAAGCTCGCCGTCTTCGCGGGCGCTCCGGACCAGCGCAAAGCCGGCGAGACGTCCTCGCCGTCGCAGGTGTAAATCTTCGGAATCCTTTCGCCCGCCTTGAACGCGGGACTGGTCAGCGTGAATGCCATTTCCTCCCCCCTCCCGAGACTGCGGCGGATACCCTCGCGACGAAACGGCCAAGCGAGAGGTCCCCGGCGTCAGCGTCCCGTCGGAGAGACGATCAGCCGGCCCGTCAGCCGGCGCCACGCGCGGCTCAGGGCCGCCCGGGCGCCCGCGGCGCGGGCGTCGCCCGGACGCTCGACGACGGTGTCGGACAGCGGGATCGCGCGAGCCGGAAGGTCCCAACCCAGGAACGCCCGCGCGCGGTCGAGAGGTCCCAGCCCGATCAGCTTGCGCGCCGCGGGCCCTTCCGCGATCGCGCCGATCTCCCGCCCGCCGCCGTCCGCGCCGATCAGGGCCGCTTGGATGCGCGCCTTTCCCTTCGATGCATCGATCATCTTGGAGACGTCGAGAATGTTCTTGAGCGCCGGGCGCAGGCCTTTCGCGTCCGCGCGCCAGGCCGCGGCGATATCCGTCGGGATCGGGCGGCCCTCGAGAAGATCCGCGAGCGTCGGCGTCCAGGACGCGCCGATCGTCCCGTCGCCCGAGACCCAGGCGAGGCGCACGCGGCTCGAGGCCGCGTCGCCCAGCGGGATCGGCGCGCCGAAGCGGCCGAGGGTCTCCGGCAGCTCGCCGTCCGCCTCGACGAAGATCAGCCCCGTGTTGTCCTTGCGCCGCGCCAGCGGCCCCGTGAAGGTCACCTCGCCCGTGGTCAGGACCTTCACGCGCGCCACGCCCGGCGCGCGCGCCAGCTCCTTGAGCACGGCGAGCTTGCGCCGCCAGTAGCGCAGTCCGAGGTCGCCGAGGCTGCGCGCCGTCATCATGACCGGCGACGTCGTCAGCTCGAAGGCGAACACCGTCGCGGCCGCCGCGGCCGAGCCGGTCGCCTTGTACGCGACCGCGGCCTTGAGGACCTCCCACATCGCCGAGAACGCGAGGTGCAGAGCGATGGAGACGGGGCCGAAGCTCACCGTCTCGCGCAGGGGCTTGGACAGCAGATAGACTTTCGGCTCGGCGCGCCGTCCGGAGCGCTCCGGGGCGGCGAGCGCCGGGACCCGCGTCTCGACGGACTCGGCGGGAGCCGCGGCGGAATCGGGAGCGCTCGCGCCCAAAGCGCGGAGCATCAAGGCCTCGCCCGCGTCGCGCGCCTCCCCCGAGGAGGAATTCGTCAGGTCCGTGCGCGCGAAATCGGCCAGGGCCGCGCTCATCGCGGCGGCTGAAGCCCGCTCCGGCGGCGGCGCCGCCAATGGCGCGGAGAGAAGCGGAGCGGACGGAGGCTCGAGCGCGGCCGAAGGAGGAAGCGCAAAGACGCCCGGCGCCGACGGCAGGACGAGCGTCGGACGGATCTCCACCTGGGCGCGCGCGGAGAGCGCGATCAGGAACAATGCGGCGGCGAAGCCCTTGCGGCTCATCTCAAGGAAGGATACCCGCTCGACGCCCGGCTCAGGAGAGGCGAAAGGCCCAGGCCGCTCCAGTCCTTGGCCGCCCCCCGAGGCGGGTCCGGCGGCCGTTCGCCCGGATCAGGCCGAGACGGTCAAAGCCAGCCGGCTGCGGCCGATGCCGAGGACCGCCTCGACGCGGTCGCCGGCCGCGACGGGCCCCACGCCGGAGGGCGTGCCCGTGAAGACGATGTCGCCGGGACTCCGCCCGTAATTCTCGTCGAGGTAATCGAAGATCCGAGGCACCGGAAAGATCATGTCGGCCGTGGTCCCGGTCTGGCGGATCGAGCCGTTGACGCTCAGCGTCAGCGTCGTCGGCAGCTCCAGGGGAACGAACGGCCCGAGGGCGGCGAAGCCCGGCCGGCCCTTGGCCAGAGTCCAGGGCAGGCCTTTCTTCTTGATCTCGTTTTGAAGGTCGCGCGCCGTGAAGTCGATGCCGACCGCCGCGCGCAGGGAGCCGTCGGCCGCGCGCGCCGCGACGAGCTCGACCTCGTGGTCGACGCGCTTGGAGTCCGCCGGCAGGCGCAGGACCCCTCCGGACAGCATCACGGAGGACGCGGGCTTGAGGAAGATCACCGGAGCCGACGGCACCGCGTTGCCCAGCTCCTTGGCGTGCTCCGCGTAGTTGCGGCCCACGCACCAGATCGTGCCGAGAGGAAGGTCGAGGCCGGGAAGGATCATGCGCGAACCATCATACCATTCGTATAATCGGAGCAATGGTGTGCTCCTCCTGCGGCCAGCGCGAAGCGACGGTCCTCGTCTCGACCGTGCTCGCCAATCACGTCAAGAAGACGGCCCTGTGCGCGTCGTGCGCCGCCGACCTCGAGCCCGCCGCCGGGCTCGACGCGCTGGCCGCGGCCCTCGCGGGGCTGTCCGCCCGCGCGCGCGCCCAGCACGGCCGCTGCCCCGGGTGCCGCGGCACCTTCGCCGATTTCCGCGAAAGCGGCCGCTTCGGCTGTCCGCGCTGCTACGATCATTTCGCCCCGCAGGTGCGCGACCTCCTGCCGCGCATCCACGCCGGCGCCTACCACCACCGCGGCAAGACCCCGGGAAGGCGCTGATGCAGCTGCAGACCATGCTGCGCTTCCGCAGCGGCTGGGCCGAGGCCGAGGGCCCCGAGCACGCCGTCGTCCTCTCGACGCGCGTGCGCCTGGCGCGCAACCTCCACTCGCCGTTCCCGTCGCACCTCGGGCCCGCGGGCCTCAAGCGCGTGCTGGACTCCGCGTTCGCCGCGGCCCGCGGCGCGGGCCTCAAGGACGCCGCCTTCTTCAAGTTCGCCGACCTGGACCAGACCGACCGTTCCTTCCTCGTCGAGCGCCATCTCGCCAGCCCCAGCCTGGCCGCCCACCCCGCTCACCGGGGCGTCATCGTCGGCGAGCGCGAGACCTTGGTCGCGATGGTCAACGAGGAGGACCACCTCCGCCTGGCCGCCCTCCTGCCCGGCCTGCGCCTGCGCGAGGCGCACGCCGCCGCCGACCGCCTCGACGACGGCCTGTCGGCCTCGCTCGACTTCGCCTTCCGCGACGACCTCGGCTACCTGACGGCCTGCCCGACGAACCTGGGCACCGGGATGCGCGCCTCCTGCCTCGTCCATCTCCCCGCGCTGACCATGACGGGGGCGGCCGAACGCCTGATCGAGGGCCTGACCCGCGCCGGCCTGATCGCCCGCGGCCTGTACGGCGAGGGCACGCGCGTGATCGGCGATTTTTTTCAGCTCTCGAACGCGACCGGCTTCGGCCGCACCGAGGCCGAGATCCTCGCCGCGCTCGAGCGCTCCGTCGCCGCCGTCGTCGCGCGCGAGCACGACGCCCGCGCCGCGCTGAACTCGGGCTCGGCCAAGGTCCGCCTCGAGGACGAGGTCCAACGCGCCGCGGCCCTGCTGGGAGCCGCGCGCCTGCTGTCGTTCGAGGAAGGCCAGCAGCACCTGTCCCGGCTGCGCCTCGGGCTCTCGCTGGGCTGGAAGCTCCCGGCCGATCTGGCCCTCGTCAACGAGCTGACGTTGACCACCCAGCCCGCCCACCTCGACCTGCTGGCCCAGAAGGAGCTGACGCCGCTGGACCGCGACGCCCTGCGCGCCGCGCTCGTGCGCCGCCGCCTGAAGGCGTCCTAAAGAGCCCGCGACGACGGCTCCAGGGGACATCCCCGGACCCCCAAAACGGGAGAGCGGACCGTTGATTTGGATCAACAGCGCGCCGGGGACGCCGTGCTAGAATCGGCTTATGGCCAACATCAAACACGCGAAGCTCAAAGCCTGGGTCGACGAGATCGTCAACATCTGCACCCCCGACGCCGTCGTTTGGGTGGACGGCTCCGAGGAAGAGAAGAAGCGGCTGGAAAAGCGCGGCATCGCCCGCGGCCAGCTGATCCCCCTCGATCCGGAGAAGTTCCCCGGCTCCTTTTATAGCCGCTCCAATTCCAACGACGTCGCCCGCACCGAGCACCTGACCTACATCTGCGCCAAGGACAAGGACGCGGTCGGACCGACGAACAACTGGATGTCGCCCGAGGAGGGCTACAAGAAGGCCCGCGAGATCCTCCGCGGCTCGATGGTCGGACACACGCTGTACGTGATCCCGTTCTCAATGGGCCCGGTCGGCTCCCCGTTCTCCAAGATCGGCGTCGAGCTCACCGACTCCATCTACGTGGTGCTCAACATGCGCATCATGACGCGCATCGGCAAGCAGGTCCTCGACCAGCTCGGCACCGACGGCGAGTTCGTGAAGTGCCTGCACTCCAAGGCCGACCTCGACGTCAACAAGCGCATGATCCTCCACTTCCCCGAGGACAACACGATCTGGTCCGTCGGCTCGGCCTACGGCGGCAACGCGCTCCTGGGCAAGAAATGCCTGGCCCTGCGCATCGCCTCGTGGCAGGCGCGCAAGGAAGGGTGGCTCGCCGAGCACATGCTGATCCTCGGCGTCGAGCATCCGGATGGAAAGATCGAATACGTCACCGCGGCGTTTCCGTCCGCCTGCGGCAAGACCAACCTCGCCATGCTGATCCCGCCCGAGGGCCTCAAGGCCAAGGGCTACAAGATCTGGACCGTCGGCGACGACATCGCCTGGCTGCGCGTGGGCCCCGACGGCCGCCTGTGGGCCTGCAACCCGGAGGCCGGCTTCTTCGGCGTCGCCCCGGGCACGAACTCCAAGTCCAACCCGAACGCGATCAAGACGATGCGCTCGAACACGATCTTCACGAACGTGCTCCTGGGCGACGACCTGAGCGTCTGGTGGGAGGACGGCGAGGGCGCGCCGCCCGCGTCCGGCACCAACTGGGAAGGCAAGCCGTGGAAGCCCGACTTCAAGGACCAGAACGGCAAGCCGCTCCTGGGCGCGCATCCGAACAGCCGCTTCACCTCGCCGGCCGGGCAGTGCCCGTCCATCGCGAAGAACTGGGAGGACCCGAAGGGCGTGCCGATCTCGGCGATCATCTTCGGCGGGCGCCGCGAGCGCCTGGCGCCGCTGGTGTTCGAGTCGCTCGACTGGAACCACGGCGTGTACGTGGGCGCGACCGTCGCGTCCGAGCGCACCGCGGCCGCCAACGGCACCGTCGGCGAGGTCCGCCGCGATCCGATGGCGATGATCCCGTTCTGCGGCTACAACATGGGCGACTACTTCGGCCACTGGGTCGAGATGGGCGCCAAGATCAAGAACCCGCCGAAGATCTTCCACGTGAACTGGTTCCGCCGCGACGAGAACGGCAAGTTCCTGTGGCCCGGCTACGGCGAGAACCTGCGCGTGCTCGAGTGGATCCTGGCCCGCACCCGCGGCGAGGGAAAAGCCTCCAAGACCCCGATCGGCTACGTGCCGGCGAAGGATGGGATCGACCTGACCGGCCTCAACCTGCCCGCCGGCGCGATGGAGAAGCTCCTCACGGTCAAGCCCGAGGAGTGGAGCGAGGAGCTCTCGGGCGTGAAGGCGTTCTTCGACAAGTTCGGGACCCACATGCCGAAGGCGCTGTGGGACCAGTTCAACGCGCTGAAGGACCGGCTCAAGACGAAAGTCGCGGCTTAAAAAATCGTCCGCGCCGGAACGGAGGCCCCCGAAAGGGGGCCTCCTTATTTGACGGGCCGCAAACTCGTGATATAATAAATTCAGCAGCCTAAGCGGGGCGCGATCGCGCTCCGCACGGGGGAACCAAGGTCCCGAGACGCCATCGGGACAGGGGCGCAGGACGCGAAGCCGCGTCCAGGTCACTTCCATGACCCAGCCCGTCAGCTAACCTCGTCGGCACTTGGAAGGGCGATTCCTCGTGCGCGCCGTCTTGCGTCCGCGGGTCTCCCGGGAGACTCGCGTGAACGACAAGGACGGCGTTACTTTTTTCG
>VFSW01004729.1_pt1 | contig 20296 bp, 24 predicted proteins | sample 5358111 | NCBI WGS metagenome assembly VFSW01 (sample SAMN11554181, study PRJNA540505) | mine drainage metagenome | isolation source: sediment from site ElyBrook_90M | place: USA: Ely Copper Mine, Vershire, VT | collected 2017 | reverse complement strand
CCTCAAGATTCCCAGAAACCTATCGCTCCTGCCGCTGCCGCCGCGTGCGCCAGAGTATTAGTCACTCACTCCTTCGAAAACTCCAACCCCATTTCCCGATAACGCTCCGGGTCGTCGCCCCAGCCTTCGCGCACCTTGACGAAAAGGAAAAGATGCACCGGGTGCTCGATGGCCGCGCCAATGTCGGCGCGTGCGGCGGCGTCGATCGCCTTGATGGTCGCCCCGTATTGAGGAGAAGTTAACCCCCAGCGATCCGCTGTCATGCTATATTCGATCGAATTTGAGAAGCCACCCATGATCGCCGACATTGCCTTGCATCGCGAGGAATTGCGCGACCTGTGTCGCCGCTTCGGCGTGCGGCGGCTCGAGGTTTTCGGCTCGGCGGCGCGGGGCGATTTCGACCCGGCCAGGAGCGATATCGATTTTTTGGTGGAGTTCGAGCCGCTTCAGCCCGGCGCCTATGTCGACGCATTTTTCGGCCTCAAGGAGGGATTGGAAGAGCTGTTCAGTAGGCCCGTAGACTTGGTCTCCGCTGCCGCGATCCATAATCGCTTCTTTCGTCAGAGCGTCGAACGCACCAAGGCGCTGCTCTATGCAGCATGAGATCAAGAAGTACCTCGAAGACATCGCGCAGGCAGCCGAGTTGATCACGCGTTTCACGGCCGGCAAGACGCTTGCGGACTACATGGAGGACCCGCTGCTCCGCGCCGCAGTGGAACGAAAATTCGAGATTGTCGGCGAGGCGTTGCTTCAGCTTGCGAAGCGCGACGCGCGCAGTCGCCGAACGGATCAGCGAATACAAACGCATCATCGCATTTCGTCATATGCTGATCCACGCTTACAACAACGTGGACAACCTACTCGTCTGGGGAATAGTCGAGAGCAAACTTGGCCCATTGCGGAGAGACGTCGACGTGTTGCTCGGTCAAGGTGAGATTTAGGAGGTCTCGGCGCCGTCATGCCCGGCCTTGTGCCGGGTATCCACGTCTTCGAGCCGCGCAAGCTTAAGGCGTGGATGGCCGGGACGAACCCGGCCATGACGGACTACTCCTTCGAAAACTCCAGCCCCATTTCGCGATAGCGTTCCGGGTCGTCGCCCCAGCCTTCGCGCACCTTGACGAAAAGAAAAAGATGCACCGGATGCTCGATCGCGGCGGCGATGTCGGCGCGCGCGGCGGCGCCGATCGCCTTGATCGTCGCTCCGCCTTTGCCGAGCACGATTTTGCGCTGGCTTTCGCGCTCGACGTAGATCGTCTGCTCGATGCGCACCGAACCATCTTTGAGTTCCTTCCAGATCTCGGTTTCGACGGTCGATTGGTACGGCAATTCCTGATGCAGCCGCAGATAAAGCTTCTCGCGGGTGATCTCGGCGGCAAGCTGGCGGAGCGGCGCATCGGAAATTTGGTCTTCGGGGTAAAGCCACGGTCCCGCCGGGACGTGAGCGGCGAAGAAGTTTTTGAGATCCGCAACCCCGTCGCCGGAACGCGCCGAGATCATGAAGGTCGCCGCGAAGGCGGCGCGCTCGTTCAGGGCTTGCGCCAGTGCGAGCAGCTTTGGCTTGTTGACGAGGTCGACTTTGTTGAGCGCGAGCACCTTGGGAGCGCGGACGTCGGCCAGTCCGCGCAGGATGGTCTCGTCGTCGTCTGGTATGTTTCTCTCTTGCACGCCCTTATCGGCGTCGATCAGGAGCGCGACCATGTCGGCGTCCTGAGTGCTGCCCCAGGCGCTGCCGACCATGGCGCGGTCGAGCCGCCGGCGCGGCGCGAAAATGCCTGGCGTGTCGACGAAGATGATCTGCGCCGCGCCCTCGACGGCGATGCCGCGGATCAGCGCGCGGGTGGTCTGCACCTTCGGCGTCACGATCGAAATCTTGGCGCCGACCAGCGCGTTGAGCAGCGTCGATTTGCCGGCGTTCGGCGCGCCGATCAGCGCCACGACGCCGCAGCGCGTTGCCGGTTCGGCCGCGGCGGCCGCAGCGGCCGGTTCCGGCGCCTCAGCCATCGAAGCGGTCGTGCTTGACGCCTTCGCGCGTCATCATTGCGGCGGCGGCGGCCTGTTCGGCGGCGCGCTTGGAGCGCCCCGAGCCTTCGGCGGGCGCAAGCTTCGGCAATTGCACGGTCACGCGAAATACCGGGTCATGATCGGGGCCGGAGCGGGCGACCTCGCGGTAGGCCGGCGTCGGCAGGCCGCGCGCCTGCGCCCATTCCTGCAACACGGTCTTGGGATCCCGCAGCGGCTGCGCCTTGGTCTTCATCCGCGCGTCCCACAGCCGGCCGACCAGAGCTTCGGCGGCGGTATAGCCGCCGTCGAGATAGACCGCGCCGATCAGCGCTTCGCAGACGTCGGCGAGGATCGCCGGGCGCTTTCTTCCGCCGGCATTGGCTTCCGAGGAGCCGAGCCGGATGGCGGCGCCAAGATCGATGGTGCGCGCAATTTCCGCGCAGGTCTCTTTACGCACCAGATCGGCGAGCCGGCGCGACAGTTCGCCTTCGTCGGCCTTCGGGAAAGCGCGAAACAGCAGGTCGGAAATCACCAGTCCGAGCACGTGATCGCCGAGGAATTCGAGGCGTTGGTAGCTGCCGGCGCGATTGCGCGCGCCTTTGAGCGCAGAGATATGGGACAGCGCGCTGTCGAACAGCGCGGTGTCACTGAAGCGGTAGCCGATGCGCTCCTCAAGCGAACCGTCGCCGCGGCGGCGCCGGCGGCGAACTTCTTTTTGTCCCTCGACTGCGACGCCGCTCGCTACCGGCGCGGCGGCCACGTCAATGGCGGACGGCTGTTGCGGAGAAGCGACCGATTTGCTTTTGCTCCGGCCGCTCATCGAACCAGGGTGAACAATCGGCCCCAGCGCACGGTCCAGGGCCAGCGCCAGACTTCCCAGGCGTGCGCGCCGTCTCTGATCGAGAAGAAGATAATCTGCGCCCGGCCGATAATGTTCTCGTAAGGCACATAGCCGACCGCGCTGAGCACCCGGCTGTCGGTCGAATTGTCGCGGTTGTCACCCATCATGAAATAATGGCCGGGCGGCACGGTATAGACCTGGGTATTGTCGTAGAAGCCGTTGTCGGTGAGATCGAGCGTGGTGTAGCTCACGCCGTTCGTCAGCGTCTCGCGATAGCGCTTGACGCGCTGCACGACGCCGTCGTCGTCGGTGACGAAATCCTCCATGCGCTCGCGCTTGACCGGCTCGCCGTTGATGTTGAGCACGCCGTCGATCATCTGAATGCGGTCGCCGGGAAGCCCGATAACGCGCTTGATGTAATCGGTGCTGTCGTCCTTGGGCAGGCGGAACACGACCACATCGCCGCGATTGACCGGCTGGCCGACGATGCGGCCGGAGAAAATCGGCGGCGAGAACGGCAACGAGTAGTGGGTGTAGCCGTAGGAATATTTGGAGACGAACAGATAATCGCCGACCAGGAGCGTCGGGATCATCGACCCGGAAGGAATATTGAACGGCTGAAACAGAAAGGTGCGGATCACGAGCGCGATGATCAGCGCGTGGATGATCACGCGCACGGTCTCGGCGAATCCGCCCTCTTTCCGTTTTGTCCCGGTTTGCACGCTCATCGGCCTATGGTTCCGCTGTCTTTGGGGGCGCCCCGCGATCTTGTAACCCTTGCGGCAAAGCCGCGCAATTGCACGCGGGATTTCGCCGCGGGGCCGCCTTTAGCTAGTGATGCCATATGCTTACTGCCAGAGTTTCGCTGACATGACGAATTTGTCATGGCTGCGGGCGCTTTTTGCCGGACCGATATTCGGCGCGGGCGGGCGGCGATGCGCCTTATGGACGCGAGACGGCAATCGCCGAAATGATCACAAACGCCTGCGCCATCGGCCCCTCGTCGGTGATGGTGAGATCAATCCGCGCCTCATGGCCTGCGGGCGTAATCGCCTCCAGCCGCCGTTTGGCGCCGCCGGTCAATTCCAGCGTCGGCCGGCCCCCCGGGAGGTTCACCACGCCCATGTCGCGCCACCACACCCCGGCGCGCAGGCCGGTTCCCAGCGCCTTGGCGCAGGCCTCCTTGGCGGCAAAGCGCTTGGCGTAGGTCTCGGCGCGATTTCGCCGCCGTTCCGCCTTCGCGCGTTCAATCGGGGTGAACACCCGGTCGATGAAGCGATCACCGTGGCGTTCGAGCACCTCGGCAATGCGGCGCACATCGGTGATGTCGGAGCCGATGCCGAGAATCATGACGCCGCCCCTGCCCGGGCTCTGCCGCGGTCCATCGCGGCGCGCATTTTTCGCACCACGGCGGGAAGGCCGTCGAACACCGCCTCGCCAATCAGGAAATGGCCGATATTGAGTTCGACGATCTGCGAAAGTGCGGCGATGTTTTCCGCGGTGACGAAATCGAGGCCGTGTCCGGCGTGGACTTCGAGGCCCGCGCTCGCGGCGAACGCCGCGCCACGGGTGATGCGCGCGAATTCTGCCGCCGCCGCACCGGCATTGCCCGCACTCAAAGCATCGCACCAGGCGCCGGTGTGAATCTCGATGACCGGCGCGCCGATCGCGACCGCGGCTTCGATCTGCGCCGGTTCCGCGGCAATGAATAGCGACACGCGAATACCGGCGTCGGCGAGTTGCGCCACCGCGGACCGCAACGCGTCCCGCTGGCCTGCGGCATCGAGGCCGCCTTCCGTCGTTCGCTCGGCCCGCCGCTCCGGCACGATGCAGGCCGCGTGCGGGCGCACATTGCGGGCAATCGCCACCATTTCCGCCGTCGCCGCCATTTCCAGGTTCAGCGGCTTCTTGATGGCTGCCTTCAGCCGCGTGATGTCATCATCGACGATGTGGCGGCGATCCTCGCGCAAATGCGCGGTGATGCCGTCGGCGCCGGCCGCGATCGCTATTTCGGCGGCCTTGACCGGATCAGGATGCTTGCCGCCGCGGGCGTTGCGCACGGTGGCGACGTGATCGACATTCACGCCGAGGCGGAGGGGGACGCGAGCGGGCATGACAATAGTTCCTTCGCGCCTATTTGGTCCAGTTTTCGATTTTCAGACCGGGGACGCGCCGAAATTCGCGCTCATTGTTCGTCACAAGAATTAGGTCTGTGCTGATTGCATGCGCCGCTATCCATAGGTCGTTGGCTCCGATCAGTTCGCCTTTGGCGGACAGCGCGGCGCGGATCGTGCCATAAACGCGGGCCGTCGCGGCCATTAGCGGGACCACGTGGACGATCTGCGTCAATTCCTCCAGACGCAACATCGGTTCTGGGCCGACTTTCTTCTTTGCGATGCCATAAACCAATTCGCCGTAAGTGATGACCGACAACACAGCTTCTCCCGGCCGCAAACGTTGAAAGCGCGCCTGTGCCTTTTCCGGCCGGCCGCGTCGGATATAGACAAATGTATCGGTGTCCAGCAGATAGCGCGGTTCGATCACAGCCCGTCGCGCTCCTGCGGTGGGTCGTCGCCCTCGTCCGCCAAGTCTTCTATCGGTAAACTCGCGATAAGTTCGAAAGCACGCGCCATCCCCTTGGATTTTTCGCGCAACACGACCTCGTCGCCCCGCCGAAAGATCTCGACCTCCCTACTGTGAAATCTAAAGTCTTTCGGCAGCCTAACGGCTTGACTGTTCCCGTATTTGAAGACTCGTGCGGTCGCCATGTTATAAAGCTCCGTATATCCGTATTCGTATATACATTCGCCGGCCGGGAATACAAGCAATGGGTGCGAGGCTTACACCGCTGCGCACTGATCACGCCGACGACCGATTAGCCGTTGACCCGCTCGGCATTGGCGATCACCTTCTTCGCGCGCAATTGCGAGAGGATCGAAGTCAGGTGCTTGAGATTGTAGACCTCAAGGTCGATGGTCAGTTCGGTGAAGTCCGGCGACTGGCGCGACATGTGGATGTTGTCGATGTTGCCGTCGTGGTCGGCGATGACCTGGGCGATCTGAGCCAATGACCCAGGTTCATTGACCGACTGTATCGCAAGCTGCGCGGGAAATCGCTGCGGCGCCTTGTCGTCCACATCCCAACGCACGTCGAGCCAGCGTTCCGGCTGGTCCTCGAACTCCTTCAGGGCCGGCGAGTGGATCGGATAGATCGTAATCCCCTCCCCTGCCGTCATGATGCCGACGATGCGGTCGCCCGGAACCGCGCCGCCGTTCGGAGCAAACCGCACCGGCAGGTCCGAATTGATGCCGCGGATCGGGATCGCGGCGCCGTTCTCGCTGCTTTGCGGCACTTTGAATTTAACCGCCCTGGCGCGCTTTAATCCGAACCATCCGCTGTCCGCCTGCGGCGCCGACGACGTGACCCGTTCGTCCTTGTAGTCCGGGTACATGGCGCGCACGACGTCGGCGGCTTTCATCTCGCCGCGACCGACCGCCGACATAACGTCCTCGATGGAAGCGCGCGCCAGTCGCGGCAAGGCGCCTTCCAGCTGTTCATCCGAATACGCGAACTTGGCGCGCTCGCAGAGGCGCTCCACAATCCGCCGGCCAAGGCCCGAATACTGATTGCGCACCGCGACGCGCGTGGCGCGCCGGATCGCAGCGCGCGCCTTGCCGGTCGCGACAATCGATTCCCAGGCCGCCGGCGGCGCGGTTTGCGCCTTCGACGTCAGGATCTGAACCTCATCGCCGTTCTGTAGCGGCGAACTCAACGGCCCGATCTTGCCGTTGATCTTCGCCCCGATCGCCATGTTGCCGACGTCGGTGTGGACCGCATAGGCGAAATCGATCGGCGTCGCGCCGCGCGGCAGCGCGATCAGCTTGCCCTTCGGCGTGAAGCAAAACACCTGGTCGTGAAAAAGTTCGAGCTTGGTGTGTTCCAAAAACTCTTCAGGGTTTGAGCCTTCGGCCAGGAGTTCGATGGTGCGGCGGAGCCACGCATAGGCGTTCGACTCGCGGGAGAGCAGTTCGGTCGGCGAGCCGACCCCGTCCTTGTAAAGCGCATGCGCCGCAATCCCGTATTCGGCGATCTGCTGCATGTCGCGGGTGCGGATTTGCAGTTCCACGCGCTGCTTGCCCGGCCCGATCACGGTGGAATGAAGCGAGCGGTAATCGTTCTGCTTCGGCGTCGAGATGTAATCCTTGAAACGGCCGGGAACGACCGGCCAAGTGGTATGGACGATCCCGAGCGCCTGGTAACACTCGCCGGCGCTGCCGACGATCACGCGGAAAACGAATATGTCGGAGAGCTGCTCGAAGCCGACCGCCTTTCGTTCCATCTTGCGCCAGATCGAGTAGGCGCGCTTGCGGCGGCCGCTGACTTCCGCGGCGATGCCGCTGTCGGCGAGTTTCTTGGCCAGCTGCTGTTCGATCTCGGTGATCCAGCCTTTGCTGCGCGCGGCCAGCGCTTCGAGCCGCTCGGTGATGACTTTGTAGGCGTCGGGATTGAGTTCGTGGAACGCGAGATCCTCGAGTTCATCGCGCATTTCCTGCATACCCATGCGCCCGGCGAGCGGCGCATAGATGTCCAGCGTCTCTTCCGCGGTCACCCGGCGCGCCTCAGGCGGCCGATGGGACAGCGTGCGCATATTGTGCAGCCGGTCGGCGAGCTTGATCAGCAACACCCGCACATCGTCGGCTATCGCCAGCAGAAGCTTGCGCAGGTTTTCGGCCTGCTTGGCTTCCTTGGAGACGAGATCGAGTTTTTTTAGTTTGGTCAGCCCCTCGACCAGGACGCCGATATCATGGCCGAACAGGCGATCAATCTCGGTACGAGTGGCGTCGGTATCCTCGATCGTGTCATGCAGGAGCGCGGCCGCAATGGTGGCGTCATCAAGCTTGAGATCGGTGAGGATGGCGGCGACCTGGAGCGGATGCGAGAAATACGGATCACCGGAGTCGCGTTTCTGCTCGCCATGCGCCCGCATGGCGTAGACGTAGGCGCGGTTGAGCAGATCCTCGTTGGTCGCGGGATTGTACTGTTTCACCCGATCGACGAGTTCGAACTGCCGCATCAAGCGCGGCTTGCGCGGTTTCGGCGCCCGCGGCTCGTCTTGCGGCACGAGGCTGGGGCCGCGCGCCACCGACACCCGCGGCCGGGCCTGGTTCTGCATCCGCGGCAAATCGATCGGCGAGCGAGCCATACAACAAACCTCGACCGCACCGACAATTGGGGCGGTACAACTCAGAAGGATATCATGGCGCACACCTCACGCCACAAGCCGAGCAACTGACACCAAGGCGACTAGCCTCGCTGCAGTGCACAAACTTACCGTTAATGCAAAAGCTTGAAACGCAGATCACCGCCGATCTCGGATCGATGGCGAAGATGACGGAGGATTTACTCCGGGCCGGCGTCACCTGTTCGAATCGGGGTGGTGTTGGCTGGCGGCGAGATACGGCAGGATTGAAACTTATGAAGACGGCGAGCGGCGAGAGCCTGCTCGTTCACCGCACGATGCCGATCCTGGGCTGCGATGTCTGGGGACACTCGTACCACATCGCCTAGCGCAACCGGCGCCCCGATTGCCTCAAGGCGTTCCTCGATCACCCGGTCGATTGGGAGTACGCCGCCGAAATGTTTACGGCCCCGGCCGAGCAACCTTCAAACTCGAAAAGGCCGGGCGAACGGCGAGCCCTACAAGTCCTCGTCGCCAGCGTCGACGTCGGTGTCCGGCTCGGGCTGGCTTTCCGGTGGCGTCAGGCCTTCGAGACCCTTGAGCAATTCCTCTTCGCTCATCCGGTCTGTGGTCACCTCGGTATCGTCGGCATCGACGCCGGTACCGGGCGCGCCAATCAGTGGAATTCCCTCAGGCTCGGGCTCGTCAACTTCGACGTATTTTTGCAGCGAGTGGACGAGTTCCTCCTTGAGGTCCTCGGGCGACACCGCCTGTTCGGCGATCTCACGGAGCGCCACGACCGGGTTCTTATCGTTATCGCGCTCGACGGTAATCTGGCCGCCCGATGAGATCATGCGCGCACGGTGGCTCGCGAGCAAAACGAGATCGAAGCGGTTTTCCACCTTGTCGATGCAATCTTCGACGGTGACACGGGCCATAATCGCAGCTCCTGGCGAGGATTCGGCGGGATCGGGATCCCTGCCCGGCCGTTAGGTATCGTTTGAGGCGACCGAGTGCAAGGGTGTTTCACCGGAATGGTTCCCGTGCCGGGGCCTTTTAACTTGCGTTCTGCGGCTGCTCTGTTACCCAAATTTCCGGAACGCGGTCGCGGGATTGCGATTTTCCCTTATATGCGTCCGCGGCATATGCGTCCGCGGCGGCCTGCCGCAGTGCCGGCACCGGTGCTTGCACTGAAAACCGGTAGGCCATAAAGCGGATAGTACCGTGCTTTTGCCATCGTGCGCGCGTACTTAACGACGTTCGCGGTGGCGCTAAACCAGTTTTAAAGAAACGCCGGAACTGTCGAATCCATTGCGGCTAGTCGGGTTTCATCACGAGTGATGCATCGAGAGATATACCAATGTCGGCACAGATCGAGAAAATCGCCTTGTTCATTGACGGCGCCAACCTTTACGCCACCGCCAAATCGCTCGGCTTCGACATCGACTACAAACGGCTGCTGCGCGAATTCCAGTCGCGCGGTTATTTGCTGCGCGCGTTTTACTACACCGCGGTGATCGAAGATCAGGAGTATTCGTCGATCCGGCCGCTGATCGATTGGCTCGACTATAACGGCTACACCGTCGTCACCAAGGCGACCAAGGAATTCGTCGATCAAACCGGCCGCCGCAAGGTCAAAGGCAACATGGACATCGAACTTGCCGTCGACGCCATGGAACTTGCGCCACACATCGACCAGATGGTGCTGTTTTCCGGCGACGGCGACTTCACCCGGCTGGTCGAAGCCGTGCAGCGCCGCGGTGTGCGCGTCGTGGTGGTATCGACGATCTCGACCCAGCCGCCGATGGTTGCCGATGAGCTTCGCCGCCAGGCCGATCAGTTCGTCGACATCATCGAGCTGCAAAACAAGATCGGCCGCGATCCGACGGAACGTCCGGCGCGCGAGCCGCGCGAAGGGCGAGAGCTGCGCGAGCCGCGCCACACCCCGCAGTTCCTGCAACGCAGCACCGGCGCGACGGCCCGCACCGAAGTCGAAGTCGAAGACGAATTCGACGAGGAATAGACCAAGCCGACAGCCGCGATGGCGCCCGCGAGCGGCAAACCCGGCCACGATTGTCCGCGCTGCCCGCGTCTGGTCGCGTTTCGGACGGCATGGCGCAACGCCGAGCCGGACTGGTTCAACGCGCCCGTGCCTTCATTTGGTCCGATCGACGCGCGCCTGTTGATCGTCGGCCTGGCGCCGGGGTTGCGCGGCGCCAACAGAACCGGACGACCCTTCACCGGCGATTACGCCGGGGATCTGCTTTACGCCACGCTGAAGGAATTCGGCTTCGCCCAAGGAACCTACGAAGCGCGCCCCGACGACGGCCTAGCGCTGATCGATTGCCGCATCAGCAATGCCGTATGCTGCGTACCGCCGGAGAACAAGCCGACGCCGGCAGAAATCGCCACCTGTCGAGAATTCCTCACGGCGACCATCAAGGAAATGACCAAGCTTCGCGCCATTGTCACGCTGGGCCGCATTGCGCACGAAACCTTTATCGCCGCGCAAAACGCCAAGCAGCGCGATTATCCTTTCACCCACGGCGGCGCGCACCAAATCGGCGAGATCACCTTATTCGATAGCTACCATTGTTCGCGCTATAACACTTCGACCAAGGTACTGACGCCGAAAATGTTCCGCGAGGTCTTCGCTCAAGTGCGCCGGCATCTCGACGCCGACTAGCGTGCGAGCGGACGACTTCCCAATCTAGGCGAAGATCGAGGTTTCGTACTTACCGCTGCCCATTTCGCCCGGCGGAAAAATGCCGTGGCGCTCGATCCACTCGAATGACTCCTCAAAAGTCTGTTTCGAATACGGCTCGAATACCAGGCGCTCGCCCGGCCCCCAGCGCCGCGTATCCATCTGCTGATGGAACCGCACCGGGAACTCCCTCTTGTAATAGTGCGTGTACAGTTCCGGCCGCAGATCGATGTCGCGTTGCGCGCGGCGCAGCGCGCGAAAATATTTGCGCACGTCCTCGGGATCCGGCGTGCCTGTGACCATCGCCGCGATCATAAACGTGGTGTCGATGATTTTGCGGAAGCCGAGCTGCTCGGCAAAATAATACGGGCCGCTGAACAGCGACGCCGCCGGTACTTCGCCGTCGATCAGTTTTTCCATGCGGCTGAACAGCATCCCGTCGTTGAACGACAGTTTGATCTGGTCCGGTTTCAGATACTGCTCAAGCCCCTGAATGGTGGCGTAGTGACTGCCCGATTGATAGCCGACCGAGATCGGGACGTTGGCGAGATCCGTTGGCGTCTTCACCGGCGAGTCGGACGGCACGAACACGCCGCACGGCGAAACCGAATAGCAATCGGCGTAAAGCTTGCCGTGGCCGTTGGAGGCGGCGACGTTCACCGTCCAGTGGCAGGCGCCACTGACATTGCAGCTGCGCCCGGCTTCGAATGTCTGATAAGCGCCGACCTTGTTGCCCAGGTGATGGCTGCCGGCGGAACTTGAATCCATCGTCTCGCGGAATTCGTAATCGAGACCTTCGGCGGCGAAGTAGCCTTTCTCCTCGGCAACCCATTCCTGGAGGCGGAAATGCGGAGCAACGACAAATTTCGACATTATTTCCTCCATTGGTCGCCGGCGGCTTTGCCGCATTAGAATCACGGCAGATTACGTCCGCCGACGGGTTTGAAAATCCCACGGCGCGAAATAGATTGTCAACTTACCGTTGACAATCTATTGTTCCGCGAATGGATCGCTTTGAAAACGCTAAAGTTTTCGTCGCAGTCGTCGAAGCCGGCGGGTTTACCGGAGCGGCCGAGCGGCTTGGTCTGTCCCGCGCGGCAACAAGCAAGCACGTGCTCCAGCTTGAGGAACGCCTCGGCGCGAGGCTTCTCGATCGCACCACGCGGCGCGTGAGCGCGACCGCCGCCGGGCGCACCTTCTACGAACAATGCCGGCGCATCCTTGCCAATCTTGAAGAAGCCGAACACGCGGCAAGTGAACTTCACAACGAGCCGCGCGGCGAGTTACGCGTCATCGCGCCAACCAATTTCGGCCTCGCCGACCTTGGCACCGCGATCACCGATTTTCTCGTCGCCTATCCGGGGCTGCGCATCAATCTCACGCTCAACGATCATCTCACCGATCCGATCGAAGGCGGCTATGACGTTGCCATCAGCGTCGACATGCCCCGCGGCGCTTCCACCAGCCTGGTGGTGCGCAAGCTCAACACTTCGCGCCGCGTGTTATGCGCTGCGCCGGATTATCTGAAGCGGCGCGGTACACCACGAACACCCGAGAACCTCGTAGCGCACGATTGTCTCAGCTACAGCTACGTCTCTGTGCCCGACGAATGGCATCTCACCGGCGCCGACGGCGAACGCGTCGTGAAAGTCAGTGGCCCGATAATTACCAGTCACCGCCACGTTATGCGGGCGGCGGTGGTACGCGGCCTCGGCATCGCCTATGGTCCGGTCGACTTTTTTCGCGACGAGATCGAGGCCGGGAATCTCGTGCCGGTGCTGCCGGATTACAAACTGCCCGAGGCGACGATCTACGCCGTCTATCCGGTAAGCCGCCACCTGTCCGCCAAACTCAAAGCCTTCAACGACTTCATGACGAGCTATTTCGCCGCCAGCCCGATATTTCGTTGAGGCATCAGTGGCCCTTTCGCAGCCACGCCGCGACTTCCGCCGCGTTCTGGTCCGGCGGGAACACCGGATAAAAAACTTTGCTGATGACCCCGTCATCGACGACAAGCGCCATGCGCTTCAACAGCGTCATGTCGGCGGTCGAGAAGGTCGGCAGCTTCAACGCCTTGGTAAATTTCAGCTCCGCATCGGACAGGATCGGAAACGGCAGGTGCAGCCGCTCGGCGGCCTCGCGCTGATAGCCGGTATCTTGCGTCGACAGTCCGAAGACGTGATCGACGCCCAGCTCTTTGAGTTCGGCAAAGTGGTCGCGAAAGCCGCAGGATTGCGGCGTGCAGCCGCGCGCGCCCGGGATGTCATCCCATCCCGGCGGCAATTCGACTCCAGGCACGCCGGTGCGGGGATAAATATAGAGCACCGTGCGGCCGGCGATGATGGCCAGATTGAAGGCGCCGCCGCGCGTCGCCGGCAGCGGCAGATCGGGCAGTTTCATGCCGGTGAGGTGACGTGCCGCACCGTCGTCCTGCGGGGCCGGAATATCGGCTGGCAAGAAGGTCGGGTCGTGCTTACCGGGGGCTTCTCGCATTGCTCGCGCTCCGACGTAAGACATGAACTCCATGAGCGATCCATCAGGATCGCGGAAATAGATGCTGGTGCCGGTCCCCTTGGCGCCGAACCGTTGCATCGGCCCGGCTTCAATGGCGATGCCGCTGCGCTCAAGATGCGTTATCGCATCGGCGATCGGACCGTTCCATTCGAAGCACAAATCGCTGTTGCCCGGCGCCACCGGAAGCCGCGCGACCTCGGCCGGCGCTACGCCCGGCCCATGGACGTTGAGCTGACGATCGCCGAAGCGATAGGCGTAACCGACCGGCCGTTTGATCAGCTCGGCGCCCAACACCTTGGTGTAGAACGCGTTTGATCGCTCCCAGTCGGTGACGTGAATGACGCAATGATCGAGCGTAACCGGAAGCATTGTGTCTAGCCCTTCTGCCGCAGCAGCCGTCCGCGTTCCCGCTCCCATGAGCGCTTCTTCTCGGTGTCGCGCTTGTCGTAGAGTTTTTTGCCGCGCGCCAAAGCAAGTTCAATCTTGGCCCGGCCCTTTTCGTTGAAATAGAGCTTGAGCGGAACGAGCGTCATGCCCTCGCGCTCGACCGCGCCGATAAGCTTGTTGATCTGCCGGCGGTGCAGCAAAAGCTTACGCGGGCGCTTCGGCGCATGGTTGAAGCGGTTGGCCTGCAGATATTCGGGGATGTTCGAGTTGATCAGCCAGATCTCGCCGCCGCGGGAGTCGGCATAAGATTCCGCGATCGTCGCCTTGCCCTGGCGCAGCGACTTCACCTCGGTGCCGGTCAGCGCCACGCCCGCTTCCATGGTCTCGTCGATAAAGTAGTTGAAGCGGGCTTTGCGATTGTCGGCGACAACCCGCAGCTTCCTCTCAGCTTTCGCCGCCATGCCGGTCCCGCGTTAACGGCTCTTCAGCGCGTCGCGGATTTCGGTCAGCAACAGCACTTCCTTCGACGGGGCCGCCGGCGCCGGTTCCGGCTCCGCCGATTTCAGGCGGTTGATGCCCTTGATCGCCAGGAACAACGCGAAGGCAATGATGATGAAGTTCAGCACGATGGTCAAAAAATTACCCCAAGCGAATACAGCGCCTTGTTTTCTAGCGTCCGCCAAAGACGTCGCCGTAACTTTCGAGGAAAGCGGAACGAAATAATTGGAGAAGTCGAGCCCGCCGGTGACCGCACCGAGCAGCGGCATCACGATATCGCTGACCAGCGAATTGACGATGGCGCCAAAGGCGGCGCCGATGATCACGCCGACGGCGAGATCAATGACGTTGCCGCGCATGGCGAATTTTTTGAATTCTTCAAGCATCGGGCCCTCCTCCCTCAATCCAACGGTTTGCTCGTCTCGTCACTGAGACCCGGCGCTTTCGTTGGCTTGGCGTTTGCGCCGGAAAGGCCTGAGATGACTCAAAACAACCCGTGGAAATCGCCGTCAGTTGATCAGCCCCGCATGCACCATCGCCTCGCGCACCGCTGCGCGCGTCTTCTCGGCGACCGGCACCATCGGCAGGCGCACGGTCTCGACGCACTTGCCGATCACCGACAGCGCATATTTGACCGGCGCCGGGCTTGTTTCAATGAACAGCGCCGTATGCAGCGGCATCAGTTTGTCCTGAATCTTCAGCGCACCGGCATAGTCGCCCTTGAGGCACGACGCCTGAAACTCGGCGCACAGCCGCGGCGCCACGTTGGAGGTGACCGAGATGCAGCCATGACCGCCGTGGGCATTGAAGCCGAGCGCGGTCGCGTCCTCGCCGGACAATTGATTGAATTCGGGTCCCATCGCCTCACGCTGTTGTGAGACGCGAACGAGGTTTGCGGTCGCGTCCTTGACGCCGGCGATGTTCTTCAGCTCGAACAGACGCGTCATGGTATCGACCGACATGTCGATCACCGAGCGCGGCGGGATATTGTAGATGATGATCGGAATACCGATCGCGTCGTTGATCGCCTTGAAGTGCTGATAAAGTCCCTCCTGCGTCGGCTTATTGTAGTAAGGCGTGACCACCAGAACGGCGTCGGCACCGGCCTCTTCGGCGTGCTGCGCCAATGCGATCGCTTCCTTGGTCGAATTTGAGCCGGCGCCGGCGACGACCGGCACGCGGCCGTTGGCCTGCTCGACACACCATTCGACAACTTCGTTGTGCTCTTCGTGGGACAACGTCGGGCTTTCGCCGGTCGTGCCGACCGGGACGAGCCCCTTGGTGCCCTCGGCGATCTGCCAGTCGACCAGTCCGCGGAAGGCTTTCTCGTCCACCGAACCGTTGTTGAACGGCGTGACAAGCGCGGTGAATGAGCCTCGGAAGCTCGTCCTGGCGGCCATGATACGGTCCCTGATGATTACCCCGGTCGGGAAGCAATACCGCTGGCGGCGGCGGTGCTGTCCATTACGATTGATATCGGGTCGCGGAGTTCCTTTAAAGCCCCTCTTGCCCGCGCCCGCCCACAGCGGTCGCGTCGCAAACGCGTGTGGGAACATTACATACTACGTGCTCGGTAAGTGCCTGAGCCCCGCTTTTGCCGCGAATTTGTGGATTTTCGCGGTTGGTTGCGGAGTTTTAGGAATTTTTTTAATCCTGCGGCAGAAGACTTTTTGCAACTGCCGAGGTGAGCACCGCGGCGGAAGGACTGGCGCCAGTGAAGGCTATTCGGCTCATTATCGCATTTGCTGCGGCCGCTTTCCTGATCGGCGAGTCCGACGCCGGGCCGCTGACCGGCGACGTTCCGTTGCCGCTGCCTCGCCCTGAGGCCGCCGGGCCGCGGAGCGCCAGGGTCACCGCCCGTGCCGCGGTCTCGCCCGCCGTTGCATCCAGCCCCATGGTGCTCGCGCCGGACGTTTCGACGACGACCTCAATTCCAGCTTCCGGAGTGCTGCTCAGGCGCGGTGAACCAGGAGCTGGCGCAAATTCATCGGCCGGCGGCGCTGTTAGCGCTATCACCGCTCCTCATATCGCGGCTCCGGCGGTGCGACCAAGTCCGGCGCTCGCGACGGCAACCGCTTCCACAACCTCACCGCTCGATCTCGCCGCCGTCAAACAGGCGATCGAGCTGGCGCAAAAGGGCCGGCCCGAGGAGGCGACGAGCGTCGAGGGCAGGATTTACGATCCGGTCGCCCGCAAGCTGGTTGAATGGGTCATCCTGCGCAGTGATGACGCCGACCTCAACTTTGCCCGCTATGCGGCTTTCATCTCCGCCAATCCGGGGTGGCCAGGCATCTTGTTTTTGCGCCGGCGCGCCGAAGCGGCGCTTTGGCCGGAGCCGCCGGATCCGCGCACGGTTATCGCCTTTTTCGCCAACGAACCGGCGCATACCGCGAAGGGCCGGTTTGCGCTGGCGCGTGCTCTTCTTGCCGCTGGGGATCGCCCCGGCGCTCAGGCGCTTGTAAGCGCGGCGTGGCGGAAGGATGGGTTTTCCGCCGACGTCGAAGCGCAGGCGCGACAGACGTTTGCCGGCCTGATCACCGCTGCCGACGACAAGGCGCGCATGGACGCGCGCTTTGACCTCGATGACGAGGAAGCCGGCCAGCGGGCGGCGAGCCAGCTTGGCGGAATAGAACTCGCCGTCGCCAAGGCACGCTCTGCTGTCATCGCCAAATCCTCCAGGGCCAAAGCGCTGTTCGACGAAATGCCGGCGGAGGCGCGGCGCGACGTCGGCTTGATCTTCAGCCGGATCCAATGGCTGCGCCGCTCCGAGCGGATCGCGGAGGCGACCCAGCTGATGCTGGGGGCGCCGCACGACGCGGAAAAGATTGGCGATGCCGATCAATGGTGGATCGAACGCCGGGCGCTGGCGCGCAAGCTGCTCGACTTGGGCGACGCAAGATCGGCGTACCAAGTGGCAGACGGCGCGGCAATGCCGGCCACCGAAAATCATCGTGCCGAGCAGCAATTTACCGCCGGGTGGATCGCGCTGCGCTTCCTGCGCGAGCCGGCGATCGCTCTTGCCCATTTTGCCCGGGTGGCCGAGGGCAGCGCCAACCCGATCACGATCGCCCGCTCTTATTATTGGCAGGGCCGTGCGACCGAGGCGCTGGGGCACGGGCAAGAGGCGCGCGCCGACTACGAGGCGGCGGCGCGATACTCGACCGCGTATTACGGCCAACTGGCGCGCGCGCGACTTGGCATCGGCGAGGTGACGCTGCGCAATCCGCCCGATGTGTCGGCCGACCACCGCCACCTCGAAGTGGTGCGTGCGTTTGAGATTCTTTACGCGCTCGATGAGCGGGATCTCGCCGCGGTCATGGCCGCGGAATTTGCGGACAAGGCAACGAACGTGCAGGCTCTTGCGGCGGTCGGCGAAGTCGCCGCGCAGCACAACGATGCGCGGGCGGCGCTGCTGGTCGGCAAAATCGCGCTTGGACACGGCCTGCCCCTGGAACATTTCGCGTTTCCCGATTTCGGCGTGCCGGAGTACGAGCAGATCGGGCCGCAGGTGGAGCGCTGCGTCGTCTATTCCATTGTGCGCCAGGAAAGCGCCTTTAATCCCAAAGTAATTTCCAGCGCCAATGCGCTCGGCCTCATGCAGGTCACGCCGGCGGCCGGCCGGGATACCGCCAAGCGCTTCAACGTCGCCTTCAACCAGCACCGGCTGTTAGTCGACGTTCCGTATAATGCCCAACTGGGTACCGCCGAACTCGGCAACGACATCGCGTCCTGGCGCGGCTCCTACATCCTTGCCTTTGTTGCCTATAACGCCGGACCGGGCCGCGCCCGGGAATGGATCGCAAAATATGGCGATCCCCGCGATCCAAAGGTGGATCCGATCGACTGGGTTGAACGCATCCCGCTCGCTGAGACGCGCAATTACGTCCAGCGGGTGATGGAGAACATGCAAGTTTATCGCGCCCGGTTGGGCAACAGTTCGCGGTTGCTCATTGACGCGGACATGCGGCGCGGCGGCTGATTTATCGCCTCCGCCATATTTAGCAGTTGCCTTCGCGCAAGCCGCAGTTAATGTCGCTTTTATGACCTCTCTCGACCGGGGAGAGTTTCAAGCGGGCGACTGGGACAGGCAATGAACAAGCCCTCCCCTCATCTGGTGCCGGACCCGGGTCACGGCGCGCACGATCGCGGCAAGAGCCTCTTCGTCACCGCAAACGATGGGCTGCGGATTCATGTGCGCGAATATGGCACGCGCTCGGCTTCCGGATTGTCAGTGGTTTGCCTGCCGGGCCTCGCCCGCACGGCCGCCGATTTCGACGAACTGGCGCCGGCGATGGCGGCGGGTCCGCCGGAGCGGCACGTGATTGCGATCGATTTGCGCGGCCGCGGTCATTCCGAACATGACGCCGATCATTCCAACTACAATTGCACGGTGGAGCTTGCCGACATCGTCAGCGTTCTGATCGCGCTCGGCGTCGGCCCAGCAATCTTTGTCGGAAGCTCGCGCGGCGGCGTTCTCACCATGATGCTCGCCACGGTGCATCCGACCGCGATCTGCGGCGTCGTGCTGCACGATGTTGGTCCGGTGACCGAACCCAAAGGCGTGGCGCGGCTTCGCGGCTATCTCGGAAAATTGCCGCACCCGCGCAGCTACGAAGAAGGCGCCGAGATTCTTCGCCGGCTGATGAGCGCGCAATTCCCGAACTTGACGCAAGAGCAATGGCTCGCCGGCGCGCGGCGGACATGGCACCTCAAGCACGGCGCACTCAAGCCGGCCTACGACATGGGAATCGCGCGGGCGCTGGCCGGCATTGACATCGAACTTCCGATGCCTGCGCTGTGGCACGAATTCGACGCGCTCGCCGACGTGCCGATGTTGGTGATTCGCGGCGCCAACTCCGACATACTATCGGCAGCGACCGTGGCGGGCATGCGCGCACGGCGGGCGCAAATGGATCTGATCGAAGTCGCGGACCAGGGTCATGCGCCGCTGCTCGAGGGCGACCTCGTGCGCCGGATTGTCAGTTTCGCAGAGACCTGTGAACGAGAGCGGCAAGGCGCGCCGGCGGCAAACCCAGCGGCTTAACTGACGCGCGCGTTACCAGCCAGGTTTGAAATTCAGCCGGCCCAGGAAGCTCTGGCTCTTCAGCGCTGTGGAATACATTTCAGGCGAGCCGGTAAGCGGCGTCGATCCGTTCGGAGCGCCGCTGCCGAGATCGGTATAGAGATATTCAAGCCCCAACGACCACTTCGGCGTTATCTGATATTCGAGGCCGATTCCGGCGGTCCAGCCGCCAAGCTGATTGCCTTGCGAGAAGCCGCCGATCTGAGCGGCCTGCGCGGGTGTTGTGACGTCGGCCGCCGCAAAGCCGCCTTTGACGTAAGGCAGCCACTGACCAAAGGAATAACCGAGGCGCCCGGTGACAGTCCCGAGCCAGTTCATGTTGGGGGTCCATGCACCAACTGCCGGAAGATAAGGGCTCGTGAACCGGCCGTCGAAATTCGCCGCGGCTAAGGAGCCTTCCAGGCCGAACACGAAATTTCCGGATTGAAAATTATAGCCGAACGTTTCGTTGACCGACGGAGCTGACGTCGCCGAAAATCCATTTGAGGCGCCCGGTATCGTCCACGAGGCGCCGGCGGTACTGTTTGCGGAATTGTTTCTGAGATAAAAGCCCGCCCATTCCGGCTTCTGCGGCTGAGGCGGCGTCGTCGGAAAATTGTCCAAGCCGGTCTTATTCAATTCTGTCGCACCGGCGGCTTGCACAAAGCAAGCGCCGACGAGGGCAACGAGCAAAAACGTGTAAGCTCTGTCGACCAGCACCAGCATTCACCTCGTTCGCGGCCGATCGGATGCCGACGACTCACAAGGGCTCGGACCCAAGCGCCAATAAGCACGCGCCCGTGATTCCGTCTGCCTCGCCCCTTTCAATCATACACACTTGTGATTCCAGGGTCGATTCCGTAATCAAGTGAGAGGAATTGCCCAAGTTATTCTTTTGACTGTGTTTTTTGCATTGGCAGATTCTTTACTCGGCAGTGTTGCAAATATAGCTCAGGCGAATTTGGCGCCGCCGGGTGGCCGGACATCAAAAGTTACGCACTTGCACACGAGAAAGCCGCCCCGGGTGAACCCCCGGCCCCAAAGGGTTGTGCAAAGGAATTATAGCACCAATTAAAAAAAAAAAGCGCTTGACGGCGGCGCAGAAGCCGG
>VFSW01004728.1_pt1 | contig 20297 bp, 16 predicted proteins | sample 5358111 | NCBI WGS metagenome assembly VFSW01 (sample SAMN11554181, study PRJNA540505) | mine drainage metagenome | isolation source: sediment from site ElyBrook_90M | place: USA: Ely Copper Mine, Vershire, VT | collected 2017 | reverse complement strand
AAACTGATTCAAAAGCATTTAACAGACTCAGAAGTGCCCAGATGCGAAAGATCGGTTACAGCACTTTCGATTAAAGTGCTTACACTTGACGGCACGATTTCCCAAGGCAGGCTAAGCAAAAATGCAGTGCTCCGTATCGAAATGAAGAGAACATGCTCTAGCGTCTGCTGTTACCTTCGCATTGCGGGAACGCTACGAGCGCATCCAAAGACGACGCGGCAAGGCTTCTGTCGCTGAGTTGCGGGCGATCGCCAAGCGGGCTGCCGCCCACATCAAGGGTCCTTATCTCGATCACGCCGAATTTCTTTATGATGAGCACGGCCTTCCGAAATAGTCCCGACCCATGTCTCGCGCCGGGAATTGGAGTGATCTACTGTGGGCGTAACTACTGCAAATTCCGTTCCCCCGATGGCTGCGCGGGTTTCGGGCGCGGCTCGGACGACGGCGGCACAATGTTTTTGATGCGCAGCGTCGTGACGATGCTACCGTACACTTCCTCGTTGTGGACGATGTTCAGCATCAGCAGGCCCATGCGCGTCTGCTGTACCACGCGGCCGCTTTCCTGCGTGAAGGTAATCACTTCGCCGCCGTTCGCGTCGGTGAGGCCGGCATAGGCGCTGTCGCAGTAGTCATAGGAGGCGCGCAGGCTCTTCAGGATTTCGTCCTTCGTCTTCAGATTCTTCTCGATGTCGTTTCCTTCGATGGGATTCTTTTCGCCTTTGTACTGGGCGCACCACAAATAATTGAAGCGGGCCACGTGCGTGAGTTGCTGGCCGAACGTGCGAACTTCCTCTTGTGTTCCGGGGCGCAGGCCGTAGAACTCCTCCGGCATTTTGTCGCCGGAACGCGTGATGTTGTTCTTGACGCCGTTATAAAAATTCTTCACCGCACCCGAGACCGTCGGCGGCGGAGCAGCCGGCTGGCCTTGCCCCGCAGGCTGTTGCGCGGCCGCGCCCGCGGCAAAAATAGATCCCGCAAGGACGAGAGACCCGAGTCCTGCCAAAATTTTCACAAATGAGTTCCGCAAAATGTTCATGGATGAGTTCCTCCCCGGAAACCTGGAAAAATTTCAATCAAGCAGCCACAGTTGAGCGGATGGGCGCGTCAATACATTGACCTAAGATTTGATGAACTGCAAGAAGCGATGCCGGAACCTTGTGAGCGGTTCTAGTGGCACAGGCACTCTTGCCTGTGCGGGTTTTTGCAATCGTGGTTGGACCGATGCCTTCCCTGCGGTTCTCAAATGCGCACAGGCACGAGTGCCTGTGCTACTCCACCTAATTCCCGGATTTTCCGGCGCCGTCGGCCAGATAAAAATATCCGACTTTATTATTGGACGGGCTGCCGAACCACATTTTTCCCTCGGAGTCCCGGAAAAATTCGCGGATGGTATTTTCCGATTGCGGGAAGGGAAATTCGGTGATCTTGCCCGTTTTCGGATCGAGGCGGCCAAGAACATCCATGTAGTAGGACGAATACCAAATGTTGTTGCCGGTATCTATGCCGATGCCGTAGGGGAAGACGTCCTTGCCGCCGGGGAGGTCGTACTCCTTGAAAGCCTCCGTTGCCGGATTAAACGAGCCGATCTTGCCGTTCTGGAATTCGCCGAACCAGACGATGCCGTTCGGATCGAGTTCGAGGCGGCGCTCGTAGCCGTCTTTCGTGGGCACTTGCCATTCCTTGATCTTCAGGGTTTTCCAGTCGGCCTTGCCGATCTTTCCGAGGCCCGGATCGGTGAACCAGATGTTGCCGTCCTTGTCGGGTTCGAGGCCGTAGGTGTGGTCGGCCATTCCCCAGAAGTCGGTGAACTTCTTGGTTTCGGGATCGAAGCGGCTCAGGGGATAGCCGGTGGCCCAGACATTTCCGTTCGGATCAAAGCGAACGGTGTGTTTCGAGCCGCCGTATTCCTGGCCTTCCTTGCCCGGCAAGTAGGCGTCTTGAAACTCGGTGATCTGTTGCGTTTTGGGATCCCAGCGGCCGAGCTTGTTCGGACCTTGTTCGGCGAGCCACACGGACCCGTCTGGCGCCTCGACTGCGGAGTGGACCGCGGCCGTCCCGGAATTGGGAACCGGAAAATCCACCATCTCGCCTGTCTTGGGATCGAGCCGCGTGATTTTGTTGGCGATTCCAAAATTCGGGATCCAGAGGTAGCCGTCTTTTCCGGGTGCCGCGCTGAACGGCATGCGGCTCGGCCCGGGCATTTCGTATTCGACGTAGACGATGTTCAGCGCCTCTCCCGAAAACTTGTGCACCGTGTTCTTATATTCCGGAAGATCGGCGGGCGACTTCGCGAGCGTCGCGTCATTTCCCCAGGAGGAGTTCAGGAAGGCCGTGACATCCGCGGCATTCTGGTCCGTGAGCCGCCAGGAGAGGCTGAAATGCATGGAGTCGCGCATGAACTGGACGCGGTCGGCCCAGCCGTCGGCGTCGCGGCGCATCGAAGCCATGCGCGTCTGAAATCCGTGGCAGATAAAGCAGCGGGAGAAAACCTGTTCTTTTCCGGCCGATGCGGGGAGAAGCTGCTTGGCCTGGTAGATGGAAATTTCGTTCCAGCGAACGGGAGTTTTCTGTAGGGCGATGTCGAGCGTGGCGCTTTGGTCTTGCGTCACGGTGAGCGGGACGCGCCCTTCATTGCGAAAGCCGGTGGCGCGGGACGTAATCTGGTAATCGCCGGCGGGGAGTTTTTCGACGCGGTAGCGCCCCTGATCGTTCGTCAGTACCGTGAAGGTCATGCGCGTCTTCGTATTCAGCGCCTGAACGAATGCGCCTTCAAACGGCGCGCCGTCCGGACCTTTTACGGTGCCTGTCAGTGTGGCGGCGAAACACGCCGCGCTGAAGGAAACCGTCAGCACGATCAAAGCTACAAGCCTGAGTAATGATCGCATAGCGACTCCGTTGCCCCTTCATCTGGATAGAGAAATGGTGTCACTGCCCGGCCGGCGCCGGGATCCTGCCTGACTCCACTCGACCCAATAGCGGCCTTATGGTACACCCGCCGCGCGCCCCGGCAACAGTGCTTCCCGGCGTCACGAACTATGGCGCTTTCGGCCTTCGTTGGCCGCGCGTACAGGTTGTTAGTCTTTAGGGCAACCCAAACCGTCGTCATATGGACACCGAATATACCGGTGAGTCTAATGGAGATGGAAGCGAGAATCGCCCTTGGCGCTCGCCGGAGAACGTATGAATCGTCCCAAAGTCATCGTGGTGATGCCCGCCTATAACGCGGCCAAGACCCTGAAAATCACCTATGACGCCATCCCGCATCAGTACATTGACCAGGTCATACTCGTGGACGACGGCAGTTCGGACAAGACCCTTGAAATCGCGAGGGAACTGAACCTCACCGCGTTCGTGCACACACGCAATTTCGGGTACGGGGCGAATCAGAAGACCTGCTATACAGAAGCGCTGAAGGAAGGCGCCGATATCGTAGTCATGCTTCATCCGGACTATCAGTATGATCCGACGCTGCTTCCCGATGTCATTGCTCCCATCCGGGCTGGCGAAGCTGATATCGTCCTCGGGTCACGATTCTTGGCGGGGAAGACTGTTGAGCAGGGAATGCCCTGGTGGAAATACCTCGGCAACCGCTTCCTGACGAAGCTGGAAAACTGGATGCTCGGCCTGAACCTCGCCGAATATCACACGGGTTACCGGGCCTTCAGCCGGCGCGTGCTGGAAGACATCCCCTTTACATTGAATTCGGACAAGTTTGTTTTCGATCAGGAGATGCTCGTGCAGGCGGCGCATCTGGGATTCCGAATCAAGGAAGTGCCCGTCCCCACGAAGTATTTTCCGGAAGCCTCGAGCGCGAGCTTCTTGGATAGCGTCGTCTACGGCTTGAGCATTCTCTCTCTCCTCGGGCGTTACGAAATTCACAAGATGTCGCTGATTTCCTCCCGGCAATTAGAGTCTTTTCAGTCCCGGTACAGGAGAGCGTAGTGAGCGCCGCGGCGATGCCGAAGCCCACTCTTACCGAGCGGATCGAGCCTGATTCCCGCTACGAATTCAAGCCGTTTCGTTACAGCAGCCACTACTGGATTTCGGAATTGCTGGAACGCGAAAGTGCGCCGGTTCGCATTCTCGATGTGGGGACCGCCGGCGGCTACCTCGGAAAAGTGTGGAGCGCGAAAGGACATCGCGTTTCCGGGATCGAATTCGATCCGGCAGCGGCGGAAGCGGCCCGGCGCCATTACGAATCCTTCGAGATTGCGGACGTCGAGACGTATGCCTTTCCCCAGCGGCGCGAATTTGACTACATCGTCTTCGCGGATGTCCTCGAGCATCTGCGCGATCCCGCGGCCGTCCTGCGGCGCTGTCTTCCGGCGCTGAAAGAGTCCGGCAAGATCATCATCTCCGTCCCGAATGTGGCGAACTGGGTGATCCGGCTCAGCCTGCTCTTTGGAAGATTCGATTACATGGACCGCGGAATTCTCGACCGGACTCATCTCCGGTTTTTCACGCTGCGAAGCGCGAAGCAGTTGCTTCGGGATGCATCGTGCCGCGTTCTTGGCGTGATTCCGACGCTGCTGCCGATCCAGCTTGTGCTTCCATTCACGGACAAGAAATTCTTTTCGCTTTTCCACGAGGCCCACTATTTCGTTACCCGCATCTGGAAGGCCGCTTTTGCCTACCAGTTTGTACTTGTGGCCTCGCCGTTCAGTGTCGCGGCTGAAAAACACTTTCCAAAACACGCTTCGGAATTGGTCCACAAATGAGTGTCGAAACCGCAGACCAATTGGAATCGGTTGCCGAGCGGCAATCCACGCCGGAAAAGCCTGAAGCAGGCTTGCGGCCGGTTTTTGGCAGCGTCGAGCGCTGGCTCGAACGCCGTCTCGATCTCCTGGCGCTGGCCGCCGTCTTCTGCGGATTCGTTCTCCGGATTATCGCCGCCGCCAAAACCTATTTGAATCCGGACGAGGCCCTGCACTACCTCATCATCAATCAGAATTCGCCGCTCGATGCGTACAAAGTCAGCCTCAGCAATGCCCACCCGCCGCTGATCTATCTGGTCATCTACTTCTGGCATTTCCTCGGGCGGTCGGAGCTGATGCTGCGCATGCCCTCTGTTATTGCGGGAAGCGCGTTTTGCTGGGTCGTGTTTCAGTGGATGAAGCGCGTGTTCGGCAATTCGGCCGGCTTGATCGGCGTAATTGTTTGCGCGTTTTCTCCCGCGCTCATTGCTTTGTCCGCCGAGTTGCGCGCTTACGCGCTGCTGCTCGTCTGGGTCGCCTCGGCGCTCCATTTTCTGGCGCGCGCGTTTGAAGAGACTTTTCCGGAACGGCAAGCCCGATACGTTTGGTTCTTCTCCATTTTCTTGTGTCTGGCGATCCTGACCCACTACTCCGCCATTTTTCTGGCGCTGGCGTTGGGGCTTTACGTTCTGGCGCGGCTGGCGGATTCGCGTTGGACCACGCGCGCGATTGTGACGTGGATCGAAGGGCAGGCGATTGCGCTGGCCATCTGCGGCCTTCTCTACGTCACGCACATTTCAAAAATCAAGACGAGCATCGCGGCCTGGTCCACGATGTATGACAACAACTTTTACAACCCGGTGGGCGGGGATCTCCTCGAATTTACGGCCACGAATACGCACGGCATTTTTCTTTTTCTTTTCGGTCATCCCTGGGTCACGGCCATCATGCTGTTTTCGTTTCTTGCGGCCGTGATCTATCTGGTTGGCCGGGACTTTGCGCGGCCGGATGGCGGAGAATCGCTTCGCCGCGCGGGGATTCTTCTCTTGATGCCTTTTGCCGCGGTTTGGGGAGCATCCCTTGCGGGAATCTATCCCTATACGGGGACGCGTCACACGGCTTTCCTCGCGCCATTTGCCATTGCCGCTGCGAGTTATCTGCTTTCCTTGGTGACGCGGAAAAAGCTTCTTGCAGGCTTGCTGCTCGCCGGAATTTTGATGGCTGCATCGAGCCTGTCTGCCGGCTCTTTGGAGAATGGAGAAAATCCCGCCAACGAGAACCGCGACTTGATGTACTCCGCCGTGAAGTACCTCAAGGAAACGGTTCCCCAAAAGGATCCGATCCTGATGGATTTTCAGAGCAGCCTGCACGCTTATTACTACCTCTGTGGCCCGTACAATATCGCGCCCAAGGATCCCTATCAGCGGGATTATTTCCGGTTTCATTGCGGCGGATATACTGTTTACTCTCTCCATCTTTGGAAAATTATTCCAGGCAATCTTCCGACGGAGTTCAGGAAGATGGCGCAAGCCTCCGGTCTGAAGCCGGGAGACTCCGTAACGGTCTTTCAATCGGGATGGGGAGTGAATCTTGGAGGGGAGCTACCCAAGGAAGACTCAAGATTCCGCTGTCTCACGCCAAAAATGTTTGGCGAAAAGATTTCCGTCACTTCCTTCCTTGTTGGCCCGGATTTGCTGCCTGCCCCGCCGGTCGAGTGCAAGTAGGCTGCCGCTTTCCAGAGCGTTCTCAGGACTTCTGAAGTTGAGGCCTTAGCTCGCGGATGTCCTTGATTGTTTCCATCTCAAATATTCGCTGAATAAGTTTCGCCGCGGCGCCCGCGCCGAGCACGGGGGAGATCAATTCGCTCGCCTTCGCGGCGACTTCCCCGCGGGTCATCGGATTCGCGGGGGTCCCGCGCACGGCTTCGACGCGCTCGGTGAGCTTCGCGCCATCGGTCAAAGTGACTTCGACGATCGCTTCGCGGCGCGGCATGAGGCGTTCGAGTTCCGCGTCCCCGATAAGCTGCACCTTCGCGCGCTGGCGCAGAATTTCCGGGTCTTTCATGCGCGCCGGATCGTGCGCGGCCTGGAAGGAAGCTGTCTTGTCGAGCAGCATCACGGCAATCATGTGTTGCAGGCAGACGTCCGGCATCTCCCGATTGTCCACAATCTTGGCGGCGGAAGACGCGATACGCACCGTGACTTGCCGGACTTGATCCGCGTTCAGTGGATGCCGCTTCAGAATCGCTTCCAGCGCATCCAGCGGAGCCTGAATCGGCGCGCCCACTGTCCATTTCTTAATGTCGGTCAGCGTAATTTCGTAGCGCTCACCCAGTTGATCCACGAGAGCATCCGGATTCGCCTTCATCGCGTTTGCCTGCAGAAAGTTGTCGGCGCCGGAAAAGACGTCGTCCACTCCGGTCCAGCCGGACGCGACGAGCAGGGCGGAGGTCACTCCGCTACGCGCCGGCATGCCCCCGTACACGAATCCCTTTTCGATATGATCCGGGTCGCGTTGCCACGCGGCGATTCCCGAACACTGTTGCGAAGTATAGTCGAGCACCCAGCGCATCTGCTGCGCGTCCAGGTATGCCGTGGAGGCTGCCGCTGCCGCGGCTGCAAAGATTCCGGAGATACTGTGCGTGCTGCGATGGCCCTCGCCCTGCAGCGGCGCGCCGCCGAGCGCCGCAACGACGCGCGGGCCGAGGTCATATCCCAGCGTCACGGCGCGCAGAAATGCCGTGCCGTTGATTCCGATTTTCTCGCCCATGGCCAGAGCCGCGGGCACGGCGCCGCATCCCGGATGCGAAAGGGAAGCCGCGTGCGCATCGTCGGTCTCATCGGAATGCGCCAATACGCCGTTCGCGAGAGCCGCTTCGAGCGGGCCGCACAGAATATTCGAGGCGACGACGGTGGCAATCTTTTCTCCGCCGTAATTGCGCGCGAAGTTCACCGCAGCGCGGCCGGGCGCGAGTTCGGAGCCGGAGATCATCGCGGCAAACGTGTCCAGAATGTGCTGCTTTGCTTTTTCGGTCACTTCGTCCGGCAATGCGCGGCCGGCGGCTTCGCTCATATATAAACTGAGTTTGGCCATGACCGGGCTGACGGCGGGCGCTGCCCAACTTCGAAATGCGGGCATGGCCGCTGCCGCGGCTGCCCATCCCGCCGAGTGCAGCAATTTCCGCCGCGTCAGATGCGCGCCGCCGATTTGGTTTGAATTCTGATTGTTCCGCTCACGCCGCATCCGATTCACCTTTTCATTTCGCCCGGCGGAATTGCAGTCTGATCCAAGTTCGCGCGTGCGCTTTGCCGCAGCATTGTAACCGAGAATCCGCAGCGAAAATATTCTCGTGAGGGTGCCGGTGGCTCAGGGATCATAGCCCGCGACAAAGAAAACTATTCCGTCATTCCGAGCGAAGCGAGGAATCCCTCTTTTTTTTGCGCAATGCTACAGAACACGGAGGGATTCCTCGCTCCGCTCGGATTGACGAAAGTGGCGGAACACTTGTTCCGCAACCTGTGAAGGTTGCACCACGAATTGTCTGGTAGAAATCGCCGCGTTTGCGATAGGCTCTGAATCCGCCCATTTCTGCATTGCAGGAAAGAGCAGTCCCTGCATCCGCGTCACGAGGAGCGACATGAGCTACATCGAAAAGCATCTGATCCCGGGAGAGAAAGTCGTTTATCAGACGCGCCTGCATTGGATCATGCTCGTCATTCCTATTTTACTTGGCGCGGTGATTCTTGTGCCGGGAGTGGCGTTGCTGCTGCCGGCCGCGCTCGACAATAAGAGCGCGGCGTCGGGGCCCATGGCGATTGGCGGGGGCGTTCTGATCCTGGCCGCCGCGATCGTGATCTTCCGGGGATTCCTGATGCGCAACGCCACGGAAATGGCCGTCACGAACATACGCATCGTGGTCAAGATAGGAGTGATGTCCCGCAGAACGGTCGAGATGCTGCTGTCGCGCGTAGAAAGTATCGGCGTGGAAGAGAGCGCTGCCGGAAGGGTGCTCGGCTACGGAACGGTGGTAATCCGCGGCATTGGCGGAACTCCCGAATCCTTCCATAGCATCGCCCATCCCCTCGATTTTCGAACGCAGGTGCAGCAGCAGATTGAGCAGACAAAATAGATTTTGGAAAGCAGTGATTTGCCGCGGCTGGAGTCCGTACGCAGCCTGAATTCAATCGGCCGCTTTTGCGAACTCTTCCAGCAATCTTCGCGACAGCGCCGTCTTCACGGAATCCTCCACCCGCGAAATTGTACGCCCCGCCGGTTAGAACGAAAACTTCGCGGCCAGTTGAATGCCACGCGGTCCGCCGCCGAGGAACGGTCCGTTCACGAGCAGGCTGGCTTGCAGCGAGTTGTGATTCGAACGGCCCGGGAATGTTCCTGGCAGATAGAAACCGTTCCATTAGGCGCGCCCGGGCATTGCGCGTTGTGGATCGCCTGCCCCCCGATAGGATTCGGAAGGAAATTCTAGCTTGGACGAACCACAACCGGCGGCGGGGGCCAATCCGCGGGAACAAAATCCACGCCCCAAAAATGCGGAGCGGGCGTCAGAAATTCGATGCCCACGCGCTGCCCTTTATCGGTGGCTTCGCCGAGATATATGACGCGGCATTCCTGTTCTTCCTGCGTGAAGGGATTGGTGAGGACGAGCATGGAATCGAGCACGAGCGGCTGGTTCAAGTAGATCAGGCCGCCGTGAGCGCTGATGACAATGGTTTCGCAGGCTTCGCGGAAGCGCTTGCTATCCGAATTTTTTCCCGCGGCCACGACGCGGACGCGCAGGAAGACTCGAGTGCTACGGCGAGTTCGGCTGAAGGGCTGTTCCGGCATGGCAAGACTATGCTCCGGCACTTCCGCTACAGCGTCAACGCACGTATCAAAGGCCTGTTTCCGTATAGCTAACTAGCGGCCCTCGATCCGATTTCTCTTTCCTTCGCCCGAAGCGTCCGAACGCGATATGATTTCCGGGCAGTTCGCCGTGGCGTCAACTCCGAGGGAGCGTCCCATGAAACTTGCGGAATACATTGACTCGAAGCGTGAGGAACACCTGAATGACCTCTACGAATTCCTGCGGATTCCCAGCGTCAGCGCGCAATCCGAGCACCAGCCGGATATTCTGCGCGCCGCAAAGTGGGTTGCCGACCACCTGACCGCTGCGGGTCTTGAAAACGTCGAGGTCGTCCCCACGAAAATGCATCCGCTGGTCTATGGCGAATCACTCCGCGCCCCCGGCAAGCCGACCATATTGTTCTACGGCCACTACGATGTGCAGCCCGCCGAGCCGCTGGACCTGTGGACCTCGCCCGCATTTGAGCCGGCGATCCGTGGCGGAAATCTCTATGGCCGCGGCACGGCGGATGACAAGGGCCAGGTTCACATTCACATCCGCGCGCTGGACGCGATTCTCAAGACGGCCGGCAAGCTGCCCATCAACCTGAAAGTGATGATCGAAGGCGAAGAGGAAGTCGGCAGCGTAAGCTTGTGGGAATTTGTGAACGCCAACAAAGCGCGCCTCAAAGCGGACGCCCTTGTTGTTTCGGACACCGGCATGCTTGCGGCGGGCGTGCCCTCGATCACTTACGGGTTGCGCGGGCTGAACTACTACCAGATCGAAGTGACGGGACCCGCGCAGGATTTGCATTCGGGAATTTTCGGCGGCGCCGTGCCCAACCCGATCACGATCCTGTGCGAACTTTTCGCGAAATTGCATGACAACAATGGGCGCGTCGCCGTGCCGGGCTTTTACGGCGATGTCGCAAAAGTTTCGGGCGCGGAACGCAAGGCGCTTCAATCCCTGCCGTGGAAGGCGAGCGCCTTTCGCAAGACGGTCGGCGCGCCGGGCCTCTCCGGAGAAAAGGGCGCGAGCATTATCGAGCAGCTCTGGACGCGCCCGACACTCGAACTCAACGGCATTTGGGGCGGCTACACGGGCGAGGGAGCCAAGACCGTAATTCCTTCCAAAGCGTACGCAAAATTTTCGACGCGCCTGGTGCCCAATCAGAATCCGGACCAGATCACCAAAGCCATCGAGCGCCAGGTCAAGAAACTCCTTCCGAAAACGGTGAAATTCAAACTCGAACTTCTCAGCGCCGGAAAAGCCTGGGTCGCTCCTTATACGCATCCGTATTTTGAGGTCGCGCACAACGCGCTCGAGAAGGGATTCGGCAAGCGGGCTGTGTTCATCCGCGAGGGCGGCTCGATTCCTTTTGTTACGCAGATGTACGACACGTTCAAAGTGCCCTGCATCCTGATGGGATTCGGCTTGCCGGATGAAAACGCCCACGCGCCGGACGAACACATTTCGCTCGAGAATTACTTTGGCGGGATTAAGGCCGTCGCCGAATTTTATGAGGGGCTTGGAAAATTGTAGCCGGGCGGTAGCAGGCGTGCCTCGCCGAATTTATCCTGCTCCCTGCCGGAATTCGGAAGAGAGCGTGATTCTCTTCATTTCAGGCGATGCTTCTTAATGATTCGATCCCGACGAATTCAGCATTATAGGGTCAAGAGCGAATTTTGCTTTACCCGCGCGTAATCCTGCAGCGCAGCATTTGCCTTCGCAATCACGGCCAGTTGTTCCGCTACCTGATGGATCTTTGCGCCCGGCACTACCACGTAAAATTCATCCGCGGCAAGATCCGTATACACGCGGTTGCCGATGCACCCCAGGCTCGAAACCGTGCCCTGAGCCAGCGCTGCCGGCAGCGCCATGCAGGTCGGGCGTCCGAGGAGCGGCAATGGGCTGCTCGCCCCTGCCCGCGCCGAAGCTTCATTGAGCAACATCGCCGCCGCTGCTTTGCCGGTAAAGAGCACGACACTGGGCGAAACGGGCGTACCGGCGAGTGGAGCAAAGACGATGGCTGCGGGTTCCTTGGATAGGCGGGGGATACTGGGAACCTCTTCGGGGCGCACATAACCGAGGTTAAACATCATCCCCAGCGTCTCTTCGGTCTCATGAGCGCGCTCGGGAGGCAGCGGGATGTTGTGCGTATAGGCGCCGACGGCGCAATTGTAGTGATCGGAAGGGAGCGTCCAGAAAGTCTTTCCGTCGCCGGCCAGCCGCCAGAAGCTGCATCCCGCAGGCGCCGTGCCTTCAAATTTGGAAACCCCTTGCGGTGGCGCGTCCAGAAATGTGATGGCAACGGGCCGCCTGCTCATCTCCACCCGGCTCGTGAATTGTTGCTCCAGATTGTCCCAGGACTGCATTATTGTCTTTACCCCTTGAAGTGAACGTAGAGAATAACACACAGAGTTAGAGATAGAAAACTTGGGTGGAACAGGAAATGGCTCATCGCCGGGGCTCTTGCGGGGAACTCCGAATGCCTGCGAAAGTGGAAACACATTTCCCATTTAGCGTCTGTCCGAAATCGTACATTGCGGGAAGCCGCGTCAAATCGGTGTTTTTACATGATTTTTCTTGCGTTGCGCCCGCTTCGCCCGTATAGTGCTCGCCGTGCGCGGCTCGCTTGCAGATTGGCCGGCCTGCGCCTGAGAATTACATTCTGAGGAGGAGAAGGAAACTAGATGGCAAAACCACTGAGCAAGTCCAAGATCGTCGCGCACATGGCGGGTAAGCTTGGGTCGTCCAAGAAAGTCGCGGCTCAATTTTTTGACGAGCTGTTCAAGCTCGCGGTGAAGGAAGCCAAGGGCGGCGCCGGCAAGTTCGTGATTCCGAACATCGGCCGCGTGGTGAAGGCGCATCGCAAGGCGCGCATGGGCCGCAATCCGCAGACCGGCGAAGCGATCAAGATCAAGGCCAAGACCGTGGTGCGTCTGCGCGCCGCGAAGGCCCTGAAAGACGCCGTTCTCGGATAAGAGGCGTTTCACAACAAGGTCTCTTTAAAGATTGGGTCAGGCTGGGTGTATCGCCGTGATTCGGCCTCGGCTCTTCATGCGGGAGCCTTTTCCAAAGGCGGCTGCGATACCCCCGGCCTGAACCTGAATTTTGTCGTGGTGTTTCACCATTTTGAATTCAACCCCTCGGGCATTCGCATCCGGGGGATATTTTTGATGGATTGCGCGAGATCTGCCCTCCCTTGATGGATCGGCTCCTCCATTCACATAATCCTTCGGATTGTTTGCGTCCTGAGTTATCTTGGAGGGGTGGGAAATAAAAGTATCGTATTACGATATTTCCAGCAGCGGACGCTGCTGCTGACCACGATTCCGCTTGCACTGCTCTTTGTCCTGACGGCGGCGCTGGCCGGCGCGTACCATGCGCGCGAGGAGGCTCTGACGCAGGAATGGTTCCGCAAGGGAAACGCGGACCTGGCCGCCGGACGCTCGCGCGAGGCCTACGAGGATTTCCGGAATTCATTGTCCTACGATCCGGAAAATCGGCTGGTCCAGCTTCGTCTTGCCGAAGCGCTGCTCGCCGACGGCCAGTTTTCCGCCGCGCGATCCTACCTTTTGACTCTTTGGGAACGCACTCCAGGTTCCGGCGAAGTGAATCTCGACCTCGCTCAAGTTTCGATCCAGACAGAAGACTACGACGACGCTGTCCGCTATTTTCGCGCCTCGATCTTCGGAAGTTGGGACAAGGATCCCGCCGAGCATCGCCGGGCCGCGCGCCTGGAACTTTCGAAATTCCTGATTGGCCAAGCCATGATGGCTGACGCGCAGACCGAGCTTGGCGCGCTGGCGGCGGAAATTTCCCCGGGCGACGCGCCGATGCTGGAGCAAACCGGGCAGCTTTTTTTGAAAGCGGGACAGCCGAAACTTGCGCTTGGCGAGTTTGAATCCGCCCTTCGCGTAAATCCACAAGACGCCAGGCTTCACGAAGAAGCAGGACAAGCCGCTTTCGCGGCCGGCGAGTATAGGCGGTCTATCGAGTTCCTGCAGCGGGCCGTCCGCGAGGCCCCTTCGGAACAGAGTCAGGAACTGATCGAAGAAGCGCGCGACATTCTGAGCGGTGATCCGTACGAGGCAGGCCTCTCCAACGAAGAGCAGGCGAAGCGCGCATGGAGGGCTTTCCAGCAGGGATTGTCTCGCCTCCGGCAATGCTCCGGGTCCGGCATTCCGCTTTCTTCCTCCGAGCCGTACGCACCGAATGGTTCTCTCCTGGCCCAGCAGGCGGCCGAACTTGCCAAGCGCGTGGATCTCTATTCCCTCAGCCGGCGTCCCGACCTGCGAATTCAGGCCATGCAGCTTGTATTTCAAATTGAGGGCCTGGCGGCGGCCAGTTGCGGAAAGCCGGCGGGATTCGATCGCGCACTTGTACTCATCGAAAAGCTGCATCAGAGCCCGGCGCAATGAGCAATCCTGATTTACCCCTCGAAGCGCCACAGGCGCCATCGGCGGCAGTGCCAAGCGGCCCTTCCGAATCCCAGAGTGCGGGTGTGAAGAAGATCGGCTCCGGACCGCGGTCCTTCACACTTTCCGAAGGGAATCTTTTCCTGTTGCTCGCTGTCGTCATCGGACTTTTGTCGGGAATGGCGGTGGTCTGCTTCCGGATATGCATTGACTGGATTCGCTGGACACTTCTCGGGTCAGGCCTCGCGCCGAGCCATCTGCGGGCGCTGCTCATTCCAGCGGGGACTGGGCTCGTGGTCGCATTTTTGGTGCAGCGATTTTTCCGGAGCGCGAATGGCAGCGGAGTGAACCAGACCAAGGCGGCAGTCTACGTTTTTGACGGCTTCATTCCTTTTCGGACAGTCATCGGAAAATTTCTGACCTGCTCACTGGCCATCGGCGGCGGGCACTCCCTGGGTCCGGAAGACCCTTCCTTGCAGATGGGAGCGGGCATCGCTTCCGTGCTCGGACGGAAGATGAGCCTTTCGCGCGAAAATCTGCGCCTGATTGCGCCGGTCGGCGCGGCTGCGGGACTGGCCGCCGCCTTTAACGCTCCGATTTCCGCCGTCCTGTTCGTGATTGAAGAAGTGATCGTGACCTGGACTGCCACCGCGCTCGGAGCGATCGTTCTTGCTGCTGTTGCCAGTGCCGTGATGATGCGTTCGTTTCTGGGAAGCCAGCCGATGTTCCGGGTTCCGGCCTACACGCTTGGCCATCCGGCGGAATTGTTTTCCTATGCCGCATTGGGCGTCATCAGCGGAATTTTGTCACTAGCGCTGACGAAGATCATCGTCTATTTCCGCCCATTACTTAAGTCTTTGCCGGAGTGGACTCGCTACGTGCAACCCGGAGTGGCCGGCCTCTTGATCGGATTTGTGGGGCTGAACTTTCCGCAGGTCATGGGCGCGGGCTATCCGTACATGGATCAGGCCCTGCACAATCAATACACCTGGAAAATTCTGGCGCTTCTAGCGCTCGCGAAGATTCTGGCGACGAGTTTTTCCTTCATCAGCGGCACGCCGGGAGGAATGTTTGCCCCCACGTTGTTCATCGGCGCGATGATCGGCGGGGCCGTCGGCGGACTGGAACATGCGTTATTTCCGCAGACGGGCGCATCGGTCGGTCCATTCGCCCTGGTAGGGATGGGAACTTTTTTTGCCGGATTCCTCCGCGTTCCCATCACCTCCGTATTCATGGTCCTGGAGACGACGGGGAACTATTCGATCATTTTGCCCGTCATGATCTCCAACACCATTGCCTACATGATTTCGCGGAAGTACCAGGAAACGGGTCTCTTCGATCTGCTGGCCAGGCAGGACGGACTGGAACTTCCCTCCATGGAAGAACAGCGTGAACAGGCGGTCTTGCGAGTGGAAGATGCGATGCGTAAACCGGAGGCGCCTCCCTTGCAGGGCGGAGACACGCTCGCTCGTGCCGTCGAGATCGCTCGCGCCGCGCCTGAAGAGATTCTTCTTGTCCGGTTTCCCACCGGCCGTTGGGCTGCTGTTACGCGAGCGTATCTGCGCGAAGCTGCGGCAACCCTCCCAAAAGAAATTTTATTGCGCGAACTTCTTCCGGCCGCGCGTGTTCCCGTGCTGCACCCGGACCAGAGACTCGATGATGTCCTGCGCATTATCCAGGGCCACGAAGTGCTTCCGGTGGTCAGCCGCGCCGGCTCGCGGAAACTGGTAGGGGTGTTGAATCTGCCGGACGTCCTGACGGCATATCAAAAATCTTCTTGAGAGAGACGAATCCGGTTTTGTCTTTCTTTGCTGGTCCAGAACCCTTTCGATATCCATCAGGGAGTGGTTGCCGGATTCGACGTGTTCAGCAGTTGCAGCGCTTGCTGGGCATGGGAATCGCCGGGATCGAGTTGCAGCGCTTTTTCCGCGTCCCTTCGGGCGAGTTCATTTTCACCGCGCTTCATGTGAACGAGCGCCCGGTTGGACCATGCCGGGGCGTAGGCGGGCGATTCCGCTATCTCGCGATTCAAATATTCCAGCGCGCCGTCCAGATGATTTGTCAGGCCGAGAACGATCGCGAATTCCACCATCCGGGAGTCATAGTCCGGATCATCCCGAGTGCTCATGAGCAAGCTATTCTCGAGCAGCAAGCCCGCCTTCTGGTAGTTCTTTCGCTGCATTTCCATCATTCCGTAAGCCGACATCGCGCCGGTAAAGGTCGGGTCCAGTTGCAGGGCAGTCTCAAATTCGCGGGCGGCCAAATCCATCTGGTTTTGCGCCGCGTAAACCACGCCAAGATTGGAATGCATCTTCGCACTGCCGGGAACAGCGCGGACAGCGGCGGAGAACAGAGTGAAATTGTCCTGCCAGTCCGCATTCCGGACGACCGTGCGCACGCCCAGTGCGCCAAGAATAACGATAAGAATTCCCCAGGCGAGGTACCGCTGCCGGCCCGCGAATTTTGCCCAGACCATCGCCACCAGCAGACAGATTCCTGCCGAGGGAAGATAGGCGAGGCGTTCCCCCATGATCGTCCCGGTCGGCAGGAGAATATTTGCGGTGGTCGCAAAGCCGGCAATGTAGATTCCCCCGGCGAGGACGATATCAGTTTTTCGTTTTGCGGCAGCCCACAGCAATCCTGCAAAAATCGCGGCAGCGGCCAGAGTGGCCGGCAGCGTGTGGATGAAATCCCGGTACAAGGGAATGGCGTTAAACGAGTAGTCGCACGAAAGCACTGCCGGGTAAAAATGAAGCCCCACATATTTCCAGGCGATTCGGAACGCGTTCAAAATTCTCCAACCGGCGGGCAGGCTGGCGAGCGGATTATCCAGCAGCGATATAGTGGCAGTGCCGAAGTGTCCTCCCTCCACTTTCCACAGCAGGCCGGTGTACAGCACTGCGATTCCGGCGATCCACGCATAACGAACCCGGGGCTTCCACCGGCCGGTCGCAAAATCGCCGAGAAGCACGAGCGGCAAGAACACTACGGCTGATTCTTTGGACAGAAGCGCGAGAGCGAAACACCCTAGCGCAGGCCACTCCTCGTCCCGCAAGTGCAATATCCAAGCGGCAAAAACGAACCCCCCGGCGAGAGTTTCGGCCCGGCCTACAACCGAGGCGACGGCCTCCGTGTGGATCGGGTGCAGGGCGAAGAGCAACGCTGTAGCAAATGCAATTATCTTGTTGCGCGGTTCCGGCCCGAAGATTTCCAGAATCAGCAGGTACAACAGACAGACCACAGCGCCATGCAAAATCAGGTTGAGTAGATGATAGCCGGCGGGCTCTTCGCCGCCGAAAGCCCAATTGAGCGCCAGAGTGGCAAACGTGACCGGGCGGAACACGTTGCTCGTCGCGTTTGGAGAAAACAGATTGGCGATCGCTGGCGCCGTGACTTGAGGATTGCGAAGGATGTACAGACCATCGTCGTGGGTGAACTCGTTCCGCAGCGTGTTGCCGTAGGCCAGCAAACAGGCAGCGATCAATATGCCGAAGATGAGGCGGTTCTTCATTCTGTACCCATGATGAGGGCGAACAGCTGCGCAATGTCAGCCGACTTGAGCGAGCGTAGTTTATTCGTTACTTCGGAACCTGGAACATGCGGCGAGGAAATCTTCAGTTGGCTTCCGCTGGCGAATCCAATTTGACGAGGAGATGATACAGCGCCAATAGCACGGCAGTCGCCACGCCAATTCCCATCACCGTCCACCACACGAGTGCGGGGCGGTGCGCGACCTCTCCGAAATAGTGGATCAATCGTCCGCCGAGCCAACCTCCGGCCAGCGAGCCGATTCCAATGGGGAGAAAAGCAAAGCCCATGTATGTGCCCTGCTGGCCGGGCGGAGCGAGCCGCGAAATATATTCGTAATACCGCGGCGACAGCATGATCTCGCCGAGTGCGATCACAAAAATGGACCCGGCCGCCGCGAGCACCGACGGGTGAATCGCAACGATCAGCCAGCCCAATGCTGAAATCAGGGTGCCCAGTGTAATCGCCTGGAAGGCCGGAATCTTCTGCGTTGCGTAAGTCATCAGAAATTGAAAGCTGATGACTGTGACCGGTCCCGTAACCAGAAGCAGTTCGACGTCGGCGCGCGGGTCCACGAAACCGTGGAGGTACAGCGGCAGGGCAATGAAGGATTGCCAGTAGACGATCCAGTAGCCGGAAAAAATCAAGAGGAATAGCAGAAACCGCAGGTTGGTCAGCACTGTGAAAAGATTCTTTGCCGTCGCTCCGATCGTTGGCGTCGGCACTTCGCCGGAACTGCGCGGTTCCCGGAAAAACAGCAGCACGGCAAAAAACATCAGCAGCACGCTGGCCGCGGAAACGCGAAACACATTTTCAACGCCCAGATGGCGGTGCGCGTAAGACGCGGCATAAGGCCCAGCCGCGCCGCCGATGTTCACCAGCGTGTAGTAGATCGAATAGCCGATCGAGCGGACATTTTCCTTGGAAGCGCGCGCCGTCGTGCCCACCACGCACGGCTTGACCATGGCGATTCCTAGCGCCGGAAGAACCAGCACAAACGCCACGAGGCCCAGCAGAGGAAACGCCGCGCGCGCGGGCGCCATCCACGCCGCCCCCAGTGATCCGAGCAGGAAATACGCGCAACTTAGAATCAGGTAGGCGAGCGACAGCGCGCGGCGGAAGCCCAGCCGGTCGGCCACGGCCCCGCCGAGGATCGCGAGAAACCAGACCATGCCGCCAAAAAGTCCCGTGAGCGCGCCGGTTTGTTCGGTAGGAATGTTCAGCGATTCGTGCAGGTAGTTGGCCAGCGAGGAGAACGCGCCGTAGTAAGCCAGCCGCTCGAAAATCTCGCTGAGGTTCGCCACCCAGAACGCCGGCTCGAACCCTTCGCGAATCTCTTTCAGGCGCTGGCCAAGACTCAAAGGCATCTCCTGTGCCGCTTGGACCCGCTATAGGCCCCGCGGAAATAATGTCCCAAGGCTCCCGTCATTCCGAGCGAAGCGAGGAATCCCTCCGTTTTCTGCAGCGCCGCGCGAAAAAGAAAGAGGGATTCCTCGCTTCGCTCGGAATGACGAAACACTCTTTTTCCCCGCAGTCTCTGTTAACGCTGCGGAACGTGCGCGATTGTAGCGGATGCAGGCGCGTCCGCGCCAGAAATCAGGGCGGCGTGTGCGAAGAAAATCGCCTTATTGCTTTGTGTTTTGAAAATGCCGCAACATCAGGACGATGGCGGTGATGTTGTACGCCACAAACAGGACGATCGCCGTAATGGTCGGGGCTGTTGGCAAACGCGATTCACGGTCCATATTGGCGCGCAGCGTCAGCCCCATAATATAGACGAGCAGCGCCAGGAGCGTGCAACCGTACCACGCAAAAAACCGCCGGAAATACGCAAAGGTCTTCGCGCGGCGCTCCGGCGCGAGCCAATACTCCTTGTGGGGCAGGTTGATCCGGGCATCGCCCATGCGCGAGATACGCAAGCCCACCCAGAATTCCACAACCAGCGCGGGGATGAGCACGAGCGCGTAGGTAATGTAAAACTGCTCCTTCGTCATCCAGCCGTTGGGCATGCCCGAGGCGCCAAAATGCGAAGCCATGCGCTCCGGCAACATCGGGAAACGATGCAGACCGTCGAGAACGCCCATAGCAAGGATCACCAGGAACACCGTGTTCGGGGTGCGCGTGTCGGACATAGCTCCTCGCTCGTAGGGTATTGGCGAACGGACGAGCGACGCAATACAAATTGCTGCCGCAATTTCTGTGGAATGACAAGTGGTGCGAAGGTCATTCCCATCACGCCGCAATCATCATTTGGCCTCGGGCCGCCACGTGTGTAATGCTATAGGACTTTGATTCCATACCAGCTGATGACAGGGTCGGCTTAGAAACGCGGAATTCGCATGATTTCTGAAAACATGAAAATAGGGATAAGCCGCCGCCGATGGTAACCCTCCAGTCCATTCAGGATGCAATGGCGCGCATCCGCAGTTCGATCGTGCTCACGCCGTTCGTGCACTCCGAAAAATTTTCCCGGCAGACGGGCAACACGATTTTTCTGAAGCTCGAGAATCTGCAGCTGACGGGCGCGTTCAAGGAGCGCGGCGCGCTGAACAAGATTTTGCTTTTGTCCCAGGAAGAACGCCGCTGCGGCGTGATCGCGGCTTCGGCGGGCAATCATGCACAAGCCGTCGCGCACCATGCGACAACGCGCGGCATACGTGCGCAGATCTGCATGCCGTTGACGACGCCCCTGGTAAAAGTTTCCGCGACGCGCGCCGTGGGCGGGGAAGTGCTACAGCTCGGGGCGCACAACCATGAGACCAGGGAAGAGGCGTTTCGTCTGGCCAGATTGATGTTGCTTGCCTACCGCCATGCTTT
>VFSW01004727.1_pt1 | contig 20298 bp, 16 predicted proteins | sample 5358111 | NCBI WGS metagenome assembly VFSW01 (sample SAMN11554181, study PRJNA540505) | mine drainage metagenome | isolation source: sediment from site ElyBrook_90M | place: USA: Ely Copper Mine, Vershire, VT | collected 2017 | reverse complement strand
CCAAATTGAGCGCTCTGCCCGCCTCCATCCTGCAACGCGTCGTGCAGCGACTGCTGCAAAGCCTTGCCCGGCGAGAACCGCGGAAGCACCAGACCGTTTTCCGGATTTTCGGGAGGCGTCTGCGGACGAATCGGGCTGTCCTGCGGATGCGGCATGGCCGGCAAAGATGAAGGCGCCGAAGGCTTGGGTGTCGGATTCTCTTTCAAGGAACGTTCCGGCTCGGGAGCAGGCGCAGGTTCCGGCGCACGAGGCGGAGCCAACCGCTGGAGAAGCCGCGGGTCCACGCGCATCACGGGGCTCTTTGGCTGCGAAGGCGGAGTCACCTTCGGGACATTCTTGAGGTCGTTAGGCAGATAGAGATTTGTAATGTTGTCGCTGGCGAGTTCCGCGGACGTAGACTTCCGCTGCGGGAAAAGGCCCGGCCCAAATATGATCAAGATGAGCACAAGAAAGTGAAAAGCGATGGAACCGAGCTCTGCAACAGTGTTCCAAAGAGCGTGGACTCCTTCCACCGGCTTGGGCATGAGGGCGACTTCGCCGGTGTTGAATACATCCGGCTCGATCAGGTCGGGGAGATCCTGGGCTGCAACGGGCAGTTTCGGCTGAATCTCGGCAGCATGGGCGTCCTTGGGAACGACCACGCGCGAATCGAGAATCTTGAGCGGGACGTAATCGGGCGTGCGGCTGATCGCGTCGAGAGGCGTATCCGGCATGTTGTCCCGCGGGACAACCACCGGCGCGCCGAGCACTTCCAATCTGAAATAAGAAGGGATCGAAGACCGGGCATCGAGTTCGACGTGCGGCAGGCCCGCGGGAACCAGTTTCCGGACGTCAAGGTTCGAACTGGTGCGCTTGGGCGAACCATCCGAGGAGAACGTCTCCGGGCGGGCGTTTTTCGGCACCAGAATTCGCGGAATCATCGCTTGTCCTGTGGGGACACGAATGCTCCCAATTGGACGCGCTGTCCGTGCTCTTGGATGCCCGCCATCACGCGATCGGCGAGCTCGAGGGCGCGGCGCCCGGCCTCGCCATCCACGAGCGGCGCGCGGCGAGTGCGCACGTAATCGATAAACGCGCGCAACTCGGCGCGCAACGGCTCTTCGCGCTCCGCCGGCAGCGCTGCAAAATCGAATTTGGGTTGCGGCCCGGCCTCGACGACACGCACGCGCAGCGCATCCCGCCGCGTGAAGTCCACGGAAATATATTCGTGCTGCTGGAAAAAACGCAGCTTGCGCACGCGCTCGGTGGAAACACGGCTGGCCGTGATGTTGGCCACTGCCCCGGTGGCAAAATCCAGGCGCGCGTGGGCGATATCTATCTTGTCTGTCAGCACGGGGATTCCGATGGCCTTGATCTCCTCGACCGGGGCATTGACGATGGCGAGCAAAATATCGAGGTCGTGGATCATCACGTCATAGACTACGTCAATATCGAGGCTGCGCGGCGTAAAGACGCCCAGCCGGTGCACCTCGAAATAGAGCGGCCGGTTGATCACGGGCATGACTGCCGTAATGCCGGGATTGAAGCGCTCGAGATGTCCGACCTGCAGGATGCGTCCTCCACGCGCGGCAGCATCAATCAACTGTTGCGCTTCTGACTGCGAGACTGCCATGGGCTTTTCGACGATGACGTCCAGGCCAAGCTCCAGCAGGCGGCATCCTACCGACGCATGCGCGACGGTAGGCACAACGACCCTGGCCGCAGCGGCTTGCCCGGCGTGGGATTCGATACTCGGCAAAACTGGGGTGTAAAATTCCTGCGCGATTTGCGCGGCGCGCGCCGCGTCCGCGTCCACGATGCCGACTAGTTCGGCGTCCGGCAGTTCACGGTACACACGCGCGTGATTGCGGCCGAAATCCCCCGCGCCCACCACGGCGACACGGATTTTTTGTTGAGACTGAATGTCCGGACTCAAGGCTTCCCCTGCGTCGCCGGTCTTTCAGCCTCTCCGATGGCTTCCAGCGGGAACGCTTCAATGGCAATGCCCGCGGCGTCGGCGGCTTCGATCACGCGCGCGCGGTCAAAAAGCAGCGTGCGTCCCGCGTCCATTCCCAGCGCGGAAACGTGACATCGCTGCATCACTTCGACGGTTTTCAGGCCCACGACGGGTACATCAAATCGCATATCCTGTTTGGGCTTGCTGACCTTGACCAGAACGAGCGAGCCGCCGTGCGCAACACGCGCGGCGCGCTCCATCGTTTCATCGGTGCCCTCCATGGCTTCGATCGCCACGCAGGCACGATCGCGAATGACGACCGCCTGGCCAAGGTCCAGGCCCGCAATCTGCCGGGCGATTTCACGCCCATAGGCGATGTCCGCTGACTCTCTTTCGTCCGGCGCGCGCCTCGTCAGCACGCCCGGCGAAGGGATTAGCGGTTTCAGAAACGTCGTCGAATCCACGAGCTGAATTCCCTCCGATTCGAGCACCTTCGCGACCGCTCCGATGAGCGAATCCGTATTCTTCATTGGCAAGGAAAGGAGCAGCTTCGCCAGCTTCCAGTCTGGCCGGATGGAACTGAAAATCTTGTTGTGCTTCACCTGCCCGGCCATCACGGCGCGCGTGACGCCCTCTTCATGAAGCAGTTCGAGCGTGCGCGACAGCTCCCCGAGGCTGACCCAGTGCAGCCGCGATGCGATCTTCTCCAGTTCCAGCGAAGCCTCTTCGCGAATCGCGATTACAGCCAGATCAATTCCCTGATTGCGCGCCGCTTCCAGCACGAGAAATGGGAATTGCCCGTTGCCGGCGATCAAACCCCACCCGGTCGCCGGGAGAGCGGCTGATGACGGCGGAATGGTGACGGATTCGTTCACTTGTGCAATCCACGAGCCGCGGATTCGATAAACTCGACAAGCTCCAGAACATCGGCTGAGCCGTTCAGCTCCGCGCGCATCCGCTCGACAGCCTGCGAAGTGTTGAGTTTCGAGCGCAACAGCAGGCGGAACGCCCGCTCAATCGCTTCGAGGCGCGGCTCATCAAAACCCTGGCGCTCCAGTCCTATCGTGTTCACGCCGTAGCACTGCGTATCGCGCCTGGTAACCACGCGCGAAAACGGCGGCACATCCTGCGTAATCACGGTGCAGGCGCCAATGTAGGCAAATCGCCCCACGCGGCAGAATTGATGCACAGGGCTGAACGCTCCGACAATCGCGTGATCAGCTATTGTAACGTGTCCGGCGAGCGTCGCTCCATTGGCGAAGACGGTATGGCTGCCTACAACGCAGTCGTGGGCCACGTGCGAGTAGGCCATGAAAAGATTGTGGCTGCCGATGCGAGTGGCGCCGCCGCCCTTTGCCGTTCCCCGGCTGACCGTGGAAAATTCCCGGAAATGATTTGATTCGCCGGCGACGAGTTCTGTGCGTTCGCCGTGAAATGTCAAATCCTGCGGATCGCTGCCCACGGAACTGAACGAGTCAAAAATGTTTCGAGCGCCGAATTGCGCAGGCCCGCGCACGACGGCGTGAGACTCGAGACGGCATTCATCACCCAACTCCACTTCGTCGCCAACCACGGCGAAGGGGCCGATGCGAACTTCCTTACCCAGACGCGCGCTTGCGGAAATTATCGCGCGCGGATCAATCTCATTCATTCCGCGCCCCCACGGCCGTGTCCGCAGGTGTCTCGCTGGGACCGGGTCCGGAGTCGCGGTCCACCAGCATGCATCGCAGGATCGCCTCCGCGGCGACCTCGCCGTTGACCGTGGCGACCGCTTGCAGGCGGCAAAACGACGGCCGGTACTTCAATACCGTAACTTCCATCCGCAATACGTCGCCGGGAACAACGGGCCGCCGGAACCTGGCTTCGTCCACGGCCGCGAAGTACAGCAGCTTTTTCTCGCGGTCCGGAATTTCCAGGAGCAGGAGCAGGCCTCCGGTTTGCGCCATGCCTTCGATAATCAGGACACCCGGCATCACCGGCTTGCCTGGAAAATGACCCTGGAAATAGCTCTCGTTGATCGAGACGCACTTCTGGCCGACGATGCGCTTCAGACGCTCGATCTCCAGGATCGAATCCACGAACAGGAAGGGATATCGGTGCGGCAGAATTTTCTGGATGGCCGCGCTGTCAAGTATCATCAGTTCGCCTCAATTTTCCCCGCGGGCGGTTCGTTCTCGTTCACCCCTGCAGGGTGGAAGCAGAATGGCAACATGGCGCCTCCACTCACTGTATCCGACGGGAAACTACCGGAATCTATGCCTGTGAATTATATGCGAAACGCGGCGCGGGGCAAACGCGGTTCCGCAACGAGGATGCGGAAGAGGCGACAAACTGTGCCGCGAGCGGGGCGCGGCACGAAAAGATTGCTGAACACATGATCTGGCAAGGAATTCATAATACCCTGGCCGGAACTGTAATAATGTTGTGAAATTCACGGATGAAGAACAGGGCCGCGAGGATCCTGACACTATGAAAGAACTTGCCATGTCCCTGCCCGAGGCGCGCCATTGGCTGGGCTTGCGTACCGATGCCATGGTGAAGCTGCTCCGCCGGTTCGCGAGCGCCGAATCTCCGAGCCTGGATAAGGCCGCCGTGGACCGCTTCGGGCGGATAGTTGCCAAAGAGTGGAAGCGGCGCGGCGCACGGGTCACGCGCCTGCCGCAGGCGAAGCGAGGCGATCACCTCCGCGTTGAATGGAATCCGCGGCGAAGCCGTTCCCGGGAACAGATCCTTGTCCTCGGACACTTGGACACGGTGTATGAAACGGGCACGCTCGCCAAAATGCCTTTTCGCGTTTCGCGCGGACGCGCCTGGGGACCCGGAACTCTGGACATGAAAGGCGGCCTTGTGCTGGCGCTCTTTGCCGTGGACGCGGTTCGGGCCGCGCGCGCTTTCTCGAAAAAGCGAATTGTTTTTCTATGGACGAGCGATGAGGAGATCGGCAGCGGCGCCTCGCGGCGGATCATCGAGCGGGAAGCGAAACGCAGCCGGGCAGTGCTGGTTCTCGAACCCGCGGCTGGAATCGAAGGCCGGTTGAAAACCGGCCGCAAAGGATTGGGCGAAATTGAAATCATCGCCACGGGCCGGGCTGCTCACTCAGGGCTCAATCCTGAAGAGGGCATAAACGCCGTCGAGGAGATCGCCCGGCAGATTGCGCGCTTCACAAAGTGGAACGATCCGCGCCGCGGAATCACGGTGAGCGCCGGCATCGTCGAAGGCGGCACGCGCGTCAACGTGATCCCGGACTCGGCCCGCGTTCTGGTGGATGTGCGCGCTGCGCGGCTCGCCGACATGCGCGCGCTCGAACGCAAATTCCGTACGCTGAAACCCATCTTGGCCGGGGCCAAGCTCGAAGTCCGGGGAGGATTTAATCGTCCGCCGCTGGAGCGCAAAACGAGCGCCGCGCTCTTTGCGGTGGCTCGCAAGCTGGCTGGCGAGATGGGGGTTCGGCTGGACGAAGCGTTCGTTGGCGGCGGCTCGGACGGAAATTTCACGTCTGCTCTCGGCATTCCGACCCTCGATGGATTGGGCCCGGCCGGAGACGGCGCGCACAGCCCCGGCGAACACGTCGTTATTTCGCGGCTGGCCGAACGCGCCGCGCTGCTCGCCGGATTGCTGACAGCTCTTTAGAGCACGGATTCCCTGGCAACTTTTAGGTAAGCAAAAAATCGAAGCGTCTGTGGATTTTCCCTAGAGATAGGCTTTCCGCAAGTAGTCTGCCGTATATTTCGCCAGCTCCGGGTAGGTGTCACGCAGGACGGCGTGAATTGCGTCTTCCGTTGTCGAGCCTGCGGCGAGGCGATCAAGGATCTGGCCCATGTCATCCATGGTTCCTTCGGTCAACATGGCTTCGACGGTCGCCAGCGACCAGGCGTAAGCACTGAGCGCCGTCTCTTGCGGGAGATTGAGCCAGGAAGTTTCGTACGATTCGAGGGAAAGGTCCATATGATTTTGATAAGCAGTGGAAAGGGTGGCCGCATTTTGGCGGCTCCGTTTGCCTTCCATGTATTGCGCGAGGCCCTCCTGCAGCCATACAGGACAATGGCCCTGGGAGCGCTGGCCGACAAAGCTGTGCGTCAATTCGTGTTTCAGCACGCGCTCGAGGTCCTTTGTCATCGAGCTCAGGCCCTCGACAGGGACACGGATGCGCCCGTCGTTCAGCGCGCCCGTCCAGCCGGGGGCGCGCGTGATGTCCGCGAACTTCTGGTTCGTGTATAAGACGACGCCGATGGGTTCCGGCGGAACGTAATTGAGCGCCGCAGCAATTTCACCGAATTGCGTTTCGAGAGTCTTCAGGACTTCCGCCGCGAGTTCGGGCGCCGCGCTTCCGTTATAGAGCAGGCGGAAATGGGACGTTTCGCCTTCCCGGTAGCCTGCTTCCTCGACCGCGTCGCGCTCTGCCTTTTCCAGGGCCTGCTGCGTCGCGGGATCCGGTTTCAATTCCTGCGCGCGTTTCCATTCCGCGACAGCGTCAGAAATGCGGTTTAGCCCGTAGTACGCCCAGCCGGAAAGGCGCGCCACGTCCGGTGAGTCCGGGTCATTCCGGCGCGCGCGTTCGAGCAGGTCCTGCGCCGCGGAATATTCGCTCCGACGAAGATGCAGGTACGCGGATTGGATCAGAAGCCCAGTGTCGTCGGGAGCAAATCGCAGCCCGACGTTATAGTGAGTTGCGGCCTTCTCAAAATCCCCCACGCTGATCTCAAACTGCGCAGCCGCAATCTCCGCTGTCACCACGCGATCAATCGCCGCTGGGGTTGGATTGGCGCCGGCTTCCGTCTCGAGCTTGGCGAGAAGACCTGTGTTGATCGAACCATCGCGCACGGCCTGTGCCGCGGTTGCATTGCCTTCGGAAGGATTGATTTCGGCGGGTGCGGAAATTTTCAGGTTCGCGGCGCGGTCTGAAGGAGTTCCTGCATTCAATCCGGGCGAACCCGCTTCCTTGACTACATGGTCAACGATGGAAGCAGGAAGGCTCAGTTGGCCTTCCGGCGTTTCGTATCTGATCTGGCCATTTTCCTGAACGACATTTGTTCCAGTAATCTTTCGCCCGTTCTTGAGGTAGATCGTATCGGCAGACACCCATCCGGGCAGAGCAACCATGCCCAGCACAGCGAGGAACCATCGAGATCGCACCGCCGAGACTCGCATACTCCCATTTTATCAAGCGTGGTTTTGAAGCGGCGCAATTCGTCCTGCGGGGATGCCTAATCCTGCTACAACCCAGCTTTGGCAATTAGAACAGCAGGATTTTGAAAAGCAGACGGCAAAAGAAAAATGGCGGCTTGTCTCAAGCCGCCACGAAAATCGTGAAAATGTTGTTCGCGGAACTATGGATTCGTTATCACCGCACGATAAATCCCGTAGCCCGTTAAGACAGCCACTCCGCCGATGATGACCCAAATCAGTTTGCGCCCGTTCTTCCCGGCAGGGGCACTCCCATTCCCGTCCGAACCCGTGTCCGAAGAGGAAGAGGTTTCGACATCGAGCCGGTAGGTTTCGCCGGGCTCCGCTGTCTTGACTTCATTTCCCATCGTGACTTTGAGCTCGCCGTGAGTACTCACAATGATGAGTTCCTTCGGGGTGACCATCGTTATCTGAGCCAGGACGGGCTGTGAACCACTCGGGCGAATCGTTACGCCATCGGCCAGCAATTCGAACGCTTGCCCGGGATTGGAAGAAACGAGCACGCTGCCCGCTGTCAAATCAGCAGAAAAACCGTTGGGGATGCTATGCACTTGTGCCTTGGACAGCTGTCGCAGAACGAGTTGCGGTCCGCCCAAACTGGCTCGAAGCGACCCGTCTTCAGGAGTCTCCAGGCGGTCGCCGTCATAAATCGTCGCGCCGCTCATGACTCCATCCAAGCTGCCGTGCAAGTGGTCGGCCTGAATGATGACGCCGAGGGGAGCAGAGGCGGGGTTCGCGGGCGCGGCCATCGCAGGCGCTCCGGACATCACAATGCTGGCCAGAACCGCGAATGACACGTATACGAGTTTGCGCAAGATCACCTCCTATAAGTCCCACTTAGTAGATTAAGTACAGGCGGCCAACCTGTCAATAAAGAATTGCGTTTGGAACGTAAAATGAACTGGTATGGGACATTACGAATGAAAACCAAGGCAACGATGACGCGCCAACCCCTGTGCGGGAAACCGTTCATGAACTTCCCGGGTCAGGGTATGGCATTTGTCGGCTCTTTGCCTCTTTGTGCGCCCTCAATATGCCAAAATTTCAAGGTGTTGTCCCGGCGGCGCGCAGCGAGGCGTCTCGAATGGCCTTAAATTCCGCTCCGGGATGCCACTCCGGCATGTGGGGATCGTTTGCAACTTTGTACCCCACCAGAAAGTACAGCTGGCAGTCCCGCACAGCGCCGGTCAGGTCCCAATCAGGCTGAATCTTGTCCGCGGGTTTGTGATACCGCTCTTCGGTGTATTTGCGGCGCTGTTCGAGCCCCCATCCGGCGGGCTTGCCCACAAAATCCACTCCTTCGTCCGGATCAAAGGCGGGCACGCCGTTTTTGGCAAATTCAAAATGGTCGGAACGATAGTAGAAACCCTTTTCGGGCTCCGGGTCGAGCTTCACCACGCGTCCCTGCTCTTTCGCCGCGGCTTCGGCAATGTCGTCGAGCGTCGAAGCGCCGCGCCCGATCTGCACGATATCGCTCGTCAAGCCGTTCACATTCATTCCGTCCATGTTGATATCCACCACCGTGCGCGCCAGAGGATAGAGCGGATGTTCGGCGTAGTATTGGGAACCGAGCAGGCCCTGCTCCTCGGCGGTCACGGACAAAAACAAAATCGTGCGCAGGGGCGGAGTGCCGAGCGCCTTGTAGGCCCGGGCCATTTCCAGGAGCGCGGCCGTTCCCGAAGCGTTATCTACCGCGCCATGATAGATCTTGTCGCCGTTGACCTCCGGCCCGATTCCGAAATGATCCCAATGCGCGGTGTAGATGACATAGGTGTCTTTCAACTTCGGGTCGCTGCCCGTCAATTTGGCGATCACGTTGTGGGAATCGAGCGTCTGCAGCGAATTGTGGATCGTGAGTTTGACGTGCATGCCGAGCGGCACGGGCTGGAAGTCACGCTTGGCAGCCGCTTGAATCAGCTTGTCCAGGTCCTGCCCGGCGGCGTGAAACAGTTTCGTGGCGAAATCGGAAGTGATCCAGCTCTCCATCGCCAGCCGGCCCATGTTTTTGTCGGGCGTGGCGAGATCAAACTGCGCGCCGCTCCAGCTGTCGCGAACCACTTCCCACGGATAGCCCGCGCGATCGGTCTGATGAATGATGATGCATCCGGCAGCGCCCATCTCGGCGGCCTTTTCAAACTTATAAGTCCAGCGGCCATAGTAGGTCATGGCAATGCCGCCGAAAACTTTGGGATCAAGTTTGGCGGGATCGTTCGGGTCGGGAACAGGAGGATCGTTCACCAGTACGACGAGCACTTTCCCCTTCGCGTCCACGCCTTTGAAATCGTCCCATTGAAATTCGGGCGCCTGTATGCCGTAGCCGACAAAAACGAGGTCGGCATCGAGCGAGGAAGTTTCCGTCACGCGTTTCGACCAGGCGACAAAATCGTTTTCAAATTTCGGCGCGAGCGTCTGGCCGTGTCCCGCAATCGTCAGTTTCATGCCCTTGTCCGGCGTAATGCCGACCAGCGGAACATTCTGCAGGTAGGTTCCGTCGGGATTCCCGGGATCAAGGCCCGCTGCGCGGAACTGGTCCTCGAGATATTTGATGGTGAGCTGTTCGCCCTTCGATCCGGGGCCGCGGCCTTCAAACTCGTCCGAGGAGAGGGTGCGGATGTGGCTGAGCAGGCGGTCCGCTGAAAACGAAGCGAGGCCCGCCGCCGGAGCGCTCGGCCCGCTCGAACAGCCCGCAAACACACCGAAGAAAGCTGTCAAAACCATCCATCCCGAAGCATGGAAAAACCTCTTTGGATACGATTCGGATCGCATTTCACTCTCCATCCCCAACCCGCGTAAGGAGTTCCCTGGCCCGCCGCATGTTATCTTGCGCGGGCTTGCAAGACAACTCCGTGCGGAGTGACCCATTCCGCGCCGCGCACCAATCCCGAGTTTGGCCCTCGTTCGGTGTGAGTTAGAATATTCCGTACGCGGCGGCATAAGCGCGTTCGAGGTTCCTTTGATTCATCGAAATATTTTTCATAATGACAGGATTGTTCCAGTGGACGAGGCTCGCCTTTCCGCAGGGCAGGCGGGGCTCCTGAACGGCTGGGGACTTTTCACGACGATGCGCATTTTTCAGGGCGAGCCGTTCGCCTATGAGCGCCACTGGCGGCGCCTCGAAAAAGATGCGGCCAAGATTAGGCTTCCCTTTCTACATGACCCGGCGCGCGTGCGGCAGGATTTGCGCGCCCTGCTCGCCGCCAATCAAGTGGTCGAAGGCACGGCGCGCATCTATTTGATCTACAACCGCGTCGGTTTCTGGCGAAGCGACGAACCCCTGCCCGAAGTGGATCTGATTTTGTGCACGGCCGGACTGCCGCCGCACTCCGACTCCGCGCGGCTGGCCATCGCCGAGCACGGGCGGCACGCAGCCTCGCCGCTCGCAAGCGTGAAAACGACCGCATGGCTCACGAACGTCTGGCATCTGGCCGAGGCGCAAAAAGCGGGCTGGACCGAAGTGATTCTGCTCAACGAGCGCGGCGAAGTGTCCGAATGCACCAGCGCGAATATTTTTTGCGTGCGGGGAGGAACAGTCTATACGCCGCCGCTATCGTCCGGATGCCTCGAAGGCGTTACGCGCAGCGTGCTGCTGGAAATTGCTCCCCGGGCAGGCGTTGTGCTGAAGGAAGAGACGTTGAAGCCGGAAGACCTTTTATCCGCCGAGGAAGTTTTTATCACGTCCACCAACCGCAGTTTGCTGGGCGTCAGTGAAATTGCCGGGCACAAGTTTCAAACGGTCATGGGGCCTCCGGCCAGGAAACTCGAACACGCGTTTGATGCGGCCATGCGCGATTACGTAGCTGAGCGCGCGGCCGGTTTGCGGTCGTAATACGGGGGAGAAATTGCAAAGGCGCGCCGGGCGGCGCGCCTTCCACAAAACGCGACGCCCTATCGGGGTTCCATGCCTTTTGACTTGATTACCGGAACCGCTTTGGAACTTGCCAGGAATTGGATAAACGCCTGAGCCGCTTTCGCGTCGCGCGCGGTCGGCGCGGCGCCTGCCGCGAACTTTACGTAGCTCTGGAATTCCGCCGGGATCGGCGCCACCAGGTCCACGCCCGGAAAGAACTCCACCTCGGGAACCAGTGAGAACACCAGGTCCGCTTTGCCTTCCGCAACATTCTTTTGCGGGCGTCCCGCCTCCGAGTCCAGCATCAGCTTGGGTTTGACAGCGTCCGCGATTCCCAGCTTCTCGAACATGGCGTAAATGTGCGGTGCGCTGGCCCCGGTAGGATTGAAGCTGATGGTCTTGGCGTTCAGGATGGCGCGCTTGATCGCTGCCGGCGTGCTGACATCGGGTTTCGGCGAGCCGGCCTTTACGCCGACGGAAATTCCCGTGTGCGCGATATCGGCGCGCGACGCAGACGTGACCTTGCCCTGCTTGATCAGGTCATCGAGCACCTCGTCGGTGATGACCACGGCGTCAAACGCCTGGCCGGACCCGATCTTGTCACGCAGATTTTTCGAGGAGTTAAATGTGGGAGCGAGCTTGTGCCCGATCGCTTTTTCAATCTGCGGCGTCAACTCCTCGACGACGGGCTTCATGCCGTCAGAGACAAGGATGCGAACTTCATCGCCCTCCGCCGGAGTCGCCCTCGACAGCAATAGTGCGAATGCAGCAAACACGATGATTCCAACCGATGCGATGGCAGTCAACCGTTGCATTTTATTCTTCACAGTTTCTCCTCTGTTTGTTAGGTCGCCGTAAGGTTTTTCCCGGCGTATCGTGATCAGGGATTTCCCCGCTGCGCCGGCTTTGCTCGTTTTTCAAAGCGAGAGATCTTCGCGTCACGCCAAATCTTCCGGCTGGACCGGCAAGCGCCGGACGCGCTTCCCTGTCGCCGCAAAGATTGCATTGCAAAGCGCCGGAGCGACGGGCGGCACGACAAATTCTCCCGCGCCGGTGGGCGTCTCTTCGTTCTGGATGATATGCACCTCGGTTTCCGGCATCTCGGGAAAGCGCAGCGCCTTGTAATCGTTGAAATTGGTTTGCTGCACGCGCCCGCGCTCGATGGTAATGGCGCCGTGCAGCGCGGCGGTCAGGCCGTAGACAATCGAGCCGCGCGCCTGGGCATCAATACTGGCGGGATTGATGATGCGGCCGCAATCGAGGGCGCACACGACGCGATGCACCTTCAAAGTTTTTTCCTGACGGTTCACGGAAATCTCAACGACGTGCGAGACAAAGCCGAAGTAGGAACTCACCACGGCGATGCCGCGATGCCGTCCGGGGGGAAGCGGCTTGCCCCAGCCGCTGGCTTCCGCAACCTTGTCGAGGACGGCGCGGTGCCGCGGGGACTTCGACAAGAGATGGCGCCGGAACTCGTAAGGATCTTTTTTCGCGGCCGTGGCCACTTCATCAATAAAGCCTTCGAGAAAATATCCGTTTTGCGAAGCGCCCACCGATCTCCAGAAACCGATGGGAACGCCGACCCTTGCAGCCTGATAGTCCACGAGAATGTTCGGAATGTCGTAGGGAACGTCATTCAAAATTTCGACGCTGCGGTTATCAATATTGTCCTTGAGCGGACCAAACCGCGCCATTAGGGGTTCGCACGTAATGCGGTTTTTCCAGGCGATGGGCCAGCCTTCGGCATCGAGTCCAGCCGTGAGGCGCGCCTGCCCGGCCGTGCGGTAGAAGTCGTGCTGCATGTCATCTTCGCGCGACCAGGTTACTTTTGCTGGAGCCTTCATTACTTTCGATACTTCCGCGGCTTCCCCAATGAAATCGCTTTCAAACTTGCGGCCAAACCCTCCGCCGAGAAACGTGGTATGCACAAAGACGGAACTGATATCCAGTCCGCAAACTTTCGCGGCAATCGCCTGAGCATTGGTCTGGGCCTGCGTGGGCGCCCAGATGTCGCAACGTCCGGCGCGCACATCGGCGGTGCAGTTCAGCGGCTCCATCGTGGCGTGAGCGAGATAGGGAACTTCGTAGACAATGTCGATTTTTGTCGTGGCTTTCGCGAGCGCGGTGTCCACGTCGCCGTCCTTGCGGACGACGGCCGCAGGCTCATGAGCGGCGGTATCCGCAAAAAAATTACTGATGTCGGCTGAAGATTTTCCGGCGTTCGGTCCTTCGTCCCATTGCACGTCGAGCGCGCGGCGCCCCTGCATGGCGTTCCATGTGTTATCAGCGACAACGGCCACGCCTGTCGAAATCTGGATCACATCCTTGACGCCGGGAACAGCTTTGGCCTTCGTTGCATCGAAGCTCGCTACTTTCCCGCCAAACACCGGGCACCGCGCCACAACGGCGTAGACCATGCCTGGCAGCCGCATATCCATTCCAAAGGCTGCGCGGCCATCCACCTTCTCGGCCGTATCCAGCCGCGCCATCGGCTTGCCGATCAGTTTGTACTGGCTCGGCTCCTTGAGCGGCACGTTCTGGGGAACCGGAAGTTTGGCGGCCGCCTCGACGAGACTGCCGTAATTCAATTTTCTTTTCGTTGGAGTATGCACGACGGTGCTGTTTTCCGCGGTGCATTCCGATGCGCTTACGCCCCATTTCTCCGCCCCCGCCGCAATGAGTACGGCGCGCGCGGACGCGCTCGCTTTGCGCAGCGGCCCCCAGGAAGTGGGCGTGCCGGAACTTCCTCCGGTGGCTTGAGCTCCGAATCGGGGATTGATGTAGACCTTGTCCGCGGGGGCGAATTCCGTCCGGACTTTCTTCCAATCGCAGTCGAGTTCGTCCGCCGCGATCATTGCGAGGCCGGTAAGAATGCTTTGCCCCATTTCGGATTTGTCAATGTAGAAGGTGGCGAGGTCGTCGGTGCCGATGTGGATCCATGCGTTCAGGGTAACTGGCGCAGCTCCCGTGGCCGCTTCCGCGGTTTCATCCGGCGGAAGGTGAAAACCGATCCACAGTCCGGCGGCTCCGGCGGCGCCCATCTTCAAAAAATTCCGGCGGTCCAGACTCTTTGCAGTCGTGCTCAAGTCGAGCCTCCTGTTGCCAACTCCAGTGATTCCGGCCAGCAGTCTCGTCCGGCAGCCATCTTCCGAAGGGAACCGTTGGAATCGTATTGCCGCCATGAAGATGTGTCAATGACCGGTTCGCCGGGCGGCGCCGCCGGCTCGAAAACCGTAGTGGAACGTGAAATGAGAATCACACGAGGCCTATTTTGAAGAAGTTTTAAGAATTGGATTCGGAGATCCCAGTAATCGTTTCGTCAAACCTCGCTGGACAGAGCTGAATCACTCCCTGAGGCTCACACTTTTTGCGCTTGTCATTGCTGCCTGCACTACACTACATTCGTCGCATGATCTCGCCGCGGGAAGGGCGAGAGGGGTTGGGTCAGGCCACATCCCTTCCTGGGCCGTGACCATCGTTTCGGTGCGGAGGTGTCAACACTTCGATGATTCAGCAGGAACGACGGATCAGCAAAAGAAAACCACTCGCAAGCCTGGCGTACATCAGCATGTCGCCGGACAACGGTGGAATCGTGCTCGATCTGTCGGAAGGCGGCCTCGGCTTTCATACCGTCGTGCCCGTGGCGAAGGGCGGCCGCATGCCGATTCGCTTTTCGACGGACACCATCTCCGGGATTGAAGCCGTCGGTGAATTGGCGTGGCTGGATGAATCAGGCCGCATGGGCGGATTGCGATTTGTCGAGTTGCCTCCGGGGATTCGCGACGTCATCCGGGAATGGGCGGGCGAGGAAACTTCCCTGGCCGCAGTCGGGGCCGCGGCGGCCCAGCCGTCATTGGAACCGTTAAGTCACAGTCCTGCGGTCCTGGAACCCGACGCAACCGTTCGGCGCGTCCCGGTTGAGATATTCGAATCCGAAACGCGAACGGAAGGGTGCCTCCCGAAGATTTTGGAAACTCAAATTGCCGATCCGAATATCAGCACTGAAATTGCTTCGCCGGAACTTCAAACCGAAATGGCCCTCCCGGAACCCCCTGCGAAAATTGCGTCTGCGGAAGTCAGCGCTTCACCCGAAACCGCTATAGAAATTCCCATGTCGCCGATAGGAGTCAGTAATTCTCAGGAAGCTGCCATTGAAATTCCCATGTCGCCGCTTACCGATGACCTTTTCCTGGAAGAGATCACCGAAGAAAGTACTGCTTCCACCGAGTCCAGGATCAGCAAACCCGTTCCCGTGGAAGCGATGGCCCCGGCGCCCACCGAGGGTTTGCACGCAACTCCGTATGTCGCCCCGGACTATTCATTGTCCATGTTCCCCTCGGAGATGGTTTACCAGGAGCGGGCCGAGCGCGCCGAGCGCCCTCCCATTTATGTGCGGCATCCGATCGCCGCAGTGGGCGCCATAATTGTAACGGCATCCGTAATCGGCGCTGGCGTTTTCGGAATTGTTACCGCCGGAGGTGTGGGTGCTAAATTCCTCCAGTGGGTCCACCAGGCCTGGTCCCTCATGCATAATCTTTAGTCCCGCCGAAACGATTCCTTCTTATTGCACTTTCACATATTTTCTGAGCCGGTGAGGCCCGACGTCCGCGGCATAGATCGTTCCTCTTTCATCCGCGACGATTCCCGAAGCGCCCGAAATGCGACTGACATCCGCCTGCGCCAAATCCGGATCCGGAATAAACGCGCGGAGCGAACCGTCCTTTGCGCTGCCGACCGTAATGCCCCGCAAATACCCCGGATTGACCGTCGAATTCGATTGCGAGTCGCTCACGTACAGCGTGTCGTCCTTCGCCACATAGACTGCGCTGGGCCGCCCGAACTGCTTCCATGCAGCGATGAAATTCCCATCCTGATCGAAAATCTGTACGCGGCTGTTGCTCCGGTCGGCGACGTAAACACGCCCTTGTGACCCACCGATCGAGATGTCATGCGGCTGATCGAACTCTCCCGGGCCGGAGCCGTGATGTCCCCAGGACTTGATGAATTTTCCCTCCTTGGAAAATTTCACCACGCGATCATTTTTGCCGTGGCCGTCGGTGACGAAAATGTCGCCGTTGGGGGCGATGGCGATTCCAGACGGCTGGTCGAACATGTCAGGCCCCGACCCGGCGACGCCTTCCTTGCCCAGAGCCATTAATACTTTGCCCGTGGAACTCAGTTTGAAAACCTGATGGCCGCGAACCACGCCATTTGCATCCTTCGCTGAAATTCCCAGCACGGTTTCGTCCTTGTTCGCATCGCTCGCCCAGATGTTGCCGTCGCGGTCCACGGTAAATCCGTGGGGAAAGGCGAACATGCCGGAGCCAAAACTTGTAAGGAGATTGCCGGCGGGATCAAACTCCAGGATCGGGGGATCCTTGCGGCCAACGCAGGTGGCAAATCCGGCAGGTTCGATGTTGAAGCAGCGGTGAAAGACCCAAATGTTGCCCTTTGCGTCTATGTCCGCGCGGATTAGTTCGCCCCACTTACCTCCGTTCATGCTTTTCGGGAGCGTCGGCCAGTTCTCCACGAGGCGGTAGGGATTGGGGAGTGTGGACTGCTTCGGGTAGCGGGCTTCCTGCGCGGATGCCGCGCGCGCAAATGCCATGCACATGAAAAACAGCGCGAAAGGAAAAATTTTGCGGCTGCGCATCGGGCACGTCCTTTCCTGCGGAAACAGTGGATATATCGCGCCGACTTTTATACACCGGAAAGGGCGGCGCGCGAAATACGGCAAATTCCAGTGTGCTGGTTTGCCCCTGCAGATAAGAACTACCGCCGGCCGAAGCTCTGATAGAATGCCCGGCATGATCCCGCCTGAAACAGAGCGCCGGGCGTGTCTTGTGCGCTGCACGAGATGGATTTTCGTGGCGTTCGCCGAATTACTGATTCTGTGGGGCTGCAGCGCGACTCTTCTTCCGGCGGCACAAACTTCTCGCGCGAATTCCGGCAAAACGCCGGGAAAATCGGTTTCCGCGAATCTCGTGATTGCTCCCGATCTTGAGGCGCAGGCGGCAAAATTCAAGCCTGTGCGCATGCCCTATGATGCAGCGCGCCTCACCGAGCGCGAGCGGCAGATGGTTGCCAAATTGGTCGAAGCCTGCCAGTCGCTGGAATCCATCTATTGGCGGCAGAGCGATCCCGAAGGATTGAAACTGTATCACGCGCTCGCGGGCAGCGCCGATCCTCGCGACAAAGTGTTGCGTCGGTTCTTGAGGATTAACGGAAGCCGATTCAACCTGATTAACAACAATGCGCCGTTTGTGGGAACGGCGCCGTGGCCGCCGGGGCGCGCGCTCTTCCCCGCCGACCTGACGCATGAAGAATTTGACAAATACGTTGCCGCGCACCCGGCGGAAAAGGCGGCGCTTTACGATCCGTGGACCGTCGTCCGCCGCAAGGGAACGGGACTGGAGGCGATTCCCTACCACGTCGCCTACCGCCGATGGCTTGATCCCGCCGTCAAAGCATTGCGCGAAGCCGCGGATCTCTCCGATGATCCGGCATTCGCGAAATTCCTGCGCCTGCGCGCGGCTTCGCTGCTTACGGACAACTATTTCGAGAGCGACCTCGCCTGGGTGAGTCTTGAAAATCCCAAGTTCGACATTATTTTTGCGCCGTATGAAACCTACCTCGACGATTTTCTGGGAGTGAAAACGTCGTACGGCGCGGCGGTGCTGATCCGCAATGAAGTTGAAAGCCGCAAACTCGATGTCTTCCAGAAATATGTTCCGGATATTCAGGACAGCTTGCCGCTCGCGCCCGAGGATCGCCCGTCCAAACGCGGGCGCCTTTCTCCGATGGAAGTGATGGACACACCGTACCGCGCAGGCGACCTGCGTCACGGCTACCAGGCCGTGGCCGATAATTTGCCGAACGATCCGCGCATTCATGAACAAAAAGGCTCGAAGCATATTTTCTTCAAGAATTTCATGGATGCGCGCGTCAACTATGTCATTCTCCCCATGGCCCAGCGGCTTTTCCGTTCGGATCAGGCGTCACTCCCCTCCGCCGAAGGGTATCTCGCGACCACGATGATGCATGAGATTTCGCACGGCCTCGGCCCTGCCTTTGCCCGGGTGTCCGGGTCGCGCCGCGATGTGCGCGAAGCGATTGGCCCGCTCTACTCCGGACTCGAAGAGGCCAAGGCCGATATCGTCGGACTGTACGGCTTGAAATGGCTGGTGAATCACGGCGACCTTCCCGCTGCGAAACTCAACGGATACTACGCCTCCGAACTCGCGGGTATTTTCCGGACGGTCCGCTTCGGCGTGGCCGAGGCGCACGGCCGGGCGGAGATCATGGAGTTCAATTTTTTCTCCGAGCGAAACGTGATTCGCCGGGACGCCGCCACGGGCCGGTACGCGATAGAGTTTGCCGTCATGCCCGATGCCGTTGCGGCGCTCGCCAAGGAATTGCTCGAACAAGAAGCCACCGGCGACCGGGCGCGAGTCGAAGCCTGGTTTGCAAAATACGGCACGGTGCCTCCAGAGCTTACTAAATCACTGGAGTCAGCTTCGGATGTTCCTGTAGATATAGACCCGATCTCATCCATTCCCGAACCCATGCGCTAGAAGTCCCATCCCATCTCCGAGGAGAAGAAACATGGCCAACGAAAAGCCGCAGAATTTTGAGAACCACGTTCGTCAGGTACCGATCTTTGTCGCGGGCATGCTGATCCTGCTTGTGAATTTGGGAGGAAAACTGTACGCCTTGCGCCACGGGGTCTCCTTTGGCCCAATCATGGATGTGCTGGTCGGCGCCGCCCTGCTTCCACTGTTCGTGACAGCGCGGCAGTCCACAGTCAGGGTGCAGGACCGTGTGATTCGTCTCGAAATGCGCTTGCGGCTGGCGCAACAGCTGCCCGCGGACTTGCAATCGCGTATCCCGGAATTCACTTTGGATCAACTGCTTTCGCTGCGGTTTGCGAGCAACGCGGAATTGCCCGCCATGGCGCGGAAAGTCCTAGACGAAAAGCTGACTGACCGCAAAACCATAAAGAAGATGGTCCAAAACTGGCAGGCGGACTACTTGCGGGCGTAGGCGGATTCGTTCGCCGGATTAATCACCCGTGATGAAACCGGCTTCCGATGTTGAGTTATAAATAGCCTCTGAATTTTCGGCGAAAAACCCCTTGACGAATTATTTGCCGTATCGCGCCGTAACCGCCGCGGGAATATCGGCTTCGGAGAGTTGCACGAATTCAAAACTAATTTCCCCGTTCCTCCGCACCGTTCCGACAAGCGAGCCGTAGACGTTCGCCATCGCGCCAAGCGCATCAGCCGAGCCCGGCGGCAGTGGATAGCGCACGGCTCCGCCCGTCCCCACGATCCATCCGGGCAGCACGCCGCCGTTCCTTCTCCAGTAGTCGGTATTGAAAATTCCGCCCATGTAATAGTGCGAGTGGCTGGCGAGCACGTACACGTTTTTGTGGGCGTTATTCTGCGCGCGCAGCAGGTCCGCATAGGCGCGGCGGCCACTCGCCGTGCCCGTCGGGGATTCGTTCATGCCGTGCCCGACGGAAATGCTTTCCGGAAGCGCCTTGTGCATCCCTACGACGATGGTCTTTACGGCGGAATTGGCCATGTCCTTTTCCAGAACATTTTCAAACCAGGCTGTCTGGGCGCCGTCAAACTGCTCGCCGGAAGCGCTATCGAGAAAATAGAACGCGACGCCGCGATCAATCCAGTGGTAGTACGTGCGCAGCATGTGATCCTCGGGAGAGTCCTTCAACCGCTGCTCGCGCAGAACCGGGGAATCGAGCCAGTCGGCAAACTGCAGCAGAAACCCGTCGCGCGTTTTCGCCGGAGCAACCAGTTCGTGATTTCCGATGCCGACAAAATACGGAATCGAGCCGAAGGGCTTGATCTGATTTTCGATGAAGTCCTGCCAGGAAATGCTCCAGTACTCCTCCATGGTCATCGGGCGGCCGAAATGCTCGGGCTGATGGCGGATATCTTCGTCAATACTGGAGATGGCCCGAAGATCGCCCAGATGCCAGTAAAACGCGGCGTGGACTTTTTTCGCCGTTTCCGCGATGCCGGGCATTACGATGTCGCCGCAATTGCGCGAGTCGCCGGAAGCGACAAAATGCCAGGGCTCGCCGGCCGGCTGTTGCGCCCCAGCAGATCTTGCGGCTACTGCGAGAAGCAGAGCCAGGCCCGCGATTCTTGACAGATTCTTCAACATCGTTCCCCCTGAAGGCTAGCCCGCGTTTCTCACGAAATTGTATGTTTCCCGGGAACGGCCAAAAAAGTGATTGGGGGGGGGCAAAAACCCACAAGGGCGATGGGGGTGCCCGGGGTTGGCCCCCGGCATATGGGGGCCCGGG
>VFSW01004726.1_pt1 | contig 20298 bp, 41 predicted proteins | sample 5358111 | NCBI WGS metagenome assembly VFSW01 (sample SAMN11554181, study PRJNA540505) | mine drainage metagenome | isolation source: sediment from site ElyBrook_90M | place: USA: Ely Copper Mine, Vershire, VT | collected 2017 | reverse complement strand
CCTTCTGAGATATCGCGTTCTCTTCCTGCTATGAACTCAAGGCACAACCACTTGTAACGCAACGAGTCTTGCTGCATTTGGCGGATTGCGTTCAGAACTTCTGGATGCCCTTCTGCCAACTTGGCTTCTAATGTTCTACTGCCCATGATATGGAAACACCGTTGATTTTAGTTTGTCGAACACGGAAGGAAGTAGCCGGTCGCCCCATACCAAATGCTCCTGCAAGCGGTGCATGTCATAGCACATGGATGCGTGGCGATACCAAACAGGAGTGTAGTGGATACCGATGCGTTCTTTATGCCAGTCCTTTATGAACTTACCGTTTACTAACATAGGTACTCCAGTACGCTCCGTTCTTTGCAAGATGAGCAATCTTTTCAAATGTACTTACAAGGTCTTCGGGGTTATGAAAAGCGTTCTGTTCTTGCAACTTGGTGGTTAGTTGCTTGAGAAGCACAATGGCTTCGGAAATGTAAATCAGTTCATCCTGCATCATCGCTCCAGCTTTCGTCATCGTTAAGTTCAATCAGTTTGTTTAGATACCACGCAGCCTTTTTGTAGTCTTGCAAGGCATTCTCTTTGTGGCCTGCGCGGCTCAAGTACTTCATACAGTTCAGGCGTAGATACCCGGCAAACTCTTCCGGCGTACTCTTTGCCTCTAAGAAATCAATCGTTTCAATTCCACCGTATGTGTAGTGCGGTGGGTGATTAACTAAGTCCGTCATTGATATGCCTCGGTAGATTCCTAAGGATGAATGAGTATTCAGGTTCTATTGGTCCTGCGTTAGCAACCCGGTAGCACCATACTATCTTGCTGTTGTGTGTTGTTTGCCTCCTTTCCAAAAGCTTCAAGTTCATGAGCTTTGCAATTATCCCCGAAACCCTCTTGGCCGTTAGCCCAGGTATCTTGATTTCGGCGTTTATCTTTTCTCCATATTCAGTCAAATACTCAAGCACCCTCTCTTGTGTCATAGCTTCATCCCGCAGACAATGCTTGAAATGGTTTCGCCAATAGAACCGGGAACGTTATACGCCCAGTCAGTAGAGCGATTATTGGTTTCCATAGTTATCCCTTGCATCATCTGCCCGGAATAGTTTGTGTACTGAACCAACTTGTTTTGCGATGTGCTGCAATTGAAATGAAACAACAATGCAGACGAAGACTCGCCATTGGTTTGAGTTCGTTTGTAGTCCTGCAATACCCACACAGATACAACTGCGTTATTGACCTTCTTAATTGACGCAGGCTCAATATATGAAACATGGTTGTTTGATGTCCCGGTCTGAATCCATTCAGCATGGGCAGATGCTGCAAACAACAATGCTATTAAGGCAAACCTTTTCATGCTTTCTTGTCCTTAACAATACATAAATTTGGAGTAGATAAACAAACGCCAGTTACCAAATCATACAAACTACCAGTCACGCAATCGACATAAGCTTTCTTAACTTTGTCATCTAGCTCTATGTCAATTAGTTTCATCTTTCTGTCTTCGTTTACAACAAGACCTTGAACTCTTTTGGTAACTATCTTGCCTTTTCTTTTCTTTATGTTTTCCAGTTTTGCATAAGGCTCTTTCATAGAAACGAAAAGAGGTCCTTTGTCAAAGTCTATTAGTTGCTCTTCCATTTAAAACATTGCATCCGGTACGTTTGATAGGTCTATCTTAGGTTTGCGTTTGCGTTTCTGCACAACGTGAGGGTAGGTCGGCTTCTCCCAGACCCACCTTACAACCTTTCCTTCGTCATCAAGGATTCCGTAGCGCATGTGCTTTCAGTATTAAATCAACAATATCTTCGTGCGTAAATCCAAGTTTTTTCAGTTCAGCGGGGCGGTACATGACCCACTTGGGTATGAGAGAAACTTTCTCCCCCGCCGCATCGATGTGCCCTGCTATCTTCATAATCATCTTCTCTAGCGCCTCTTCTGTTAGCTCGTCATCCACCGTTCTTCTCCCGTAACTTATTTTCTATGGCTCTGGCAAACGAAAAAGTTTCACTACTCGCGAATGTCAACTCTTCAGCTTCAATGTCTACAATTTCAATTTCCGTCAGCCCGACCCACGAGCGCAACGGTGGCACCCCACCGGGCCATCGACCACAGAAGCAAGGCCCGACAAGTATTCCTTCCCGGTAAGTTTCAATCTCCTCTTGGTAGGACTCAAAACATTTGCCAAAGTAATCCTCAAGACACTTACGGATTTCTGGGTGCATCTTCTTGGCTGCGTCTGCTTTGCCTTGCTCGTACCCTCGTTCATAGTCAGTCATGTGTTCTTTTCCTTCAGTCTTGCCTCAAGCGCGGCTATCATGTCTATGACATACGGTCGATTTGCCATTGAGATTTCTTTTGCTTCTTCTTTAGTCAGCCCGACCCACGGGCGCGGGTCATATCCCGTCTGGTCCATCATCACTGTCCGGGCTAACGATTCGCAAGTTGGGCATGGTTGAGGTGCTGGATACAGCGCAGTCCAACGCTCCGGGTGTCTATTTAAGTCGGCTGGGCGGTGAGCAATTACGTTGTCTCTGATGCTGTTATGCATCCACGCCACTGGCTCCCGCGCCTTCGTTGCATCTGCTTTGCCCTGTTCGTATCCTCGTTCGTAGTCAGTCATGTGTTCTTCTCCTTGAGCGCGGCTTCTATTTCGTTGAATAGCGTGTCCCATTCTTCTATAGTCATCTGGTCTGCTGTCCAAAAACCTGCCTTATCTTCATCCGTCAGGCCGACCCATTGGCGGCGCGGGTTGGTGTAAAGCGGTGCAATCTTTTTCAGACGCGGATTGCCATCCTCAAATCCAGATTCAAGTTGCTGCACATCAACACACATAGTGCGTCCAGTTTCTTCGTGTTGAAACATCCACGCTATTGGCTCATCCGTCAGCCCAATCCACGGGTGTTTTGGTTTTAATTTCTCCACCTTACCGCGCAGGGCGTCAATGGTTTGTTGGTGAATTTCAACATCCGTCAGTTCACGCGGGGCTTTGTAAAACGGCCCCGCCATGTGTTCATTGAACTGTTCCCACGCCGCCGGCCCTTGTTTTGTTTGCGCCAGCCTATCGCGCAGGGCGGTGATGGCGGCATCGGCTGCTTTTAATGTTGTCTCTGCAAAACAAGCGGGGCGCATAACCTTCAGCGCATCCAGCGCCTGTTGCATAAGTTCGCGGTCGGTCATGATTCAATCCAATCACCAAAGGTTAGAACGCGGTCAGTGCTATTTGCCCATCGGTCAAATTCATTTAATGGGCAGGAAACGTCAACAAAAAACTCGGGGAATGACCAATACCGAAACCGATAGGCCCTGTTATTTTTGTGTGCAACAGCAGCCTGTTTAAAAAAATCACGGCGTACTTTGTAACCCTTGCGCTTGAGCATGGTCTTAAACTGACTTGGACTCATGCCCCACAGTTGATTACGATTTGGCCTTTTGGTTGCCCATTTCATTTATTTCCCCAATCACAGGTGATGCCGTGTCCACTGCCGTTTCCGCTGACAACCACGCACTTCACTCCGGCAACTTCAATAGGAACAACATAAGTTATGTTGTTTCCCGGCGTGACAAACTGCTTCCATCCCGGTGGAGAGTCTGCTTTCATCTCACCCTTCTCCGTACAGGCTGTCAACGTCAGGGCAATAGCCAATACTCCAAGTTTCATTTCTCTCCCCTTGCGCGGATAGCGGCTGCTTTTCTCCCCCTTTTTGCGTCTGAAATATCTGTACAAGCCCTACACCTTCTGTGCCCCAACGGAGTGAGTTTTGTGTTTTCTGGTGTAAACGGATGGCCAACATGGCAATGAGTCATTCGTGATTTTCCTATAGTGCAAATTCGGCGTTTTTTTGCGGCGTCTTGCATATTGTCTGACCTATCGCCCAAAAACAAATGTTTGGGGTTGACGCAAACCCTGTTATCACATTTGTGCAAAACCCAAAGACCAGAAGGTATTGGGCCGTTGGTCATCACCCATGCAAATCTGTGCGCTCCATGGCATTTACGCCCCTCTGGTGGTGTATGAGTGAAAAACGCACCATATCCATTTCCTCTCGTTGAACTTATCCATTCCCAACAATTTTCATCGTCAGACTTGTTCACCTTTTCCCAAAATCGTTCTTCCACTGGCCTCATCGTGCGCTGTTTGTACATCTTGAACCTCCCTGTGTCCACACACTCTACAGCACTCTGCCGCAACAAGCAACCTGTCCCGCTCATGCGCGGCGACAAGGGCGGCGAAGTGTTCAAATTTCGACAACCCATACATTATCCAGTCTTCGTCGCACAGAAACCCTGTCTCCCGCGCCATGCGGATGATTTCTTCTCGATTCATTCCTGTCCCCTTTTTCTGATAGCGGCGGCAAGTGCGTAGCCTTGGTCATCCCATGCTCCGCAATAGTTTTCTACTACCTTGGCTGATTGCTCCCGCTCATTCGCGGCGACAAGGGCGGCAAAGCGTTCAAGGCTTTCAGAAAAAACTTTTTCATTTGCTCCGCTAAAAACGCCAGCCTCCCGCGCCATGCGGATGATGTCATCCCTATCCACCGTTCTTCTCCCGCAGGATGTCCTCTAGCAGGTCCACGAACTTGTAGATATCACCTTCAAAGACATGGATGCCTGTCTGCACGACTGCACGGTGAACTTCGTCTTTCGTTAGTCCTTTCCATTCGTGAAGCTTCACCCCATCGCGCATGCCATTCATATAAACAAGAGCTAGTTCGTCAGCTTCTTCGTTCGGTATCTCTTGTACTGAGTAGTTTTTCATTGTTAAACCCACTTGGTCTCAAACGTTTAAAGCAAGCCTCACACTTCCAACGAGAACCTTTGCCGTTCACTGTTGGAACATTGTGTGTTGCCGGGTTTACCCTGCACTGCTGGCAGATGTGTTTCAGTCTCTCGATGGACAATCTCGCCCCTGATTACAGTTACCATTACAAGGAGGGCACCTTAAAGCAGCATCCCAGCCCGCTGACCACGCATCAAACATGAATCCTTCCATTGGGTGATACCCGCCCATTGGTTGGTTGTTGCCGTGGGTTTCTGACCACCAAGCACGCCAAGCTTCTCCCTTATTCATTTCTTCCTCTTAGGTTTGATGCAGTATTTATGGTCTTTCATGAATGCGTTTAACAACGATGGGTAAAACTCAATCGGCTTCTTAAACGAAGCCTTGTAAGAAGCTCCGCAGTGCAAGCATTCAACTTGGTTTTCAATCACGTTGATTTGAATATGGTTGTACTTCACAGCCTTGCCTTCAAGATAATCTCAAGCTCCTGCGGGGAAAGCATCCGTGGCCGACCCTTGAAAATGACCCATTCAGTCCACGAGCGGGTCCAGATGCACTTAATCTCTGGCTTTGCCCTTGAGTTAAGGAGTTCATCCGTGGTCCAGGTTACGTTGCCGAGTCCTACCCATTCATGCGGTCGCGTGTAATGCGGCAGGATAAGCTGCTCGGTATTTGGAATCCGAAAGACAGGCTCAAGACTGTAGTCTGTATTTCGTTTGTTTAGTTCTGTGACGCTGACGCCCATTTGTACCAACCCTTTATGTAATCTTTTAACTCTTGCATTGTTCTACCTAGGACAACGCGCTTTCCATCTTCTTTAAGTTTGCAAAACCCGCTAACGTTTGTACCGTTATCGCCAACTATGATTAGAACCGTGTAGTCAGGACCTACCATTCGCCTAAGCAATAACTCCTGACCCCATGGCATTACTTCGTTTTCCCTTTTCCACTCCGCCACTAAGAACTTTCCGTTTCTTTCCATAACCATATCCAGATTAGAAGGCAAGAACTTAGGATTAGATTCAATGAGACCTTGGAACTCCGTGAAATCTACATGCGGAGCAAAAGGGTTTCGCATCATAGCTTTTGTTGCAAAAGCTTATTGGTTAGCAATAGCGCTTCCTTCTTCACTTTCTCATTAGGTATAGCAGGTAGCAAACTAAGTAGATTATGAATATCGCGTAAAGCGCTGTTACTACCACTTTCTGTATCGCTTTCGTCTGGGGTATTTGATGGCAACGATTCCTTCATTGGGTTCCTCTAACATCTCATCTGCAATTTCAAAAGCAAGTGCAACAATCTCTGGAGGATTCAGGTTTGGTTTTGCCTGAATTAATCCGTTCATTGCAAATGCAGCTATAAACAACCGCATCTCATTGTCCATCTCGGACGGCCGCATTGATGTTGTCAGAAACCAATGTTGCGAATGACTTACCTGAGGGGAACATCATCTTTGCCCCGTCGGTAGCATGTGCAATCTTGATTGCTTCCTGCAAGCCAGCGTTGAATCCTGTGTTGAAGTCGTTGCCCTGTAGTCGCATCCGAACTCCTTCTCTTACAATCTGAGAGACAGGCATCTTGTTTTCCAAGGCGTACTTGGACATCGCTTCCTTGTCTGCGGGCGTGACGTAAATCATGACCGGAACAACGGTCTTAAAACGACTCTTTGAACTGTTCATATTTCTTAACTAGCTCATCAAAAAGGGTTTGAGACTCAACGTCATTGTTGAGTTCTGCTCGGGAAGTGATTCCACAAAAACTGTAGATGGCGTTGATTGCATCCTGCTCCGTGACCCCTTCGCTGTTGAACTCTTCGTAAATCCAGAACTGGAAGTCCCGGTCTCTGCAAAGAATCCCAGCCTTCTGCACCCTATTGAGATAGGGCACAGGGTTTTCATCGTCGCCAATACGAACCAACGCGCATCCGTACCGCGCCCCAACGAAATCCCTAAGTAGTTCCTCGGGGATATCGTCAGGGTGGATTCGCAGTGTTAGTACGAACCCAGCGGTGTCCTGTTTAAGTGCAATCTTTTGACACTCAAACTGGAGGGCTTTCATGACTTGAAGATTTTCCCTTCCAGGTAACCAATCACAATCAATGCTGTCTTGTGTTGCTCTTCCACCGCCACAAACGCATCATTCGCGAGACTAAGTTCTTCCTTTAAACGAATAACTTCAGAAGTTAACTTCTTGACTTCACTGTTGGCGATGATTGCCTCGGTGTTAATGACAACCTTTTTGGTGGCAGGTTTTCGTTTGACGCTGTTCTTCACGCCAGGAGGACGGCCGCGGCCGCGTTTAACTTCAGAAGGGGATGTCGTCATCTTGAATCTCTTTAGGTTGTGGTTTTGCGTAAGTCTTTTCCGCGGTAGGTTTCCATTGGTCAACTTTCAGCGAGAGATAGCTCTTGCCTGAGGTTTTAGAGATTGATTTCCAACCGCTAATCTTTACCAATGCCATGCCGTCTTCACCGATATCCAATCCTCGGGTATCGATTAGGATGTCGCCGCGCATGTCAGGGCTACCTTCGGTAGTCTTGACTGACACCTTAAACATCGAGCCTGTATTAGGCTTAGGTACAAACTTATCCATTTCAGTCCTTTAGGTTTGCTTTCAATTCGCTGAAGCGTGCCTTCAGCTTTTCATAAAGCTCGGGTGATTCTTTCTTTAGGTTATTGATGTCCTCCTGATTGGTCTTCCACACATCTGCTAGTTCTGCCCTCTTTGTGATTAAGTTTGCCCATTCGATTGTCTTATCAACGAAGAGCGCATGGCTTGCATTCTCTTGTTTGTCTACGGGCTTCTCTGCCTGTTTCTCTACGGGCTTCTCGACCGCCTTGGTTACCGGCTTCTCACGCTCCGTAGGCTTCTCCACAACGACCGCATCCACGGAGTCATGCTCCGTAATCTCCATAGCCATGAGCCACAGATACCGGCGAAGGTAGGTATGAGTTGAACCAAGGTCCTGGATTGCCTGCCCTTTGGGATTAGAGGCAGATACAACCGGAGACACAAAGGCAACAGAACCTGTCCCGTCAACGTCATGGATGGTTAGCGTTACGTTAGAACCCTCAAAGCTAAACACACCGCATAGTCCAACGTCATTGAAGATTTGATGGATGTGAGGAATGAAATCCCCAAGCTCAAAGTATTCATACCCGGCAAATTTATTCTTGCCTGACTTCTTCATGTCCGCGGAAAGCAACTTGAGCCGTGCTTCCGTAAGCTTTTTATAAACTGTCATAGTGATTCCAAATACCTGCGTGTAAGTGCATGGGCCATCATAAAAATGTTATTTGCATCTATGTCGGCATCTTCTGGATACTTCTCAATGAATTTCAAATACTCATTGGGAAGGTTGGATGCAAGAGCCAACATAAAGTCGTAAACAATCTCATCTCTAGTCTTCACTAGTTCCTCTCTAATAATCTAATGTTTATGTAAACATCGGCTAATGATTCAGCTTGTCTCAATACAAACATTGAGTTCTTATGTACTTGTTTATCGTTAGTTGCTTCACTCCCATAGATACATGCACTGTTTGTAGCAAGTGCTTTCATAAACTCCAAAATCAATTCATCCCTTGGATTGAAACTTTCAATCGGCTGATGCATTCTCTTGCTCCTTTTTGAACTGTGAACACCACGCTGCTACGCCGCAGTAGTTACCAGTGCAGCGAACTGGTTCACCCTTACGTTCAACTACATTGAACTTTGGGTCTGTCTCCGCTAAAGCTTTTGCCTCTTCTTCAGTATCGAAAACCCTGACCGCGGTCTTGCGACCGTCCTTCATGACTGCCCACTTATCACCCCGTACCCAGCGGTCGGAGTCGGTGCACAGTGGTAGTTCGTCGCCCCAGTCATGTAAAACTTTCGCCTGACGATGGGCTTCGATGCGGTCTCGGATAAATTTTTCTGTCACATCCATCTCCCAAATGGGGATGTGAACCATTTGAATGGGTGACTGCGGGTAGCTGGGTTTGATTGCTGCTTCGCGGCGTGACCAATCCCGAATCAGGGCGCAGATTTTAATCGAGCGCACCTTCATGCCCTTAACCCGGTGGACGAGGTAGGCGTAGCAGTTCTGTTGCTGGTGCCAATCCTCTTTATCCGCCCTCAGGGACCACGCAGACGTGAACTTGTAGTCCACGATATCAACTAGGTCACCCTCGACGCGCTGAAGGTCAATGGCACCCGATAGACGCACCCCGTCGATGTCAAGAAACAATCTCTCTTCTGAGATATGCCCGTCAACTTGACTGCGCTCGGCCACCACATGAAGGGCACTTCCCATCATGGACCAGAGCATGTCAGACACGTCCTGTTCGATTGCCTCGTTATGTTCTTCGCGCAGGCGCTGTACCCGCGGAGGGGAGATGATTTCGGTTACCGAGTAGGTAGCCTTGCCCTTTGAGTAATAATCGCGGGAGGCGAGAGCGAAGAGCGGTTCAGGCGCTCCGTGTTTGTTTGTTATCTTCATGTCCATCCAGTGTTAGGTGAGGGGGAAAGTAGATTCCGCGCCCCCTCGATTCGCGGCATGCATGTGCTTTGCCCCCTTGCTTCAACCACGAGAGGGAGGGACAAAACAAGCAGGAGCCACTCGCATCTACTAGGCTAGGCCTCCCACCAACAAAACTACCCTCTCTGCATTCTTCAATGATATGGTAGTCGGAGCGAACATGCAAGCACTTACACCTATTTTGTTAGAAATTTTTGGTGAGCCCGCATCGAAGGCAAACAGCCGCAGGCTCGTGGCCCGCGCAGGCAGGCCCATGTTCATCAAATCAGAGAAGGCACTGACCTACGCAGAATCATTTAGGAAACAATGTACACACAACGTACACACACCCTTTGCCTGTGATGTTCAGGTAGAGATGACCATCTACTACGCAAGCAGGCGACCTGACTTAGATGAATCGCTCATCCTGGACCTGCTACAGGGTGTCGCATACCTGAACGACCGTCAGGTAAAGCGTAAGGTCATCGACTGGGGACTCGACAAAGAGAATCCACGTTGCGTCATCCGCGTCAGTCCTCTATAGTTCATTTTGTTTCGTGTCTCCTCCAGTGGTGCGACCACTTTGAAGCCCCTTCGGGGGCTTTTTTTTTTACCGCTTGACAACGCAGGGACGTTGGCCTACATTCCAGTCATTGGGAGTGGCATCTCAAAGAATCGCTAAGAAAGACTCCGCCCCGTAAGGGGTCATGTTCCCACAAGGAATATGGTGCCACCGGGGTCTTCCTTAGCGATTTTTTTTGCCCTCTCGGTCGCACTCCTCGCGTTAGCAATGCACCTGCATGGGTGGCTGGGAAGAGAACACCGGAACGAGGTCACACCTCCTTTGATATCCGCGTAGCCTGTCCGCGAGGGACTACAGAAGATGCCCAGGCTCGGGGTGGTTTACCACTGGGTATCGAATGAATCGCGGCGTCAAGCGTGCGCTGGGAGGAGCCCCATGAGTGGCCCTCTGGGCGAAGTGGTTAGCCGACCACCTTGGGAGACCTATGGCCAAAACAAATGCAACCAGACGTTCCTTGTAGGTGATTTCCCTTATTGTAAGTTACCTTCTCTTGTGCCGACCCTAGCAGGGAGGTAGCATAAGAATCCGATGGGGGAAGCATGGCGAAGCGTGACTGGAAGCATGAGTATGCTCTTCAACTGAAGAGAGGCGATGACAAGGGTCAGATTGAGAGGCAGCGTGCTCGCAGGCTCTATGACAAGGAAGGCATCGACCGCGCAGGCAAGAACATCGACCACATCAAACCGTTAGCCAAGGGCGGTAAGTCCGTACCTGGGAACCTTCGACTGCGTTCACCTAGCGCCAATAAAGCAGACAACAAGAAGTAAGCATGCAAGTTGAGGCACTTGTTGCGTCATTGCATGTGCACGCCCACGCCCGTGTGGTGTGTCCGAACTGCTCTGACGACCGTAAGAAAAGAGATAAGGACCTCGTTATCAACCGTTCTGGTGATACCTGGGTCTTTTTTTGTCACCACTGCAACATCAAGGGCATCGTCCCTGTATTCAAACGAGAGAAACCAATGCAGGTTCAGTCTATTAACTCCAACACGTTCGATTTTCTACAGAAAGAACACTACGACTTTCTTTCTACGCGAGGCATCAGCAAAGAAACCGCGGACGCCGCGCAGCTATTCGCATCGACCAAGTTCTTCCGTAAGCTGGACCGAACCGCGAAGGCAGTAGGTTTCCCTTATTACAAGGGAGGCAAGGTAGTAGGTGTTAAATATCGCTGCATTGAAACCAAGGACTTCACGCAAGATGCGGGGGGTAACAATGAGTTTTATGGCATTGATGACATCAAGGAAGGACCGATTGTCATCGTCGAGGGCGAGATTGATGCATTGACCCTGCGAGAATGTGGAATCCAGAATGTTCTTTCGGTGCCTTCAGGGGCACCGATGAAGGTTAGCAACGGCAAAATCGACGCATCGGAAGACAAGAAGTTTGAGTTCGTCTGGAATGCCTTCGAAATCCTGTCTAAAGCGCCCTATGTGACGATTGCGACCGACAGTGATACCGCAGGTCAGGCCTGCGCTGAAGAGCTTGCCAGACGCATCGGGAAGGACCGTTGCAGGCTTGCCTCTATTCCGGGCAAGGATTTGAATGAGGTTCTCCTGCGTGATGGTGCTGAGGTGGTGAAGCATGTCATTGCATCTTCACTGCCGTACCCCGTAGCGGGGCTGTCCCAGGCCACGAAGTATGAAGACAGACTCAATGATTTGTGGACGAAGGGTAACGGCAAAGGGGAGTCAACCGGGTATCACAACGTGGACCAGATTTACACCGTGGCCCAGGGGCAGCTAACGGTAGTGACCGGGTATCCATCCTCAGGCAAGTCTAATTTCGTGGACCAATTGATGGTCAATCTTGCCCGGAAGAATGATTGGAAGTTTGCCATTTGCAGTTTCGAGAATGCTCCCGAGATTCATATATCCCGATTGATGGAGTTGTACAGCGAAAAGCGTTTTTTCGATGGCGCGCAACGGATGAATCAGCAAGAAAAGGATGATGCATTCAAGTGGGTAAATGACCACTTCTTGTTTCTTGATTCTGAGGGAGTCGAACCATCTACCATTGATTCGATTCTTGAGCGTGCCCGGGCAGCAGTCGCACGCATCGGCATCCGCGGACTGGTGATTGACCCTTACAACTACATCGACAACAACAAGAGTCAGGCAGAGACAGAGTTTATCTCGGGCATGCTGACAAGGGTTCAGGCGTTCGCTAAGGCGTTCGGCGTCCATGTATGGTTCGTGGCCCATCCGAGCAAGATAACGCGCTCTGGGATGGATTTACCGCGTCCTGACGGCATGGCCATCAGCGGCAGCATGGCGTGGTGGGCGAAGGCCGATTGCGGCATCACTATCCACAGGGCAAAAACCAACGTAGAGATGGCGGTATGGAAGTGTCGCTATCGGTGGATAGGCCAGCAGGGAGAAACGACCCTCGGGTATAACAAAACCGTCGGGTCGTATTATGAGGATGATTCGGACTTTGTTTGATGCAATGGATTAGGGTTTCATTCTTTCTCTAAACTTTAGTATATCTAAATGGTATTCGGCTCTTTTGAACACGTCCAATGGGAATGATTGAATAAACCATTTGAGTCTCCGGTACCTTCTTTTGCCTTCTTTGAATAGTTTCGTTGCATCTACACTGTCGGTGAAGGCAAAACCATAAACTTCGGTTCCGTTTTCATGGGCGGAGACAACCCAGACTTGATGTGGGTTCATTTTTTCCTCTTTCTTAACTAGTGTCGAGTTCTTTCCTCCTGATTGATTGTTCTTTCAAGGAATGCCATTAGCTCATTCAATGGAATGGTATCGTTCATTGTGTAGGCTTGCGCCATCACTACCGCCAATGCCGGGATTGCAATATCCAATGGATTGCCATGTAAAACCTCGCATAGTTTATTTGCGAGGTTATGCACCATCTCTTCCATCTCTTCCATTAATGCATCTCCTGTTTTTTAGATTGAATCCTAATTCCATCGCTAACCCATTGTATAGCGTCATCCATTGGCATGGATGAATTGCGAATTGCAGAGCGCAATACAAGGATTAACGCGGGGATTGCCTTATCTATTAGTTCGCCATCGATAACCTTAGCGACTTCATTAGCTAATTCGCTAATCTCTTTCGGGTGAATTGGATAATGTTTCATTTATAATTCCATTTTGATTGGCTGCTGTTTTATGCAAATGGTATAACCGAGTAGTTTAATCTGTTCGATTACCCATATCGGGAGGGTTTTGGTTCCCGCTATGCGAGCGAATAACTTAGACTTATCGCATTCGGGATATATGGTTTGATTGCCATAGATATCCCGAACCGAAACAAGTAATTCCATGCTGACGTTATTAATCATTACTTGCCTGCATAGATTGAGGTGCATCGTTCAATGTGAACCACGCCACGACTATCGGTCCAGTGCTCTCCGCATCCTGACATCCATGAGGAAAGACTAAGCCCGAGCCAGATTCCAAAAAGAACAGTAGTGATAACTGCTAATGCCATTCTTAAAGCGTCGCGAATCATTTTATGCATCTCCACGGTTTTTAATAATGCCAGCTACAATCATTGCCTTACGCCAGTACTTATCGTTCCGAGAAGGGTTTTTCATCGAGTAATGCATGGTCCGATACTCTGATTGCCCGGTTTGGTAATCGGTTTCTGGGTTAGTCGAGAGCCATTCAAAGGTTGACCCCCGCGGCGGGTAGCAGGATGGCTCCCGGTATCCTTCGCTGGTCATCATCCAAACTAAATCTCGAAACCCGATAGGCTCGTTTTCTGTCAGGAATTCCCCGGTATCCTTTAAAGGAATACCCTCTTCATCGATGGCGATGCATTCTTGGATTGTGTGGATAAGTATCATGCTTTCACCTTAAGCTTGCGAGACAATTGGATATCCCGGATTGCGTCAATTTCGGCCCATAGTTTGGCAATGTAAGCCGGACTAAAAAGGGTTTCACCTATTCCAAGCGCTACATGGCAATCTGCCAGTGCTGTTTTAAGCATGTCGTCCGAGTAGCGCTTGAATTTTGCTTTGTAGTGATTCATGAAAAGCTCTTTTTATGCTGCTATTGCGAGTCGGATTACTTTCGCCATGCTTTTCCCATGGGCCGGGTATGCAATGACATCGATAGACTTGTCATAACATGCGCGGCATCCTGAGCACTTGCCGCCATTCTCATATGCTCGACAGAGTGTCGCTCCATCGGGTACGGACCCGGCATCAGGGACAATCACAGACCCATGACGCGCGTCAAACTCACCCAGCACGCTATCGGAAGAGAATCGAACCATGACGTTAGGTAGAGCTTGCATAGCGGCAATCACAGAATGAAACTTGTCAAACTTTGCCATCCGAGTCGGGAGCCAGTGCGATACCCATGAGGTTCGCTTCATCACTGCGAGCATTTTGCGTGCGAGTCGGATGTCGTACATGTCGCCACTGTCAAACCAGCGAAAATACCGGTCGTTATCCAACGACGCGACCATTTCATCCTCCCATTTATCGCGTTTCCAATCCTCCCGGTTTTGTTCGCGTGGGGCTTTCACGTTCGGGTATCGATAGTTTCCAGTCGTCGCGTAGCATCCTGAACACGCCGCAACAAGATTGCCATCTTCCCCTATGCTACCGGGGCAAGTGTCGAGGGCTTGCAAGGACCATGAGCGAATCCCGTCGAGTTTGGATGTGACGCTGATGCGAATCGATGATGCGACGACCGTGAGTTTGGGTTTTGACATGCTGTTCTCCAGTAGTGAATCGTTAGATTGCCCCCCTAAGGGGATTGTTAGCTGATGTCGTCGAAATACTTGGAAAGAGTCGAGCAGTAAACAAGGACGCTATCGTTAAGGTAATCCTTCCAGACTGAAAGGGCGCACTGTGTCTTGTTTACGCTGGGGAAGAGGGCATCCATAACGGCGGCGTGGTCTGTGTTTCCGTACCCGTGCCACGTTCCGCTCGGGTCTGTGATTGTTGCCTTGTAGTTCATTGCATTCTCCGTGCTGTTGTGTTGCGATGGGATGAACGATAGCACTATCGTTTTGTGTGTGTCAAGCGATATCGTGCGATAGGTTGACGCAGTGTGTCGCAGAGGTTCTCACGTGCGCGCGTGAATATCCTTTATAGCGACGGCGTAGCAATTATCCACAGGGGCAAGTATTGATAGATGCTAGGGAATAAGTAAGTTATCCACAGACTATTCACAAGTTATCCACAAGGTATAGAATGCGAACAATTGACAGCGTAGGCTGTCGTTCAATGTGCGATTAGCGCAACAAGTGGAAGGTGACGAGAATGAGCAGGGAAGACTACAGCGAGCCAGTGGAAAACGAGGGTTTCGACGATAGCTCAGGGAGCGGAGAAGAGACGAGCACGAACGTTGAAAGCCCCGGCATCAGGCCCGAGGTGCTCCAGATGATAGAGGAGACAAGAGAGAAGAAAAGAATGGATGGAAAGCCGGTAGGCGTGAGGATGAACCAAAAGAGAATCACTCCGAAAATGAAAGCTTTCGCTTCATTGATTGCTCAGGGTAACTCGCCAAGAGATGCATACCGAAAAGCTTATGACGTAAGGCCCGGGACGAATGAGGCAAGCGTGATATCGGGCGCGAACAAACTGTTGCGGGATTCACGGATAACAGGACTCATGGAGCCCGTTTGGGAGGCCGTAAAACAGAACGTTATTGACGACGCTATCGCTACCCGTCGCTACGTATTGGAACGACTCCACGCCCACGCTGCTAGTGATGAAGAGCGAACCTCGGACCGTTTGAAGTCGCTTGAGCTAATGGGTAAGGCTATCGGGATGTTCGTGGATAAGAGCGAACAGAAAGTCGAGCAAGTCGACCCGGAGCAGTTGAAGCGTGAATTGGATTCGCACTTGAAAGCTTTCAAGCTTAAGTCTGTCGCTTGATTGTCAGTGCTAATCCTGACGATAGTACCAATGCAGACGATAGTGCAAGCGCGGATGATGATGCTTGCGTGCAGAAGGTTATGGCCCTGGGGATGATGATGGTGCGTGGTACGACACCCACGGGTACCCCACCCGGGGGATTGGGGGGTAGGTGCATCGTCTCACCCTACACTCTATTCCACGCATTCAATTACTATTCCCCCACAATGTGCTATCACCCCGCCTAACAAACACGCTATTCCACACATTCAATTACAACTCTCCATCATTATGCAATCACTTCCCCCACGAACACACTACCCCCCCTATTGATTTATGCGCTTGCATTGTTTTAGCTTCCATATAGAATGACCCCCCATACGAACGTTCGCATTTCTACCGGGGGGGGTATATGTTAGAAAAAAATCCTATCACGGATAGGCAAGCGTTAGTGTTGGAGTTCATTCATGCGTATATCAAGCTAAAGGGCTATCCGCCTTCGTACAACAACATAGCGCAGGGCATGAAGTTAAAGAGCAGGTCTAACGTTCACAGGATTGTGCATACATTGAGGCAAAAGGGTTACTTAAGGATTCAGCCGCACAAGTTTAGAAGCTTGAAAGTGGCTGACAAGGGCATTAAGAAGATTCTTGCGCTATGAATGTGCAATGCATTAGGAGGCTTTTGTGAGTCTTCTTAAGAAGCGCGTAGCGCGTATAAGGAGGCTTTTATGAGCCTCCTTACCCGTCAGGAAGTAAAGGATTACCGTAAGCTTTTGGATGCCCTCCCAGAAGGGCATCCTAATATTGGGAAGATTGCTCAACTGCTTAAAGCAGACAAGGTTGAGCGATGTAAAGAAAACTTCCTGCCGTTTGTAAGAGAGATGTGGCCTGTCTTCATTCCAGGAAGGCACCATCAAATTATGGCAGATGCATTTGAAAGGGTCGCTTCAGGCGACCTAAAGAGGCTTATTATAAATTTAGCACCTCGACATACCAAGTCTGAGCTAGCATCTTTTCTTTTTCCTGCTTGGTTTCTTGGTAAGTTCCCCGAGAAAAAGATTATCCAAACCGCGCATACTGCTGAATTAGCAGTTGGATTTGGACGTAAGGTTAGAAACTTAGTTAACACACCTGACTATCAGGCAATCTTTCCTACAAAGCTTTCCACGGACTCTAAAGCTGCGGGGCGATGGAATACCAACAAAGGTGGCGATTACTTCGCTATTGGCGTTGGAGGAGCGGTTACTGGTAAGGGCGCTGATGTTCTAATCATCGATGACCCGCATTCTGAACAAGAGGCAATGCTTGGCAATCCTGCGGTCTATGACCGCGTGTTTGAATGGTACAACGCAGGTCCAAGACAGCGTTTGCAACCGGGCGGGGCCATTGTTATCGTTATGTGCATGACGGGGGAAACCTCAGTTTTAATGGCAAACGGCAAAGAAACCCCTCTACGAAACATTAGACCCGGGGATGTGGTTGCTACGTTTGATAATGGCCGGTTAGCCACCGCGCGTGTTAATAATTGGCGGTCAAGTGGTGTTGATTCCATATACCGGATACAAACGCAATCTGGTAGAATACTCCGAGCAAATGAGAGACATCCGTTTCTCATACTTGATAACGGAGTGCTTGAATGGACACGAATCAATCAGTTGCGGGTGGGGGACGAACTTGTATCGTTGAAGGATGTAATCGACCGTCAAGAGCAAAAACAAAACCCGGAATGTGCTCTCCTTGTGCCGCCCGAGCCTGCTACCATCGCAAAAACCCCGATGCTCCATACCGCCCATTTGGACACCACGGAAAGTGGAAAGGAACACATTGTTCAGCAGATGAGTGTACAAAGTCGGTTGCAAGCCGTGGTTTGTGCGCTTCGCACTACGCTAAAAAGTATCCTCCAAAAAAATCTACGCCCGAAAAAAACCGCGCACGGCGAATTAAACATAGGTACGGAATCACTGCTGAGCAGTATGCGCAAATGGTGGCAGAGCGCGGTAACCGGTGTGACGTCTGCGGGGAGCCTCCTACCGTTAGAAATACACGGGCTCACTGGAACGGGAAGTTGTGTATTGACCACAACCATTCCACAGGAGAGGTGCGAGGTCTTTTATGCAACGACTGCAACCTCGCAATTGGATATGGAAAAACGCCAAGCATTCTCGAAAAAGCTGCGGAGTATCTCCGATTTCACGACCGACCCGATAGTTAGCATAACCTTTGACGGGAAAGAAGAAGTCTTTGATGTAGAAATTGACCGCACTGAAAACTTTATTGCAAACGGAGTGGTTAGTCATAACACCCGCTGGTCTAAGCGAGACCTGACAGGACAGATTGTTGCTAACGCAATCAAACGCGAGGCGGACGAATGGGAAGTTATTGAGCTTCCTGCGCTAATGCCTTCTGGTAATCCGTTATGGCCGGAGTTTTGGAGTCAAAAGGAATTAGAGGCAATCAAGAATGAGTTGCCTGTTTCCAAATGGGAAGCCCAGTATCAGCAGAATCCTACATCTGAAGAAGGGGCAATCATTAAGCGTGAGATGTGGAAAGTTTGGGAGAAAGACAATCCACCTCAATGCGAGTATTTGATTCAGTCATGGGATACGGCATTTGAAAAAAGCTCAAGGGCTGACTATTCCGCATGTACAACATGGGGCGTGTTTTATCATCCCAATGAGAATGGCGATGAAATAGCCAACATAATCCTTTTAGATGCATTCAAAGACAGAATGGAGTTTCCAGCTTTAAAAAAGAAAGCAATGGAGATGTATACCGAATGGGAACCTGATTCATTGATTATTGAAAAGAAAGCAGCAGGCGCTCCATTAATCTATGAATTGAGGCAATTAGGTATTCCGTTGTCGGAGTACACTCCATCAAGAGGCAATGATAAGATTGCCCGTGTAAACGCGATATCGGATGTGTTTGCCTCTGGTTTAGTCTGGGCGCCAGCTACAAGATGGGCAGAGGAACTTGTTGAAGAAGTTGCGTCTTTCCCAAACGGGGACCACGACGACCTAGTGGACTCCACCAGTCAAGCTCTTCTTAGATTCAGGCAAGGCGGTTTCATTAGATTGCAGACCGACATGAAAGAAGAAGAGCCAGTCTTTAAACGCAAAGTGGCGTATTACTAATGTCTATTGAAAAATCTCTCTATGCAGCCCCCGAAGGTCTTGAAGCTCTCGATGATGGAGAGGCAATAGACATTGAACTCGACGATGAGTTGGGAAGTACCCAAGAACCTCCCGAGGAGCCGATTGGGTTTGATGAAAACCTCGTTGAGTATTTAGACCCTGGCGTTGTAGAAAAGATTGTCTCTGACATCGTTTCCGACTTTGACGATGACATCTCCTCTCGTAAAGATTGGATTAAAGCTTATGTTGACGGTCTTGAGCTTCTAGGGCTTAAAATTGAAGAGCGTATGGACCCATGGCCTGGGGCTTGCGGTGTTTATCACCCGCTCCTCTCAGAGGCTCTGGTTAAGTTCCAGGCTGAGACAATCATGGAGATTTTCCCTGCTTCCGGTCCTGTAAAGACTGAGATTATCGGCAAGGAAACTCCAGAGAAGAAAGATGCTGCCGCTCGCGTAGAAGCCGATATGAACTATCGGCTAACGGACGAGATGACTGAGTACCGCCCGGAGACAGAGCGTCTTCTGTGGGGTCTGGGTATCTCGGGTAACGCTTTCCGTAAGGTCTATTTTGACCCAGGATTAAACAGGCAAACAGCTATCTTTGTCCCGGCGGAAGATGTTGTGGTGCCTTATGGGGCATCGAACATTGAGACCGCGCCGCGTGTCACCCATGTAATGCGTAAGACCGAGAATGAAGTCCGCCGACTTCAGATTATGGGGTTTTATGCAGATATTGATTTGGGGGAACCCAACAACACGCTAGACGAGGTTGAGAAAAAGATTGCCGAAAAGATGGGATTTCGGGCTTCATCAGACGACCGATACAAGCTACTTGAGATTCAGGTAAACCTTGATATCCCAGGTCTAGAGCATACGGACGAAGACGGAGAACCCACTGGATTAGCATTGCCGTACCTCATCACAATTGAGAAAGGCAGTAACAAATGTCTTGCCATTCGCCGGAACTGGGAAGAAGGTGATGAGACACACAAGAAACGCCAGCATTTTGTTCATTATGGGTACATTCCCGGTTTTGGATTTTATTGCTTTGGTCTTATTCATCTTATTGGGGCTTTCGCCAAGTCTGGCACTTCTATCATTCGACAACTGGTTGACGCCGGAACTCTTGCTAATCTGCCCGGAGGCTTTAAGACAAGAGGAATGCGGGTCAAAGGTGACGACACCCCAATCGCCCCAGCAGAGTTCCGAGATGTAGACGTTCCTTCAGGGGCAATCAAAGACAACTTGATGCTCCTGCCGTACAAGGAGCCTAGTCAGGTTCTTCTTACGCTGCTCAATCAAATTGTTGATGACGGTCGCCGGTTTGCCAACACGGCAGACTTCCAAGCTTCTGACATGTCTGCCAACGCTCCCGTTGGTACAACGCTGGCTATTCTAGAGCGTACCCTGAAAGTAATGAGCGCGGTGCAAGCCCGCATCCATTACTCGATGAAGCAAGAGCTTCGTCTGCTCAA
>VFSW01004725.1_pt1 | contig 20299 bp, 21 predicted proteins | sample 5358111 | NCBI WGS metagenome assembly VFSW01 (sample SAMN11554181, study PRJNA540505) | mine drainage metagenome | isolation source: sediment from site ElyBrook_90M | place: USA: Ely Copper Mine, Vershire, VT | collected 2017 | reverse complement strand
TTATATATCATATTATGATATGTATAAATGTGTTATGCTCTTTTGCCGCTTTCAGAGCATCTTTATATAATGGCCGCATCACTATAACTGTTGATAAACGTGGGAAGCAAAAACAGGGAGATCGTGCTCGGCGGCGGCTGCTTTTGGTGCACCGAGGCGGTGTTCTCGATGCTAAAGGGCGTAGTCAGGGTAACTCCCGGATATGCCGGGGGGCACACCAAGAATCCGACATACAAGCAGGTATGCGGCGGGGATACGGGGCACGCGGAAGTGCTCAAGGTCGAGTACGACCCGTCAGTAATCCCTCTTGAGAAGCTTCTTGAGGTGTTCTTCGAGATGCATGACCCGACCACACCCAACAGGCAGGGGGCGGACATAGGCTCGCAGTACAGGTCTATAATACTCTATGAATCGGACGAGCAGAAGACAATCGCAAGCAGGTTCGTAAAGAATATGCGGAAAGGCTTCGATAGGGAGATAACAACCGAGATAAGGAAGCTTGAAATGTTCTATCCTGCCGAGGATTACCACAGGGACTATTACTCAAGGAACGGGCTCAATCCTTATTGCGCGCTTGTCATTCGGCCGAAAGTCGAGAAGATAAAGAAGGAATTCGCAAAGGAGGTCAGGCCATAGCAGAATCGAGGGCCCTGCCGCATTCGCACGATCTTGAATCCGGCGTTTCCCTTATTATGCTCAGTATGAGGTCCTTCACTTTGCCGACGTTCATTGAGAAAGTCTCCAATACTTCCTTGTTGCTTACCGGCCTTATGTCCTCCCTGCCCTCAAGGCCTGCGTCATAATCAGTCACTATTCCAAGCCCAAGGTAGCATATGCACCTTTCCCTCGCAAGCGCCGCCTCCGGGTACTGCGTCATGTTTATCAGGTCGAATCCCTGTTTGCTGAAGAACACGGACTCCGCTTTTGTGGAGAACCGCGGTCCGTTTACCACGACCACCGTTGCATCCTCCTTGAACTCCCGCCCTTTCCCCTTTGCCACTCCTGCGGCTATGCGCCTCATCTCATTGCAGTACGGGTCCGCCATCGAGACATGCGCAACCGTCTCGTCAAAGAATGTGTCATTTCTGCCGTTGGTATTGTTAACGAACTGGCTGAAAGCCGCGATCGTACCAACCTTGTAATCGGGATTCAGCGACCCAACCGCGCCAGTTGCAATTATTCTCTTGACGCCAAGGTCCGCCAGCGCCTGGATGTTCGCCCTGTAGGGAACCTTGTGCGGCGGTATGCTGTGCCCGCTGCCATGCCTTGGCATGAATGCAACTTTCCTTCCCTCTATGGTGCCGACAGTTATCGCGCCGCTCGGCTTCCCGTATTTCGTTTCGACCTGCACGCTCTCCGCATTCGCAAGCATCGAATAGAATCCCGAACCCCCTATTATCCCGATTTCAGCGTTCATTGTGCATCAGCCTTCCGCGCTGCCCCATTGTTATCCCCATCCTCTCCATAAGTATGCACTCCACATCATACCAGCCGTTTGCTATGCTGATGTTCTTGTGGCTTCTGCGCCTCCTTAGGCCCTCATTCCACGGCTGGCTGTAAAGTATTGCGTGCATTCCCGCATTTGCGCACGCCATCACAACTTCCTCATTGTCGTCCACTATCGCGCCCGCCCTCACGCGCGCCTTTGCGCAGCTGTCCTGAAATTTCGCTATGTAGCCCACTTCTATGCCGTTTTCCCTAAGGAACCTTGATATGTCCTCCTTTTCCGCCGGTGAATTGGTGCATAGGAACGGCTTATAGTATCTTCGGAGCCTTGCAAGCCTCTTCGGTATTGTGTGATCCTCAAGTTCCACCGCATCCCTTCTCAGGACCTCTGCAAAAATGGGCCGTATCTGGCTGTAGCTCAAGCCCTCAAAGCCCGGGTTTGACGTAATATTGTAATCCTTTATCCTGTTTATCGAAGCGGATACCCCGTATCTTTCCCTCAGCATGCCAAGCGCAGGCTTCCAAGTATTCGCAATTGTGCCGTCAAAGTCAAGCACTAATGTCTTTCTCATGTTTATCACTGATTGGATTGTATCATGGAAATATTTAATCCTTCTTTATTCCGTTTGCGACGTCTTTATTGAGTGTATCTTTTCGAGGAGATTCTTTTCCTCCTCGCTCAGCAGGTTCGAGAAATCCCTTTTCAAAAGCCTGTAGTCCTCCTCGCCCACGTACGTGTAGAGCACCTGGTCGTCCCTTATCTGCCTGCCGAACGTGGGTCCCTCTATCGATATCGCGAAGCTGTCACCTTTCCTTGCCATATCTATCGATTCCTTCTCGTTCTGTATCCCCTTTATCTTGCCGAGCATTATTCCGGTATCTGTAATGATCCTGTAGCCCGGTTTTACCCTCCCTGACAGTACCTTAATCCCGAATATCGCCGGATGCGATGTCCTGAAGCACGATCCGCGTATCACCTCCATAGCTCCCGGGAAGACCAGCCTGCTCTCCGCCTTCTGTGCGGACGTCTTCTTCATCGAATCCACGAAAAGCACGTAGTCGTCGAGCAGCTTGTATATTATGTCATTCCTTATCACCTTGACGCCGCTCGTCTCCGCGGATTCCTGCGCGTCCGCCTCAACGCCGACGTTGAATGCGAGTATAACCGCATCGGCGGGATCCTTCGCGTTCATTGCGAAGGCGTCGAGCACGTCCCTCTTCGTTATGTTGCCTATCCCCTTCTTGCTTATGTTGTAATTATGGTCCTTCATCAGCTTCGATATAGCGTCTATGCTGCCTATCGTGTCCGCCTTCAGCACGATGCCTATCCTGTCCGTCTTGAATACCTCTCCCATCTCCGATTTTATCTCAGCCGCGTAGTCCTTGCCGGTTACCTGGATGATCGGTGATCCCGGTATGGCATTGTCAAGGCCGCTTCCGCTTATCTTTACTCCGCTTGCCGCGCCCACGCTGTCGGCGTAGTCATATCCTGACGTGGAATCCGGATCCTTCCCCGGCTTGGGCTTGAGCAGCGCCTTTATCTTTGCGGTCTCGATACCTGATGCCGTTGCGAAAGCAATGGAATCATTTACGTGCAGGGTACCGTCGTAAAGTATCACGTCTATGGTTATCCCCAACCCTCTTATCTCCTTCTTCTCCAGTATGCTGCCCTTTCCCGGCCCGCTTATCTCTATCTTGAGCTTTTCCTCAAGGTACCTCTGCGCAAGCCCCGTAACGACCATGAGCAGCTCCGCAATTCCTTCCCCTGTCTTTGCGCTTAGCGGGATTATTGCTATCTCCTTCTGGAAATCCTTCACCCTGCTGAAGAGCTCGCTGTTGAACCCCATCTCGCTCAGCTTGCCGACCGTTTCGTACACCCTTTGGTCCACTTCCGCATTTACCTCCCTGCTCTGCTGCTCCAGCGATTCGATAAGGCTTTTCGATCCGGATTTCCTCCATCCCGTTATAAGGTCGACCTTGTTTGCCGCGACGACGAACGGCGTCCTGTACTGCTTGAGTATCTCTATCGCCTCTATCGTCTGCGGCTCAAATCCCTTAGACACGTCCACGACAAGTATCGCTATGTCGGCGACGCTGCCTCCCCTTACTCTAAGGCTCGTGAAGGCCTCGTGCCCTGGCGTGTCTATGAACAGAAGCCCGGGAATAGTTATCTTTATGCTGCTCGACCTGAGCAGCGGCCCGCATATCTGGTTGACTATTCCAATCGGCACTTCGCTTGCCCCTATGTGCTGCGTTATGCCTCCAGATTCCCTCGATGCGACGGCGGTGTTCCTTATCCTGTCAAGTAAGGTTGTCTTTCCGTGGTCGACATGGCCCATCACCGCTATTATAGGCTGCCTTATCATAATCAATCATCGACAAGAGTATGGATTATTATATGTTTTAAGCTATAAAAGAGAATGGGGTGGCGGAATGGTTGAGATGCACAAGGAGCTCGCAAGGGCACTTTCGGAAAGGGAGAAACTCGCCCTCAAGCGGATGGTGCCCCTTTTTGCAACAAGCTCAAGCCATGAAGAATTCAATGCGGGGATGCGAAACTTTTTGTCAAGGCCTGAGAACAGCCAATTGTTTTCCGAAAACGAAATCTCAAAACTGTCTGAATGGTACGGCCTCATGAGCAACCTGCTGAAGAATAGGGATGTAAGGATAAATTCAGCGCACATAACCAATGTTGAACGCGCCGGCACGGTTTGCAGGACCATGCTGCTGCTCATATGGAACTACAAGTGCGCATCTTTGAGCAATCCCGAGGCAGAAATAGAGCCGGAACAGATAGGGTTGGACGAGAATCCGGAACTTGCACTGCGCTTAAGGTACAGATCCTAGACGTGCAGCGCCATTATGGAAACCACGCTCCCTGTACGGCTTACCATGTCTACCTTGCAAGGGCCATCGCCAGGCCTTAGAAGGTTTACGAGTGTTGCAACTTTCATTACGGAATCAGTCAGATTTGCGGGAGGGTTCTCCACTCTGAGTATGCGTGAGGTATTGTCCTTGTTGCATTGGAATATGTAAACTGCTCCTGAATTGTCCTTTCCGTATAGCGGCCTGTCGCCAGGATATATTACCTTCTTATTTTTGGGGCTGTCCTTGCTTCCCTTCGTTTTAGTTAAAAGAACCATCGGCATTTGACCACATTAACTCTGTTTATCAAGATATAAATCAGTTTCCTACACAGGCCTGAAATAAAGTGGACTCCGCGGGATTTCCAAAACTTTTCCAAGCCTTCCAAAAAGTTTATTTGAACCCGCAACCTCCTGCATGCCATGCAGGCGCGCTACCGTTGCGCCAGGAGCCCGAAAATCATGCCTGTCATACCGGGGACACGAATATTATGTTGCCTCCCCTGAGCAGTATCGTGCCTATCTTGGCCTTCAGCTCTCCGTCGTGTATCTCCTCTGCGTTCTCTATCACCACGTTCATGTGTGCGTCGAACGATATTATGCGCCCGCGTATGCTGGTGTTGCCCTTCAGCCTTATCATCACCATCTGGCCAAGGACCTTGTTCAGCAAGTCGAACGGTCTTTCCTGCGGCATTGTTTCACCAATAAAATGAAATATAATGAGTGCACATCCTTAATAATCTTAACATTTTCCTCTCATTTCAGTTTTTTCAGGTCTCCCTTCTTTACCGCGAGGTGTATGTTTCCAGTTCCCAATCCTATCTGCTTGCCTATGAGTATGTTCTCCGCAACGCCCTTCAGGTAATCCCTCTCGCCGAAAACCCCGGCATTGACGAAGTGCTTGACCGTTTCCTCGTATGCAGCCCTTGCGAGCACCGAGTCCTTGTCGCCGGCTATGCCGTGCCTTCCGGCACTCCTTATCTCTCCGGTGTACGTCATGGCGTCGGCGAGCAGCCCCACGTGCCTGAAGCTGACCGTTATCCCCTCCTCTTTTATAGTCGATATGAGTTCGTTTGCCAGCAGGTTCCTCGCAGCCTCTATTCCGTATATCCTCGCTACCTCGAACTGGTCGTTAGAGTATATGTTCCACTTCTCCACTCCCTCTATTTTCATGACCTCCTCCATGTTGCTTCCCGCTGTGGTTATGCAGAAGGTCCCATCGTCGTTCTGCTGTATGAGCGCCTTGCTTATCCCCTGCACGCCCATAACCGCAGAATTCAGTATGTGCACAAACGAGGTCCTTATCGCCTTTATGCTCTCCTTCTTGCCTATCTTTATCTTTACGTCGCTGCCATCGAGCTCTGCGGTTATGCCCTCCTTCTTGCCGAGCCTTGCGGCTATCGACCTTCCGGTTATCTCGTAGAACTGCAGCTTCTCGGGGTCGAGGTGGAGCACCATAGTCCCGCTCCTGAAGTTCTCGTCGAATCCCTTTATCACTCCAGATACTCTTATCTCCTCAAGCTTCCTCCATATCTCCCTTGCCTTCTCGTAGTTCTTCGCTATCCCCTTCTCTAGGCTTATCACCATCGAGGGAAACTTGGGCCTCTTCCTTGCGTCTATCAGCTCTATCATCCTAGGGAGCCCCATTGTCGCGACCACCGAGGTTATTCCGGCGCTGTGGAATGTCCTGAGCATCATCTGCGTGCTCGGCTCGCCTATCGACTGGGCAGCAAGCGTTCCCGCCGCCTCTCCCGGAACCACTTTCCTGTTTATCTTGTCATCCTTAGCCATAGCATCACTCCTGTCCAAGCCTCTCCTTTGTCGGGTCTATTCCGTCCCCTCCGTAAAGCGTCTGTATCAGCGATCCGCTCGCGTCCTTTACGCTAAGCATGTCGTCAACGTAGAAGTCCTGCATGGCGTTGACAAGCCTCCTCTGCAGGTATCCGCTCTGCGCGATGACCAGCGACTTAGACATGGCCGAGTCTCGCGATCCCATCGCATGCATGAAGAACTCTACGGGCTGCAGCCCCGTGAAGAAGGAAGACTTAACGAACCCCTTTGACGTCGGGTTCTTGTCGTTTGGCTTGAAGTAAGGCAATACCCTCCCTGAATACCCTCTTGTCGGCCTCTTTCCCCTCACTGACTGCTGGCCGAGGAGCATGCACGTCTGGACGAACTGCATTATGCTCCCCCTTGCGCCTGCCCTTACCATCATCATAGTGTTGTTTGCCTCGGGGCTTATGTTCTTCCTGAGCACGTTCGCGGCCATGGTCCTTGCGCCTTCCAGCTCCGCCTTTATCTCCATCTCAAGTGTTTCCTTCATTGTGTAGCCCGGAAGGGACTCCAGCTTCTTATCCTTGTACTTCTTGACAAGCTCGTCCGCCTTGGCCTCGACGTCGCTCATTATGCCTCCAAGCTCCTTGTTGAGCTGCTCTGACTTGTAGTAGTCCCTTACGCTTATCGTTGTTCCCATGAATGCGGCAACCCTTACGGACATCTTTGCCATCTTGAGCAGGAATTCCGTCGTGAACTCCGCGCCGTAGTCCTCGAATATCTTGAGCAGAAGCGTTCCTCCTCCCTCTCCTACGAATGCGCCGCTGACCATCCCATCTGTTATAACTCCCTTCTTTATCGTAAGCATGTGGCTGCCCTCCTTGCCCTCGAAGTTAAGGTCCTTAGGCAGCAGCATCGAGAATATGTCCTTTCCGCTGTACAATCCTTTCCTGTCCGGCTTCGGCAGCTCGTATATGCCGACCGTCGAAAGAAGCAGGCAGGCCTCGTCCTTAGCGAATGTCGCTCCGTCCCTTGTAAGGAAGAACATCCCTATTACCTCGTCTTCCTCTATCGCCATGATCGGCTTCCCGTCTCGCGGCGATAGTATGAGGTCCTTCGGCTGCATCAGGTACCTTGCCTCCGCCTGCGCCTCCAGCGACTGCGGAAGATGGAAGTTCATCTCGTCCCCGTCGAAGTCCGCGTTGTAAGGCAGGCATGTGGATACGTGTATCCTTATCGTCCTTCCGGGAAGCACCTTCACCCTGTGCGCCATGACAGAGAGCCTGTGCAGCGTCGGCTGCCTGTTCATAAGCCCGATGTCCCCGTCGACAAGCTGCCTCTCTACTATGTAGCCGGGCTGTAGCGTCTTTATTATCTCCTCGCGGTTCGTTTCGGTGAGCCTTTTTCTTATGCCCTCCCTTGTTATCACGTTCAGCACGGTCGGGTACTCCTTGCTCTCAAGGTATTTCTTCGCATGCTCAATGTTCCATTGCGTCACGTGCAGCGGCACGGTGAGGTTCTCCGCTATCCTTTGGGGTATCCCCACCTGGTTTATCGTGAGGCTTGCATCAGGCGACACTACGGTCCTTGCGGAGAAGTTTACCCTCTTTCCCGATAGGTTGTACCTGAGCCTTCCCTCCTTTCCCTTCAATCTCTGCGCCAGCGTCTTCAGCGGCCTTGTAGACCTGTGCCTTGCGACAGGTATTCCTGGCGTCTCGTTGTTGAAGTATGTTGTCACGTCGTATTGGAGCAATTCCCAAAGGTCGTCTATTATTATCTGTGGCGCGCCGGCGTCTATGTCCTGCTCCAGCCTCTGGTTTATCCTCATTATCTCAACGAGCTTGTGCGTCAGGTCGTCCTCGCTCCTCTCCCCGGATTCAAGCGTTATCGATGGTCGCACGTTCACCGGCGGCACAAGAAGCACCGTAATGACGAACCATTCCGGCCTTGTCGCAGCCGGGTCTATCCCCAATACGCGCAGGTCGTCGTCGCTTATCTTCGAAAGCCAGTCCCTCATCTCGTCCGGCTTGAGCTTGTTGTTGTCAAGGTAGAAGAACGTGGGCCTCTCCAGCTTGAGCTTCCTCTGCACAGTGCCGCAGAACGGGCACTTCTTCACGGACTTGAGCTTCTTTAGCAGCTGCGCCCTGTTGTCCCCTTCCTCTACGTTCGTCAGCACTGTCGCTCCCGATTCCTCGTCTACCACTATGCTCTTTATCGAGTTCTTTATCTCCTCGGTCTGCTCTCCAGTGAGAAGAACCCTGTGGCAGCTGTAGCACGTGGACTGCAGCAATGAATATATGGTCTTCGCGAATTCCGGATGCACGACCGGCCTTACCAATTCGATGTGGCCGAAGTGCCCCGGGCATGTCTTCACCCTGCCCCCGCATGTCTTGCATCTAAGCCCCGGGTCTATGACCCCGAGCCTCTGGTCGACTAGCCCTCCGTCTATCGGGTAGCCTTCGTCGTTGTACGTGTCAGGCACAATGAGCCTGGCTACGCTCATCTTCTTTATCGTCTGCGGCGACAGCGTTGTGAACCTTATATGGTCTATTGTTTCGGCCTGCATGATCATTCACTCTTGAATTTTATCCTGGGCAGTATGTGCAGCGACTTTATCTCGTCGAACAGCAGCTTGAAGGCGTAGCTTATCTCCACCATCTCCAGCTCGCTGTTTCCGCAGGTCTGGCACACCGGCGTGTTCTTTATGTAGTCGTAGTAGCCGACGTCTCCGCAGTTCTTGCACACCCATATCTCTGCCTTGTCGGACTGGTCCAGCATCCTCTCCTTGAGCAGCAGGCTTGCGCCGTGCGCGACAAGCGCGTCCCTTTCCATCTCTCCGAACTTGAGCCCTCCCCTTCTGGGCTTTCCTTCTGTCGGCTGGTGCGTCAGTATCTGCACTGGCCCCCTGCTCCTCACCTGCAGCTTCAGGCTGACCATGTGCATAAGCCTGTTGTAGTATACTACGCCGTTGAATATCTTCGATGCGAATTTCTTGCCGGTTCGCCCGTCGTAAAGCTCCTCGTCCCCGAACTTGTCGAAGCCGTGGTCCTCAAGCACCTTCGAGTACTGGTCTATGAGCGCCTTGCCGCTTGTGGCGAACGGAGTGCCGTCAAGCGTTTCGCCCTTCAGCGATCCCACCTTTCCGCCAAGCATCTCGAGCATGTGCCCGAATGTCATTCTTGACGGAAGGCTTAACGGGTTGAGCAGCAGGTCAGGCACTATGCCCTCCTTGGTGAACGGCATCTCGTTCTGGTCGACTATCAGCGCGACGACCCCCTTCTGCCCGTGCCTGCTTGCGAACTTGTCGCCCACTTCGGGGACCTTGTTGCTCCTTATCCTTACCTTTGCTATCCTGGTGGCGCTCGTTGTCTCGCAGAGCATAACGCTGTCCACTATCCCCTCCTCGCCAGCCTTTAGCGTCACAGAGTTGTCCCTTCTCTTCTCCTCCCCTACTCCGAAGCTTGTCTGCTCCTCGAGGAACCTTGGGGGGGAGACCTTTCCTACCAGCACCTCTCCTTCCTTTACGGACATCTCGCTCTCTATTATCCCGTCCTCGTTAAGCTTTGAATATGCATGCTCTCCCAGATACCCTTCGGTCGTGGCAGGCGGAACCTTGAAGTAGTCCTGCTGGCTTCCCGGATACCTCCTCTCCTCGTCAGAATACGTCTTGTAGGCAACGCTCCTGCCCATTCCCCTCTCCACTGCCGCCTTGTTGAGTATGACCGCGTCCTTCATGTTGTACCCGTAATAAGTGGAAAGCGCGACGACAAGGTTCTGCCCGTTCGGGTGCCTGCTCATCTTGAGCGTCCTGTATGCCAGGCTGTTCACTATCGGCTGCTGCGGATAGTACATCAGGAAAGCCCTCGGGTCGTACCTCTTGTTGAAGTTTATTGAATACAATCCCTGGCTCTGCTTTGCGAAGTTGGACGATATCGGGTGCCTTCCTATCGAGTTGTATTCGGGGAATACTATCAGGTTCATCGTAAGGCCCAGAATCGATGCCTTGTTTATCTCAAGGTGCGTTGTCTTCTCGTTTATGCCTTCGGCGCCCAGGGCTACCCTGCTGTTCTCCTCCTCCTCGGCGTCAAGGTATTCCACTATCCCTCTCCTTACCAGGTAGTTGAAGTCTATCTCCTTGTTCCTCAGCCTTTCCGCCATCTCAGGGGTGAACCTGCTTGCGCCGTTCTCCACTACTATGTAGGGCTTCCTTGCCCTTCCCCTGTCGGCGTTTATGTGCACCTCGTTCAGCTTCCTGATGTATGCGACGTTCACCTCTCCTGAGATTACGCCGTTGCGCCTGTTGTTCCTAACCTCATGCGCGAACCTCCTTCCGGACTTGACGTTGCCTATCAATCGGCCGTCAAGGAATACCCTGCACGGCTGCTTTTTCTTTTCCATAATCATCACACGAGCTTCTGCTCCTTCAGCGTCTCCTCCAGCGCCTTCGTGTCCGCCCCGACCGTTATCTTGGTCATCAGCGCAAGATACTTGGTGAGACCTACGTCAGTCCCTTCAGGCGTTTCGCTAGGGCACAGTTTTCCAAGATACGTGCCGTGCACGTCCCTTGCCTTGAAGTGCGGGTGCTTCTTGGAGAGCGGCGACTTGACCCTCCTGAGGTGGGCAAGCGTGCTCGTCATGTTCATCCTGTCAAGCACCTGCGATATCCCTGTCTGCCCTGCCGGCCAGGATCCGGTGCCCATCGAGTATAATATCTTCTCCGTAAGGGTGTCCGGGTTTATGTTCGTGCGGACGCTTAGCTTCCTGCCCCTTGCCGTCGTCCTCTCTATGTGGTACTTTATGTCCTTGACGAAGAACTTGAATGCGTTGTTGAACAGCTCCTCCATGAGGTCCCCCGCAAGCTTTATCCTCTTGTTTGCGTAGTGGTCCTTGTCGTCGGCCTTTGCGTACCTGTATGCGACAAGCGATGCCCTCTCAAGCATCCTGAGCAGGTAGTGCGCCTTCTCCTTCCTTGCATCCGGCGCAGACCCAAGATGCGGAAGTATGTAAGTGTCAAGCTGTATCTCGGCCCTTTTCTTCTGGTACTCCTTTGTCTGGTTCGGCGCGGCCATCCTTCCCAGCTCCATGAGCGCCTCCCCGTTTGTCATATCCTTTGCGGCGCTGAGGTCTATGTTGAGCAGCAGGTCGTTCTCCACCTCCTTGTTCTCGATGCCCTCCGTAAGGTCCGCCGGCTTTATGCCCAGAGCGCTGAGTATCAGCACGATGTCCATGCCCTTAGATACCGTAGGGAATAGAACCTTGTATATGCCGTAGCTGTCCCTTGTCACGCTGCATCTCGCCCTGAAGTTCACCGTTGTCGAGAAGACCTTGCTGACTACGTCTCCGTCGCTCTCCTTTGTAGTTATGATTCGGTTCGGGGCGAGGTCCTCTACGCCCACAAGAACCCTTTCCGTTCCCTTTATTATGAAGTAGCCTCCGGGATCGTCAGGATCCTCTCCTTCGCTTATTAGCTGCTCCCTTGTCATCTTGTGCGTGTAGCACGAATCGCTCTTTACCATCACTGGCATTTCCCCGACAAAGGCCTCTCCTGCAACGTCCTCCTTCTCTATGCCGCTCACGACAGGCATATAAGTGATATACATGGGCGAAGCGTATGTTAGGTTCCTGGCCAGCGCCTCGTTAGGCATTATCTTCCTGGTGGAGCTGTCGGATTCTATTATTATCGGAGGCTCCACCCTTATTCCTGTGAACTTTATCGCAAAGTCTGATACCTCGGGCTCTACAAGGCTGTTGCTGTCTATTACCTTCTGCATCCCTATTCGTATGAATCGGTTGTAGCTCTCTATCTGCTGCTGCACCATCGACGTTGAATTTAAATAAGATTCCATTATCTCTTGATCTTCCATGGGCAAAACACCAATAGGCCTATCCCTTTACCACTAGCCTGTAGTAATCGTACTTTCCTGTAGAGTCCTCTCTGTGTACCACTATTACGCTGCCCGGCTTGGCATTGAGCCTTACCGCCTGGGGGTCGTTGACCAGCATCTTCGGCAGCTTCTCCAGCTGCGTATTGTATTTCTTTATGACCTTTTTGGCGTCGCTTGCGCTGAGCAGTTCATGTTCAGGTATAAGTTTTGGCGTTCTAACCAACAGATTCACCGGCACAGACAGAGTAATAAGACTAACTTTAAGGGATTCCAGATAAGTATTAAATAAAAGGTAATATATACCTATTGGTCTGCTCCGTTTAGGCATCTATCAAGTCAATCATAGCGCAGAAGCCTGTATGCCTTGCTGTGCGTGTCTATGTGCATCGCATAGCCGTTGTCCATCGGCCCTATATTCCCGTTGAAGCCGTTCTGCCTCCCGACGAAGTCAAGGAAATTGTTCATGTTCGGATATGCGTCAAAAATCAGCACTATCGAGGAGGCTTCGTTCATCCTGTTGAGCACTGCCTGCACCTTCTGCGGATCCGCGTAAATGTTCGGGTAGCCGTGAGCCCTTATCCTTATGCCGTATATTACCTCCCCGCCCATGAAGTCCGCATGCTCCCTCTTAAGCCCTCCAGAGGTCAGCGCCGAGGAGGTTGAAACTTCGGCCCCGATGGCATTTGCTATTATCTCCGCGCTTTTCTTTGCGTCTATCGCCAGCGAGGACACAACTGCGAACTCCGGCTTTCCGTTAGCTTTTATCAAGCTTCCCAATTCCTCAAGATGGCTTATCCCTCTTGGGGTAAGCGTCCTCTCCTTGAGGCGCTCCCCGCTCCTGAGGACGAAAATATGCCTCTCTTTAACCTTTGAGTTTACCGCGTCAGCCACTTCAACCACTGTACTAGTCGCAGTAGCCTAAGCCTGTCCGGATATATAAACATTGTCTGCAGGATGTTTTAGCGGAAGAATCTATTGGCGCATCAGGAATGCATGCCTCCTGCTGGTTTCTTGGGAACCAAGACTAAGAAAAAAAAGAAAAAGAAGTAAAGGCAAATGCCTTTACATCATATCTGCTGCTGATCCTATCAGGCCTATTATGAAGCCCAATACCACGATCCAGAAGGGCATGGTGAACGATCCTGCTCCTGCCGTAAGCGCGACAAGCGCGAACGAGGCCAGTATCACCAGCTTGTTTCCTACCCACTGCGGACAGTGCTTCGTGGCCAGCCCTGCAAGGCTGCTCAGGAACAATCCGATTGAGCTAAGGACAGCAATACTGAACAGTATTGGTAGCCATAATGACCCGGCTGCGCCAAGGCTCCATGCGCTTCCTCCAAAAACTACATAAAGGAAGATAAGGCTCGAAATGAACCTCAATGCGTTTGGCAATGGGCCTTTTGACTTTGCCGTATTCATACTTCTCTGAGAATTTCTTGGCATGTTCTCACAGAAATAATGCTCATAATAAGCTTTTTAAACATTATGTAAAAAAGGGTGCACAAAAGTCCAATTGCGCAATCTATAATAAATGTTCATTTACCTCCCAACGCTGTACTTTACCCCTCTCCAAGTGATTGTGCTCATCGACTTAGCCCGCAGCATGTTGAAAAGGTATATGAAATCCATCATGAACGGCATGGGAAGCAGCGCCGCATCCCCGGAAACCGAATGCAGCTTTATCGCCCTTATGATAATAGGAGTAATAAGAAGCAGGAACAGCGGGGACACAAGCACCGCCATTACTATGGCGGACAGCTCAAGAAGGGCAGATGCGGTGTAGAATGCCACACCATAGTAGAAAAGGGAGGGGTTGCCGATCAGCGCGAAGACCGTCTGCCTTGTTGACCATTCGAAAAAGCTGGAGGCGCTCTCCTTCACCTGCACTATTGGCGTTGCCGATTCAACATATGCAATCCTGAGCCCTTTGCGCTTTGAAATGTTTGAGAGCGCAACGTCATCAGATATGGAATTGCTGAAGTACCTGAAATCCTCTTTGCCTGAAATTAAACTACGCCTGAATGCAAGGCTGCCTCCCCAGCCGAATGCGGTCCTGTCGCTGCGCATGAGCGACTGGCCTACGAATCCCCATGCCTTCTTGGCCCTTGACCAGAATCCTTTGCCAACCGGCTCGAACACCGGGAAGGTTGTCGATATGCCTACCTTTCGGTCAGAGAGCGGCGCGACAAGCTCCCTTAGCCAGTCCGGGCCCACAAGAACGTCCGAGTCGAGCAATGCGTATGCATCGTACGACCTGTACCTTGAAAGCGCGGTAGACAGCGACCTGACCTTCCTGCTGCCGTTCGATTCAAAATCCAGCGTTATATGTTTGAGCCCTGCCTTCCTTATCTCCCTCATTGAGGGGTCGCGGGCGGAATCCGCGACAACGATTATGTCATACCTCCCGTAGTCCTGGTTCCCCGCGGCAATCAGGTTCCTCGCAAGCTGTATGTCTGTGCCCTTGCATGGCACTATCACCAGCACCCGCGGCGCGTATTTGCCCGCTCTCCTCTCCCTTGGCTTTCTTCCAGGGGCGAGCGATCCAGCAAGCAACGCAAGGAAAACAAGGATTATGAATGCCTCATAGATCTGCAAGGGCGCCAAGCGATCACGCAAGTATGTAGTCCATGCCCCTGTTTATCTCCATGGCTACCTTCCTTGATATCGCCCTGCTCTTCTCGTTCTGCTTCATCTCCTCAAGCCTTATGAAAAACCAGCCCTTGCCGTTCATGCGCCACGCCACGAACGTCTCCATTCCCGTGTTGTTCCTCCAGTCAAGAAGCCCCTGGAACCTGTCGTTCTCTATCGCGACGCTCTCCCTGTCCCATGCCTTGCACTCGAATGCGAATCCCTTTCCTCCTTTTATCGCTATCAGGTCCGGGCTGAGCGAATTCACACCGCTTCCCGCTCCCCTCATTACGGAAAAGCCGTTGCTGTGCAGGCTGTGCAGGAGTTCCCTCTCGGATCTTGCGCCCTTTGAATACCTGGTCAGAAAATCGAGGACTATACACATTTAAAGTCTTTAAATGCTTTAGATGCCTGTGGAGAAGATAAACGGCGCCATATTTACGGGAGGGATTGGCGAGCCTGCCGAGGAGATCGAACGCAACGGGGTGAAATGCGTGATAAACCTCTGCGGCATCCCTACAGCGTACAGGTCCGAAATGCTTCCCATAAATAACGGGGGCAAAAATGACCCAGGACGTTTCGCGGAGATAATGAAATCGATCGAGGCGAACGAAAAAATGAAAAGAATTCCCATACTCATACAGTGCCAGCTCGGGCAGTCAAGAAGCATAGTTATTGCCGCCCTGTACCTGTACTACAGCAGGAGGTATCCAACATTCGACGATGCGCTGTTTTACGTGATTAACAAAAGCAGGTTCGCGGCGCCGAATCCGGACCTTGTAGACTTCGTAAGAAAGAGGGTTCTGCCCCTGCTAAGGCGACCCCTTTAGCGTCTTCTGGTGCGATCCGAACGCCTTTCCTGTATCGAGGCCGCTCTTTATCCTGAGCACGTTGTCGCGCATCCTCTTCTCCTTCAATCTTGATATGAGAAGGTATGTCTCATCCTTGGTGCCCTTTGTGACGAGCATGACAACCTTGCCGTATTTCATCCTGCCCGCACGGCCTTTCCTCTGTATGTTCCTTATCTCGCTCGGTATCGGCTCGTAGAATATCACTGCGTCAACCGTGGGTATGTCAAGCCCCTCCTCGCCTATCGAGGTCGCTACAAGAACCCTGAATTTGCTGTTCCTGAATGATTCTATGGTGCCCTGCTGCTGCGCCTGGGTGACCCCGATCCCCTTGCCGACGAACTCCATTGAGCTTATGCCGTTCTCGTTCAATATCGAGGTTAGCTTTTTCGCCGTAGACCTGAACTGCACGAATATTATAACGCTGTCGCCCTTCAGCTCGTTCTGCAGCAGCGTGACCAGATAAGACATCTTCGGGTGCTCCTCTCCCCTCTCAAGCGCCTCCCTTGCAAGTTTTGCCGCTAGCATCACAGATTTGTTGGAGAGTATGCTCTTCAGCGTCCTGCTTTTCGGCTCCCTGTTCTCCAGGGAATCCATGTAGCTGACGAACGGGTATATCCCCTCGGTGCTCACGAGGTCGTATGCGTGCGCGAGGTTGAGCACGTATACATAGTTGAATATGCCCATGAACCTGTAGTTCTTCGCCTCTATCTTCCTGATCGTGTCCCCTATCTGCAGAAGCCTTCCCTTCGGCATGTTTGAGAAGTCCTTGAACGGGCTCAACCCGTGCGAGTAAAGGTTCATGAGGTGCTGGTCAATCACCGGCTTCAGCGTATCCGTTATCGCGCTTATGGTGCTCCCCTTCTCCACGTTTATAACGTACATGTCCTTCTGCATGACGTACGGCGAAACGTCAGGGTCTGTGCTTACCCTTATCTCTATCCCCTCTATTCCGAGCGCGCCTATCAGCGCGTTTATCCTCTTCCTGTCGCTTCCCGGCGATGCTGTGAGCCCGACTATCTGTATGCCGCGCAGCTTGCTCTCCTCCGCAATGTACGTGTATGCGTACCTTCCGACAGCCTTGTGGCACTCGTCGAATATCACGATGCCGAAATCCGCAAGCGATATCCTCTCGCGCTTGAGGTCGTTCGAGAATGTCTGCGGCGTTGCAACTATGACCTTTGCCTTGCTCTCCAATTCCTCCCTTTTCGACTTGCTTATGCTTCCCGTGAGGAGAAGTATTCCGTCCCTGTCTATGTTCAGCAGCCTTTGCAAGGAGTTGTAATGCTGCTCGTTGAGCGGCTTGGTCGGCGCCATGATCAGCGCCTTCTTTCCCTCGTGCAATGCCTTTGATATCGCGAAAACCGCGATTAGCGTTTTTCCAAGGCCCGTGGGCAGCACGACGAGCGTGCTCCTGCCTCCGTATATGCTCCTTATTATCTCTATCTGGTAGAGCCTTGGCTCGACCAAGCCTGTGTTCACCAGTCTGTCATAAGGCCCAAGGGAGCTCCAGGATGCGGGCATCGTAAGTATATCTGTAAGCGGTTTTTATATCTATTTAGAACATAAATAAGATACGAGCCGCAGTAGCTCAACCTGGGAGAGCGTCCCGCTGAAGCAAGCTATTTACAGAAACGGGAAGGTTGCAGATTCAAATCCTGCCTGCGGCAATGATTAAATATCTGGTAAGCCTATTCCTAGCGTGATAAGCATCGCAAGGTTTTCCTTAGCGTGACAACATGGAAAAGAAAAAGACCGCTGCAATAATTGTCGGAGCCGGATCAGGCACGAGAATGGGCGCAAACAAGATATTCCTCAACCTCCTGCACAAGCCCACGCTTGCATGGACTGTCGATGCGTTTGAGAGATCTTCCGAAGTGAGCAGCATAATCGTTGTGCTGCACGAGTCGGACCTGGAGGCGGGCAACAACCTCGCAAAAAGGGAGAACTGGAAGAAACTGCTGAGGATCTGCGCAGGGGGAGCAAGGCGCCAGGACTCTGTAATGAACGGACTAAGGTGCATCGGGGACGACCACGATGTTGTTATGATTCACGATGCCGCAAGGCCATGCATAACCCCTGGTATGATAGAACGCGGGCGTGCTGCGGTCATGAAAAACGGTGCCGCAATTGCCGCGGTCCCCATAGTAGATACTCTGAAAAGGGTTAACGCAGATCTTGAAATAACAGAGGCGGTTCCCAGGAAAGATGTATGGGCCATGCAGACTCCGCAGGTATTCGATTACAAGCTGATAATGCGCGCGCACAATGAGGTAAAGCATGACGTTACCGATGACGCGTCGATGGTCGAGGCCATAGGCGCAAGGCCTATTGTCTTCCTTGGCGAATCTACAAACATAAAGATAACCTTCCCGATTGACGTCATGCTGGCAGAAATGTTCCTGCGGTCTAAAATCCGATTCCAGCAGCCAAAGTAACCTATAAAGCACCGTGCTGTTGAAATTATTTGATTCGATGGCTAAAGATGACCCTCGTTCTAATGGTAGGGCACGCAGCGGTTTGTCGTATGACTCCATAGAGGAAAAAAGGGAGAAGAAATACGGCATAAACTACAAATGGATAGTGCTTTCCAATACCACGCTCGGCGCACTGATGGCCGCAATAGACGGGTCCATTGTGCTTATAGCGCTTCCCGAGATATTCAGCGGATTGGGTGTCAATCCGCTTGTGCCTGCAAACATAGGACTGCTCCTATGGATGCTTCTGGGATATCTTATAATTACCTCGGTTTGCGTTGTTACGTTCGGCAGGCTTTCGGACATGTTCGGGCGCGTGAAGCTGTACAATATCGGCTTCCTCATATTCGCCATAGCCTCTACGCTGATATACGCATCGTCCTACCTGATAAGCGGGGTAAATGGCGCTATCTCCATAATCATACTAAGGCTTCTCCAAGCCATTGGGGGCAGTTTTCTTTTCGCCAACAGCGCAGCCCTGCTTACGGACGCGTTTCCGCACACGGAAAGGGGCATGGCCCTCGGGATAAATGGAATAGCATTTGCAGGCGGGAGCATCATAGGCCTGATAATCGGCGGCTTGCTTGCGGCAATAGACTGGCACCTTATCTTCATGATAAGCGTGCCAATAGGCGTCGCGGGCGCGATATGGTCCTACCTTGCGCTACATGAAATAGCCGCAATAAAGAAGGGCAGAACGCTGGACATACCAGGCAGCATAACATTTGGATCATCGCTTGCGATATTGCTTGTATCGCTTACATACGCGCTGCTCCCTTACGGAAGCGCGCAGACAGGATGGGCAAATCCCCTGGTGCTCGCAGGCTTCGCCGCAGGCTCCATCCTAATGGCGCTTTTCATATATATTGAACTTCGTTCCAAAGATCCGATGTTCAAGCTCAATCTCTTCAAGAACAGGTCCTTTGCTGCCGGGAACATCAGCATGATTCTTGCGGGCATAGCAAGGGGCGGCCTTCAATTCATGCTGATAATCTGGCTTCAGGGCATATGGCTACCGCAGCATGGCGTCAGTTTCGAGCAAACGCCGTTGTTTGCCGCCATCTACATGCTGCCTTTGACCGTAGGCTTCCTCCTTTCAGGACCCATATTCGGTAAACTCTCGGATAGGTATGGCGTGAATGTGTTCACAACGTCAGGAATGGTACTGAATGCCGCTTGCTTCCTGGCGATGCTGGCGCTTCCAGTATCATTTAATCTGATGCCGTTCGTACTTGTCACCTTCATGCTTGGCGTAGGGCAGGGCATGTTCGTATCCCCGAACACGGCTGCAATAATGAACTCCGTGCCACCCGAGCACAGAGGGGCGGCGTCGGGAATGAGGGCGGCGCTGCAGAACGTGGCCCTCATGTTCAGCATAATAATATTTTTCAGCCTCATTGTGCTCGGGCTGAGTGCTACGCTGCATGCCTCCCTATACAACGGGCTGATAAGCCAGGGCATATCCTCATCTACGGCGGCAAGCGCATCAAGCATATCTCCTACGGGCGCGATATTTGCCGCGTTCCTCGGGTATAATCCTCTCAAGACTCTAATACCTGCAAGGATATTCGACAACCTGACAGCGCAGCAGCAGGCTTCCATAGCCAGCACGGGCTTCTTCCCAAAGCTGATTTCGCCGCCATTCCAGCAGGGCATAAAGACCGTCCTTTATGTGGCGGTAGCCATGTCCATCGTAGCCGCAGTAGCATCGGCGCTGAGAGGGAAAAGGAGCATATATGGCGTGCGCCCGTGATCGAGGGAGGCGCAAGCAGAGCAACGGCACGTCAGCGCCCCATCAAGGCCCCAAGAGAAGTATCATCAATATCTTCGCCTGCCTGCCCATGGAATCAAACCTCATTGGTCAATCCAGCACCACGATCGTCTTTGTTCTGACAACCCCCTGCACCCTGTCCACGTGGTTCAGAAGGATCTCCTTCAGGTGCGCCGAATCCCTGGCTATTACCTTCAGGATCATGTCTGCCTCTCCTGTTATCACATGTGCCTCCTTGACGTACTGCAGGCTCAGGAATTCCTTAAGCATGTGGTCTTGCGTCTTCTTCAGGCTGCGAAGAAGGTTTACGTCTATCTCTATGAGTATGAACGAGGCAAGCGGAAATCCTGCCTTCTTCCAGTCTATGTCTCCTGTGTAGCGCCTTATCACCATGCCCTTTTCCAGCTTCTTCATCCTTATGTGCACTGTTGAAAGGGGCGCGTTCATTTTCTTTGCAAGCTCTGAATACCTTATAACCCCTCTGTCTACAAGGCTCAGTAATTCCTCGTCAAATTGGTCCATGTTTGTATTTTATCCATTAATATATTAAAAACTTCCTATTTTCTATGTATTTTATACGTAAATATTGGATAAATAATTATATACA
>VFSW01004724.1_pt1 | contig 20300 bp, 18 predicted proteins | sample 5358111 | NCBI WGS metagenome assembly VFSW01 (sample SAMN11554181, study PRJNA540505) | mine drainage metagenome | isolation source: sediment from site ElyBrook_90M | place: USA: Ely Copper Mine, Vershire, VT | collected 2017 | reverse complement strand
ACACAAAATGTATCAGTTCTTTCACAAAATATATCTGTTGTTTCAGCACCGCGATCTGTCCTGCCATCATAGTCATGTGACATGCCATCATCGTCATCTCACCTGCCATCATCGTCTGCTATCACGAGAATCACCACTGACGGGCATAACAAGAGATAACGTGATGAACCTGTGAGTGATACATGACACTTTTTGATGTAATCGTGACACGCAGTTGCTACGCTAAAGAAAAGAGATGAAAAGTGATTTGCGACGTAGCGTGATAAACAGGAATTTGACAAGATAAACTGCACAACTCTGCTGTAGGAAGAAAGGAGAGCAGCACATGATTGACCGACATCACCATCAACTACATCTTCCAAAGTTTGAACTACATGACATTTCGCGCAGAACGATGAGTCGTATCATGATTACTGGTATTGCGTTACTTGCCCTGATAGGCAGTTTTATAGGGCGCGATTTCGGAATACTGATTTTAGTTGGTCTGGGACTGGCCTTTCTCGTCTGGGGCATGCTTGCCAACCGGACAGAGCCACTTTTACCGGGCGGTCTGTTAAGTATCGCCGGCCTCGCTCTGCTACTCACCCCCCAGCGTTTTGCAGATCAAAGCAGTGCGGGTATTATCACACTCGCGCTCGGCATTGGTTTCTTGCTTATCTTCCCACTGGCAACCGTGCGCAGCAAACACCAATGGGGATGGGCAATTATGCCCAAAAGTTTCCTCACAGTGACGGGCATAGCGTTGATTATCGGCGGGATCGTGCTAGAAGTGCTGAGCATGGTTATTCACATCTGGCCGATTCTCTTGATCGTGGCCGGTGCTTATCTGCTCTGGGAACTCTATGCCTGGAAATACCACAAATAACGCGCACACATCCCGTGTGGTTCTAACCACAAACCGTTTGAACCACCAATATACCAGGTGATAGCCCTGTCGATTGTGGCAACCCTTCATCTAAAAGAGTTGCCACAATGCTACTCTACACTATCCCTCGGCTAGAGGAGGCCTATTATTATGAATGCCGTTCTTTCTGATGTCCTTGTCCTTGATCTTTCTCGTGTTTTAGCTGGTCCTTACTGCACTATGATGCTCGGCGATCTAGGCGCGACGGTGATCAAAATCGAGCGACCCGATGGTGGCGATGATACACGCGGCTTTGGCCCACCCTATGTAGGAGGCGAGAGTACCTACTATCTGGGCCTGAACCGCAACAAATATAGTGTCACGCTGGACTTCAACACACCAGCCGACAAAGAGCAACTGCTCAAACTGGCGCGCAAGGCAACCGTACTGGTCGAAAATTTTCGCCCTGGCACACTGGCACACAAAGGCTTAGGGTACGAAGATCTGCATGCCCTCAATCCTGGCCTGATCTACTGCTCGATCAGTGGTTTCGGGCAGACCGGGCCAAAAGCCTCGTATCCTGGCTATGATTTTATCGCCCAAGCCATGTCCGGCTTAATGGCAATCACCGGCGAGGTAAATGGCCCGCCAATGCCCGTTGGCACACCAGTATCCGATGTCACCGCAGGCACATATGCCTTTATGTCCATTCTCGCGGCCCTGCGCGTGCGCGACCGCACAGGGCAGGGCCAGCAGATTGACATCTCGCTCTTCGAGGCCGCCACATCCCTCTTAGCCAATGTCGCTTCCGCCTACCTGATGACGGGACAGGAGGCACATCGCTATGGTAATGGGCATCCCAGTATTGTCCCGTATCAGGTCTTTCGCGCACGCAACGGGAATATCGCCATCGCCTGTGGCAACGATCACCTCTACGACACCCTCTGCCATGTACTCGGACGCGACGACCTGATCAACGACGAGCGTTTTGCAACCAACGCGGAGCGCACACAACACCGCGATGAGCTAACCGCCATTCTACAAAGCCTTCTCCTAGAACACAGCGTTGAAGAATGGCTGACAATTCTGCACCAAACCGGGATTCCCTGCGGCCCCATTAATCACGTCAGTGACGCCTTTAAGGATGAGCAACATAAAGCACGCCATTTTATCTGGGAATGCGAACACCCAACAGCGGGCACAATCCATGTACTGGGTTCACCCATGCACCTTTCAGAAACGCCCCCGCGCCTCTATAAAGCACCACCGCTCTTAGGCGAGGATAATGACCAACTCAAGCAGTGGCAAGAGATATCTGCCGAAGAAAAAGAGGAACCACTGTATGAACGCCTGATAGCAGAAGAGTGAGATTGAAAAAATTAAAATCTACGCCTCACAACAGACCACGAGAGCCGCTATATTGGCTCTCGTGGTCTGTTGTATGCCATTTCCCATGCTTCAAATCGACAAGTGTAGCTTCTACCCCACTACGGCAGATAGCGGTCAAAGGAGTTCAGGGCACGCATGTAGTTGGCACGCTCGAAGGCGGCAGGTTCCGCAACAGCCTGCTGGCTCATGCTGCCACGCATCGAGACAATCGACTCGTATTCGTGTTCTTCCATCCACATACGTACATCCGAGAGAATTGCCCCCATCCGCCCAACGCCGTGTGCCAGCAACTCTGAGGTGGTCATCGCCACATTCGCACCCGCCATCATCGCTTTCAGCACATCACGCGCCGAGTGAACCCCACTGGTCAAGGCTAGGTCCACTTGAACACGCCCATAGAGCAGTGCTATCCAGCGCAAGGGCAAACGCAAGTCACGCGAGGTGCTGAGTTCCAGGTTTGGCACAACCTCTAACGTTTCCAGATCGAGGTCGGGCTGGTAGAAACGGTTGAATAGCACCAGGGCATCCGCACCTGCATCGACAAAACGCCGCGCCACATACGGTAAAGCGGTGAAGAATGGACTGAGTTTGAGGGCGAGCGGTATCTTGACCATCGCGCGCACATCCTTGACCAGATTGACATACACATCTTCTAGTTCCGCGCTGCTCAGATCAATGTCTGTGGGTAGATAGTAGCAGTTCAGCTCAATGGCATCGGCTCCCGCCTGCTCCATCTTCCGCGCATACTGCACCCAACCACCAGACGAAACGCCGTTAAGGCTGCCGATCACGGGAATATGCACTGCTTTTTTGACACGCTGGAGATGCTCCAGATAGGTATCCGGTTCCAGGTTATAATGATCGAGATCAGGAAAGTAGCTGATGGCCTCGGCATAGCTATGTGTGCCACGTTCCAGATAGTGATCTAGCTCGTTGCCCTCGTGCGTGATTTGCTCTTCAAACAACGAATACATCACAATTGCCGATGCTCCTGCATCTTCCAAACGGCGTACATTATCCAGCTTTTTCGACAGTGGCGAAGCCGAAGCCACAAGTGGGTTCTTTAACTGCAACCCCATATAGCTTGTCGTCAAATCAAGTATTGCCATACGATGCCCTCCTAATCCTTCTCACCATGCTCTTTATCCTGATGATCGTCGTGTCCGCTCTGATGGGCCATCTGTTGATACAAGGCCCATTGATCACGTGCATCCTGCTTCGCCAAATCCATCAACGTCTCTGCCCGCTCCTCATTGCTGCGCACAAGCATCCGATAACGTGTCTCGTTGTAAGCATACTCTTCAAAGGGCAGGCTCGGCTCTTTCGAGTCAATCACGAGCGGATTCTTACCTTCAGCAACATACAGGGGATTATAGCGATACAAAAACCAGTGACCCGACTGCACGGCACGCTTCTGCTGATCGAGACCTTTCGCCATGTCGATGCCATGCGCAATACAATGGCTATAGGCAATAATCAGCGAAGGACCATCATAGGCTTCCGCTTCCAGGAAGGCACGCAACGTCTGCTGATCGTTCGCACCCATCGCCACACGCGCCACATAGACATTGCCATAGGCCATCGCCAGCATGCCCAGGTCTTTCTTTTGGAGAGCCTTCCCGCGTGCCGCGAATTTGGCAACGGCAGCTCGTGGCGTCGATTTCGACGCTTGACCGCCTGTATTGGAGTAAACCTCAGTATCCAGCACGAGAATGTTAACGTTGCGTCCAGAAGCTAACACGTGGTCAAGACCACCATAGCCGATGTCATAAGCCCAACCATCACCACCAATAATCCAGACACTCTTCTGCACAAACATATCCGCAAGACCAAGCAAATTTTGCAGACGTGCCACCGACACGATATCATGCTGATCTTTTTCCACCTCTATTGCCTGTTGAATATGCTGCTTGAGCAACGTGACACGCTCACGCTGCGCCAGAATACCTATCTCGTTGGACTGATTGGCATCAAGAATAGCGTCCGCCAGTTCTTCGCCCACCAGTTCTCGCGTATGCGCCAGTAGTTCGCAGGCGTACTCCTGCTGTTTGTCTAAAGCAACGCGCATACCTAGACCAAACTCGGCATTATCCTCAAACAGCGAGTTCGACCACGCGGGTCCACGCCCATCCGCGTTAAACGTCCAGGGCGTTGTAGGCAGGTTACCACCATAAATGGATGAACAGCCCGTCGCATTGGCAACAACCATGCGATCACCAAAGAGTTGCGTCGCCAGCTTGATATAGGGTGTCTCACCACAACCGGAACAGGCCCCTGAGAACTCAAAGAGCGGCTGCGTCAACTGCGAATCTTTGATGGCCGCCAGATTGACCTTTGTGCGATCAACTTCGGGCAACGTCAGGAAAAACTCCCAGTTTTTCTTCTCGCGCTCACGCACGGGCGGTTGCGCCACCATATTAACCGCCTTATGCCCCACCTGCCTCTTATCTTTGACAGGACAGGCTTCAACACACAAGCTGCACCCCGTGCAATCCTCTGGCGCAACTTGCAGTGTGTACTTCATATCGGGAAATTCTTTGAAACGCGCCTCCGTTGAGAGGAAGGTATCAGGCGCACCCACCAGCTCTGCCGGGCTGTAGACCTTCATGCGGATAACGGCATGTGGACAGACCATCACGCATTTGCCGCATTGGATGCAGATGTTTGGGTCCCATTCAGGAACTATCTCGGCAATATTGCGTTTTTCCCATTGCGCCGTGCCAGATGGATAGGTTCCATCATTGGGGAGCGCACTCACCGGCAAAAGATCACCATCACCAATCATCATAGGAGCGAGTACATTGCGCACAAAATCTGGAGCTTCGGCAGCGACAGGGGGACGGCGCGTCAACATTGGCAACGCGAGATGCGAGCGAACTTGCATACCAGCGACACCCACAAGTGCTAAATCTTCCACACGCTCCTCCGTTGGTAGCGTCACAGCATACATATGCTCAAGCGTCTCATCAACAGCCTGGAAGTTTTTCTGCACAACCACATCGCCCCGTTTACCATACGTCTTCTTAATCGCTTCTTTAATTTTGCTAATCGCCTGCTCTCGTGGCAAGACGCCGCTCAGCGCAAAAAAGCAGGTTTGCATCACCGTATTGATGCGGCCCGCCATACCTGTATCACGTGCAACTTTGTGCGCATCAATCACGTAGAACCGCAATTGCTTTTCAACAATCGCATTGCGCACCTCGACCGGCAGATAGGCCCACACCTCGTCTGGCCCATAGAGACTGTCGAGCAGGAAGAGACCGCCAGGTCGTGCATATTTAAGAACATCGAAACGTTCCAAGAACGAAAACTGGTGACAGGCTACAAAATCGGCTTGATTGGCCTCAATCAGGTAAGGAGCGCGAATCTCGTGCGGGCCAAAACGCAGGTGCGAAATGGTCACAGAGCCTGATTTCTTGGAATCGTAGACAAAGTAGCCCTGCGCAAAATTATCAGTCTCTTCGCCGATAATCTTGATCGAGTTTTTGTTTGCGCCGACGGTGCCATCAGAACCCAGTCCCCAGAAAACGCACTGGACCATACCCTTTTCTTCAATTGAGAAGAGTGGATCATAATCCAGGCTCGTATACGTGACATCGTCGTTAATGCCGACCGTAAAGTGGTTTTTCGGTACCACGTTGCTCATCTCATCAAAAACTGCTTTGACCATTGCAGGTGTAAATTCTTTCGACGAGAGACCATAACGCCCACCAATGATACGTGGAGCATGCTCATAATACGCCTGAGCTTCGCTAATCGCAGCCACAACATCCAGGTAGAGCGGTTCGCCCGTGCTGCCCGGCTCTTTCGTGCGGTCTAACACGCCAATGGTCTTCACCGTAGATGGCAGTGCGCGCAAGAAGTGTGAGACGGAGAAAGGGCGATAGAGATGCACATGCATCACACCAACTTTTTCGCCTTGCGTGTTGAGATAACGTGCGGTCATCTCCGCCGTTTCAGCACCCGATCCCATAATCACAAGCACGCGCTCCGCATCAGGTGCGCCCACATATTCGAAGAGATGATACTGGCGACCAACCAATTGCGCAAACTGATCCATCGTTTCCTGCACAATCGTGGGACAGGCCAGATAGAAGCTATTCACACTTTCACGTGCCTGGAAGTAGACATCGGGATTATGAGCCGTGCCGCGAATGAAGGGATGATCGGGTGAGAGGCCACGCAGCCGATGGGCATGGACCAGCTCATCATCAATCATGGCATGAATGTCATCATGTGTCAGACGCTCAATTTTATCAATCTCATGAGAAGTGCGAAACCCATCAAAAAAGTGCAGAAATGGAAGGCGTGTCTTAAGCGTGGCCGCATGTGCGATCAATGCCAGATCTTGCGCCTCCTGCACAGATGCCGATGCCAGTAAGGCAAAACCAGTCGCACGAGCCGCCATCACATCAGAATGGTCGCCAAAGATAGACAACGCCTGCGTCGCCAGCGAACGGGCCGCGACATGGAAAACCACAGGCGTGAGTTCACCAGCAATTTTATACATATTCGGGATCATTAATAAGAGACCCTGCGAGGCTGTAAATGTCGTGGCTAGCACACCAGCTTGCAGTGCACCATGAATAGCCCCCGCTGCACCACCTTCGGATTGCATCTCTATCACCTGTGGCACGGTGCCCCACAGATTGCCTTGGCCGAGTGCGGACCAACTATCAGCTAATTCGCCCATCGGGGTTGAGGGCGTAATAGGATAAATCGCAATTACTTCACTTAAGGCATGGGCAATGGCGGCGACTGCTTCATTACCCTCCAATGTTGCCCAGGGACGTTCCATAACGCTACCTCTAGCTTTCCAAACCGTAGTAAGAAAAGGCTGAACACCCAACAGGTATTCAGCCTCTCACATCCACATATCACCCACGCTTCCACCTCTACGACAAAACTCCACATCAGGATTGGACGCCAGAAACTGCATGGGCAATTAATGGCGTACGCTGCTGTCAGTCTCAAAACAGGTCCAGGAGGTTTGCAAACACCCTATTAAGCAGTTTCCCGTTCTGTCTGACATCTATGAGCATAGTCTCGCCATATCACGGCTCTATCTCACCACTCTCTTGAGAGATCACGGACATATCACAATCGACTGTATGTGCCGGAACATTCTGCCCACGCCTTGCGCATGGAGCAGGAAACCGGAATCTGGCATGATCCGCTATCGCATATGTGCAATAGCAGAGTATGACAACATAATCATTGGGACTGCCCTGTGATTTCTTGCATGCCAATAGTGATAAGGGCGTGACACCAGACTTGTAAGCTAAAGAACAAGGGAAACAAAAAATTCGACGCATGTTACAACAAGAGCAAGTGCGTCAAAGGAGAAGGCAATGGCTGAACAGATGACAGCACAAGCAAAATTAGAGGCCGGGATGCGTTTTCAGGCGGCAGCAGGTTCTGGGCATCAGGTCGTTCTGGATGCAGCAGAGCATGCGGGCGGAGAAGATGCAGGGTTCCGCCCAATGGAGATGCTGCTGGTTGGTCTGGCAGGTTGCACCGCAATGGATGTGATTTCAATATTGCGCAAGAAACGCCAGGATATAACAGATTATGAAGTGCGTGTGTCGGGAACACGTGCCGAGACAAACCCCATGGTCTTTGAGGTGATTACTGTCGAACACGTCGTAACCGGACACCATGTCCAGGCAGAGGCACTCGCACGCGCCATCGAGTTATCCGAGACGCGCTATTGTGGCGCAGGGGCAATGCTTGGAAAAGTTGCGCACCTGACACACACCTATCGCATTATTGAAGCAACCGAAGTTCCAACGATGAAAATTGGCGCGTAACATACTATAATATAAAGATGAAGATGAGTCTGAGGAACTCAGGCTCCTCAATAGAGAGGTTATCACCATGCAAGAACGTATGTCTTTGATCGTGTTCTCAGGAACGGTCGATAAACTAATGGCGGCGTCTATTCTCGCGACGGGAGCGGCAGCTATGGGAATGGATGTCGAAGTGTTTCTTACCACGTGGGGACTTGAGGCGTTCCGCAAGGGCAACTACAAGGTCAATGCCAAAGTGAGCAAGGAATACGAGGAATATGGCCCAGTCATGATGCAGCAAATGGCGGCCAAACGAGTTCCCACATGGATGGAGAACTTCATTGGCGCAAAAGAGATTGGCGAAGTCCACGTCTTCGCATGCAGTATGACCATGGAACTCTTCGATATGAAACTGGATGATCTGGAGCCCATCGTGGACGATGTGACAGGCGTCGCAACTTTTGTTGAGCGCGCCAAAGATGGTCAGGTCACACTCTTTATCTAAGTTCATCGACGAGCGGGATAGTGAGCGTATCAGACCTTACTATCCCATACGGTAGCAATGAAATGAAAGGAACAATCATCATGATAGAAAATGCAGCATCTATGACAGTTGATAAAGAGATTGACGCACGTGGCAGCTTTTGCCCTGGCCCATTGATGGAACTCATTCGTGGCGTCAAAGCCCTACCTGTTGGCGGCACACTCGCCGTCCTCTCCAGCGATCCTGGCTCGAACAAAGATATTCCGGCATGGACCGCGAAAGCACGCCATGAGTTCATCGGTGCCTTCCCCATGCAGGGACATACACGCTTCGTGATTCGTAAAGCGCATTGAGAGGTTCGTTATGACTAAACAAATACTCATTATTGGCGGAGGTGTTGGCGGCACGATTGTCGCCAACATCCTTGCCCGCCGCCTCCATCACAATGAGGCCGAAATTACACTTATCGACAGCACAGGCAAGCATGCCTACATGCCCAACTGGCTCTATATGCCCTTCAATCAAGTTGAACTCGATAGCGACCTCATCTTGCGTGACGAACGTGGTCTGCTCAACAAACAAGTCCATCTGGTCCATGGGGATGTGGTGCGCATCGATACACAAAACAAAGAACTCACCATTCGACATGGTAAGCCAGTACACAGTAGCACAACAGAGACGAACGAGGCCATTCATACCTATGACTATCTGGTCATCGCGACCGGCTCACGCATCGTCCCATCTGATCTACCGGGCTTAAGCGAAAATACGGACAAATGGAATCATTTCTACAGCGCAGAGGGTGCGCTGGCCCTGCGTTCCTCGCTAGAGCAGTTCAATGGCGGTCGACTTGTTATCGCGGTCGGAGGCATCCCTTACCGCTGCCCACCTGCACCGCTGGAGTTTACCTTCCTGGTCGAAGAGTGGCTCACCAAACGCGGTCTGCGCGACCGCACCGAGATTCAATATCTCTTCCCACTCTCGCGTGTCTTCACCATAGAGAGCGTCGCTGAAGTAGTCACGCCCATGTTAGAAGAGCGGCATATCCTGTACAGTACCTTCTTCAATACTTCTGGCATTGATGGAGAGAAAAAGATCATCTCCTCCGAAGAAGGCGAAGAGGTGCCCTATGACCTGCTCGTCATGATTCCACCACATCGTGGTGCGAAGGTCATCGAGCTTTCAGGACTAGGTGATGAGCAAGGCTGGTTGCCAACTGACCGTCATACGCTAGAGGTCAAAGGTCAGAAAAACGTGTTCGCGTTGGGTGATGCGACAGACCTGCCCGTTTCAAAAAGTGGCTCGGCAGCACACTTCGAGGCAAAAGTGCTAGCTGAACGTCTCGTTGCTGCCCTCCACGATGAGGAACCGCATAATGGCAATGCAGAGTATGATGGCGAGGTAATGTGCTTCTTGGAGACAGGCTATAACAAGGCAACACAACTGGTGTTCAATTACGAACATCCGCCACGCCCACCACGTCCGAGTCTCTACTATCACATGGAGAAACAGCTGTTCAACCGCGCCTACTGGTTCATCGTACCACAGGGTCTGGTGTGAACACCAGGTCAAAAAGAGCAAGGCATACTTTTTCCTGTTAGAGTATGCCTTGCTCTTTTCAATTTTTTCGGAGCAGGATTAGGCTACAACCTGTTCTACGTCGTGTTGAAGTGCAGCCAGGCCCATCTCGCCTTCTACAACTGCATGGATCACACCTGTGCGATCAATAAATATGGATGTGGGAATACCTGTAATCTGATACAGTGTACCAACATGGATCGGCTGCGAGAGAGACACGGGATAAGCACTCTGAATATGTGGATCATAGTTCATGATATTTGCCGCTGTATCGCTCAAATCGATGCCCAGCAACGCAAAGGCATGGTGAGTACGAGATTGAGCAGCATAGACGCGCTGTGCATCTGAAACCTGCGTCTCACAACTGGAACATCCCGTAGCTGAGAATAGCAGCACCACAGGTTGGCCGAGAAAATCGCTCAGGTGGACCTGATGCCCATTGGCAGCAACAAGCGTGAAGTTAGGTGCCTTCTCCCCAACCTGGAGACCAACGACTTGTTTTTTCGCTGTAGCCAAATTTGTTTGTGGTGATTGGCGCGGCGTAACTATTGCCCATATCACAACGCTCACGGCCACAGCAACGATAAAGCTAAAAATAAAGCGCACATTGCGACTCTTATTGCTCTGCATAACAGGCACCTCTCTCTAACGGTGAGCAACTTAGACCATGATGGATGAAAGAAAGATACGTGTATATATCATCTATCACACCGAAAAGCTTTTTACTCTTCCAGCCGCATCCGTAACCCGACAACACTGCGCAGTGTGATGCGTCCACGGCATAACTCGACCAATCCGGCACGTTGAAACTCGTCAAGAACTTTTGTCACCGATTCACGCAATGCCCCCACCATATCACCTAATTCTTGATGCGTAACCCGCAACTCCTCTCCTTGTACCTCGTTGCTCAGCCGCAAGAGGACAGCCGCAAGACGCGCTGGCACGCTGTGGTATGCCACTTCTTCTAAGCGAGCTTCGCAAAGTGCCAGACGCCGCCCCAATACCTCGATCATACGCAACGCCACTTGCGGACGTTCGCGCATCAACCGCTCCACGTCGCTGCGGCTCATCACGCATACTAACGCATCTTCCGAAGCTTCAGCATAAGCATGGCGCAGCGATTCACCTAGCAAAGGCATTTCGCCAAAAAAAGTTCCAGGTTCCACTATCGCTAGCTCTAACCGCTTGCCCGCAGGTGTTAGTCGATAGATTTGTACACGTCCCCGCTTAAGCAAAAAAAGCACTTCTGCCCGGTCTTCCTGAGAGTACAGTATCTGCCCTTTACGACAGGTACGCATCTCCGTTTGATGAACCAGGCGATCCATGACCTCAGGTTCCAGGTCACGGAAAATATCCATCGTGAATAAATAGTGCTGCTTCTGCTGTGTCGCCGTGGTATGCGTAGGGAATGCAGCAGGACGCGATTTGTGTAGGAAATCAAAAGGGCGTTGTACTTTCATGAGACACACTCCTGACAAGACTGATGTAGATGGGCCAGAAATGCTTCACGCTCCGGGTTACCCAGCGAAATAACATTGCCATCCAATATATATGTGGGCACGGCTATCACGCGCGACGGGACGCTTTGCCCAGGCTGCTCTAAATCGATCACCGCTACCTCCACACCATCGATGTTGCGTACCAGCTCTGCCAGAACGAGGGCCTCCGCACAGTTCAAACAATGCTGCGTCACATAAATTTCCAAGTGCATACACATCTCCTCATCACTCTTCTTTTCCTTCGCGTTCTCTCTGCGCTCCTGCGCGTTGTTCGAGTACGTCCTCAGCAACCTTATTAGCAAGATCACGTTGTCGTTTCCCTTGCACCTGGCTATACATCGACACAGCAAAAGGCACACAATAGGTCAGCAATACAGACCAGACTTCACCAAGCATAAAATGCCCAGTCAGTAAAGCATAACCGTGATTGATGATTGCGAGAAGAGTCCCAACCACCAGTGCCATCTTGAGAGAGAAACGCACTGTTTCCCATTCCAGGCAATAAGCCAGTAAAGATGGTCGCAACACAGATGAGATAGGAGAATCTGTTTGTCTCATCCAATTTCTCCTCGTATGCTCTGATTTTAGAAAGAGACATAGTAGGATTATAACCTGAGAAATCCCTCTCCTTCTGTAGTCTGGGCTACAGAAGGAGCTTCGTATGCATCTCGTACTACAGATGTGCCACCTTAACGTTCGCTCTCATAGACAAGTCCAACGGCAGCACGCCAGCGATCGAGCGTTTTCATATTGCCCAGCGTATCATTCCAGGTCATCACGGGAGCTTGCCGCTCATGCAGGTGGACTGCTACCACGTCAGCTTCAAGTGAATAGATATTCGCGGGACAGTTAATCGTGATCTCCTGCGCAACGTCGATGTGCTCACCATCGTTGCGTCTGAGGATGATCGTGCTGCTACCACCTGTGGGCGTGGGAACCCAGGGAACGGGTACAACTAGCGAACCTTGCGTGCCAAAGATGCGTAGCACGTTCTCACCCAGCACGCTCAAACCCGCAAACAATTGCGCGACAATGCCACCAGGGAACGCGAGCGCGGCAATGGCATACTCATCGACGTTGCTCGTGCCGAGATGCGCCACGCCCGTTACAGCAGTCGGCTCAGCAAACGCGGAACCAGTGGCAACACCTGCGATGAGGCGCGCCATCGAGGTACAATAGCCGCCGACATCAAGAATGCCACCGCCACCCAGTTCGTTCTTAAAGAGACGGCCCTCGGGGTCAAATTTCGTATAGAAACTAAATGTTGCCTGGATGACACGCACGTCACCAATGATGCCTGAACGGATCAGCTCCTGCAAACGCGCCGTTTGCGGATGGCAGCGATACATGAATGCTTCCATCAAAAAAACGTCGTTGCGTCGCGCCGCTTCGACAATCGCCATTGCTTGCGTGTGGTTCAGCGCAAGCGGCTTTTCGCACAAGATATGCTTACCCGCATCGGCAGCGCGTATGGCCCATTGCGCGTGCCAGGGATGCGGCGTCGCAATATAGATCGCCTGCACATCACTGTCCGCCAAAAGCTGCTCATAACTCGCGTAACGCCGCTCAACATGCCATTTTTCACCAAAAGCTGCGGCTGTTGCCTGCGTGCGGCTGCCGACCGCGAGCAGTTTGCCTGTCTGCGAGGCCGCGAGACCTCGCGCAAAAATATCAGCGATGCTCCCCGTGCCGAGAATGCCCCAAGAAAGGGTGTTGTTCATCAAATCTTGCTCCTTCATAAGCAATATTCCATAGCAACACAATATCACCTGCTGGCAGGGAAATGCTACTTGACAGGCCAGGTCACGATATGGTACATCGATAACAATTAGCTATAGACGATCACCAGAGGAGAGAACATGACGGAACCGCAAGACCCACAGCAAATACCGCCAGCGATCAGTAGCGTACAACAAATAGCGACCAAAATACGCGAGAATGTAGCGCGCGTCATCATTGGCAAACTCGACGTGATTGACCTTTTGCTTGTCGCATTGCTCAGTGACGGACATGTATTGATCGAAGACGTGCCCGGCATGGGCAAAACCGTGATGGCGAAGGCCTTAGCTCGCTCGCTGGGAGCAACCTTTCAGCGTGTACAGGGGACACCCGATCTGTTACCCACCGATATTACTGGCGTCAGCTATTTTGACCAGAAGCGCGGCGATTTCGTCTTTCGCAAAGGTCCCCTCTTCACGCAAATTTTGTTACTAGACGAAGTGAATCGCACCACACCACGCACGCAGTCCGCGCTACTGGAGGCAATGGCCGAGCAGCAGGTGACCGTTGAACGCGAGAGTATGCCCTTGCCCAAACCATTTCTGGTCCTGGCAACCCAGAACCCTATCGAGCTGGAAGGCACATTCCCTTTGCCGGAGGCACAACTCGACCGCTTCCTGATGCGTCTCCAGGTCGGCTATCCCAGCGAAGACGAAGAACAGGCCATCCTTCACCGTTTCAAGCGAACTGAACCGCTGGAGGCATTAGCAGCAGTTGTTGATGCCCAAGAAATCAGCAGATTGCAACAGGTTGTGCGTGGCGTTCGCTGGCAAGCAGAAGTTGAACGCTACCTACTAGCCATCGTGCGCGCCACACGCACCCATGCCACCGTGCAGTTAGGCGTTAGTCCTCGTGGCACGCTCGCCCTCTATCGCGCATGTGAGGCATATGCAGCGATACAGGGACGCGACTACGTGTTGCCAGACGATATTAAACTGCTTGCTCTCCCTGTCCTGGCACATCGTTTGCAAACCACAACACGCACACGCATGCGCGGAAAACGCAACCAGGAGATTATTGCCGAAATTCTTCAGCAGGTTCCCGTGCCTGTTGAGAGAGTTGCGCCACCTGCGAAAAGGTAGCACCGAGGATGAAAACAGATCACCTTGTCATTGAGCAGGATGATGAAATGCTCAAACAGCGTCGACCCTGGTACTATGTCGCACTCGCACTATTGCTCGTGAGCGTGCTTGCGCGCCAACCGATTGTCTTTCTTGCCTCGCTTTTCACGCTGCTGGTAGGGCTAGTCCCCGATCTCTGGTATCGACAAGGCTTAAAACGCCTGCTTGTACGCCAGCAGATCAGTCAGCAGCATCTTTTCTTCGGCGAAGAGGTCACGTTATCGATCAGCATTGAAAATCGCAAGCTCTTACCACTCCCCTGGTTAGGTGTGGAAGACAAGATCACTCCGCCACTCACGCTACTTAAGAAACGGTCGCGCCTGCAAGCAGTGAACCGCGATACGATTACTAGCACGTGGTTGCTCTGGTCATTTCAGCGTGTCACACGCCGCTACCAGTTGCGTTGTCAGACACGCGGGCTACACGTATTTGGACCCATTCGTCTGAGCAACAGCGACCCATTTGGCTGGCTTGAATCTGAAACAACGCTACCAATCTATACACCGCTGCTGATCTATCCACCCATCGTCCCCATTGAAACCCTTAGCTTAACAAGCGTGTTACCCTCTGGAGAGCGCGCAACGCTCTGGCATCTGCTCGAAGACCCGCTCCAAGTTGTCGGCACACGCGCATATGTGCCAGGCGATGACCCGCGCCGTATTCATTGGAAAGCTACAGCACATGCCGGCACGCTCTACAGTAAAGTGTATGAGCCAAGTAGTTTGCGCCGCCTGCTCGTGTTACTCGATGTCTGGAATTATAGCGAAACATTGCAAGGGACAGATACAGAAATTCAGGAGTTGACGATTAGCATTGCCGCCTCACTGGCACTCTGGGGCTTAGATAACAGTTATACGGTTGGTCTGCTTACTAACTGCGCTATGATGCAGACAGAGCAAACCACCAGTGAAACGCCAACGCAGCGGCCTTCCAGTTCAACAACGCCATTCGTGAATATGCCATTCGCCGCTGACGATGGGCAGTATGAACGGTTGCTTAGCACTTTCGCCTGCCTACTGCCCAGCATCCACTCTTCGATTGATATTCTGGTTGATACAGAAAACACAATGTTTTCTGCTGGCACGACCCTCCTACTAGTTAGCGCGATCAGTACCTTGAGCGAAAGCACGCTCGAGCGGCTCTATGAACTACGTACCAGGGGAGTTGCCGCTCATCTTATCCTGACAGGCGATCCTGCAACATTGACATTAGCAGATGCCGGGAATTTCCCGCTTTACTTCCCTGGCGGAAAGGAAAAGTGGCATGCCATCATCAACGCCATCGGCTCAGAACACGGTACAGACCCCGGAACCAGTGCCATCACGCTTCAACTGGATTGACGTGCTTGCCATTCCAGTCTTGACCTGCATCATGGAAGCACAACCTATCGCACTTGCGTTGCTGATTGTCTCTGAAATTGGCTTTGGACAACAGGCAAAGTGGGCACTGGGACCTGGAACGACGATACTGCTCCTACTTGGCTTGCAGTGGTGGGTCATGTTTACAGAGCAGTTCGCGCCACGCATTCCTCTTGCTATAGGGAAACCTTACCTGCGCCTGTTGGGACCATGCATCGCGATCACGATCATGGCTGCCTTTACTGATCTCCCCTCGCTGATCCCAATCAGCATTCTTATCCTGTTGTTCTGGCAGTTAGGAATTTTTCAGTCACAGCGCGCATTGCGTGACGAACGACTGATCTCCATCTTTCGCCTCGGCTTCATTGTTATGATTGTCTTGACGTTCTTCGCCTTCGTGCCCGACACAACCACGCTGCCTCTTGTAACACTGACAAGCGTGTTACCACTCTTTTTCCTGAGTGGATTGCTCGCGCTCTCTTTCACGCGCTTGAGTAGCATCAATCGTGAGAATACGCGACAAGCAGGGGTAAGACCAACACGTTCAACACGTCGCTGGTTTGTTTTTTTGACAACGACATGGGGTGTTTTGGTAGCCGCATCCGTATTACTCGAATTTTTCGCCTTCCAATTTGTCCAATATGTGCTACAACCAATTTGGAATCTGCTTGGGTTTCTCGTTCTTGAAATCCTCTATCTATTTAGCTTGCTCTTTTATCTCCTTACGAAATTGTTCGGCATACCGCAACTAAGTCCACCAAGTGGTGTACATCACCAGCCAACGCCCCCGTCGTCCCTATCGTCACAACATACGACACATGACACACCCTCTCCGCTGCTCATGCTGATTCTGCGTCTGCTTCTCATTTTTATCATTGTGATCGCTCTGATCCTCGTTGTACGTATGATCTTACACAACTGGCCCAGGGCAGCATACAGAGATGAAGATGAGGAAATCAGAGAAACATTGTCATTACAAGAGATTTTACAAGAACGTCGCCAGGAACAGCAGAGTATCCAGCACAGTGTCATACCGGAGACAGTGAATACAGCGTCAGCGCGCGCGCGCTACCGTGCATTCCTCCAGACGGTTGCATGGAGCGATACGCGACTGGCGCGACGCACACATGAGACTCCCGACGAGTATCAGGCCCGGCTCGCTCCTATATTGAAACAGCAGGCACAAATGTTTGATGAAGCACAGCATGATAGCATACAATTAGAGGCACTCACACAAGCCTATACGCAAGAACGCTATGGCGAGAAACGCACGTCGCTGCCACCTTCAGAAGCATTTCAAGCATGGCTACAATGGATACAGAAGCGTTTGCAAGATTCTTGAAAATTTGGTCTGTTACCTGTCCATTGCACAGCACGTCTCAAGCAATGTATTTTCGCCAATTGTATACATCACAATAGAGAAACAGGTGTTTGCCGATGAGCCGTTTCCGCCACACATGGCCCACTATCGCTATTTTCACGCTAGCACTCTTCGTGCGCATTCTCTACAATCTCACCGTTGCCAAAGCCTATTACCCATTACATGACTCGCTGTATTATCAGGCTATCGGTTTTCATATGCTCAGTCAACACTGCTTTTGCCTGGAATCCTACATCACGACGGTCTATCGCACCCCGCTCTGGCCGATCTTGATTGCGCTCCTCTCGCTCATTTTCGGCAAAAGTGACTTTTTTGCGCGCATGTTGCTCTGCATACTTGACGCGGGAACATGCGTGCTGATCTCTCTCTTTGCGCGTGATCTCTTTCAACATCGCGTGGGTATCATCATTGGCATCATCGCCGCACTTGACCCGACGCTGTATATCTATACAGGCTGGCTCTATACTGAAACGTTGTATACCTTCTTGCTCTTCGCTTTCTGCTACACCCTCTATCGCTTACAACGCCGTTTTCGCCTGCGCACAGTAGTGCTAAGCGGTGCGCTCGTTGGACTACTCTCGCTCACACGCCCAAATGGCTTGCTGGTTCTCTTGCTTGGCATAGCTTGGCTTGCAGTAATGGGTTGGTTGCTACGCCACTCCTGGCGACAAATACTCAGCGGTACACTCTTGATGGCCGTAACCGCCTGTATGCTGATCGCACCCTGGACGGTACGCAACTATGAGGTCTCACATAGTTTTGTTCCCGTCGCAACTGGCGATGGTACGGTGCTGCTTGGGGCATACAATAACGCGATCCTCAATACGCCTGGCTACCAGGGATCGTGGGTGAACCCTTTGCGCTCTAGCCCAAAAATTGCGTATGCTTTCCCACTCCTCACCTGCAATGCTCCCTGCGAGGTTGCGCGTGAAACAGCCTTCCGCGATGCCGCTATTCAATGGATCAAGACACATCTCGCAGCTATGCCTTACGTGCTAGCCATGCACCTTGTCAACATGTGGCAACCAATCGCACCAGAGGCCGATATGCCCATCTATCGTTTCCCCTATCAGTTCTCTTCAAAGCTGGTGCTAGTCGTACTCAACCTTTTCGCCTGGCCTATCTACGCACTCGCCTTATATGGGTTGATTATGACGCGCGGGAAATGGCGTGAATTGCTTTTTGTCTACCTGATACTGCTTTTCACGATCCTGGAAAACCTGATTTTTTATGGCAGTCCGCGTTTCCGCGCTCCTATCGAACCGCTATTGCTCTTGTTGAGCGCGGGAGCGTTCTGGTGGATTGCGCACAACACGCTTGGCACACCATTAGGTCACCGTGCGGGGGCGGTACTGAATCGCTTCAGCAACATGATTCGCAGCAATCTGGTCGCTACACGCGAGATCAGCAATTGTGCGAGAGAGCTTTAACACACGATGGAAAGCCCGCGCTGAGAGATGCAACTGCTGCATAGCAGCCTTGAGCAACTTTTCCGCTGAAGGCTCGACAGCGCAGAAATCGCGCACCTCAGCAGGTCCCATCTCAGCATTACAGGTCAGCTTAGAACCCACGAAACGTCGAAGTTGGCGGTCACGTGCCTCTTGCACACGCTTGCGAATAGTTGCCGAGTTCTCAACAGTGCGCTTATCCGCCAGTTTCTCATAATCCACACGCGGAACCTCGACATGAATATCAATGCGATCAAGCAATGGACCGCTAATACGTTTCTGGTAGCGCATAATCGATGTTGGCGAACAAGTACATTCACGCACAGGATCACCATAGTAGCCACAGGGACAGGGGTTCATTGACGCGACAAGCATAAAATTGGCAGGATAGGTAATTGTGCCCTGCGCACGTGAGATCGTGACCAGCTTGTCTTCAAGAGGTTGACGCAACACCTCAAGCACACTTTGTCCAAATTCCGGCAACTCGTCCAGAAACAGGACGCCACGATGAGCCAGGCTGATCTCGCCTGGGCGTGGGATACGCCCGCCGCCGACAAGGCCCGCGTGACTGGTTGTATGGTGAGGAGAGCGGAAGGGACGTTGCAAGACTAGAGGCACATCAGAGGGCAACATGCCACTGACGCTATAGATTTTCGTCACATCCAACGCTTCTTCTATGGCCATGCGCGGCAGAATAGAGGGTGTGGTGCGCGCCAGCAATGTCTTACCGGAGCCAGGCGGGCCGCTCATCAAGACATTATGCCCTCCGCTTGCCGCAACTTCTAAAGCACGTTTGACATGCTCCTGCCCACGCACAGAAGACATATCCTGAAGATAAACGGCCTCTTTCGCATTATCGAGGATATGCGGGTCACGTTGATATGGTTCGATACGCCGCTCGTCATTGAGATGGGCAACCAGTTGACCAAGCGTCTCGACCGGATAAACTGTCACACCCTCGACCAGCGTAGCCTCAATCGCATCAACGGCAGGCACAAAGACCGCTTTGACATGCTTCTCACGCGCCAAAGCAACCATCGGCAAAATACCGTTGGTGTGACGCACGCTGCTATCCAGCGAGAGTTCGCCGAGGAAGAGATACTCGTCGATCTGCTCATCACGAGTAATCTGCCCAGACGCCAACAAAATCCCTATGGCTATAGGAAGATCGTAGGCGGGGCCTTCTTTACGCAGATCGGCGGGAGCGAGATTGACCGTGATGTGCTTAAAAGGGAAAAGACAACCGCTGTTTTTGATGGCAGCCTTGACGCGCTCTTTCGCTTCATTTACGGCTGCATCGGGGAGACCTACAATCATAAATGCTGCCAGGCCATTGGAAATATCAACCTCGACCTCGACCAGCGCGCCATCGAGACCAATGACTGCACAGCTTCGTGCCATTGCCAACATACCACATAACTCCTCTTTGATAGTATGATTCTACTATACAACAACGTGAGCAGAAATGCAAGATTGAATTTTCAGCAATTTTCGAGTATTCTATACAAGGAGGTCTTCACCATACCCCCTTTTTCTTCTTGTATAATGGATACGGACAAACTAGTCCAATACTACGTTGTCACACCCACAAGACGCATGACATGTAGTGACGCACCTTGTAGGTGTTATG
>VFSW01004723.1_pt1 | contig 20307 bp, 14 predicted proteins | sample 5358111 | NCBI WGS metagenome assembly VFSW01 (sample SAMN11554181, study PRJNA540505) | mine drainage metagenome | isolation source: sediment from site ElyBrook_90M | place: USA: Ely Copper Mine, Vershire, VT | collected 2017 | reverse complement strand
CGCAGGCTCTTCAGCGTGTAATCGCGAATATCCTCGCCATCCACGCGGATCGTGCCCATCTGCGGGTCGTAGAAGCGCAGCAGCAGCGCCGCCAGCGTCGATTTGCCGCTCCCCGACGGACCCACGATCGCCACTCGTTCACCAGGCCGCACCTCGAACGAGATTTCCTTCAGCACCGGATGACCCGCGCGATACGCAAAGCTCACGCCTTCAAAGCAGATCGCTCCGCGCAGCCCACGTGCCTCGATCGCCAGCGGAGATTCTTCCACCTCCGGCTTCTCTCCCAGCAGCGCCAGTACCCGTCCGCCCGAGGCCAGCGCCTTCGCAATCTGCGCCAGGTACTTCGCCGTCTGCCGGATGGGCTTGAAGGAGTTCCGCAAATAGCTCACGAAGACGATCAGGTCGCCCGCCGTCAGCTTCCCGTCCAGCACGCTGCTCGCGCCCAGCAGCAGAACACCCGCCATGGTCACGGAAGCAAAAAGATCGATCGTCCGTTCCAGCCGCGCAGAGAGCCGCTGCGCGCGATTGCCCTCCGTCAGGCTGCCCTGGTTGTCGCCGCTGAACCGCTGCGCAAACTCCGCTTCCAACCCGAATGCCTGAATCGTCTGAACCGCTCCGATAGCCTCCGAAGCAATTGCCGCAATGCCTCCATCGCGCTGCCTCTGCTCCCGCGCCACCCGCTCAATCCGCGCCGTAATCCGCGTCACCACCAGATAGAACGCAGGAAATGCCACCAGAACCAGCAGCCCCAGACGCCAGTTCATCCAGAGCATCACGCCCACCATCGCCAGCAGCGCCAGGCCATTGGAGACAAAGGGCAGAAACGCCGAAACAGTGACGTCCCGCAACCGGTCGATATCCGCTGTCACCGCCGCCGTCAGATCCCCATTCTTGTGTTTGCGATGAAAGCGCATGCCCAGCGCCTGAAGATGCTGAAACAGACGCGCCCGCAGTTTCGACAGCACCCGCGAGGCAGCAATCCCCATCGCCACGCTGCTGAGGTAGTCAAATGCGCCAGCCAGCGCGTTGAAAGCCACCAGCGCGCAGACCGCAATCCAGATCAGCGTCAGGCGGTGTCCATTCTCCAGCGGCGCCAGCGCACCGCCAAGCAGGGCGAGTTCCTTCCCCTTGCCATGCCCATGCCGAAAGATGAAGTCGTAGATCAGCTTCAGCGGCCACGGCTCCAGCACCCGAAAAAGGACCGTCAGCAGCACCGTCACCACAGACCCGGCCAGCAGCCCGCGCTCCAACTCGATATCTGCGCCGCAGGCACGCACCAGCCCGCGCAGTACGCGACTGCTGCCGGCTTGAGCAATCGGTGTTACGCCGCCGCGGTTCATGCGTTCGGCTCTCTGCGCAGAGCCGCTGCAGCTGCTGACTTCCACTCCCGCGCCGCTCCGCGCGCCACCGCATTGCGCAGCTTGTCATGCACCCGCTGTGCGCTTGCGCTGAAAGAGAAGTCCGATTCCACGCGCCCGCGCGCGCTCTCTGCAATCCGAGCTGCCTCTGCCTCGTGGCTCAACGCATACGCAATCCCATCGGCCAGCATCGCCGGATCGTGCGGCTGGACCAGCCATCCCGTGCGCCCGTCTTCCACCACCTCGGCAATGCCGCTCACATCCGTCGTTACCACCGGCACACCCGCGGCCATCGACTCCAGCAGCACGTTGGGAATCCCGTCGCGGTCGCCGTTCTCCAGCACGACGCACGGCAGCGCAAACACCCGCGCCCGGCGGAGATAGTCAATGACCTGCGGCTGCGCCAGCCTCCCCGGCATCTTGATCACCGCCTCCAGTCCCAGCTCCTGCCGCAATTTCTTCAGCCGGTCTTCGAGCGCTCCATAACCCACCATCACGCAGCGAAAATTCACGCCTCTGTCCCGCAGCAGCGCGCACGCACGCATCAGGTCTTCCAGTCCCTTCTTTTCTGAGAAGCGCCCCACCGTCAGCACCATCGGCATCGCCTCGTCCTTGTTCGCGCGGTCCTCTTGCGCCAGAGCCTTGAAGCGCTCCGTATCGATGCCGTGATACGCAAGTTCAACCTGGGCCTTCGCACCGGCTATGCCCCGCAGATGCCGCGCATTAAACGCCGTGCATGTCAGCACCGTCGTCGCCGTCTCCATGCGCCGCGCCAGGTCGCGCTCGTCCGTTGTGTAGATGTCTTTTGCGTGCGCCGTAAAACTGAACGGAATGCCCGTCAGCCAGTGCACAATCTCCGCCACCGCTGTGGGCGCATTCGCAAAGTGTGCGTGCAGATGCGTGATGCCCTCGCGCTCGAGCTGCACTGCCAGCCATCCCGCCTGCACAAACTCCTTCACGCGCGGCTCACGCGTCACCCTGAAGTACTTCAAGAGTGTGGCGCCGTATTGCACCGGCCGCCTCAACAGCAGCACCGCGTGCGCGGCCAGAGCCTTCACCGGATTCAGCACAGATCCCGCCGGAAGAAGCGACAGCACATACCGCACTCGTCCCTTCACCCGAGCCACGCCCGGATGCACCGGCTCCTCCACCGGCCGCTTCAGCGAATAGATGTGAAGATCCCAGCCCATCTCCTCGAGTCCCAAGATCTCGTTCAGGATGAACGTCTCGGAAAGCCGCGGAAATGTCTTCACCAGAAACCCAATCCGTAAAGGGGGCATCGTATCCTCTCTTTGTGTAGTGGAATCGGTACTGAGGGCCCGCTTTAGGAGGCCGCCGCATCCATCCGCAGATCGTCGCCGCTCTCATCCACCGGCTCCGCGCCGTGAACGCTTCTCCGCCGCTGATTCTGCCCAATAAAGCGAGCGATCCGCGGCAGCGCGCCCATGTCCAAATTCCATTCGCTGCGCAGTGCGCGATCTCCGGCCTCAAACTGCGCCAGCGCCGCGTCCGCCAGCTCCTGCGCGTTCAGCGTCTCCGGCGTCAGCGCCACAAATGGTCCCATCCCGGCCATACGCTCCATGCGAATCGCCTGCTCCTGCACCGGCTCGGAGCGTGGCGCCACGATGGCCCGCTTGTGGAGCGTCGCCAGTTCGCACACTGTGTTGTAGCCGCCCATCGAGATCACCACATCCGCGGCGTGCATGTGGCTCAGCATGTCTGGAAGAAACTCCACCACGCGCGTGCGCGGCGTCGATGCTGAGGTTGCGCTCAGCCGCCGGCGCTGCTCGGCGGCCAGCTCCGGACCCGCTACCACGACCATCTGTACCGTGCGCTTCGCCTGCATCAGCCGCGCCGCTTCCAGGCTCCGCTGCATTACCATGAAGCCGTCTTCGCCGCCGCCCGCCGTCGCCAGCACCAGCGCCTCGTCCGGCCCCACACCAAGACGTGCGCGCACCTTCTCCGGCGCTTCCATCGCCTCGTGCCGCGCCACGTATCCGCAATGCATCACCTTGCGGCTGATCGCCGGTGGAAGCCCGTACTCGGCACACACGTCAAACACGCTCTGCGATCCCAGCACCAGAATCTGGTCGTAGTACCAATGCAGCACGTTGTTGTAGCCCCGCTCGCGCCACTCTGCCATCGTCTTCCCGGGCGCGTCCAGAATGTCCCGCAGCACCAGGCACACACGCGTCTCCGGGAGCGCACAACGCACATGCCGCAGCGCCGGCTCCAGCTCGCCCGCCAGCCCGTCCGGCTTTTTGTCCACCAGCACCACATCCGGCCGAAACGAAACCACCGTCGAGAGCAGCAGCTCCCGCCGCAGCCGAACCACCTCATCGACCTCCATCGGCAAAAACTTCACGCCCAGCTCGCCCGTCTCCGCACGCTTCAGGCAAGGCAGCTTGATGTAGTCGATCCCATTCGCCACTCGGAAGCTCTGCAACATCGGCGAGCCCGACACAATCAGAATCGAAAGATCTTCCAGCGTCGCGTGCAGGTGATGGCAGATGGCCAGCATCCTCCGGATGTTGCCCAGTCCAAACGTGTCGTGCGAGTACACCATCAGGCGCATTGTGTCTGACCCTCCGCGCCGAGCACGTCTCCGTGCAGGTTCCGCCTGTAAGCTGCTTGAAACGACGGCGTCAGAATCTCCTGCGCCGACCTCCGCCTCACCAGCGCCTTCAGCAACTGCGCGCTCGTCTTGGCTCCGTCCATCTGCGTCGGTTGCACCGCAAGCGGAGCGCACAACGCCTCTTCCATGCGGCCCGCAAGCCGTCCGTTCATCAAGTCGCGCGGCTCCAGCATCCGCATCTGTCCCGCCGCCGTCAGCGCCTCCGCGCGCATGCGCTGCTCGTTGTCACCGTTTGGCTCCGCGGCAAACACCAGCGCCTGCGCACGCGCGGCCATCAACTCCATCACCGTGTTGTAGCCGCCCAGACTCACGGACAGCGCCGCGCCTTCCATCAGCTTCCGCAGGAACGGCAGGTCGTGGACCAGCACAACGTTGTTCAGCCCCGCCGCCATCTTTTCGTATTGCGCGTAATCGTTCGCGGCGGCCAGCGGCCCCGCGCACAGCACCAACTTGTGCGGAAAGCGCCCGCCCAGCCTCTCCGCCGCTTCCAGAGCTGCATACATCAACTGGCGGCCTGCCTGCAGCCTGCCACTGCCGCAGCTCACCAGCACAAACTCCTCACCGCCAAGAGTCTCGCGGGCAAACTTCCGCGCTTCCTGCGCCTGTGCCTCGGCCTGCGCGCCGCCTTCGCCGGCCACGATGTAGCCCGTGTGCACCACCGCCGGCCGAATCTCCGCAGCCGCGCCAAACGTCACGCTGAGCGGCTGCACCACCTCGTCTGAATGCACCAGCACTGCATCGTACGCGCGGTTCACCGTCTCCAGAACTCGCTCTTCAAAGGCCTTCTGATCCTGCCTGCGCACCAGAATGTCGCGCACGCTCGTCGCAATCACAGGCCTGCGATCTGCAGCGCGCGCCCGCTCCAGCAGCGGCTTCAGTTCGAACTCAAATTTCTTTCGCCCGAACGGATACATCTCCGTAATGAGCGCGTCGGGAGCAAACGCATCAAAGAGCGCCAGCAGGCTTACCGTGCGCCGCACCTTCACTCCGTCCAGATCCTCGCCCGCTTTGCAGACTGACAGCTTCTTGTATTCGGGATCCGATTCCAGAGCCTCCAGCCGCTCTACGCGCACACCGTCAGGGAACGCATACCCTTCAGGCACATTACCGCCGCACACCAGCAGAACCTCCCACCGCTCTGTCGCCAGCGCGCGCGCCAGCTCCGTGCTGCGGATCAGGTGTCCGATTCCTGCCAGATGCTGGCAATACAACATCGCTCGCGGCCGCATATCTGCTCCTTACTGGCATAAGGGCGCAGTCCTGGGCGAAAAATATAGCCGTCGTTCCTGATTCTGTGAACACACGATGAATCGCAGCGAAGACATCTCATCCATACGTGCAAATGCGCCGGTGGTACAATCTGCGCGATGCAGCCATTGCTTTCTGTACAGGCATTGTCGCTCGATTACGCTCTTTCCCCCCGCCGCTCATCTTCCGTCCTCAAAGATGTCAGTTTCGTCATCCAGCCCAATCAGGCCATCGGACTCCTCGGCCCCAGCGGCAGCGGCAAGTCCTCACTGCTACGCTGTATCCTCGGCATGCCTGCGCCGGCCGCGCGCCTCCGCTGCGCCACTCTTCGCTTGCAGAATCGCGATCTGCTCCACATCTCCGCGTCGGAGCGCCGCGCCCTGCGCCGCCGCAGTATCGGCTTCATCTTTCAGGATCCACTCAGCCGCCTCAGCCCTTATCGCCGCGTCGAATCGCAGCTTCGCGACATGCTTCCGCCCAACGCTCGCCGCAGCGCAGTCCTCGCAGCCATCGGCGCATCCGGCTTCACCGATCCCGAGCGCATTGCCGCAGCCTTTCCGCATCAGCTCAGCGGCGGAGAAGCACAGCGCGTAGCCATCGCACAGGCGCTCGCCCAGCAACCTTCGCTTCTGCTCGCAGACGAGCCGTCCTCCGCGCTCGACACCTTCACGCAGCGCCGCATGCTCGATCTGCTCCAGCAGCTTCGCGCGCAGCGGCACCTTGCCATGCTCATCGTCAGCCACGATCCGGGCCTGCTCGCCGCCATCACCGATCGTATCCTCGTCCTGCGTGCCGGCTCGCTCGTCGAATACGAGCCGCACCCTGCATCCCGCGCTGCACGGCTCCCCGCGCCTGCCGTGGCCGCCGCTCCGATCCTTCAGGTGAGCGGTCTCCGCTTCGCGTATGTGCAACATCGACTCTGGCCGCGCACCCCGCGCGTCACGCCCATCCTCCGCGACATTCAGCTCAGCGTCGCTCCCGGCGAATGTCTCGCCGTCATTGGCGCCTCGGGCTCCGGCAAATCCACGCTGGCTCGCTGCATCGCCGGCCTCGAATCACGCTTCACGGGTAACATCTCCTTCAACGGCGAGCGCCTCGACGCCTCGCGCTCCCGCGCCGCGCGTGCCGGCATCCAGCTCATCCTCCAGGACACCGTAGGCGCGCTCAATCCCCGCCTCACCATCGCCGACATTCTTGCCGAGCCGCTGCGCATTCACCCGCCGCGCCCCACGCCGCACCAAACATCGCGCAGTATCCGTGCTCGCGTCCGCGCCATCCTCGATGCCGTTTCGCTTCCAGCCGCTTTTCTCGCGCACCGTCCTCCGCAGCTCAGCGGCGGAGAGCGCCAGCGCGTCGCCATTGCACGCGCGCTCATCCTCGACCCGTCTCTGCTCCTCCTCGATGAAGCCCTGACGGGCCTTGATCGCGATCTGCAGGACTCCGTCCTCGCTCTGCTCGACTCGCTCCGCACACAGATGCGCCTCGCCTGCATCCATTTCACGCACGACCTTGCCCGCGTTCTCCGCTCGGCCAATCGCGTCGCCGTGCTGGACCGCGGCGTTCTCGTCGAGTGCCTTCCCGCCGATGCCTTCGCCGCGCAAGCCTGCCACCCGGCGTCGCTGCAGTTGCTCCACGCCATGCTCCCCGAACCGGCCGCATCATGATCCACTCGCTCGCAGCCCGCATCGCCCACGCGCTCATCACGCTCTTCGCCGTCTCACTGCTCTGCTTCGCGTTGCTGCAGGCCGCGCCCGGCGACTACTTCACGACGCTCACCCTCGAGCCCGGGCTCTCCGCGCGCACTCTCGACTCGATGCACCGCGAAGCCGATCCGCACACGTCGCTCGCACAACGCTATCTTTCCTGGTGCGCAGCCATGCTCCGCGGTGACATGGGCCACTCCCTCGCCTACCACATGCCCGTGCGGGCCCTGCTCGCGCCGCGCATCCTCAATACGCTGCTGCTCAGCGCCGCGGGCCTCGCTGGCGCATGGATCATCGGCCTGCTCCTCGCCGCCATCCCCGGCCGTCTTGCCGCACCCGTCCACGCCTTCGCGGCTTTGCTCTGGTCGATCCCCGATCCCGTTCTGGCATTTCTCCTTCTCCTCGCCGCGCTCCGCTTCCATGCGATGGCGCCGCTTCCGCTCGATACAGCAAGCCCTTTCGCTTCTCTGGCCGCCGCCACCGCTTTCCTGCACGCCATCGCGCTGCCCGCGCTCGCCATGATGCTCGGATATCTTCCCCTCGTCCTCCGCCATGCGCAGAGTGGCATGGCCACTGCGCGCTCCGCTCCCGCAGTCGAAGCCGCGGATGTTCACGGTCTGCCGCGTCGTGTGATCTGGCTGCGCTACCTTCTCCCTGAAGCCGCCAATCCGCTCCTCTCTCTCTTCGGCCTCGGCATCGGCTCGCTGCTCAGCGCCTCGCTCTTCGTCGAAGTCCTCTTCGGATGGCCCGGCCTCGGCCCGCTTCTTCTCAGCGCCATCTTTCAGCGCGACACCCTCGTCGTCGTCGCCGGCGTCTTCGCTTCCGCGCTTCTTCTCATCACCGGCAACCTCATCACCGACCTGCTTCTCTGGCTGCACGACCCACGCCTGCGCGAGGCCTCGTCATGACCTTGCCGCGCGCCGCCACCTTCATCCTCGCGCTCTATGCCGCGCTGTTTCTCTTCGCGGACTTCTTCGCCGTCGCGCCTTCCGACGTAATGGATCCGGCGCTGCCCTACCTGCCCCCGGAGACTCTCCGCTTTACTTCTCCCTCAGGCCAGTTCCATCTGCGCCCATCTCTCGCGCGCCCCCAGCCGATCACCGGTCTATTCGCCGCATACTCTTCACAGCAACCCGCGCTCATTCCTTTTCAGTTCTTTGTCATCACCGAATCCCCCGGCGATCCCGCCTCGCGCCATCTGCGCCTCTGCGGCATCCCCGGCGGTGTGCCCCACTTCCTCGGCACCGACGAATTCGGCCGCGATGTCTGGTCCCGCCTCGTCTACGGAGGCCGCCTCACCCTGCTCATCAGCCTCAGCGCCGCGCTCGCTGCCACGCTCTTTGCACTTCTCATCGGTTTCCTCGCGGGCTACACCGGCCCACTCGCAGACGCAGCTCTCATGCGCGTCGTGGAAGCCTGCATCACCGTACCCTGGTTTTATCTGCTGCTCGCCATTCGCGCTCTCCTGCCACTCCGCACATCGCCGCTTCTCGCCGCCGCGGTCTGCGCATTCGTCATGGCTGCTGTCGGCTGGGCGCGTCCCGCCCGCGTCCTCCGCGGCGCAGCCCATTCCGCACGTCAAAGCGCCTATGTCACACTCGCACGCGCCACAGGAGCATCCCCATGGCACATCGCCCGCTGGCACCTGCTCCCCGCGCTCGCGCCGCTCGCAATCACGCAGTTCAGTGTCCTCGTGCCCCAATTCGTCGCCGCCGAAGTCGCGCTCTCTTACCTCGGCCTCGGCGTCACCGATCCCCTCGTCAGTTGGGGCGTCATGCTCGCCTCCGCGCAGCATCTCTCCGCCATCGTCCAATATCCATGGCTCATGTCTCCCATCTGGACAATGATTCCGCTCTTCTTCGCCATCCACATCCTCGCGGATCGCTCCGCTTCCGCATCGCCGCTTACGTTGTCATTTTTCTCGCGTCACTGGTATAAGTTGCCTCGTCAGAAGGTGCAAGGTGAAAGCCCTGTTCGTCTTTGATCTCCCCAGCCGCAGAATTGCCGTGCCTCTTTTGTGCGCGGCCTTCGCGCTTTCCGCATCTTTGCAATCCGCATCGTCGCAGACGTTGCGCCTCGCTTCGCTCCACGGCAACCCCGGCGGCAGCCTGCATGCTTCCTTGCGCTCCGAGCCCCGCACCCTCAATCCCGTTCTCGCCGCAGACATTGCCTCGCGCACCGTTACTGCCGCGCTCAACGCCGACCTGCTCCACATCAACCGCACGACCGACCAGGTCGAGCCCGCGCTGGCATCCTCTTTCCAGGTCAGCCGTAACGGCGAGAGCTACACCCTCCGCCTGCGCCAGGGTGTCCACTTCTCTGACGGCTCGCCCTTCACCGCCGACGACGTCGTCTTCTCCTTCAACGTCTACCTCGATCCCCGCTTCAACGCCCCGCAGCGCGACCTGCTCCTCATCGATGGCCAGCCGATCCGCCTCACCCGCCTCGGTCCCTACAGCGTCCGCTTCGATCTACCTCATCCTTATGCCGCCGCTGCGCGCCTCTTTGACGGCCTCGCCATCCTGCCCCGTCATCTGCTCGAGCCGCAGCTGCGCTCCCGCACTCTCGCCGACCTCTGGACGCTCGCCACTCCGCCCGCGCAGATCGCCGGCCTCGGCCCGTATCGTATCCGCAGCTACACCCCCGGTCAGTCCCTCATCCTCGAGCGCAATCCGTATTACTGGAAGCAGGACGCTGCCGGCCACTCGCTCCCTTACATCGATCAGATCGATTTTTCCTTCGTTCCCAACCAGGACGCCGAGTCGCTTCGCTTCGCCGCAGGCCAGCTCGACATCCTCGCGCGCCTCACCGCCGACTCCTGGGCCTCGCTCAAAACTCTCTCCACCGCGCAGCCCATCCGCGAGCTGGACGGCGGTCCCGGCCTCGAATTCGATCTGCTCCTCTTCAACCTCAACGCCGCCGTCGCTGCGCGCCCGCCCCAGGCTGCGCTCACCCAGCAGTGGTTTCAGTTGCAGCCCTTCCGCCAGGCGCTCTCGCTCGCCGTTCATCGCGATGCCATCGTGCATCTCGTCTATCAGGACCACGCCGTCGCTCTCGCCACGCCCGTGACTCCCGCCAGTCGCTTATGGGGCAACCCCGCCCTGCACCCAGCCATGCCGGACATCCCGCAGGCGCTCCATCTGCTCTCCGGCGCTGGCTTTGCTCTGCGCGACAACGCCCTCTACGATCGCCAGGGCAACCGCGTCCATTTCACCATCCTCGCCAGCTCCAGCAATCGCGCCCAGTCCGGCATCGCAACCCTGCTCGCGCATGACTTCGCCGCCCTCGGCATCGACGCGCAGGTCGTACCCCTCGAGTTCCGCAGTTTCCTCCAGCGCATCACTCAGTCCCATGACTTCGACACCGCCGTCATGGCCCTCAGCGCCGGAGACACCGATCCCAACGGCAACATGAGCCTCTGGCTCTCCAGCGGCAACCTCCACCTCTGGAATCAGGGAGAGGCTCAACCGGCCACCGCCTGGGAGGCCGAGATCGACCGCCTCATGAGCCAGCAGCTCTCCGTCACGGACACGCAGCAGCGCCGCGCGCTTTATGATCGCGTACAGTCCATCTACGCCGGCGAGCTTCCGTTTCTTTCCCTCGTCTCACCTCACATGCTCGCTGCTGCGCGCGCTTCGCTCGCCGGCCCCACACCCACCCCGCTCGATCCGGGCATGCTCGATAACCTTGCAACCTTCTACTGGCAAAGATGAACGTAACTGGCCCTTCCGCCCACTCCGAATCCCACAGTCGCCGTAACGCGCCCAATGCTGCGTGGGAGGACGCGCGCCTCGTCGCCGCCTGCCTCGATGGCGATCCCGACGCATGGGCCGCTCTCATCGCCAAATACCAGCGCATGATCTACAGCGTCCCTCTGCGCTACGGCGCGCCGCCGCAGGATGCCGCCGACATTTTTCAGCAGGTCTGTGTCGAGCTCTTCTCGCGCCTCGCCGACCTGCGCAAAGTCGAATCGCTCCGCTCCTGGCTGCTCACCGTCGCATCCCATCAGTCGCTGCGCTGGAAGCAGATGCGTCTGCGCAACGACCAGCCCGTCGACGCCTCGGACGACGACGACAAGCCTCCCATCGAAATTCCCGACGTCGCGCCGCTCGCCTCCGAGCAGATGGTTCAACTCGAGCGCGAACAGGCCCTGCGCGAATCCATCGATCGCCTCTCCGCCCGATGCTCCAAACTCATCCGCATGCTCTTCTACGGCGACGAGCCATTGCCATACGCTGAAGTTGCCAGCCGTCTTGGCCTCGCCACCGGCTCCATCGGCTTCATCCGCGGCCGCTGCATCGACCGCCTCCGCAAGCTCCTTGCCGAGGCCGGCTTCAGATGAGCACCTCCGCCACTCCCGCCGCCGCCGGCCCGTTCCCGTGGCTCGCCGCTTTCGCCGAAGAGAACGACGATACACGCCGCGATGCAACACTCACCCAGCACCACGCCGACTTCTCCCCCGCTCTCGTTGATGCGCTCTATCAGCAGGTCGTCCACTTCGCCCGCATCGACCTTCGTTCCGCCGCGCGCCTCGCGCAGGCCGCCGCCCGCGTCGCAGCGGGACTCGACCACCCGGCCTCCCTCGCCGTCGCTCATCGCGCCCAGGGACACGTCGCCTTCCTCACCGGCGACCACCGGCTTTCCCTGCGCCATCACCGTGCCGCTGTCGAAGTCTTCGAGTCCCTCGGCGATCCCATTCAGGCGGCACGCGCCCGCATGAATCAGATCCAGCCCCTCACCTATCTCGGCCAATACGAAGACGCCCACGCCCAGGCCCGCGCAGCCCGCGCCATCTTCCTCGCCCACAACGACCTGCTCCGCGTTGCCCGCCTCGACGTCAATCTCGCCAACGTCTTTTATCGCCAGGACCGCCTCGCCGAAGCCCTCGACCTCTACGAATCCGCACGTCCCGTCATCGAATCTTCCTCCGACCCCCAGGACCTCGCTGTCCTCCTGCGCAACATGGCCGTCTGCCACACCACGCTCGGCAACTTCGACCTCGCCGCGGAAACCTACCGCCAGGCCCGCGATTTCTGCGAGGCGCACGGCTTTCCCCTCCTCGTCGCCGAGGCCGACTACAACGTCGCCTACCTCCATTTCCTCCGCGGCGAATACACCCGCGCCATCGCCCTCTACCAGACCGCGCGCCAGCTCTGCGCACGCCTCGACAACCGTTACCACATGGCCCTCTGCGATCTCGACCTCTCCGAGCTGTATCTCGAGCTCAACATGGCCCACGAGGCCGCCGCTCTCGCCGAGGCGGCATGGAAGGGCTTCGAATCCATCGGCATGAACTACGAAAAGGCCAAGGCCATCGCCTTCTCCGCCATCGCCGCCAGCCAGTTGGACAAGAGCGCACAGGCCCTCGCCCTCTTCTCTCGCGCACGCTCCATCTTTGTCGCCGAATCCAATCATGTCTGGCCCGGCCTCATCGACTTCTACCGCGCCCTCGTTCTCTATGAGGAGCGCCGCTTCGCGCAGGCCACGCGCCTTGCTCGCGCCGCCCTGCGCACCTTCCTCGGAACCAATCTCCAAACCAAGGCCGCCCTCGCCAAAATCCTCCTTGCCCGCATCGCCATCGAGCAGAACCAGCCCGCCCGCGGGGTGCGCTACTGCCGCCGCGCCCTCGACCGCCTCAGTTCCGCGCCGTCCCCTGCCATCGAATTCCACGCCGTCTCCGTCCTCAGCGCCGCGCAGGAGGCACTTGGCCAATCCGCCGCAGCATATGCAACCCTCCAGCGCGCCAACTCCATCCTCGAAGACCTCCGCAGCCAGATCCTCGGCGAGGCTTTCCGCATCGGATTTCTCAAAGACAAGCTCTCCATCTATCGCCGCCTCAGCGCCCTCGCCCTTCAGCTCGAGCCCTCTGACACGCGATGGGAAACCGTCTTCACCTTCATCGAGCGCGCCAAGTCCCGCTCCCTCGCCGATCTCATCAGCCTCGGCACCCAGACCCTTCGCACACAGGGCGCACAGCCGCTCCCCGACGACCTGCGCATCGAAGACCTTCGCCTGCGCATGACCATGGCCTACCGCCAGGCCGTCCGCGCCGACTTCCGCGCCGAGCGCGACTCCGTCGATCGCATTCGCCACTTCCGCGAGCAGTCCAGCGACTACGAACAGCAGCTTGCCATCGCCCGCAGCCTGCCCTCAGCGCACCACGGCCGTCTTGCGCCGCTGCTCAGCGCCGGCACTCTTTCCCTTGCCCAGGTGCAGCAGAACCTCGCCCCCAACACCGCCCTCATCGAATATTTCGAGTCCAGCGACCGCCTGCACGCCGCCGTCCTCCATCGCGGCTCCATGCGCGTCGTCTCGCTCTCTCCGCTCAATCAGGTCGCCCACTCCCTCAGCCTGCTGCAGTTCCAGATCTCTAAATATGAACTCGGCTCCACCCACCTCGAGCGCTTTCACCACTCCATCCAGGCCGCCACCGAACAGCACCTTGCCGACCTCTTCAACGCGCTCATCGCACCGCTCGCTCTGCCTTCCACCGCTGAACACCTCGTCTTCGTCCCGCATGGCTGCCTCCACACCCTGCCCTTCCACGCCCTCATCGACCGCTCCGCGCCGCCCGGCCCGCTCCCCGTTGCACTGATGGACCGCCACACCATCTCCTACGCGCCCAGCGCCAGCGTCTACACCTGGTGCCGCAGCTCCGAGCCCGCGCACACGGCCCGCTCCCTCGTCCTCGGCATCCCAGACGCAGCCGCGCCCTCCATCCGCGAAGAAGCCTCCGCCGTCGCCGGCCTGCTCCCTGACGCCAGCCTCTTCCTCGGCAGCACCGCCACCCGTGAGATTCTCTGGCAGTCCGGACCCCAAAGCCGCTTCATCCACATCGCGACCCACGGCCTCTTCCGCCGCGACAACCCCATGTTCTCTTCCATCCGCCTCGGCGACACAGACCTCCATCCGGTCGACTTCTACGGACTGCGCCTCTCCGCACGACTCGTCACCCTCAGCGGCTGCGGCACCGGCCTCAATGCCATCGTCGGCGGCGACGAAATCCTCGGCCTTGTCCGCGGACTCCTCTACGCCGGCGCAAAGGCCGTCCTCGTCTCCCTCTGGGATGTCAATGACGCCGTCACTGCGCTCTTCATGAAGACCTTCTACCGCACGCTCATGAGCGCCCCCTCCGCCGCCGCCGCACTTCGCCACACCATGCAGTCCATCCGCGCCAGCCATCCCAACCCCGCCTACTGGGCCCCCTTCGTCCTGATCGGCGACGCCGAAAGCCCCGTCGTTCCTCCTCAATCCAACCCAGCAAGCGACACAAAGACGAAAACCTGACAAATTTTTAATCGCCCTATATTTTTTCCCATTCACCTTCACCTACCAACTTAGGCAGCCTGCTCCGCACCGGCGGCGCGCTCCTCCACAGAGGTAAAGAAAAGTGCAAAGACACTACGACATCACGGAATGGCTCGATCATCTCCGCGGGTTTTCCGCCGGAGACCGCAAATCTGCCTTGGAATCTCATCGCCGCCAGTGCGACGCCTGCAATGCCACAGCCGCCTGGCTCTCACAAACCCTTGCCGATGCAGCCGGCGAGCGCAGTACCGCAGTCCCCGAACACGTCCTTCATAACGCTCGCGCCATCTTCGCGCTGCGCGCCCTCGACAAGATTCACGTCCGCAGCGGCCTGCTGGCCCGTCTCGTCTTCGACAGCTTCGCCCAGCCCGCTCTGCAAGGCGTTCGCTCCGAGCAGCGCCTCGACGTTCGCCACCTGCTCTACGACGCTGGCGCTTACGCCATCGACGTACGCCTTGAGCACGAACGCGGCACGCCCGATGTCTCCATGATCGGCCAGATCCACCCCGCCGCCGAAACCGACCTGCACGTTGCTCACATACCCGTCGAGCTGACGTCCAACAACAGCGTCATCGCTCAAACCGTCTCCAACCAGTTCGGAGAATTCTCCCTCAAATACACGCCCCAGAGTGGTCTTGGCCTCCAGTTGGGAGTCTGGGATCAGGAAGTCACAAAACCGGCACAGCCTCAGAGCTGAAGCCTCGATCTTTTGCTGTCTGTTTTCCCCTGCGCCGCACAGCTCCATCGTTGCCGATGCGCAGCTGTCCAACACAGGAGTTGTCTCATGAAGTGGTCCGCGCTCTCCGCTCTCCTCATCGCTCTCGCAGCCGGTGCCGCTGGCGCGCAAACTCCCTACATCCTGCGCCCCTCCACCACTGTCACCGTCGATACGATCGCCGCGCGTCACAGCCTCACCGTCGTTGAGCCCCTTGACTCGGCAGGCTCCGTCTACCTCGTCACCGGACCTTCCACCGTCCCTGTCGCTCAGGAAGAATCCGACGTCACCTCCGACACCGACGTCACCGACTTCGAACTCGATCAGTCCACAGCACTCCCCGAACTCTCTCAATCCACCGGCGTCATCCTCGATCAGCTTCCCGCTCCCACAGCCTCTACCTACGCTGGCACGGCAGTCCTCGGCAGTTACATCTCCCAGCCCGCCGCCCAGATCGTCAACCTCTGGTCCGCGCAATCCAGCTACCACGTCACCGGCGCAGGCACCGTAGCCGTCATCGACACCGGCATTGACCCCAACAGCTCTGTTCTCGCGCCTTCCCTCGTCCCCGGCTACGACTTCATCCACAACACCGCAGGCACGGCCAGCGACTGGTCCGAGCTCGGTCCCAATGCGCTCAATGCGCTCCAGGGCTCCAGCTCGAATCCCGCCAACAAATCCGACGTCGCACTGCTCAACCAGTCCACAGGCGTCATCCTTGATCAATCCACCGGCGTGATTCTCGACCAGTCCACAGGCGTCATCCTCGACGGCCAGATTCCCGCCGAGTTCGGCCACGGCACCATGGTCGCGGGCGTCATTCATCTCGTCGCGCCCACCGCAAAACTCATGCCTCTCAAGGCATTCCGCGCCGACGGCTCCGCGCAGCTTTCCGACATTCTCCGCGCCATCTACTTCGCAGCCGACCACGGCGCTCAGGTCATCAACATGAGCTTCACCCTCCTCCAGCCCTCTGAAGAACTCCTCGACGCCGTACAGTACGCCCATAACGCCGGCTCCATCTGCGTCGCAGCCGCAGGCAACTCCGGCATCTCCCAGCTCCCCAACCCCGCCAGCCTCGACAAGGTCATGGGTATCGCCTCTACCTCGCTCCAGGATGCGGTCAGCAAGTTCTCCAACTACGGCGACGGCACCTTCATCGGAGCGCCCGGCGAAAACATCGTCACCACCTATCCCGGCAACAACTACGCCGAGGTCTCCGGCACGTCCTTCAGCTCCCCCTTCGTCGCCGGCGCCACCGCGCTGCTCTACCAGCTCCTCGGAGAAACAGGCTGGGACGACATGAAGTCCAATCTCTCGCACGCCGCGCCCATCTCCCCGATCATCGGGAACGGCCGCCTCGACATCTACCAGGCTCTCCAGTCCGCTGCGTCAGCTCCAGACAGCGACGACAGCACGGATAACTAGTCTCCTCCCCCAGAGTTGTTTGACGTTGGATGCATCAGGCACTTGCCCTTCTCCCGAAAAGGAGAAGGGCTTTTTTTATCGACAGGCGCCGTCACGCCTCCGCCTGTATCACGCCGCATACCCTCCCGCGTCCAATTCTGTAAAATAGCCGTTGGCACCTTGGCATCAGTGAGGACGATCATTATGGCAGGCTCCATCATGGCAGGCATTCCGGCTCTCAAAGAACTCTCCGCCGACATCCGGCGTCGCATGGACCAGGCCGTCGCAGGCTTCCAGTCCAACCTGGCCTCCACCCGCACCGGCCGCGCCAGCGCCCACATGCTCGACTCCGTCAAAATCGACTACTACGGCACACCCACGCCCATCGCCCAGGTCGCGCAGGTCTCCGCGCCCGAGGCCCAGCTCATCTTGATCCAGCCCTGGGACCCCAGCATCTCCTCAGAAATTGACAAGGCCCTTCGCACCTCCGACCTCGGCTTTAACCCCCAGTCCGACGGCAAGGTCATCCGCGTTCCTGTGCCGCCCATGACGGAAGAGCGCCGCCGCGAGGTCGTCAAGCACGTCCACAAAATCCTCGAAGATCACCGCACCTCCGTCCGTAACGTGCGCCGCGACGGCAACGACGCCCTCAAAAAGCTCGCCAAAGAAAAGAAGATTAGCGAGGACGAGGAAAAGCGCGCCCTCGAAGAGGTCCAGAAGATGACCGACGAAGAAATTCGCCGCATGGAAGACCTCAGCCGCAGAAAAGAAGCAGAGATCATGCAGGTCTGATTCCGCAACGGATCACCGCAGCCTGGCGGCAGGTCCGCGCAGCTTGCAGTTCAGACTCCCACACACCTAGGGGTGTCCTGTCATGGGGATACCCGTTTTTCGATGCGTCACGGCTGCGTGAAGAAGACGCGACTCTCTACTGCGCCTCTTCCCTCCCGCGCCTCCACACCAGATGCACCAGCGTCCACGCAACCTGCGACGCGACCAGAATCGCAATCACCAGCACCCCGGCGCGCAGTTCCTGGTTCCACCCGTTCACGGTCGCTCCAAGCCGCGCTCCGTCCCGCACCGGCTCCCGCAGCACCACCAGAACCTGCCCCGGCGCACAGAACAGCACATTGATGGGAATCAGTTCGATCGCCTTCACCACCGCGTGCCGCAGCCCCTGCTTCTTTTGCCACCTCCCCCGCGTCAGCTCCACACACAGCCATACAAGCTGCACCGCATGTGCCGCCACCACCCACCAGTAGAACGTCATCCACACCGGCGAAAGCGCATAGGGCGAAGCCTTCCACAGCGCCGCTCCCGGCCCCATCATCAGCCACGGGTTCTGCGGAATCAGCAGCAGCCACACCAGAAACAGAAACCCAAACACCGCCTCCGCCACCGCATGTGCAAACGTCCTCTTCCGCTTGCCATGCCGCACGCCCCGCGCCCGTGGCGCAAACTCGGCCTGCGGGAAGCACGACGCATGCTCCGCCAGACCCTGCCACTTCTGCGGATCGCGCGCCGCGCCATACTCAATCAGCGCGAAGATCAGCGTCACCCAGGCCGCCACCCACAGCAGCACACCCGGCAGCCGCACCAGTGCATCCACCGCGCTCTGCACATTCGGCGTCCCCGTCGCAAGCGCCACCACACTCACAATCGCGTAGATCGCCGCCGCCCAGCCCAGCGCACGCTCGATCACCAGCCAGTAAACCGGAAATATCTCCGGCCCGATCAGATATCGCTGCCCTTCATACCGCGCGGCCATTTGCAGCGGAGCGCCCAGTTGTTTCAGCCACTCCTCTGTTTCTTTCGTCGTCAGCGGACGTCCCAGCTCCGCCTGCTTGTCTTCGAGCTGAGCTTCCAGATTCGCCCGCAGCTCCGCCACAATGTCCTCGCGCCTCGCTCCGCGCAAATGCCGTCCCACCGCTCCCAGATACCGCTCCAATGCTTCCATCACTCCCCCTTGCCTTGCTGGCGGATCGTCTCAATCGCCGCATTCAGGCTCTGCCACTCCGCCAGCAGCAGCTCCAGCACCGGCGCGCCCTCGGCCGAGAGCCTGTAGAACCGCTTGTTCCGCTTGTCCTCCTCGCGCCATTGGCTCGTCAGCAGACCCTGCGCCTCCAGCCGCCGAAGCAGCGGATAGAGCGTGTTCTCGTCAATCTCCATCCCCCGCGCCGCCAGCGCCTTCCGCAGCGTGTACCCGTAGTGCTCCTGGCGCAGTTGCAGCAGCACTGCCAGCGTCAGACACCCTCGCCGCAGCTCCAGCCGCAGATTCTCAAACAAGTTCTCCATCAGGGTCATGTCTGTCCTCGTACCGTATGCAGCATACTGTATCTCGCACAGTGTATGCCGTCAAGTAAATTCTGGATGCGCTCCTGACACCCCCACTCCTTCCTGCCCCTCGAATCCTTCTCTGGCGTACACTAGTCCTCGGCATCGGCACCATGCACGGAGGGCGTCCATGACCCGCCATTCTGCACTGCGTTCGTTCTTCTTCGTCTTCTCCTCTGTCCTCGCCCTCGCTCCACTCGCCCACGCCCGCTTCCAGCCCACCCCCTGCAGCAATCCCTACACCCAGCAGCAGGAAGTGCAGCTCGGCTACAAGGCCATGGCGCAGGTCTACCAGACGCAGCCCATCCTGCCGGACTCCAACCCCGTCTCGCAGTATGTCCGCACCCTCGGCGCCCGGCTCGTCCAGTACTCGCCCGGCTATCGCTGGCCCTTCCAGTTCCACGTCGTCAATTCCGCCGACATCAACGCCTTCGCTCTGCCCGGCGGCGCCATCTTCGTCAACCTTGGCACCGTACAGGCCGCCACCGACGAGGCCCAGCTCGCCGGCGTCATGGCCCACGAGATCTCCCATGTCGTCCAGCGCCACTCCACCTGCAATATGGCCCGCCAGCAGGTTCCCAGCATCCTCGCCGGCATCGGCGGCGCGCTCGCCGGCATCCTGCTCCCCGGCACCGCTGGCGCCATCGCGCAGCAAGGTATCAGCTCCGTCGCTGGCCTCACCTTCCTCCGCATGTCCCGCGACGACGAGAAGCAGGCCGATCTCATGGGCACCGACATCCTCTACGACGCCGGCTACGATCCCCGCGCCCTGCCGCAATTCTTTGAGACCATCCAGGCCAAATACGGCGCCGGCGGCGCCCAGCTCCTCAGCGATCACCCCAATCCGGGCAACCGCATCGGCTACGTCGATCAGGAGATCGCGACCCTCCCGCCCAAGACCGGCGAGGTTACCGATTCCCCGCAGTTTGTCGCCATGCACGCCGAAGCAGTCAAGCTCCACGCCAACACCGCCGACGATATCAAGGCCGGTGCGTGGAAGAAGTCCCAGCCAGCCCTGCCGCCCGAGGTTGCTGCCGTCGCCGGCAGTGCATCCACGACCGCCGCCTCTGCTCCCGCCACCACACCTTCCGGCGGCGTCCCATCCGCTTCAACATCAGCCGCCGCTGCCCTCGACCCCAACCTCCACTGGCAGCCCGACTCTTCCCTGAACACCTTCAACCACTCGCTCTACACACTGCGCTACCCGCGCAACTGGACCGTTACCGGCAACGCGCAATCCTCCGTCACCATCGCGCCGCCCGGCGGCGTCGGCACAGACGCCAACGGCCAGCCCGCTACCGCCTACGGCGTCCTCCTCGATCATTACCCGGGGCAGGGAACCCTCCAGCAGCAGACCGACGCGCTCGTTCAGAGCATCCAGCAGGGCAATCCCGGCATGGCCGCCGTCACGGACGCTTCGTCCCTCACCGTCAGCCACAAGCCCGCGCTCAGCATGGAGTTCCTCAGCACTTCGCCGCTCTCTACCGCAGCCAGGCCCATGCCCGAGCGCGACTGGCTCGTCACCGTCCAGCGCCCCGACGGCTCCCTCGGCTATCTCGTCTTTATTGCTCCGGAAAAGTACTTCAACGCACTTCGGCC
>VFSW01004721.1_pt1 | contig 20309 bp, 14 predicted proteins | sample 5358111 | NCBI WGS metagenome assembly VFSW01 (sample SAMN11554181, study PRJNA540505) | mine drainage metagenome | isolation source: sediment from site ElyBrook_90M | place: USA: Ely Copper Mine, Vershire, VT | collected 2017 | reverse complement strand
GCGGCCCCCCCGGGCGCGCTCCCCTGCCCCACCCGCCCGGGGCGCCCCCCCCCCGCGGCCGCCCCCCCCCCCTTGGGGGCCCCCCCCCGCCCCGGGGGGGGGGGGGCGCGACGCGGCGCGTCGCGCCGGCGGCCGCGCAAGGTGCGGCCGCGCTCAAATGGGAAGCGGCACGACATGGCCACTACCGTACCGGAGCGGGCACAAACGGAAGAAACCGAGGAACTCATCCTTGCGGTCGTGCGACAACTCGTCGTGGAGCGCGTCGCGCCGCGAGCCGCCGAGATCGACGAGCGTGGCGAGTTCCCGATGGATCTCAAGCAGCTCTTCGCGCAAAACGACCTGCTCGGTATTCCGATTCCGGCGGAGTACGGCGGCCTCGGCGGGACGTTCCTCACCTACGTCAAGGTGGTCGAAGAGATCGCAAAGGCCTGTGCCTCGAGCTCGCTCATCGTCGCGGTGCAAGAGCTCGGCATGCTGCCGATTCTCATCGGCGGCGACGAAGCGCAGAAAAAGCAGTATCTGCCGAGGCTCGCTTCCGGCGAATGGATCGCCGCCTACGCCCTGACGGAAAGCACGAGCGGCTCCGATGCCGCGGGCTCGATGCGCACGCGCGCGGAACGGCGCGGCGACACGTACGTGCTCAACGGAACGAAGATTTGGATCACGCATGGCGGGCTCGCCGACGTCGTCTGCGTCTTCGCGGTGACCGATCCGTCGATGGGACCCAAGGGCATCAGCGCGTTCATCGTCGAGAAGACGTTCGACGGTTTCAACGTCGGCAAGAAGGAGCGCAAGATGGGCATCCGTGGCTCACCGACAGTCGAGCTCCACTTCAACGATTGCGTCGTTCCGGCGGCAAACCGGCTCGGCGCCGAGGGTGAGGGCTTCAAGATCGCGATGCGCGTGCTCGACAAATCGCGCCCCGGCATCGCGGCGCAGGCGCTGGGAATCGCTGCCGGAGCGCTCGAGTACGCGACCAACTACGCCAGGGAGCGCATCGCCTTCGGCAAGCCGATCGGCCAGCATCAAGGCGTGGGATTCATGCTCGCGGACATGAAGACCGAGGTCGAGGCGGCACGCCTCCTCCTCTACGAGGCAGCGCGCAGGTGCGACGAGGGCGCCTCGGACGTGACCCTTTGGGCAGCGATGGCCAAGCTCAAGTGCGGCGACGTCGCCATGTCCGTGACCACTGATGCCGTGCAAGTCCTCGGCGGGTTCGGCTACTCCGCCGAGTACCCCGTGGAGCGCATGATGCGCGACGCGAAAATCACGCAGATCTACGAAGGAACGCAGCAGATACAGCGCCTCGTGATCTCGCGCTCCTTGGTAGGGAAGGGTCCGCGCTAGGGGCCAGGAGGCGCTGGACCGGAGGCGAACCTTCCCTCGGGCATTTACGTTACACGAACGTAGCATTTTCCAACGTGCGCGGACTCTCGCGCCACCGGAAAAAATGTCGCACCGAAAGGAGGTGTGTAGATTGAACAAAGCATTTGCTGTACTGCTGGCGTCGGCATTCCTGACGACCGGCATCGCGATGGCGAAGGCGACGCCGAAGCCGACGACGCATCACACGACGACGCATCACGCGACCCCGAAGCCCAAGGCCACCATGCATGCATCGATGATGCACTCGTCACATACGGCCACGCCGAAGCCGAAGCCGAAACCGAAAGCGACCCACAAGCCCTAAACGTAGGGCTCGTTTTCATTCCATACGCCGGCGCGGCCCACGAGGCTGCGCCGGATTCTTTTCCAGCCTCTTCCCAGTCGGGCAGAGTGCGAGCAACGGGCAGCGATCGCACAGCGGGCGCGGCGCCTTACAGATCGCACGGCCGTGCAGAATGAGCCAGTGCGTTGCGAGCCCCCACTTCTTGCGTGGAACGACGGCGGTGAGGTCGCGCTCGACGTCGAGCGGCGTCTTGCCGGTCGTCAATCCAAGACGGTGCGCAACGCGAAAAACGTGCGTGTCGACGGCGAGCGCCGGCTCGTCGAACGCGTTCGCGAGCACCACGCTCGCGGTTTTGCGCCCGACGCCGGCGAGCGACTCCAGCGCCTCGCGCTGCGCCGGTACTCTTCCCCCGAAGCGCTGCGCGATCTCTCGCGACGCTGCAACGATGTTTCTCGCTTTGGCGTGATAGAATCCGCACGACTTGATGATACGCTCGACGTCCTTCGGAGCCGCCTGCGCGAGCTTCTCCGGCGTCGGATATTTCTTGAAGAGGGTAGGGGTCGTCATGTTGACGCGGACGTCCGTGCACTGCGCGGAGAGGATCACGGCGATCAGGAGCTCGTAGGGATTGCGGTGCCCGAGCGCCGTCTGCGCGCGCGGATACGTGCGCTCGAGTATCATCAACTGCTCGAGCGCGACGTTGCGGGAGATCTTGCGCTTTGGAAACGGAATCGAGGACACGCTACGGCGCTATGGCAGGCAGACGCTCCCGTCCTGCAGCACGACCAGCCCCTCGGCGTGGAGCGCGCTGACGAGCTCCCGCAGTTCGGCGATGCGCCGGTTCGCGAGTGCGTCCCGGAGGTCGCGATGGAGATCGAGCAGCGAGATGCGCGCGCCTGGCGGCAGGTCGCGCAGGCGGTCGACGATGCGCCCTCGCGCGTAGCGCGACGTGAGCGCGAACGGAACGGCCTTGCGGCGCGGGCTGCGGGCGCGCCTCGTTCGCTCCAACGCCGCAACGTCGAGGGGCGCCGCAGAACAGATCGTCCGCACGGGACAGCTCGCGCATTTCGGTGCGCGCGCCGTGCAGATCGCAGCGCCCAAGTCCATGAGCGCAGAGTTCCAGTCGTACGAGCCTGCGCGCGGTACGAGCGCGAGCGCGAGCGCGGAGAGCTCGGCGCTCGTCGCCGTGCTCGGCTCGGCGCCCCAGAAGACGCGGCGCAGGACGCGCTTCAGGTTGACGTCGAGGGGAGCGTCCTCGAGATCGTAGCCGAAAGCACGAATCGCGGCAGCCGTGTACGCACCGATACCCGGTAGAGCCCGTAACGCGGAGGTCGCCTGCGGCACTCTCGCACCGTGCTCTGCCACGACGGCCTCGGCGACCTTGTGGAGCCGTATCGCTCGAGCGTTATAGCCCAGACCGCGCCAAGCGCGAAGAACCTCGCCCGGGCTCGCCGCGGCAAGAGCCCGCACCGTCGGAAAGCGCTCGATGAAGGCGGTGAACTTCGGGACGACGCGGTCGACCTGCGTCTGCTGCAGCATGAACTCACTGACGAGCGTGCGGTAGGGGCTTCGCCTGCGGCGCCACGGCAGGTCGGCGCGCCCGTGCTTCCCATGCCAGCGCAGGAGTACTCGGCGAAAGAGGAGCCCCTGCTTGGTTAGCCCACTTGGTGTCGCTGGCCGGCCCAAAGATTAGAGACTCCTTAACGGGCAGGGACGCACACGGCTACGCCCGCAAGACGCCCAGCAACCGGGGCGTTACTGGCGTCAACTTTCGGAGGAAAGCGCAGTGTCTAGAACTCTTCTTCGCATTTTTATTGCTTTGGCAACGAGCTTCACGCTCGTCGCGGGCGCGCCTGCAACCGCGTCGGCGAGTCCGGCGATCCTCGCGCAGGCCAGCGCATCGATGATCGGAACCGTAGACGACACGAGCGGAGCGCCCGTCGCGGGTGCCGCAATCATGCTGCGGGGCCCGACTTCGTACTCCACGACGACGGACAGCGACGGGCGATTCTCGATCCAAAACGTCTCGCCCGGCGTCTACACCATCTCGATTCATAAGCCGGGATTCAACGACGTCGTTCAGTCGATCGCGATCGTTCCCGGTCAAGCCCAGACCGTCGCGGTGAACCTGCAGCCAATAAGCTTCTCGACGCTGCGCACCATTGCGAGAATTCGCACGAACGGCCGCGGCAGCATCAACACGACCGCGGCTTCGGTCAACGTCATCACGCCGCAAACCTTCGTCGATCAGGCAGCGCCGCAGGTGACGCGCGTGCTCAGTCAGATCCCCGGATTGCAGATCTCGTTTCCCTCCAACTCCGCCAACGCCGCCGCACCGGGCGCGATCACGATTCCGAACATCCGCGACGCCACCTCGTACGAGACGGCGTCGCTCATCGACGGACATCCGATTTCGGTCGGGCAGTACGGCGACAACGTCACGACGTTCTTGAACACGTTCCTGTTCAGCAGCGTCGAAGTCGTCAAGGGTCCCGGAGCCGACGCTCCGGAAGTCAATAACGCCATCGGCGGTACGGTAAACTTCCACACCAAAGATCCGACCCTGACGCCAACGCCGACCTTCCTCGCGGGCCTCGACAACCGCGGCGGCACGTTCACGAACTTTGGCATCTCCGACACGCTCGGCGGCCGGCTCGGCTTCGTCGTCGACGTCGCCACCGACAATAACCCGTCGGCGCTCAACGGAACGCAAGTGTATTACGATCCGAGCGGCGGCGCGTATCAAAACACCACGCTCTATGGGAATACTGGCTACACGCAAGTCCCGCACACCCTGAGCTACCTTCCGACCCAGTATCACCTCATTGCCTGTTGCTATACGCTGCAAGGCTATCTCAACCAGACTGCCGAGCTCATCAAGCTTCGCTATCGCCTCTCGCCGTCGACGGTCGCGACGGTGAGCTATCTCGGCAACCAAACGATCAGCGATCAAAACGGAAACACGTCCGACTACGTCAACGGTACGTTCATCCCTGGCGGCGGCTACACGGGCTCGCTCCCGCCGGGACCGATCCAAGTAGCGAACATCTACCCGGGCACGTTCAACGGGGAGAACAACAACGAACCGATCTTCCAGGCGGAGATCTCGACGACGCTCGGAAACGACTCGTTCATCGCCCGCTACTACCACGCGTCGATCGAACGCTACCAGTTTCAAGGCGGGCCGAGCCCGTTCGCGTGCGACTACAACACCGTAACGCTGTATGGCACGTCGTCCCCCGGGTTCGGGACGAGCTGCAATACCGCGACGTTTAACACGCAGACGTTCAACGGAACGGGCGCCAGCGTCGGCTATCAGGACTTCTACCAAGAGCCTGAGATCGACAAGCTCTCCGGTGAATCGTTCGAATGGCAGCATCCGTTTGCCGAAAACGACCTCCTTACGTTCTCGGCCGAGCAGACCGCGGCGCAGAGCATCGACTACTCGATCTTCTACGGTCCCTTCTACTCGTACGGGCTTCCGCCGGGAACGAGCCAGCTCTTGACGACGTACCTGCTTCGCGCGCACGTCTACATCACGCCGAAGCTCGACGTCACGCTCGCCAACTACTTCAACACCTACAGCAGCACGTTCGCGACCCAGTGCCCTCCGTACGATCCCGGCTGCTTCTTCAAGTCAACCGTCGAGCAAGGCACGGGCCTGACCTTCACGACCGTGCATAACTCGCACTACGATCCGCGCGTCGGCCTCGTCTTCCGGCCGAATCCGAACACATCGATCCGTCTCGCGGCCGGCAGTTCGATCGCACCGCCTTTCATGGGGCTGCTGAGTACGATCACGTCGCCGCCTTCGTACAACGGCTCGGTAGCAATCGAATCGCAGAGCAACGGGAACCTGAAGCCGGAGACCGGCTTCGGGTACGACCTCGGGGCGGATTACCGCTTCTCGGACGGCCTCACGACGCTCTCGGCCGATGCGTACATGACGAACCTCTTCAACCGGTTCTTCGGCCAGACCATCGCCACGGGGCTCGTCTGCGGCACGGCGAACCCGTGCAGCGGCGGCGCTCCGAACGGTACGCCGATTCTCAACTCGACCAACACGAACATCAGCAACGCGCGGTTCGAAGGCGTCGAGCTGACGCTCAAGCGAGAGCCGCGAATCGGCTTCGGCTTCAACATCTCGGGCGCGATCATGCGCGGGTACTACTACAACCTGCCGCCGGGCTTCTATTGCAGCATTCCGACGACCGCTTGCATCACCCACCCCGCGCAGTGGGACCAGAATCTCAACATCATCTCCGGACAGAACACGAACGGCATCACGGACGGGTTCTATAACATCAGCTACAACGGCAACATGCGCATCCCGTACTCGCAAGGCAACGCGGAGTTCTCGTATAGCTTCCCGAACCGCGCGTACGCCTCGTTCGGCGAGACCTACTACGGCAACAACAACTCGCTCAACCGGCGAGCGTTCACCATCGCCTATGCGACGGTGCGCTACCCGATCACGAAGATGTTGGCTCTCGAAGTCTCAGGGGACAACATCTTCAACACGTACCCGGGCATACTGCCGACGCTCGGCAACGGCGTGCCGATCCCACTCGCAAACGGCTGGACCGGCGCGACCACCGGCAACGTGCTCGGACCGGCAACGTGGCGTCTCGTTCTCACGACGATGCTGCCGGAGTCGCAGCAACCCTAGCCCGAGCTACGCGCGCATCAGCGAGGCTATTGCCTCGCCGATGCGCGCGATGCCCTCGGCAATCTCCGCGCGCGTCACCGCCGTGAGCGCGAGGCGAAACTGATGGTCGCCGCCGGAGCCGGCATAGAATGCCTCCCCAAAGAGAAACGACGCTCCTCGGCGCTCTGAGGCGTCGAGAAGCGCTCGCGCCCGTATCTCGCGCGGCGTCGTCGCCCAGAGATAGAATCCGCCGCGCGGCGCCGCCACGCGCACGCTGCGAGGCCAGGCCTTGCGGATCGCCGCGTCGGCGAGGGTGCGTCGCAGCAGAAGCTCTTCGCGCAGCTCCCCGACGTGTGCGTCGTAGCCGCGCTGAAGGTAGTCGAGCACGGCCGCCTGCACGTAGAGGCTCGTTGCCATGTCGTAGGCTTGTTTGCGCAGTAAGAGCCGCTCGAGGATAACGGCCGGCGCAACGAGCCAGCCAACGCGAAGGCTCGGCGCGATCGTCTTCGAGAACGTCGAGAGATAGACGACGTGCTCGGGGGCCAAGCCGACGAGGGGCACGTGTTGCGATGCGAGCGGCCCGTAGGGATCGTCTTCGACGATCGGCACGCCGGCGCGCTTCGCAACCGTCGCGAGCCGCTCGCGACGATCGGCGTTCATCGTGGCGTTCGTCGGATTGTGCAGCGACGGCATCGTGTAGATGAAGCGCGGGCGGCGCGTGCGCAGCACGGCCTCCACGTGATCGACGCGCATGCCTTCGTCGTCGACCGGAACCGGAATGGCCCGCAGCCCGCAGATTTGGAAGATCTGCAGCGCGCCGGGATACGACGGGCTCTCGACGATGATCTCGTCTCCCGGCTCGGCAAGACTCTGGGCGACGATCATGATCCCTTGCGTGGAGCCGGTGAGCATGATGACGTTACGCGCTTGCACGGCTTTGGCGCCGCGCGCGATCATGCGATCGGCGATCGCCTCGCGCAGCGGCGCGTAGCCCTCCGAGTCGCCGTACGAGAGCACGAACCGAGGGTCGCGTGCGACGCGCTCGAACGACGTCGCGAGCTCGCCGAGCGGCGACGGTTCGTCCGGAGCGACGCCCTGAACGAACGAGATTCGCCCGGGCTCCTGCTTTGCGGCGAGCTCGCCGAGAATGTTCGGGAACTCTCCGACGCGCCACGGCGGTAGCGTGACCCACCAGGGGACGCCGGCAGTGCGTTCCGGACGCCCGCCGTGCTGGGCGACCCGCGATCCCGAGCCTACGCGCTGGACGATCAGGCCTTCCGCGGCGAGCTCCCGATAGGCGTGGACGACGGTACTGCGATTCACCTGAAGCCGTTGCGCCATCAGGCGCTCCGGCGGCAGGCGCGCCGATTCCGGCAGCGTGCCCGCCAATATCGCCGCACGGAGGTGCTCGTAGATTTGGCGATAGAGCGGCACGATCGAGTTTCGGTCGAGCGCGGGAAGACCGGCCCATCCAATCTTCAACATGGACCGGTCCCATGTTCGCGGCGCGCGCACGTCGAAGCCTGTATGCGTCAAGAAAGGAGCCAGACTTGGCTGAACATCAGGCCGATGCGATCGTCATCGGAGCGGGCCCCGGTGGATACCACGCCGCGATTCGTCTCGGACAACTCGGCAAGAAGGTGATCTGCGTCGATCGTGATGAGGTCGGCGGCGTGTGTTTGAATTGGGGCTGCATCCCGACGAAGGCGCTCTTACACGTGGGCGAGATCGCGCGCCAGATTCGCCAAGCCGGCGAGCTCGGCTTGACGGCCGGAGAGCTTCACGTCGAGCGCGAGCGCGTTGCGAAGTTCAAGACCGACGTCGTGAACGCGAACGTCGGCGGCGTCAAGACGCTCTTCAAAGGCAACAACGTGCAGTTTCTCTACGGCGAGGCGTCCTTCAAGAGTCCGACGCAGATCGTGCTCAAGAAGAGAGAAGGCGGAGAAGACACGATCGTCGCGCAGAATATCGTGATCGCTACCGGCTCGGCGCCCATCGACGTGAAATCGTGGCCGCGCGACGGCAAGACGATTCTCAACTCCGACGACGCCGTCAAGCTGGAATCCGTTCCGAAGGAGTTGCTCGTCATCGGCGCAGGCGTCATCGGCTTAGAGTTCGCAACCGTCTACACGCGCTTGGGCGCAAAGGTGCTCGCGATCGAGGCGCTGCCGCAGATCCTCACCGGAACCGACGTCGAGATTGCCAAAACCCTCGGCCGCATCTTGAAGAAACAAGGCATCGAGATCATGCTCTCGACGACCGTCGGCAAGATCGAAAAGAGCGCGAAGGGCGTCAACGCGACCTTCAAGGGCGAGGGCACGAACGGGAAAGACGAGACGCGCACCTTCGACGCGGTGCTCGTTGCGGTTGGGCGCCGGCCAGTGACGGACGCGCTGAATCTGAAAGCCGCGGGACTCTCTACCGACGAAAAAGGCTTCATCGCCGTCGACCAGCAGATGCGAACGAGCGTCGTGCACATCTTCGCCATCGGCGACGTGACCGGAGCGCCGCTTCTCGCCCATCGCGCGATGGCGCAGGGTGTCGTGGCCGCCGAAGTCATCTCGGGGATACGTTCGGCCGCATTCGATCCGGTCGCCGTGCCGAACTGCGTGTACACCGACCCCGAGGTCGCAACCGTCGGGCTCTCCGAAGAGGAAGCCAAGGCGAAAGGCCACGAGGTTCGGATCGGCAAGTTCCCTCTCGCCGCCAGCGGACGCGCCCGCACGATGAACGCGACCGACGGGCTCATCAAGCTCGTCGGCGATGCCAAGACCGACATGCTGCTCGGCATGCACATCGTCGCACCGCAAGCGGAGTCGCTCATCGGTGAAGGCGTGATTGCGCTCGAGATGGGCGCGACGCTAGAAGACATCGGGCTTTGCGTACACCCGCATCCGACGCTCACGGAAGGCATCATGGAAGCGGCAGAGGCCGCGCACGGAAAGGCGATTCATATTCTCAATCCCAAGCCGCGGACGCCCACGGCGGTATAGACGTGTCGGAGGCGCGGTTGCTCGATCTCGGGCTGCGCCCCTACCGCGAGGTGTGGGAGCTTCAGCACGCTGTACACGAGCGCGTCGCGCTGGGCGAAGATCCCGAGACGTGGATCGCCGTCGAGCATCCGCCGGTCATCACGCTGGGCAGAAACGCTCGCACAACGAACGTCCTCGCGCCGCGCGACGCCCTCGCGGCCCGAGGAATCGACGTCGTCGAGATCGAGCGCGGCGGCGACGTCACCTATCACGGGCCGGGACAGCTCGTCGTCTATCCGATTCGCCGCCTCGAACGATTTCGTGAAGTCGTTCCGCTCGTGCGCAGCTTGGAAGAGGCCGTCATCGGCGCCTGCGCATCGTTCGGCATCGCAGCCGCTCGCTGGAGCGAGCACGCAGGCGTCTGGGTCGGGCGCAACCAGATCTGCGCGATCGGCCTTGCAGTACGACAGATGACTTCGCTGCACGGCATCGCGTTCAACGTCTCGACGGAGCTCGACTACGACCGCCTCATCAATCCATGCGGGCTCACCGACCGCGGGCTGACCTCACTCTCGAAAGAGACACATCGCATCGTCCATCTCAGCGAAGCCAAGGCTGCGCTCTTCAACGCGTTTGAAAGAGTTTTCGATTTGCAGTTCGCACAGGCGAGCATGAGCGGAGCTAGGACGGCGGAGCGACGACGAGGCGAGAAGTTTTTGGCGAGGAGGCCAAGAAGCGAGCGTCCCCGAGACGCGTCGGAGCGCATCGGAGCCCGGGCGCATGGCGATTGAAATAGACCTGACGGTTCGCAAGCCGGAGTGGCTGCGCGTCTCTCTGCCGGCAGGAGACGCGTACGAGCGCGTCAAGCGCGGGATGCGCACCCTCGCGCTCCATACGGTATGTCAGGAAGCTGCGTGCCCGAACCTCGCCGAATGCTGGGGCGTCGGCACGGCGACGATCATGATTCTCGGCGACGTTTGCACGCGCGGCTGCCGTTTCTGCAACGTCAAGACCGGAACGCAGCACGGCGCCGTCGATTGGCTCGAGCCGGCGCGCGTCGCGCGAGCGGTGCGGGAGCTCGGCTGGAAGTACCTCGTGCTGACGGCGGTCGATCGCGACGATCTCGCCGACGGCGGGGCGCTGATCTTCGCCAATACCGTGCGCGCCATTCACGAGCGCGCTCCCGAGGCTCGCGTCGAAATATTGAGCGGAGACTTTCGCGGGGACCTGCGCGCGCTCGACGTCGTCATGGATGCCGCGCCCGACGTCTTCGCCCACAACGTCGAGACCGTGCGCCGTCTCACCCCGGTGGTACGCGACCGGCGCGCCGGGTACGATCAGTCCCTGCGCGTGCTCGATCACGCAAAGCGGCGTGCCCCCGAGCGCTTCACGAAGACCTCGATCATGCTCGGCCTCGGCGAGCGTGAGGACGAGCTCGAGCGCGTCATGGACGATGCGCGAAACGCCGGCGTCGATATCTTCACCATGGGCCAGTATCTGCGTCCGACGAAGAAGCATCTGCCCGTCGCCGAATATGTGACGCCGCAGCGGTTTGCCGAGCTCGGCGCCCTCGCGCGGTCGAAAGGTTTTCATCAGGTCGTTTCGAGCCCGCTCTCGCGCTCGTCGTACCACGCCGAACAAGCCTTTTCGTGATTCGCTTTTTCCTCCATAGGCCGATCTTCGCGACGGTTTGTTCGCTCATGATCACGCTCGCGGGTGCGGTGATGATTCCGACGCTGCCGATCGCGCAGTATCCGCAGGTCGCGCCGCCCGTCGTCACCGTTTCTGCGAACTGGACCGGGGCGAGCCCGACCGCCATCGAAAGCGCCGTCACCGTTCCGCTCGAGACCGCTCTCAACGACGTCGAAGGCCTGCGCTACATCACGTCGTCGAGCGCCGACGGCGCATCCACCGTGAGTTGCACCTTCGCGCTAGGAACGAATCTGGACATCGCCGCGGCCGACGTGCAGAACGCCGTGCAATCAGCGCTGGGGTTGCTCCCGGCGCAGGTCCGGCAAACCGGGGTCACGATCGAGAAGAACTCGGGCTCGATCCTCGTCGCGATAGCGCTGAAGTCGAACGCTTCCAAGTACGATACGCTCTGGCTCAGCAACTACGCTCAACTCAACGTCGTCAACACGCTAGCCCGCGTTTCGGGCGTCTCCCAAGTGCGCATCTTCGGGGAGCGGCGGTACGCGATGCGCATCTGGCTCGATCCGCGCAAGCTCGCGCAGCAGGGGCTGACCGTCCCGGACGTTATCAACGCGCTCTCCGAACAAAACGAAGAAGTTGCGGCCGGCAGCATCGGCGCCGCGCCGGAGCCGCCGAACCAGCCGTACACGTACGTCGTCAACGCGAACGGGCGACTCTCCGACCCGCAGCAGTTCGCGAACATCATCCTGCGCGCGGACCCCGACGGCGGCTTCACGCGCCTCGGCGACGTCGCGCGCATCCAGCTCGGCGCCGAGGATTATTCGTCGTACCTGCGCTTCGACGGCCAGAAAAACGTCGTCGGCATGGGCATCTTCCAGTATCCGGATGCAAACGCGTTGAGCGTCGCGAGCGCGGTGACGCAACGCATCAGGCAACTCGCCAGAAGTTTTCCACCGGGCATCACGTATACGATTGCGCTCGACTCTACAACGTTCGTGCGCGAGTCGGTTCGGGAAGTGCTCATCACGCTGCTCCTCTCGGTCCTGCTCGTCGTGCTGGTTATCTACCTGTTTCTGCAAGATCCACGCGCGACGCTCATCCCCGCAGCGACCATTCCGGTCTCGCTCGTAGGCACGTTCTTCGTCATGAAGATCTTCGGGTTTACGATCAATACGATCACGCTCTTCGGGTTGACGCTAGCCACGGGGCTCGTCGTAGACGATGCCATCGTCGTCATCGAGAACATCGCACGTCACATGGAACGCAATCGCGGGAAGATGTCCGCAACGCAAAGCGCGCTGGAAGCGATGCGAGAGATCCAGAGCGCCGTCGTTGCATCGTCGCTCGTCTTACTCGCAGTCTTCGTTCCCGTCGCGTTCTTTCCGGGTACGACGGGGCAAATTTATCGGCAGTTTGCCCTCACGATTGCCGCCTCTATCACCATTTCGCTCTTCGCCGCGCTGACGTTCGCGCCGACGCTGACGGCCAGGCTCCTCCACGGCGACATCGAGTCGAACGCGTTCGCGTTCCACTACTTCAACGTGGGCTACCACGCTTTTCGGGATTGGTACGCCAGGACATTGCCGAGGATCGCTAACCGGCGAACGCTCGTCGCGAGCGCCTTCGTGGCGGCGCTGTTCGTGACGGGGATCATGTTCCGCACGACGCCGACGGCGTTCATTCCGAACGAGGATCAAGGTTTTGCAATCATCCTCGTGCAGGCGCCGGAAGGAACGTCGCTGGCATACGAGAGCACGCTCACCGCTAAGGCGGAACGGATTCTGCTCGCATCCCCCGACGTCGACCACGTCTTCAACGTCGGGGGCTTCAGCTTCAGCGGGTCGGCGCCGAATCTCGGCTTGATGTTCGTGCGCCTGAAGCCGTGGAGCGAGCGCCACGGGTACGCCCATTCGCTCGACTATTTGCTCGCCCGTTGGGACGCGCAGTTCGCCCGGATTCCGGGAGGCACGATCGTCGGGTTCGACCCCCCGGCGATCAACGGCATCGGCAGCTTCGGCGGCTTTCAGTTCGAACTCGAAGACCGGGGAAGCGTCGGGCTTTCCGCGCTCTCCGCAACGGCGAACAAGATCATCGCCGCCGCGTACGCCGATCCTCGTCTCTCCCACGTTTTCACGCAGTTCCGGCTCAACTCACCGCAAATTCAACTGAACATCGACCGTAATAAGGCGAAGGCGCTGGGAATCTCGATGAACGATCTCTTCGAGACCGTCGGGACCGATCTCGGCTCCTACTACGTGAACGATTTCGACTACCTCAATCGCTCCTGGCGCGTGTACGTGCAAGCCGACACGCCCTTTCGCGACCGCATCGATGCGTTGCAGCAGCTCTACGTCGCTCCCGTCGCAGCGCCCGGCCCGGCACCCGCGACGAGCAGCAGTCTGGCAAGCGGCCAAACGCCGATAAGCAATCTCGTGAGCCTAGCGCAGGTCAAGACGGCGCCCGTCGTATCGCACTACGATCTCTTTCGATCTCTCGAAATCAACGGAAGCGCGGCGCCGGGGCATGGGTCGGGTGAGGCGATTGCCGCGATGGAGCAGATCTTCGCGCGCGTTGCGCCGGCGGGCATCGGGTACGAGTGGTCGGGATTGCAGCTGGACGAGATCGCGGCGGGAGGCACGAGCACGCTGATCTTCGTGTTGGGGCTCGTCGTCGTCTTTCTCGTGCTCTGCGCGCAATACGAGAGCTTCATCGACCCGCTGATCGTGATCCTCGCCGTGCCGGCTGCGATCTTCGGTGCGCTCTTGGCGCTCGACGTTCGCAGTTTGCCGCAGGACATCTACGCGCAGGTCGGCTACGTCATGCTGATCGGCCTCGCCAGCAAGAGCGCGATCCTCATCGTAGAGTTCGCCAACCAGCAGATGCGAGCAGGGGCGGATGCCGTTACCGCGGCGCTACGAGCCGCTCAAACCCGGCTGCGCCCTATCCTCATGACCTCGATCGCGTTCATCATCGCGGTTCTTCCCATGGTTCTCGCTTCCGGCGCCGGGAGCGCGGCGCGTCATTCCCTTGGAACGGTCGTCTTCGGCGGCATGCTCGTCTCGACGTTTCTCAACTTGGTCGTCACGCCGGTCCTCTACATCGCCGTCAAATCGCTCTCGCGGCGCCGCGATCCGGCAGGCGAGCGCAGCGGCCCGACGCCCGAAGGTACCCAAAGCGGGCGCCTTTAGCCCAAGGAGCTCTTCCAAAGAGCGTCTGGGGGCTTTTTTCTCGTGGAGCGAGGGTTTAGAGGGTCGAGGAGGCAAGTCTTTGGCCGGCCTGCCTTGATAAGTTTAATAGGGTCATGCCGTCTTTTCGTGGGAGAAGCTCGATGTTCAAACGCGTTCCCGGCATAGCGGCCGCCGTTTTAGCGGCGGCGTCTTTTGCGTTGTCCTCGGTCCCAGCAATGGCGGGCGGCACCGCCGATGCCATGTCGCAAGGCGTCGTAACCGGCGCCAACGCCGCGATCCGCAACGCTATGGATGCAGCTGCGCGGCGCCGAGCCGAGCACCTGGCTCCGGCAACGGTGAGCCAAGCGCCACCCGTCGCTCAGCCAAAGCCGAGCGGCGCCATCGGATTGCCGATGGGGTTCACGTACACCCTCGATTGGTCGATGGCGGATCCGTTCGGGAACATCGGCACGTTCGGGAGGCACTGGCTGCCGGGCGGAATGGACGCCGTCTTGGGATGGGGTTTCAGCCCCTACTCTCGCATCGTCGCAAACTACTACGAGATCCAGCACTATCCGTACGGATTCAACTCGGGAACCGTTCCGTTCTACTTGCAAGGACTCGCCAACCCGGTCGGCACCGCGAACCTCGCGACGCTTGCGCCGCAGTTGAACCTGGCGACGAAGGACCGCTTCTTCCTTGCAAACTGGGAGCAGCTCTTCTCGCTCGGAAACGTAGGCGGCAGATCGATTCCGCTCGTCGTCACGCCGACGTACGTCGCACGTTGGTCGTCCATCGCCGCTTCGAACAACAATAGCGACGTCGTTCCGTTCGAAACGGTTCCGGGCCTCGGAACGCCGGTCTACAACGTGCATACGCGTACCGCACAGTACTATTCGGTGGCGTTTACGCTGCCGTTCCTCAAGACGCCGAAGTTCTTCGGCACCTTCACGGTGGCGCCGACGTGGCTCGTGCATCTCGCCGGAAACAACCAGCGCAACTACGCGCAGCTCTATCAGATTCTCTACCTCGAGTACGATGCCACGCCAACGACAACGCTCTTCATCGAGCCGCAAAGCTCGCGCGACTATCTGCCGCTCGACCCGTACGCGCAGCACGTCATCGATTACTTTGCAGGCGTGTCGCAGCGCGTCGGCAAGTTTGGCTTCGTCCAGCTCGTGCTCAACAGCGGCGGGCCGACGAACTTTTCCCCGGACGGCGTCACCGCGCTAACCTGCCAGCAGCTGCCGTGCGGCCCGAGCCAAGTGGTTCCAACCGTCGGCGGCCTGCGGGCGACCCAACTCCAAATTCAAATCGGCATCGGTTCGCCGAGCGTGATTCAATTCTAAAGCAAGGGCATTATCATGAGATTGACAGACACGATCAAGCTCCTCACGCTCGCGGCCGTTACCGCAGGCCTTGCGGCCTGCGGCGGTAGCGCCGGGAATCTTCCGCCCGCCGGTCCGCCGGCGGTACCGCCACCGAGCTCGCCCGCATCAGTAACGAACACGATCGTCGGTCTCGGCGACAGCCTGACCGCAGGCTACCAGTCCAGCGGCATGCTGGGGCAGGCCAACGTCCCGCTGACGCAGGTGGAGTTCACGAGCATCGGGCTGACGGCGGTTCCGCCGACGCAAGAGAACGGCTTCTTCTCGATCTTCTACTCTGCTGCCAAGGGCATGACGTGGGTGCAGCAAGCGACGCCTGGTATCTCGGTGCTGCCGCTCGTCGCCGGTCCCGGTATCGGGAATCAGATCCTTCCGGCGAATCCGGCCGATACCGGTGGCTACCCATTCGCCACGGTGCCGGGACGTTCGAGCTGCGATGCCTTCAATCAATCGGCATATACCTTCAGCGCCAACTCCGGCGGCGGAGCCACGGTTCGGATGAATCCTACGTCCGTCACGTACGATCTCGGCATTCCGTCGCTGACCCTCGCGGAAGCGATCGGGATGCGCCAGCCGCTCACGACGACGTGCACCGAGCTCTACAATCCGCCCGCCAGCGTGGCGCAGGCGGAGATCGACGGCTTGCAGACGCTCGTCAGCGGCGAGAGCGAGAACTACTATCCGGTCATGGAAAAATACAGCTCACCGGGGAACCCCGTGACGCCGCTCCAGGCCGCCGAGTCGCTGCACCCAACGCTCACGACGGTATGGCTGGGCGCCAACGATCTGCTCCGCTACATCTTCTCGGGCGGAACGGCACCCGGCATCGACACGACCGCAAGTCAGGTCCAATCGCACATGACGACGATCATTCAGGGGCTGCGCCACGGCGGGTCCGACGTCATCGTTGCGACGTTGCCGAACGTGGTCGAGACGCCGCAGTTCGCAATCGTCGGCAATCCGCCGTCGCAGGCGTACTGTCAGGTCCAGACCTGGCTGCCGTGCATCTTGACCGAGATCGTCGGACTCACGTGGGCGCAGGCGGAAGGGTACGTCGCAGGCGTCCTCATCCCGACGGACAGCTTCCTTGCGCCGTCGGGGTCGCAGAATGCCTATCTGACGGAAACCGGCCTCATCACGCTCGTCGCGTCGGGCGGCAACCCCGCATCGCTTAGCGCCAGCGGGAATGGGTCCCAGTATCTAACGGCCTCGTTTGCGGCTCAGGCGCAATCGGTGAACGCCGCGATCAACGGCGGCATCCTCGCCGCAGCAAGCGCCACCGGCGTGCCCGTGGTGCGCGTCGACCAGATCTTCGACGGCATCTACAGCGGCGCGGGTCCGTACTTCCTCCAGGCCGCATCGATCAATCCCGGCAAGTGCTGCACGCTTGCGTTCGGCGGCGGACTTCTCACCTTCGATGGTCTCCATCCGTCGGACAGCGGCTACGCGCTGATTGCTTCGGCGTTCGCGCAGACGGCCAACGGCGCATTCGGGACCAGCATTCCCGCCATCAACGCGGTGGGAGCGTATACCGGAGCCGGCGGCATCTTCGCCCCGTATCCGGACCCCTACGCGCGACACTAGGAGACCGCATAGCCGCCGACCTACAAGAGAAGGGCGCCGCACGGGCGCCCTTCTTCATTGCTATTTACGAATGCTTACGCGTAGATGCCGCGGAGCTTGAGCGCCTTGACCACGCGATCGATCGCTAGCGTGTAGGCGGCCGTTCGCAGCGTCGCGCCGCGCTTGCTCGCGATCGCGCGAATCTCGCGGAGATTCGTGAGCAGGATGTCTTCGAGGCGCTCGTTGACCTCCGCTTCCTTCCAAAAGTATCCCATGCGATCTTGGACCCATTCGAAATACGAGACGGTAACGCCGCCGGCGTTGCCCATGATGTCCGGAATGACTACGATGCCGCGCTCTTTGAATATCCCGGCGGCTTCGGGCGTCGTCGGACCGTTTGCGCCTTCAACGATGAGCTTGGCTTTGATCTTGGCGGCATTCTCTGCGTTGAAAACGTTCTCGAGCGCTGCCGGCACGAGCACGTCGCACTCGCTCGTCAGCAACTCGGCGTTGCCGATGCGCTCGCCGCCGGTAAAGCCCTCGAGGCTGCGGTGCTTGAACGCGTGCGCGGAGGCGTCGTCGATGTTGACGCCCTTCTCGTTGTAGTACGCACCGGTGACGTCAGAGATACCGACCACGCGACAGCCTCGTTCCGCAAACAGTTTTGCCGCGTACATACCGACGTTGCCGAACCCTTGAATGGCGATCCTAGCCTTTGCGGGATCGAGAGCCATCTGCTCCATCTGGTCGAGGGCGCAGATCGTCAGACCGCGTCCCGTCGCTTCGACGCGCCCGCGAGAGCCGCCGATCTCGAGCGGCTTGCCGGTGACGACGCCTGGCTGATGCTGCCGCACGTGCATCGAGTACGTGTCCATGAACCAAGCCATCACCTGCGGCGTCGTGTTGACGTCTGGCGCTGGAACGTCTTTGTCGGGGCCGACGACCTCGACCAGCTCCGCAGCGTAGCGGCGCGTGATGCGCTCGAGTTCGCTCGACGACAGCGTTGCCGGGTCGCACGTCACGCCGCCTTTCGCACCGCCGAAGGGCAAGTCGACGACGGCGCATTTCCAGGTCATCCAGAATGCCAGCGCGGTGACCTCGTCGAGGGTGACGCCGGGATGAAAACGGATCCCGCCCTTGCCCGGACCTCGAGCGAAACTGTACTGAACGCGATAACCCGTGAAAACCTCGAACTCCCCCGAGTCGCGCTGAAAGGGGATCGAGAAGATAATCTGGCGGGTCGGGTGCGTGAGTATCCTGCGCATCCCGGAATCGAGCTCTAAGAGATCGGCTGCTTCGTTGAAATAGGCGATCGCCTCGCCGAAGATGGAGACGTCCCGCACCGCTGTGGCCATGGATACGGGTTTTGAAGGCGCCCTGCAAACCCCCTACCGCTTATTGTCGCAGGCTAGACATTGAAGCGGAAATTCACCACATCGCCTTCCTGCATCACGTACTCCTTGCCCTCGCTGCGTACGAGGCCTGCGGCGCGTATCGCCTCCATCGTCCGATGCTTCACGTAATCGTCGTACGAGACGATCTCGGCGCGGATGAACCCGCGCTCGATGTCGCTATGAATGCGCCCCGCGGCCTGCGGCGCGCGCGTTCCCTTGGGGATCGGCCAGGCGCGTGCCTCTTTCTCTCCGGCGGTAAGAAACGTCATCAGACCGAGCGCATCGTACGCGGCGGCGGCGAGCTCGTCGAGCCCGCTTCGCTCGACGCCGAGGCTTGCGCGAAACTCCGCCGCTTCGTCTTCCTGCAAGCCCGCCAGCTCCGCTTCCAGCGTTCCGCAGAGTCGCAATGCGCGGCTGCCGTCCTGGGCGGCCTCCTGCTCGACGCTACGAACGCGCTCCTTCGTCAACTCCGTCGGAGTCTCGTCGACGTTCGCGACGTAGAGCATCGGCTTCGCGGTCAACAGGAACGATTCGCGCGCGATCTCTCGTTCGAGCGACTCCGCCGAAAAGGTTCTGGCGGGACGGCCCGCTTCGAGCGAGGCCTTTAGCCGTTGCGCGCCCTCGAGCCGCGGTCGCAGTTTTGCGTCGGCTCGCGCTTCCCGCTCCAGGCGCTCGACCCGACGCGTTAGCGTCGCGAGATCGGCGAGCGCGAGCTCGATCGCGACGATCTCGATGTCCCGCAGCGGATCGGGAGCGCCTTCGACGTGGACGACGTCGCTTGCCTCGAAGCAGCGGACGACCATCGCGATAGCGTCGGTCTCGCGGATGTGACTCAAGAACGCGTTGCCGAGTCCCTCTCCGGCGCTCGCTCCTCGTACCAAGCCAGCGATGTCGACGAAGCGCACGGTCGCCGGCACGACGCGAGCCGCGTGGACGAGCTCCTGCAGGACCCACAGGCGCGGGTCCGGCACGGCCACCTCGCCGATATTGGGCTCGATCGTGGCGAAGGGGTAGTTCGCGGCGAGCGCCGCCGCCGAGCGCGTGAGCGCATTGAAGATCGTCGACTTCCCGACGTTGGGCAGACCGACGATCCCGCAGGAAAGGGGCATGAGAATCCCCAGTTCGCGTCGGATAAAATGAAACATGCGGAAGATGACGGTCGATAAGCTCGGCATCGACCTCCTGACACACGATCCCGTCGTCATCCTCCGGGACGGGGACGGCACCCACTACCTGCCGATCTTGATCGGCCCGTTCGAAGCAACCGCAATTGCGCTCGCGCTCGAAGGCGCCCCGGTTCCGCGGCCGCTTTCCCACGATCTGATGCGCAACATCCTCGTGACGCTCGGCGCCCATCTCGAGCAAGTTATCATTCACGACATCAAGGAATCGACGTTCTTCGCGAAGCTAGTCGTGCGGACGAACGGCGATCTGCAGGAAATTGACGCACGCCCTTCCGACGGCATCGCACTCGCGTTACGCGTCCAGGCGCCAATTTACGTCTCCGACAACATCGTCCTCGAAGAATCGATCTCGGAAAAGACGCGCCCCATCGACGACGCTGAGATGGCGCGCTTCAAGAAGTTTCTCGACGATCTCAAGCCCAGCGATTTCAACCACTAAGGCTCGAAGGCGGAATGACATGCGGTGCCATGCAGCGTGTCATGGTGAGCGTAGCGCGAGCGCAGCGAGCGCGCAGTCGAACCACGGCTACAAGACCTTTGCGTCGTCCCTCGACTTCGGCGCTGCGCGCCTACGCTCGGGATGACAAGCGCGGAACCCTACGCTCGGGATGACAAGCGCGGAACCCTACGCTCGGGATGACAAGCGCGGAACCCTACGCTCGGGATGACAA
>VFSW01004720.1_pt1 | contig 20310 bp, 21 predicted proteins | sample 5358111 | NCBI WGS metagenome assembly VFSW01 (sample SAMN11554181, study PRJNA540505) | mine drainage metagenome | isolation source: sediment from site ElyBrook_90M | place: USA: Ely Copper Mine, Vershire, VT | collected 2017 | reverse complement strand
GCGTATCCCGCCGCACTTAGCCTTGAGATCGGTAAACGTTTGATCGACGAGTTGATCCGTAATACGCATGCATTGAATCCTTGATCATGTTTGAGAGGTCAGGGTACTTGAAACTTTGCTCCCGTACTACTCTCGCGAATGACTCAAAAAGGTCGAAATTTGCCGGTCGGAAATCGCCGGCCACATCAAGCCTGGGCTGCTAAGAGCTAAGCTGCCTGCCTTAGGCGTTTGATCTTTGGCAGTGGCTTTTTCCTGGCCTGCCACAAGTCATAGGCGGCTTGCATGTTGACCCATACTTCCGGGCCCGTACCCAGCCACTGCGCGAGTCGCAGTGCCATGTCTGCGCTCATTGCTGCTTTGCCGTTCAGTACGCGAGACAAAGCCGCTCGGGTAACGCCGAGCGCCTTGGCCGCTTGCGTCACTGTAATTCCGGGATCGGCAAATACGCCGTCTTTGAGTACTTCACCTGGGTGCGGTGGGTTATGCATTTTGCTCATGGGTGTATCTCTAGTGATAGTCCTGATAATCCACCATTGCCGCATCGGGTCCATCGAATCGGAACGTCAGGCGCCAGTTCTTGTCCACCCATACCGACCAGTGGTCAGTCATGCTGCCTTTGAGTGGATGGAGTCTCCAACCAGGCATGTTCATGCCGTTTGGTCTAATGGCAGCATCCAGCGCGCCAAGTTGTAGCGACAACTTTTTCGCGTGTTGAGCTTGTATGCCGGACCTGTTGCCGGTGTGAAAGAACCGTTCCAGTCCCTTGTGCCGAAAATCCCTGATCATGTTCGTACTGTATAGCCACACTATACGGCAGTCAAGACGTAGGGTCGCTGAGAAAGTTGACTTAAAAAAATTTGAGCTAAGGTGGATGGGTGACGCTGGTAGCGGAGCTGCTACGCAAGTGTGATAGTGCCTTCACCGTCGATCAGGTCGGCAATGTAAGCGGCCTCCGGAGCAGCAAGGGGATGGCAGGTGCGGTAGGCGCTCATCCATGAGTCCTTCGGAATAAAAAAAGACCCCGACGTGCTGTCGGGGTCTGCTGGTTGGTGGAGGCGGCGGGACAGTTGGTCCACATCTTTCGATATGGGCTGGACTATACCTTCATCCTGTTGCCAGGATGCGGGGCGTGTTATCCGCAGCGTAACGCTGCCGCGAATCCTAGTGCCGGCTCCGTTCATGCGAACTCAACCGGTCTATGAGTCTCTACAGGGCAGGCCTGAGGTTGGCCCTCTTCCTACCCCTCGGTGTTGCCGTAGCAGGTTGCCCTGCCGTAGGGTTCACCGATGTGAGCCCCGTTTTCACTTTACCCTCTCGGGTAAAGGCGACCATTGTGTTAATCGAACCCGCGTCCGTAAGTACTCCGCCATTGGCTCTACATGCTTATCCACGTCTATTGATTTAACCGGTTGCTACCCGACGGGCAGGGAAGACAAACGGCGATCCCAGTTGGTTTTAACGGATCGGCCCTGGGAGAGCGTCACTGCGAGCTTGTGAGAATCGACGCCTGAGCGCCTCTAGGAGAGAGACTACGGGCGCACAAGCACGGCCCCGTTCAGACGGCACCCTACTGGGTATTAAGCAGCGAGTGCGTAGTTGTCGTCGTTGGCAACTATAAGTTTGCAGAGTGTTTTACGAGGGCTTTGCACCTCGGCATGCACCTCAGGTTTCGCCACCCACGTCGAAGCCAGGTCGCCCCCAATTAGTACAGTGACAGTATATAGGGCCGCTCGCGGTGATTTGCAAGTCTATCTTGCGATCCGGGGCGGCAAGGGCAGGAAGGTGGCGGGTGGGTGGATTAATCGGCTGTGCCGCCAACCCACACCGCATTTTGACTTGAGCTGACTTGCCTAGCGCGATCTCAGCAGTCGTTGCTTGTCGCGTTGCCAGTCCCGGTCTTTTTCCGTGGCGCGCTTGTCATGTTCCTGCTTGCCCTTGGCGAGGCCGATTTCCAGCTTGGCGCGGCTGTGCTTCCAGTACATGGCCAGCGGTACGAGAGTGTAACCCTTGCGTTCCACGGCGCCGATCAGCTTGTTGAGTTCCGCGCGGTGCAGCAGCAGCTTGCGGGTGCGCAGCGGATCGGGATTGATATGCGTGGAGGCGGTATTGAGCGCCGCGATATGCGCGCCGAACAGCCAGGCCTCGCCATCCTTGATGATCACGTAGCTTTCCTTGAGCTGGACGCGGCCCGCGCGCAGGCTTTTCACTTCCCAGCCTTGCAAGGCCAAGCCCGCCTCGAAGCGATCCTCGATGAAATACTCGTGACGTGCGGCCTTGTTGAGCGCAATCGTGCTGCTGCCGGACTCGCCTTTGGGTTTCTTTTGCGCCATGCCGACAGTATATAGAACGGTGCGCCGCGCGCCGAGAGCAATCTGCCGGTGGTGGCCGGCTCGGTTCAGCCGGGCAATATCTGGAATTTCCCTGTTATCGCGGGCCGGAGCAACGGCGGGGTCTCTGTGCTGTGACGGATCTGGCCGCATCGGGTGCTCGGCCGGTAAACTGTTACAATACGCCATAGCCCGAAAGCAGAGCCGCTCGTGACCACCATCAGCAAAAACGCCCTGGTGCGCTATTCCGCCGCAGAGATGTACGCCCTCGTCAACGATGTCGAGTCCTACCCGCAGTTCCTGCCCTGGTGCCGCAGTGCGCGCGTGCTGTCGCGGCAGCCGGATGAGGTGCGCGCCACGCTGGAACTGGCGCGCGGTGGTATCCAGAAGTCCTTCACCACCCTCAATCGTCTGCAGGATAATAAGATGATCGAGATCCGTCTGGTGGATGGACCGTTCCGGCGTCTGAATGGTTACTGGCGCTTCGATGCCTTGGCCGAGCAGGCCAGCAAGGTGTCTCTGGACATGGACTTTGAATTCGCGCCGCTGCTCGATATGGTGCTGGGCCCGGTGTTCAACCCGATCGCCAATTCACTGGTCGATGCGTTTCACCAACGTGCGCTGGATGTCTATGGCCGACGCTGACAAAATCGCCATTGAAGTGGTCTATGCGCTGCCTGACGAGCAGGTGATCATCCCGCTGGAGATCGAAGCCGGCGCCACCTGCGCGCAAGCGATCACCCGTTCCGGTATGCAGTCGCGGTTCCCCGAGATCGATCTGGCGGTCAACAAGGTGGGTGTGTTCGGCAAACTCGGCCGACTCGATGCCGTGTTGCGGGACGGTGATCGCGTGGAGATTTACCGGTCGCTGCGCGCCGATCCCAAGGAAATCCGCAAGCAGCGCGCGGCGGAGGGCAAGAAGATGAAGAAGGGGGGTGGTGAGCTTTAATCGTCGGTGATAGTGGGTTGTCGCTTCTTACCGAAGAGCCGTGCGAAGAAGCCCTGCCGGGGCGGCGGTGGCGTTACCGTGACCGTGATTTCCTTGGCCGGCGCCGCGTTGGCAGAGCCGGGCTGCGGTTGGAAATCACCCTCAATGCGTGCCAGATGGTCTTTCTCGAAAAACAGCGTGACGTGATAGACCTTGGGTTTGTGCGCGCCTTGCTGGTAGCTGTAGATATAATCCCAACGCGCCGGATGAAAAACATCAACAACCAAGGGCGTACCCATGGCGTAATTGACCTGGCGCTTGCTCATGCCGGTATGCAATTGATTGACCATTTCTTGCGTGACGATATTGCCTTGCTGAACATCGATTTTATAAAGCCAGGGGATGGACGTAGGGAAAGACATCAATGAGCATCCGGCGCAGATAAGGCTTGCACAGCAGACCGAAGAAATGAGAAGCTTTCGCATCATATGAAAGGGAGTATGTGGCATGAACAATGGCGGGAATGATAACTGATGTCAGGACGGAATGACACGACGGGTAGCCCCACGCCGGAGACTCAGGAACTGAAAAAGGCGGGCCTGAAGGTGACTCTGCCGCGCACCAAGATCCTGGAGATGCTGGAGCACACCGTTACTCGGCATATGTCCGCGGAGGATGTTTACAAGCGGCTACTCGAATCCGGCGACGATATCGGACTGGCTACCGTGTATCGGGTGCTGACCCAGTTCGAGGCCGCCGGCTTGGTAGTGCGTCACCATTTCGAGGGTGGTCACTCGGTGTTCGAGATCAATCAGGGCGAACACCACGATCATATCGTCTGCGTGAAATGCGGCAAGGTCGATGAATTCATCGACGAGGTTATCGAAACCCGCCAGCGGGCCATCGCCGATAAACTCGGCTACGACATCACCGACCACAGTCTGTATCTTTATGGTATCTGCACGGCGTGCCAAGTCAGGAAACGGTAAGGTAGGGTTGATCATGTAAAGGCGCTTGGGTTCCGGAGCCAAAACGGGGGTTTAAACCCCGCCCCTTGGTTTCTTTGTGCCACGCGCGCCGCGCGGCTTGTCCTTGATGCCGCTGACCGGTGTCTGTTGCGCGCGTGTCAACATCTCCCCGGCATGCGCCAAAGTCTGCGTCGTGATTTCCACCCCGCCCAGCATGCGTGCCAACTCGTCGGTACGTTGTTCGACGTTGAGCGCGCGGATGCTGGTGCGAGTGTGATCCTTGCCGGACAGTTTGCTGACCTGCAGATGATGATGGGCCTGCGCGGCGACCTGGGGCAGGTGAGTGACGCACAATACCTGGCGTGCTTCGCCGAGCGTGCGCAACTGCCGTCCGACTACCTCGGCGACGCCGCCGCCGATACCGGTATCCACTTCGTCGAAGATCAGTGTGGGAATGCGGCCGCTGTTGGCGGCGATCACTTGAATGGCGAGGCTGATGCGCGACAGCTCTCCGCCCGAGGCGACCTTGCTGAGCGGCCGCAGCGGTTGTCCCGGATTGGCGCTGACCAGAAACTCTATCGTGTCCACGCCGGTCGGTGTGAAGCGCGCGGGTGTCGCGCCCTCGACCTGGATTTCGACGCGCCCGCCCGGCATGCCGAGTTGCGTCATGATGGCGCTGACCCGTGTGCTCAGCGTCTTGGCCGCACTGCGTCGTCCGCTGCTTAACAGCGCGGCCTGCTGACTGAACTCTTTGGTCTGTTCGTCGATGCGTGCTTGCAGCGTGTCGAGGCGTGCATCGGCATTTTCCAGCGCATCGAGTTCCTGTTCCAACTGCGCGAGTTGTGCCGGCAATTCCTGGGGAACGATGCGGTGCTTGCGCGCCAGGTCGTGGATGCTGCCGAGGCGCTGCTCGACCTGATTCAATCGCCCGGGATCGAGTTCCAGCCGCTCGGTGTAACGGCGCAGCGCATCGGCGCCTTCCTGCAGTTGGATCAGCGCGCCGTTGAGCAGATCACGGGTCTCGCCCAGCGCCGGATCGAGTTCGCACAAGGCGTCGATCTCATGCAGGGATTGGCTGAGCAGTAGTTGCGCCGTGCCGTCTTCGCCTGCGTAAATCCGGCTCAAGGCGCGCTGGCTGGTTTCCAGCAGACGACCGACATTGGCCAGTCGGGCTTGCTCCAGATTGAGCGACTCGATCTCATCGTCGTGCAGCGCCAGGGATTGCAGTTCCTGCACCTGATAACGCAGCAGCTCGCCGCGTGCCGTGCGTTCCTCGACGGCCAGCCGCAGTTGCGCTACTTCGTCGCTGGCGCGCTTCCATTCACGGTACAGGGTCGCGAGCGCGTCGAGTTGGTGTCCATGACCGGCGTAATCGTCGAGCAGCGCGCGTTGCATGTCGCGGCGCAGCAGCGACTGGTGTTCATGTTGGCCGTGGATGTCGATGAGTTGCGCGCCGAGATCCTGCAGCGCCTGCAAGGTGACGTTGCGGCCGTTGATATAGGCGCGCGAGCGTCCGTCCTTGCCGATCACGCGTCGCAGCAGACACTCGCCGTCGGCATCGAGATCCTGTGTCTGCAACCAATCGGCGACAGCGGGCAGGGCGCTGATATCGAAACCGGCCTCGATCTCGGCACGTTCCGCGCCATGGCGCACCATGCCGCTGTCGCCGCGATCACCGAGCGCCAGGCCCAGCGCATCGACCAGGATCGACTTGCCCGCGCCGGTCTCGCCGGTCAGTGCGGTCATGCCGCCGTTGAGCTCCAGTTCGAGCTCATCGACAATGGCGAAATCACGCAGGCGGATATGAGTGAGCATCGGGTAGAATCGGCTCGTGTGGTGCCAGGGTTATCAGTGGTGGTCAGTATACCCGGTGCCGGGCGGGTCTGGCCAAGGGGCGGTCTCCTTGCTTCCCGGGTGAGCGCGAAGCGGACCACAGGCCAGCCCCCTCTCCGTGCGGGAGAGGGTTGGGGAGAGAGGGCTCACTTATTGAGTGATGAATTAACCAGAGATCTTCTAAAGGAGGCCAGCCGGCATGTCGGTCATGTGTGCTGGCCGCGTAGCGCGCGGGCCGCCGCCTTCCGCGTCGGCCCGTCGGTGAATGTGGTCTGACCGAATGGCACTTCGCAGGGCGGACACGCTGGATCCTGTGCGCCAAATGCAGAGTCACAACGTGCTCTGTTACAATGGCAACACAGGCTCCTTCCCCGGAGCTGTCAAAGGCCAGAGAGACTCCGATGTCGAACCAGCAGCCCACTGAAAAACGCCCACCCACGTTCTGGTCCGTGCTGTCCAGTGCCATGGCGGCGCTGTTCGGTGTACAGAGCAGTAAGAACCGGGAGCGTGATTTCACACGCGGCAAGCCCATTCATTACATCATGGTGGGCCTGCTCCTAACCGCGGTGTTCGTGCTGTCGGTGTGGGGCGTTGTGAAGCTGGTGTTGTCAAAAGCCGGTCTCTGACTATCGCGGCATTATCGGCTGCGTGGATGACACAACGTGGGCTATCCTTTGTTATAGAGGCAATCCGGTCGTGACAAAATTCAAGACAGTTGCCATAGCAACATTTGCCAGGCAGCGATGTGGGTCGCCCGCTTTTTCCCTATAGGCTATTCATGAAAGTGTACGAAAAGTATCTTATCTTTTCGCTGCTGCTGATTCTGACGGGAGTGTTCGCTCAGAGCGCGGCGCGCGCGGACGACAATCCGACATTCTCGCAACAGGAATTGGATCAGATGCTGGCGCCGGTCGCGCTGTATCCGGATGCACTGCTATCGCAGATTCTGATGGCGGCGACCTATCCGTTGGAGGTCGTCGAGGCGGCGCGCTGGTTGAGCGCCAATCCCGGGCTCTCTGGCGATGCGGCGGTTCAGGCTGTCGACAGCCAGAGTTGGGATCCGAGCATCAAAGCGCTGGTCGCTTTCCCGCAGGTGCTGCAGACGCTGAACCAGAATATCGAGTGGACCGAACGCTTGGGCGATGCGTTTCTCGCGCAACAATCGCAAGTGATGGACACGGTGCAGAGTCTGCGCCAAAAAGCCCAACAGGCCGGCAATCTGAATTCCAACTCGCAAATCCAGGTGACCCAATCGGACGGCGGTATCGAAGTCGCGATGAATAATCCCGACGTCATCTATGTGCCGTACTACGATCCGGCGTTGGTGTACGGAACCTGGTGGTGGCCGGATTATCCACCGCCGTTCTGGGCGCGGCGGGCGGGCTATGGCCGGAATGGCGGAATCGTGTGGGGCAGGGGTATTGATGTCGGTACCGATATATTTTCCGGCTCGTGGGATTGGCGCAACCACGCTGTTTACGCCCATAACACCAGGGATTCTGGTGAAAATCGTCCGTGGCGGCACGATCCGGATCATCGCCACGGGGTTCCCTATCCTGACACGTCGCTGTATCGACAATACGGCCGCGTGATCGCAACACCCGCGTCGCGCACGATGTTTCGTGGGTATGAGCGGCCGGTAGCCGCGCGGCTTGGCGCAGGCGGCAAGCGCTTTCCGATACAACCGATCCCAAGGACTCATGTGCCCGAAACGCTGCAACCGCTGGTACCACGGCGCGTGAGCCCGCCACCCGCGGCACCGAGGCCGCGCGTGAACCCACTGCCCGTGGTACCAAGGGCGCAAGCTTTCGAGAATGTCGGGCGCGGTGCCGAGGTGCGTAATTATAGTGCGCGCGGTCATACCAGCTTATCAGGCAGATCTTCCGCGCCGTCGCCTGGGCCATCGTCTGCGCCGTCGCATCTGGAGCATCGGTGAAATTCTCGGCGGCAGTCGACATCCGCGCCCGGCGCGGCAAATGGATGGCGAGAATGCAACGATAAATGAGCCCAATATGCAGCGCCAACGGGAGGACCAGGTAGTGGAAATTTCGCAAACAATATTTCGGCTCGGAATGGCCTGCCCGCGCAGCGGGCGAACCATTATTTGCGCATTGGGATTGGTGCTTATCGCGACGACCGAGTCCTTCGCGGCGACAAACTCGCAGCAATCCTTTGCCTCGCCGCAAGCGGGTGTAGCTGCATTGGTAAAGGCCGTGAAGGCCAACGATGAACCCGCATTGCGGGCCATCTTTGGGCCGGAGGGCAGCAAGCTACTCAGTTCGGGCGACGCGGTCGCCGACGCGCACAGCCGCGTAGCATTCAGCAAATCCTACGACGAGGCTCACAAAGTGGTGCTTGACGGCAAAGCGCAAGCGACCCTGGTCATCGGCAACGATGAATGGCCGATGCCGATTCCACTGGTCAAGTATCCTGTCGGTTGGCGCTTCGATACGGTCAAGGGCGAGGACGAAATCCTCACGCGGCGCATCGGCCGCAACGAACTCGAGACGACGCAGGTATGCCTGGCGATCGTCGATGCGGAACGCGAGTATGCGGCGCGGCGCATCGGCCGCGACGGTATCCCGGTCTACGCGCCTCGATTCGTCAGCAGCCCAGGAACACGCGACGGGTTGTATTGGCCGACCCGGGCGGGCGAAGCGCTGAGTCCGCTCGGTACGCAGCTTGCGAAGGCTGCCGATGAGGGTTATACGCACTCAGAGGTGTTGCGGCGCGAACCCTATCACGGGTACTACTACCGCATTTTGATCGGCCAGGGACAAGATGCGCCGAACGGTGCGCGAGATTACCGAGTTAAAGGCAAGATGATAGGCGGGTTTGCCGTCATCGCGTATCCGGCACGTTACGGCGCATCGGGCGTCATGAGCTTTCTTGTCAATCACGATGGCGTGATCTACGAGAAGGATCTGGGCCAGAGGACGAAAACCGCCGCCGCGGCGATTAGGACCTTTAACCCGGGAGCAGGCTGGGTGAAATACCAGCAGATCAAGTGAAGCATCGGCTGCGCGCCGCTCCCCTGTGTACCCAATATTCTGCAGTTCACAAGCAACAGGAGCGTAGGTCATGGTTAAGAATGTCGGTGGAGTGGATCGCGCGGTGCGCATTGCTGTTGGGCTGGGCATCTTGAGCTTGGCATTCATCGGGCCGCATACCCCCTGGGGCTATGTCGGTCTGGTGCCGTTGTTGACCGGCCTGATTGGCTGGTGCCCGGCGTATTTGCCATTTGGAATCAAGACCTGCAAAATCAATTGACGTCTTACTTGGCGGCTACCCCGGGGCGTTAAATTCAAGACCGGGAGCCGGGTCAGGACCAGATGCTACGCCGTTTCAATACAGGCGGTGACGGAACAGCCACCCGGCCAGCGCCAGGGTCACCAGGCCGATCAGCGCCATCGGCCAGAACTGCTGTACCAGCAGCGCAAACGGCGTGTCCTCCAGAAACACGCCGCGCAGCACCACCATGAAATAGCGCATCGGATTGATCAGGGTGATGTACTGCACCGCCGTGGGCATATTCGCAATCGGTGTGGCGAAGCCCGAGAGAATGATGGAAGGCACCAAAAACAGGAAGGCACCCAGCAGGCCCTGCTGCTGGGTCACGGCCAAAGATGAAATCATCAGCCCCACGCCGATCGCCGACAACAGAAATAGCATCACGCCCAGATACAAGACCGCCGGATTTCCCAGCATGGGGATATGGAACCAGCGCACCGTCAGGAAGATGATGGCCGAGGCCTCGGCCAGTCCGATGATGAAACCAGGCAGCGCCTTGCCGATCAAAATTTCCACCGGGCGTAGCGGGGTCACCAGCAGTTGATCGAAGGTGCCCTGCTCGCGTTCGCGAGCGACTGACAGCGCCGTTACCAGCAGTGTCACCACCAGCGTCAGTAAGCCGACGATGCCCGGGACGACGAACCAGCGGCTGACTAGATTGGGGTTGTACCAGGCGCGCGTTTCGAGGCGGATGGGCGGCAGACTGCGGCCGTGATCGCGGGCCCAGTCCTGATTGAATCGCGTGACAATATCGCGCGCGTAGTTGAGCACCAGCAGTGCTGTATTGGAGTCTCGCCCGTCGACGATCAATTGCAACTTGGTGGCTTGGCCACGCACCAGATCGGCACTGAATCGGGAACCGCAATGGACGAGTAGCAGGACCTGCCGGGCGTCGATCAGCGGCGCGATCTGCGCTTCATTCCGCAGTCGCGCGACCAGATGGAAATTCGCCGAGCCTTCGAAACGCGCCAGCAGTTGGCGCGATGCCGAGCCATGATCCTCGTTGTAGACAGCGAAGGCGACATGACTAAGATCGAAAGTCGCCGCGTAGCCGAATACCAGCAACTGGATGAGCGGCGGGCCGATGATCACGAAGCGGCTCTTCTTATCCTTGAAGACCGACAAAAATTCCTTCCTGACCAGCGCTACGATACGTTGCCACCACATGCGCGTCCCCTAGTCCAGCCGTTTGCGCGCGTGGCGCCGGATCAAGGCCAGGAACACCGCCGCCATCAGTACCAGGGCCAGTGCATTCGGCAGGATCACGTTCCAGACATTGCCGGCCATGAAGACGGTCTGCAGGATGGCGACAAAATAGCGCGCCGCGACGATATGGGTGATGAACTGCACGAGCGGCGGCGTGCTGGCGATATCGAAAATGAAACCCGATAGGATGAAGGCCGGCAGAAACGTGACGATTACCGCGATCTGACCGGCGACGAATTGATTCTTGGCGACAATGGAGATCAACAGACCCATGCCCAGGGCCACCAGCAGGAACAGCGCGGAGACGATCAGCAACACCCACAACGAGCCGCGCAACGGCACTTCGAACTGCCATACCGCCATGATCACCGTCAGGATCATGCCGCCCATGCCCAGGACGAAATACGGAATGATCTTACCGAGCAGCACCTCGCGCATCGCCACCGGCGTGACCATCAGCGCCTCCATCGTGCCGCGTTCCCATTCGCGCGCCATGACCATAGCCGTAAGCAGTGCGCCGATCAGCGTCATGATCACCGCGATCAGACCCGGCACCAGAAAGTTGCGGCTGCGCAGTTCGCTGTTGAACCAGACCCGCTGCTCGACTTGCACCGGGATCTCAGTTTCATGACCACGCATCCGGGCGGCCTGTCCCAGCCAGTTAGCCCACAGGCCTTGCACATAGCCGATGATGATGCGCCCGGTGTTGGCGTCCACGCCATTGACGATCACCTGCACCGGCGCGCCGTCGGAGCTGCGCAGTTGGCGGGCGAAATCGCCGCGCAGGTGTACGATGCCGTCGACGCGATGCGCCGCCAGTGCCGCTTCCGCGCTGCGCATGTCGCTCAGCAGCAGCGGCTTGAAATGGCGGGAATGCTGAAATGCGCTGGTAAAGCTCGCCGTATCGGCGCTCGGCTGTTCAACCACGACGGCGATGGGCACATGCTCGGCATCCAGCGACACGCCATATCCGAACAGCAGCAACAGCACTACCGGCATCAGAAAGGCGATGGCGATGCTGCTGGGATCGCGCAGTACCTGCAGGAATTCCTTGCGCACCAAACCGCGCAGGCGCATGGCCCCGCCGCCGCGACCGGCCGCGTTTTTATCGGGATTGCGGCCGAATATATTCATCATGCCGCTGCGGTGCGCGCATGCACTTCGATCAACGTGATGAAGGCGTCTTCCATTGTCGGGTCGGGCTGCTGGGCGGTGCGTGCCGCCGTTTTGACGGCGCTCGGTGTGCCGAGGGTCAGTATCTCACCCGCGGCCATGATCGCCAGCCGGTCGCAATATTCGGCCTCTTCCATGAAGTGCGTGGTAACCAGCACCGTCACGCCGCGCTCCGCCTGCGCGTTGATGCGTTGCCAGAATTCGCGCCGTGCCAATGGATCAACGCCCGACGTCGGTTCGTCGAGAAACAGTATCTCCGGTTCGTGCATCAAGGCGCAGGCCAGCGCCAGTCGCTGCTTGTACCCGAGCGACAAGTCGGCACTGACCGCGTCGGCACTGGATTGTAGCTCGAATTCATTGAGCGCCCAGTCGCTGCGCGCGCGCCGCCGTTCGCCGCCGAGTCCGTAACAGCTGGCGAAGAATGTCAGGTTTTCATGCACGGTGAGGTGGCCATACAGCGAAAACTTCTGCGACATGTAGCCGATGCGCGCCCGTGCCGCCGCCGCTGCGACACGCAGGTCCAATCCGGCCACCCGCAACTCACCGCCGCTCGCCGGCAACAGGCCGCAGAGCATGCGGAAGGTCGTGGTCTTGCCGGCGCCGTTGGCGCCGAGCAGGCCGAACACCTCGCCACGCCGGACCTCGAAACTTACATTCCTGACCGCATAAAAATCGCCGAACCGGCGCTGCACCCGGCGTACGTCTATAACTGGACCGGTCGCTGTGTGCGACGCAGCCGGCGGCTCGGTCTGCGCTCTTCTCGCAGGACTCGTCCGACCGGTTTTCAACTGTGCGATGAACGCATCTTCGAAGCGCGGCGGCACTGTCGTCAGCGTGGCCGCCGCTGTACCGGGCAACAGTTGCGCGAGCACCGGTACGCTATCGGGTTGCATCACCACGCGGACATGATCGCCTTGGATCACGGCATCCACAACATCGACGGCGGCGCCGAGCCGTTCCTGGAGCGTGCGCTTGTTGAGAGTGGGCGCGGACACCGCATAGGTGCGCCCCTGTAAGCGTGCGCTGAACGATCCCGGCACGCCTTGCCCGAGTACGCGGCCTTCATGCAGCAGGATCACCTCGCCACAACGCTCAGCTTCGTCCAGGTAGGCGGTGCTGAGCAGCACGCTCATGGCCTCTTCCTGCACTAGGCGGTAGACGATGGCCCAGAGCTCGCGCCGCGACACTGGGTCGACGCCGACCGTCGGTTCATCGAGCAGCAACAGACGCGGTGGACGCACCAGTGTACAGGCCAGTCCGAGTTTCTGCTTCATGCCGCCGGACAAGCGCCCTGCCAAGCGCTGTGTGAATGGCGCGAGGCCGGTCATGTGCATCAGTTCGAGATAGCGTGCCGCGCGTTCGATATGCGGCACGCCCTGCAGGTCGGCGTACAGATCGAGATTTTCCTGCACGCTCAGATCTTCATAAAGACCGAAGCGCTGCGGCATATAGCCGATGGTTGATTGTACGGCGAGCGCATCGCGCGTGGCGTCCATGCCGAGCACGGTGACGCTGCCGCTGTCCGGCTTGAGCAGGCCGGTGGCCAGGCGCATCAATGTAGTCTTGCCGGCGCCGTCGGGCCCGATCAGACCCGTGACCCGACCGTGTTGCACGCGCAGGCTGACAGCGTCCAGCGCGGCGATTCGGCGTTGCCCCGCGCTGAAGGCGCGGCTGACTTGGCGCAATTCCAGGGCGATCGCTCGCGGTGCCTCGAGTTCCGTCGTCATTATTGCGCCTGGCACGGGTCCGCACCGCGGCCGGCAGGCGGGGCCGGCTGGTCGCGGGCGATGATCACCGTGGCGGGCATGCCGAGGCGCAATTCATCCTGCGGATTGCAGGCGAATACGCGTACTTGGTAAACCAGGTCGGTACGCACTTCGCGTGTTTCCACCGATTTTGGCGTGAACTCCGCGGTCGGTGAAATGAAACCGATCCAGGCGGCGTATTGCTTACCGGGGTGGGAATCGGTGGTGACGGCCGCAGGCATGCCGGGATGCAGCAGGCCGAGGTCCGGTTCGGCGACATAAGCGCGCACCCATACCGGATCGGTCAGCGCCAGCGTGTAGACCGGCGTCTGCGGCGAGGCCATGTCACCGGGTTCGAGAATGCGGTTCTCGATGATGCCGGCGGCCGGCGCATACAGCGTGGCATCCGCCAGCAGGCGGCGTTGCAGATCACGTTGCGCTTGCAGCGAGCGCAGGGTGGACTCGGCCGCTTCGATATCCTCCTTGCGCGGTCCGGCCAACGCCAGCTTGTGCATCTGTTGAGCGGCGTCGAGCCGTGCCTGCGCGGCATCGGCCGCGGCGCGGGCATTGTCGGCCTCCTCCTGGGCCACCAGGTGGCGTGTCACCAGATCGGCAAAACGCCGCGCGGTGCGTTGCGCATTGCGCGCCTCGACAACTGCGGCATCCTCATCGGCGTGCGCCTTGCGGATATCTTCGGGACGATTGCCGGCGCGCAGACGATCGACCAGCGCCTGCTGTGCCGCCAATTGCGCGGTCATGAGATCGACCGCATATTGCAGGCGCTGGCTGTCCAGCGTAGCGAGCGTCTCATGCGCGGCGACATGCTGGCCTTCGCGCGCCCGCATGGTCGCGATGCGCTCGCTGCCATTGAAGGCCAGTTCCACCTCGCGGATATCGACATTGCCATGCAGTACCAACGAGTCCGTGGCCGCACCATTCTCATACGAATGCCGCAACCAAGCTGTCCCGCCCGCCGCGACGGCCAGCAGCAACACGATTATCAGCAGCGGCTTCTTAACGGTCATTGAGCGACTCTCCAAGCTTCCCACGCCAAGACTAACACTGCCGGACTGAATGCCGCACCGCACCGGCACGTGAACGAAGACCTTGCCCGGTGAAACAGCGCGCGTGGGAGCGGGCATTGCGCCGAACCCGCAACAACCGGCGTTATGACGCCGCGACCTGCGGATCAGGTAGCGCCGAACATCATGCCAGCTTGGTGTCGATCACTGCGGCGAATTTTAACCACTTTCCTTCTGCGGGGTAAATCATGGGCTAATCGTCGCCGTGGGTTCCCCCAAGGCGGCGCCAAGGGTCAGTGCGAGACGGATGCGCTGTTTTCCATTGACGGCTGATAGTCGCCGAGCATCGCCAGGTGATTGAGGCGCGCGCGGTCGAGCAATGCCTGTTGAGCCGCCTGCCCGTTTGCCGATTTGCCGAGCCAAACCTGCAAAGCGGTTTGCTGCAAGGCGCGGCCATAGGAGATGCTTAGCCGCCAAGGCGCGTCCGGCGCTTGTTGATGCAGCGCATTCAGATTGGCGGTGGCTTCTTCCGGACCTTGGCCGCCGGAGAGAAAATTAATGCTCGGTACCGCTGCCGGTACCGAGCGGCGCAATACCCGCAACGTGGCGGCGGCCACTTCGTCCGGCGCGGCGTGCCGGCATGCCTTGCCCGGTACCACCATATTGGGTTTGAGGATCATCAGTTCCAGCGCCACGCGGTGCCGGCGCAAGGCATGGAACACGGCATGCTGTACCGCCTCGGTGACTGCGGCATGGCGATCGATATCATGGTTGTCATCCATCAATACTTCCGGTTCAACAATCGGCACCAGCCCTTCCTCCTGACACACGGCGGCATAGCGGGCCAGCATTTCGGCATTGGCTTCGAGGCCGTGTTGTGTGGGCGCATGGCTATCGATGGCATAAACTTCGCGCCACTTGGCGAAACGCGCGCCCTGTTGCTTGTAGCCGCGCAGACGCTCAGCCAAGCCGTCCAATCCCCGGGTGATAAGGTCGCCAGGTGACAGCGCCAGCGGGATCGTACCCTTGTCGACCTTGATGCCGGGCACGATGTTCTGTGTCCAGGCGGCCTCTGGTAGGAGCTTGCCCGCGTCGGTATGCTGCTCCAGCGTTTCTTCGAAAAAGATAATACCGCTGATGTATTCACCCAGGCCGGGCGTTGTCACCAGCAGGCTGCGCCAGGCGCGCCGGGTTTCATCGGTGGATGCCACGTCGATCGCCTTGAAGCGCTTGGCGATGGTGGGTGCGCTTTCATCGGCGGCGAGAATGCCACGGCCTTTTTGCGCCATGTCGTTGATGGTGGACTCCAATTCGGTCAAATACTGCATTGGGATTCTCCTGTAGTTCTCCTGCGCCGGTGACTGGTGAACGACCTGACGAACCGCTGTCGCTGATCAAGATGACTGGGTCGGATACGGTTCACAGGCCGAAATGGGGCTGCCCGGAAGACCCGGCCTGCATCCAGAATACCGCATCAAACAGCAACCATTGCAGCAAAATAAAGCCGGCAATCGCCAGCAAGGCCATGATCACCGCGGCCAACAGGGCGTCGCCGAAGCTATCCACTTCAAAGCCCGGCACCAGAACGGCGGCGAATTTCACCATCAGCGCATTGATCAGCAGTGCGAACAGCCCGAAGGTCAGCACGGTCAACGGTAATGTCAGCACCCATAACAGGGGGCGGATGCTGGCGTTGATCGCACCCAAGACCAGCGCGGCCAGCAGCAGGTCGCTCGTTGACCTGGCGCGCACGCCGGACACCAGGACGGTCACCAGCCAGAGGCCCAGTGCCGTGATCAGCCAGATCAACAGCAAACCGATCAGCATGACAGGGCTTGCGTATTCATGCGTGGATTGTGCGCGCCTTGGTCACTGGCAGATGTAACTTGGGTGACAGCGTGCATAATCTCTTACCGGTTAAAGTACTTGCGTGGATTGCAGGACGCGCGGCGACAGGATCGTTGCCAGTAAAATTGCTTTCGATGTCAGGCATCCGGCGATCCTCGACATGCAGCAATGTTAGCAGCCCGGCATTTCGGCCAAATCACTGATAAGGCCCGCTGTGAACGATAAACGCCACAGACCCGAGGTGCCGAAACCGGCTCATCCCCGGCAGCGCCGGGAACCGTTGCCGTGGCAACAGCCCAAATCGGCCAGCGATGACGCCGAAGGCGCGCGCAAGTTGCAGGCCATTCTCGCCAGCCCGTCCTATGTCCCGGCTATTGAGGATGTCGATTTTCTTGATGGTGACGATGCGCGTGGCGTGCGTCTGCAGCTCGACTATCTGAAACCGGATCGCTTGCTCAGGGAACATGGCATACAACATACCATCGTCGTATTCGGCAGCACCCGTATCGTCGAACCCGCGGCTGCGCAACGCAAGGTCGATCGCTGGCGCGAAGCGCTGGCAGTCCGGCCTGACGACGGTGAACTGCAAGATCGGCTGTTTGTGGCCGAACGCATTCTCGCGAAAAGTCACTATTACGGGATTGCCCGGGATTTCTCGCGGCTGGTGGCAAATGCCGGCAACGGCCCCAGCGATTCGCGCCTGGTGGTCATGACCGGCGGCGGACCGGGCATGATGGAGGCGGCAAATCGTGGCGCTCACGAGGCCGGCGCCAAGACCATCGGGCTGAATATCACGCTGCCGCACGAACAGTATCCCAATCCCTACATCACCCCCGCGTTGTGTTTCCGGTTTCATTACTTCGCATTGCGCAAGATGCATTTCATGTTGCGCGCCCGGGCGCTGGTGGCCTTTCCCGGCGGCTTCGGTACCTTTGATGAACTGTTTGAAACGCTGACCCTGATTCAGACACGGAAAATCAAACCGGTTCCGGTGGTACTGGTGGGCGAGGCCTACTGGCGCAAGGCATTCGACGTGGACTTCCTGGTGGAGGAGGGTGTTATTGACGTCGAGGATCGGGAGCTGTTCTGGTATGCCGAGACAGCCGATGACATCTGGCAAGGGCTGTTGCTCTGGTACGAGCGTAATGGCGAGCCGCTGTTGACCGGCGCTTGACGGGCGCCGGAAGTAGCATTCATCGCAAGGGAAACATCATGAAGATTTCATTCCACGGCGCCGATCTGGGTGTCACCGGTTCCTGCCATCTGCTTGAATGCGCGGGCAAGCGCATCCTGGTCGACTGTGGGATGTATCAAGGGGGGCGGGAACTTGCCGAGGAGAATGCCGAGTCATTCGGTTTTGAGCCGGCGTCCATCGACTTTCTGTTGCTGACACATGCCCATTTAGATCATTGCGGGCGCATACCGTTGCTCGCCAAGCGGGGCTTCGCCGGCGAAGTGATCGCCACGGCGGCAACCGTCGAGCTGGCACGGTTGGTGATGCTGGACGCGGCCGGGCTGCAGGAGGAGGAGACCCGTTACCAGCAGCGCAAGGCCAAGCGCCGTCGCGGCAACCCTGTTACGGACATTGAGCCGCTGTACACCACGCTCGATGCGCTCAACAGTCTCGAGTATTTCGGCCGCAAGGTCGGCTATGATCAAACCATTCAGTTGGCGCCGGGTATTCGCGCCACATTTATCGATGCCGGACATATTCTGGGTTCGGCCAGTATCCTTCTGGAGCTCACGGAAGACGGGCATTCGCACCGGCTGCTGTTTTCAGGCGATCTCGGCTACAGCAAACGCGCGATACTGCGCGACCCGGCCACGCCGCCGTGGGTCGACACAGTGGTGATGGAGACCACCTATGGCGACCGTTTGCATAAACAGCTGCAGCCGTCCATCGATGAGCTTTACGACGTCATCAACGCAACCTTCAGCCGTGGTGGCAACGTCATCATCCCTACCTTCGCACTGGAGCGAGCCCAGGAAATTCTCTACTACCTGCGTGCAGGCGTGGCTAACAAGCGCATTGGGCACTTCGCCAATGTGTTCTTGGATTCACCCATGGCGATTTCCGCCACACAGATATTCGCGCGGCATCCGGAGTGTTTCGACGCGGAAACGCTCCAGCTATCTCACGGGGGCGGCGACCCTTTTAATCTGCCGGGGCTGCATTTCACCCGCGAAACGGCTGAATCCATGGCGATAAATCAGATCGATGGCGGGGCTATCGTCATGGCGGGTTCCGGAATGTGTACCGGCGGCCGTGTCCGCCACCACCTAAAACATAATCTGTGGAACAAACATAATAGTATTGTGTTTGTCGGCTATGCGGCCCTCGGTACGCTGGCTCGGCAGATCATCGACGGTGCGGAGCGGGTGCGTATTTTCGGCGAAGATATCCCGGTACGCGCCAACATTCATACCATTGGCGGTTTCTCGGCGCACGCCGATCAGGCGGAACTGCTGGCCTGGCATCGGCAGACAGGTAGTCCGAAGACGACATTTCTTGTCCATGGTGAAGTGGCAAGCATGCATGCCTTCGCGGATAAACTGAAAAATACCCGGGTAGAGATGCCCGCCTTGCATCAGGAGTATACCTTGTGACGATGTCACTCCACGGCGAATCAGGCAGTCTCCCCAGAGGCTGGTGTACGGTCGTTGATCCCGAGAGTGGGCGGCAATGAACGCTGCGTTGTTTCTGCCGCGCAGACGGCTGCAGGATCTCATCGACAATCTGCGGCAGACCAACTATCGCTGCGTAGGCCCGCAGCTCTGCGAGGGTGCCATTGTCTATGACAACCTGCAGCGCGTCGAGCAGTTGCCCGTCGGCGCGCATGATCGCCAGTCACCGGGCGGCTATCGCATCGAGAACGACGCAACGCAGCGTTGCTTCGCGTGGGCGAACGGCCCACAGGCGCTGAAGCCACTGCTGTTCATGCCGCGCGAAGTGCTGTGGCGAGCAAGGCGCGATGCGCGCGGCCATCTGGAATTCATCACGGAAGTCCCGCCAGCCGAACCGCTGGCTGTGATCGGTGTGCGGGCCTGTGATCTGGCGGCCTTGCAGTTGCTCGATCGGCATTTTCTCCGCCCGGAGCCGGAGCAGGCTGATCCTCATTATGCGGCGCGACGTGCGACATTGTTTTTGGTTGCTGTGAATTGCAGTCATCCGGCGCAGACCTGTTTCTGCGCATCCACCGGCGATGGTCCGGTGGTCAACGACGGTCATGACATCGTCCTCACCGAGCTGGACGAGGGCTTCGTCGCGCAGGCCGGCAGTGAGGCCGGGCAGGCGGTGCTCGAGTCATTGCGGCTGGCCGCGGCCGATACTTGGCAGTGCGCTACCGCGCTGGAGCAGGGGATCTACGCAGCGCAACAGCAAATCCGCCGACTGCCAGGACGTGACCTGAAGAATGCGCTGTTCGCCAGGCTGCAACACCCGCGCTGGCAGCAATTGGCGGAGTGCTGCCTGTCCTGCGGCAATTGCACCTCGGTGTGCCCTACCTGTTTCTGTCACCGCAGTTTTGAACAGCCACAGCTTGACGCACAGGCCAGCGAGCATGGCCGCGAATGGGATTCCTGCTTTACGGAAGGACATAGCGCCATCACCGGTCACGTCATGCGTCCCGATACACGCTTGCGCTACCGTCAATGGCTGACCCACAAGCTGGGCTCTTGGCATGACCAGTACGGGCGCAGCGGCTGCGTTGGTTGCGGTCGTTGTATTACCTGGTGTCCGGTGGGCATTGACATCACTGGAGAGGCGGCGGTGATCTGTGCTTAGCGGCTCTGCCGACAGACCACCTCGGCACGCGACCGGTCGGAGTCCGCTTTTGCCGCACGCTGCCGAGATTGTGGCGCGTAAACAGGAATCCCCCGGCATTTTCAGTCTGAACCTGCGAATTGCCGACGATACGGTAGCCGCGGCATTCCATTATGTCCCGGGTCAATTCAATATGCTGTATTTGT
>VFSW01004719.1_pt1 | contig 20313 bp, 22 predicted proteins | sample 5358111 | NCBI WGS metagenome assembly VFSW01 (sample SAMN11554181, study PRJNA540505) | mine drainage metagenome | isolation source: sediment from site ElyBrook_90M | place: USA: Ely Copper Mine, Vershire, VT | collected 2017 | reverse complement strand
CGTGCTTGAGCAGTAATCCCCCTTGGGATACATATGTCTTGAATTTTTTAGCATTCTCGAAGTCTATAGCGGTCCTATCCCAAACACTGAAGTCATATTCTATGTCGTTGACGAAAGAATTTATTTCCCTTGTCTTAGGCAATCTTAGTCTCCATAGGTCTATGTCCTGTATGTAAGCCAGAAGCCGCGGGAGCTTCTTTTTCGGGTGGAAGTAGGACCAGGCAAGCGCCGCCCCGGAATGTTCATTAGAGAACAGATGTTCCGGCTGGCGCTCAACTATGTCCTTTACGCTTATATGGTGGTCTATCAGTATGAGCTTCTTGGCCTTTTTATTTATAAGATCGGTCTCGGCCTTAGGATACGTAAAATCAATGGCATATACGATCTTTCCGCCTAAGCCAGCTGGTGGAGGAAAATCGTGCTCAACAGGGACATACTTGGCTCTTTTGCCGAACTTCTTATGAGCCGCCCAAGCGGCTCCAAACCCATCCGGACAATCCTTATGATACAAGATCACTATCTTAGGTGAGGATGCCATGTATGTCAGTACTTTATCTTTAACGCATCCAATCCAGGAAGCTTTTCTCCAGCCAAAAAAGCCAGCATTGCACCGCCTCCGGTCGACAGAAATCCTACTCTACTCCCCAGATTAAGATGATTTATGACCATCCCCGTCTCCTCTCCGCCTACGACTGAGAAAGCATGTGAAGCTGCGACAGATCGGGCAACTTCGTATGAGCCATTGGCGAATTCCTTGTTTTCGAAATAACCCATCGGCCCGCCCCAAACAATAGTGCCCGATTTCTTGATGATTGAGGAAAACTCTTTCACGGTCTTCGGGCCTATGTCCAATATCTCATCCCTGTGCCATGCAGAATCCTTCGGTATGAGAATCTTCTTATTCTTTGCCAGTCTTTTGACCTCGGAGAGCATCTCTGGTTCGCATATAGATTTCTTTATATCCACACCCTGAGACATCAGAAAGGTATTAGCCGCCCCGCCGCCGACCAGCACATAGTCGATCTTTCTTATAAGGTGGTTAATGACCCCGATCTTATCTTTCATCTTCGCTCCGCCCACTATCAAAGTGAAAGGTTTCTTGGGACGCACTATGACCCTATTCAGGTGACTAACTTCACTCAATATAGTCGGACCGGCAGAGCTGGGCAGTAGTTTGGTTATGCCGACGGTAGACGCCGCTTCCCGATGGACGGTGGCAAAATCATCGTTCATATACAGATCACCCAACGATGCTATCTGCGCCGCGGTATCCGCATCATCTTTGGTCTCCCCCGGCAGGAAACGCAAGTTATCCAATAAGAACACGGAATTATTAGAGGTCAGTATCCCTCTCCTTATCCTCTCAAAATCAAAGCGCGGGAAGAAAACCACCGTTCTGTCCAATCCCTTTTGGAGAAAAGGCTGGAAACGGGCCAAGCTCAGTTTACGATCGTATTTATTAGGCCGATCGAAGTGGCTCAGTATCACAACCCTGTGACCCTTCTTAAGCAGGGAGTTTATAGTAACTAGAGCTGTCCGGAACCGTGCCGAGTTTGTCGGGTTCTTATCTTCTATATCAAGATTGATCCTGAGCAGATAAATCATGTGTAACTATTATAACAACCAAAACCCCTTCCGAAGAAGGGGCTCTGGCCAAATAGCGTTTTAGGGACATTCCTCGGTCGATATCATCGTCGAGGACTGTTCACCACTCACTCTGGCAAATAATAGCATAGAATCGCTAGATAATCAAGACCCGGTACGGAATACAACGAACTTATAGCCAATGTAATTCCAAGCCAAAGCCAGGACGCTGGCCACTACAGCACCGACATTGGCCCAACGGGCCGGCGAGACCGACCCGAATGGGGCAATAAAATTAACTATCGCTGAGGCCATACTTACGTTTATTCCGAAACCGATAAGGCTCACAGCAAAGAACTGCCCCACTTCTTTAGCCTCAATGGACCGTTTAGAACCGAATGTCCAGTATTTATTCCAAAAATAGCTGTTAATATTGGCCGTTATGAACGATGCGGATTTGAAAAGAATATACCAAAACCCGGCGGCAAATCCTGAAAACAGGATAAGGGCGTTCAGAACCCCCAGATCTATGAGCGTATTTAACACCCCTATGGCAGCATATTCAGCTACCTGCAGGAACACCGGCAATAACCTACTCACCAGAGAAGACAGCCACAGAGCAACAGCTGAGAATACGGTAAACCCTAAGATTATGGCCACCGACTCTGTTATGGACAGCTTGGCAAACACAGCAAATCTCAGATTTGCCAACACCGGAAGGACCAGTAATCCGATTGCGGCTCCGACGATCGATATGAGGATATAATCCCTTTTTGTGGCGGTTGGCATATGACAGTCAGACCGGCTATTGGATAGCGTAAGTGACGCTGACCTCTTCGGTTAACTGTTGAGTGCCGGGCTCGATGGTCGGTGTGGCAACTCCTGATCCGGCCGACGAAGCTGACATTGCAGAATACATAGGCTGAGGCTGTACATTGCCCGATGATTCCGTAAGATTGACCACTTTGCCCAAGGTTACGCCGTTCTCCGCGGCCATCTGTTGGGCCTTGGATTGGGCACTAGCGAATGCCTGAGCCCTGGCATCGGCGAGATGGCTATCAGGGTTCTCTATGCTGAAGCTTACCTGGCCGATCTGATTTACCCCGAGGTTAGCCAGACCGGACAGAATGGGTGCGATCTTGGTGAAGTCCCTGATCTTCAGGGTCTCCGTTTCAGTTATCGTGTAGCTCACTATGGCCGTCTTTCCTGTTTTATAGTTGTAGTTATAGTTAGGAGACAGGTTATAGTCCGTAGTGGCAATATCGTCGGAGCTAACACCCTGCTGCTTTACGAAAGCTACAGCGCTGTTTATCTGGTTGACGTTATCCGTCTCTATTTTGAGCGGGTCCGTACCGATAGTGACTTCGGAGAAAGAGACTGTAGCCAGGTCCGGCGCGACGGTAGCCTTCGCATCAGCGCTTACTGTCATTGTACGTGCTGGCATCATCGAGTCGCCCCACTTTATTACGCTTGGCACTACGCCCACTATGCCGATGATGATTGTCAGTATCAGAAATGCTTTTGCGCCTTTGTATGTTCTGTCGGTCATAATTATATTATACAATAAAAAGACCGGGGTTACTCGGCAGCCTTTATTATCTTTTTGAATTCAGCTGCCTTCAAACTGGCCCCTCCGACAAGAGCCCCCGATATTTCAGGCAAAGACATAAATTCTGCCACATTGCCACCATTCACAGACCCGCCGTACAGTACCGGAACATTGCCCAACCGCCCCCTAATCATCACAGCCACTCTCGCGGCATCCTTCGGAGAGTCGCTCAACCCAGTGCCAATGGCCCATATCGGCTCATAGGCAACTATCAGTTTTTTAACATTGCGCACCCCGGACAGACCAAGCTTCAGTTGATTATTTATAAAACTGGCCGCTCCTTTGGGGGCCCTCCTGAATTCCGGTCCCTCCCCGACACATAGAACAGGGAACAATCCACAACCCAACACGGCCTTTAATTTACGGTTTATCATCGCATCTGTCTCACCAAGATTTCTGCGCCGTTCAGAGTGGCCCAATATAACATACTTTACGCCCAGGCCCTTCAACTGATTTACCGAGACTTCACCCGTATACGGGCCGTCTGACCAAAATGCATCTTGGGCACCCAAATCGGATTTTCTAACCACATCTCCCACTTCGCTCAGAAACGGGAACGGCGGCGCGATAACGACACCAATGTGGTCTGTGCTTCTAGCCAGCTTCTTGGCATCGGCGGAGGTCTTCGGATTAGATTTCCAGTTCGCGATCACTAGCTTTGCCATCCTTATGATTTTAGCATTAATAGCCTATTAATAGACATCTGATCGTCATCCTCTAGCCTTATTCCGCCGTCGGCCGAACCTCCTATTCAGCTCAAGAAGCACCCCGATTACGATTACGCCGAGTACCAGGTAATCGAACTGCCTGAAGTACTGCTCTAAGGTCATCCAATTGTATCCTGCAGCATATCCTATATAAGCAAGGGCGGCGGACCACATGAACGAACCTATGAAGGTAAGTATTATGAAGTGCTTGAGGTCGACCTTGAACATTCCGGCGGGGAAAGAAATGAACGTCCTTATAACCGGGAACAAACGACCTAGGAAGACGGCTATAAGACCACGCGTCTCGAACCAATGACTGGCCCTAGCCATCTCTTCTCTGCTCATCAGATGCCACTTCTCAAGGAATGTAATCGCCTGATGCTGATACCTGTATGCCACCCAATAGTTCACGAGCGAACCCAGCAGGTTACCCAAGGAAGCTACCAGAATGACCGATACTATATCGAACCTGCCGATATAGGCCAGAAAACCGGCGAACAGCAACGTTATCTCCGAAGGTATCGGTATGTCGGCGCTCTCCAGGGTCATGAGAATGAACACTCCCCAATAACCCAGACCAGATATCACGGACGATATTGATGTTAACAAGGCTGAAGTAAGTGAGAATATCATTGTGCGGTCAGTTGGTTATCTGCGCAAGAATTCTGCGGCCGCATCGGGATCGACGACATTTATCTCTATTCCGGTTTCCAGTTCAAACCCTCCTTCTATCTTAAGCTTAGGCTCGATCTCGATGTTCCAGTGATAGTGGGCGTTCTTATTTTTATCCACGACCGGAGCCGTATTCAAAAAGAAGTTATAGTCAGGCCGTCCAAGCTTGCTCTCTATCTTCCTCAGGCATTTATGCAGGGCCTCGGTAACTGATGCAAGTATATCCGAGCTCGTGTCCTCGAAGAAAGGAAGGTGTTTTTTGGGGAATATCCTTACCTCAAAGGGATTGCGGGAGACAAACGGGGCAAAAGCTATGACATTATCATTCTCATATATAATGCGATGCTTCTGGCTCTTCTCCCACTTGATCGCCGTACAATATGCGCACCGATTGTTCTCGCGATAGTACTTGGCCGAACCCCTAAGCGCGTGCTCCACGGCGGGAGGCACTATAGGTACGGTTATTATCTGATAATGAGGATGATATATAGATGCCCCGGCGTTAGGCCCCCAATTGTGGAATATTGATACGTAAGCCACATACTTATCCTCTGCCAGCGATTTATAACGGCCCTTAAACGTCTCCATGACAAGCCGAGCGTCCCCCAGCGGTAGCTTGGGGAAGTTATTATTGTGGTCGCGGGTTATCACGAGCTCATGGTGTCCGACGCCGGGGATTACCAAGAAAGGCCCTTGTTTTGCGACAACCGCCATGATGCCCTCATTGGTAACTGCCGGGAACTTATTGGGCACGACCTGCAGCCAGGGGCTGCCCTTCGGCGGGCTTACAACTATCGGGAACCCGCCTCCAACTTTTTCGGGATGTTCAAAAATACAACCCCTCTTAAGAGGAGGCTTGAGCTTATTCTTGTTCACGAATTGCTGAGGCCTATTCTTCCTGCCGCGGGCGATCAGTATCCAATCTCCTGATATGACGTCCTGTCTTAGTTCTGACTGAGCCATACGGATCACTATTGTTTATTCAATCTGTTCTGATAGTACCATGAGAGAACGTCCTTAGCTATCGGGACCGCGTTAAGAATACTCTCATAGCCGTTCTCGATAAGAACAAGGACCTCTATCTGCGGATTATCGGCTGGCGCATATCCGATGAAGAGAGCGTTGACCTTGGTATTGTTGTTGGTCTGAGCGCTGCCTGTCTTTGCAGCGACTGAGAACGGAAGCGTGTGCAGAAGGTACGCGGTACCATAAGGCTTAGTCACCGTGTCTTCCATACCCTTGCGTACATCAGCGAACTGAGGAGACAAATAAGACAGGTCAAACAGAGGCGTCGATGTCTCATCTAGCAACAAATGGGGTTTATAAGATGGCCCATTGTTGGCTATAGCTGCGATTGAGTCCATAAGCTGTAGAGGGGTGACTTGAAGATCCCCCTGACCTATAGCAACGTTGTATGTATCGCCCACCAGCCAAGGCCGTCTCGTGGTCTGCTGGAACTCGGTCGGGTTCGGCAAAAACCCTTTAGCTTCACCCGGCAGGTCTATCCCGGTAGGCTTACCTAAACCGAACATGCTCCAATACTGTCCCAGTTTTGTTATACCTATGCCCGGCTGGCCCTCAAACCCTCCGCAGACCTCATAGAAGTAAACATCGCTCGAACGGGCTATGGCCGAGTAAATATCAACCCAACCCTGAGGCTGCCAATCCATAAATCTGCTCGGATGTGATGGGTCGTAAGGGTTAGGCAGGTCTATATAGCCTATCGAAAGTATCTGTTTAGTCGGCGTAATGACCCCTTCCTTCAACACGGCAGTCGCATCAAGCGGCTTGATGGTTGAGCCGGGGCTGTATTGTCCGCTGACCGCACGATTAAAGAACGGCTGGTTCGGATCGTTAAGGGATGCGGCAACGTTGCCAGGATCGTAGGTCGGGAAACTTACCATTGCAAGGACCTGGCCGTTGCTTGGATTTATGGCCAGCCCAACCCCGTTCGTACGATTTAATTTCTGCAAGCCGGAGAGCATTCTAGTATAGAAGTACTGTTGGAAAGGACCGTCTATGGTAGTCGTGACGTTCTCGCCCGGCTGCGGAGGATCTATCGTCTGCGCCCCCTCTACACGACCTTGGGCGTCCCGGGGAGTTACGGTCTCGCCGTCTACGCCGCGCAGCATGCTGTCATAGTAGCTCTCCAAGCCAGCCAATCCTTTGACGCCGCTGTTGCTGCTCGTCTGTCCGACATAGCCGACCACCGTCGAGAAAGCTTGGGATCCACTAGGATAGGCCCGCGCATAATCGTTCTCAATGCTGACCGAAGACAAGTTCAGGCTCTGTAATGCGATCACCTGTTCACGGCTTACATTGCGCATCAGCAGTATCTGATTACCCTGCTCAAGGTTGGTACCGGATATCTCCGATATCAACTGGTCGCTGTTTATGTTCAATATGCTTTGGGCCGCGCTAAGCACCTGTTCTTGTTCGTTGTTCCTGATCATATCGGATACGTTCAGATAGGCCGTGAATATAGGCTGATTCTGGACCATGGGCGTGCCGAAACGGTCTGTTATTATCCCCCGCGGGGCTATTATCGGAGCAGTCTCGTTGGCGTTCTGTTTAGCTAGGGCGCTGTAATGGGAATAGTCGATAGCGCCCATCGTAATTAGACGAGCGGCGGCTGCAACAGCGAACAATAGGATCGTAAACAGCACGAGCCAGAACACACGCTCATGCAGAGGCTGCTCTTTAGGATCAAGGCCGGAGAAAGCGCTGTCGGCGACGGTCTCATCCAGACCTATGTCTTTATTGATGTATCTTTTTGCCATAAGGTGCGTTTAGGACGGCATACACTAGCATCACTAATACAAGGTTATAGGCAACTTCGGTCAGAATGAAGCCCCATTGTATATGGCCGTAGATATCCATAAGCACAGTGGCTAAAAACGTTACTACGCCCAGGATCACATATTGCTGCAGACTGATATAGTCGAACACCATCGCGCTCATCACCATAAGTACAATGAATATAATACTATAGATGTCAGGGGTCGGTCCGAACTGCAACATCAGCTCCCCTACCAGTATGAAGGCCAAGCGATCTATCCAATCTCCGTCGGATACCAGCATGACCAAGACCATGACCATGACCAGATCGGGCTTAACGCCCATAAGGACGAACCAGGTAGCAGACTGCAGCAATCCGGCAAGAACTATCAACGCAAGGCTAATTATGAACCGTAACATAGCGAAGGTCAGGTATATTAACTTCGGTCTGCAAAGAAGCTTCGCGGAAAACGCTGTTCGTTGTAGTGCTTACATCCTTTATAACGCCCACTTCCAATCCGTAGGGGAATCCATTGGTCGCCGTAACGACCATGTCCCCGACGTTGATCTGCCCATCTTGCGGGATAAGGGTAACGGTCGGAGAATTGCCTCCGTTAAGAAGCCCGTCTATCTGTGAGCTGCCGATCCGTACGGCCATCTGCCATGAAGGATCGAATATCGTCGAAACCACGCTCGAGTTACTGAGGACAGCTGTAACTTTCCCTATCAGGACATTACTGCCCCAAGTGACTATGTCTCCCTGTTTAACGCCCTGGTTAGAACCCGCAGCGATCGATATTTCCTGCTTACTGTTCAAAGGATAGTCCGAATAGACCTCGACCGTACTGGTCGCAAACAGACTTTGATCGAATAACCTGACCCGCAATGATGCATTCTCTTCCTGGAGCGCGGCCAGTTCATTGCCGAAGCTGGAGCTGGGCGAGGTCGTGACGCCTATCCTACCAAGTGCCGCCGTCCCAAGGGATTTGCCCTCGAATACGAAACGGTTCCATCCCACGAACAGGATGAGAGCTAGAATGATAACGATCAAGGCGAAGGTCCGCCTCATGTTATATATTGATGATCTTTGGTTTCGGCTGATTGGACAGAATAGTCTCGTATTTGGGGAGCTCCTCCACAATGACGCCTAGACCCCGCACCACGCAGGTCAGAGGGTCATCAACCAATCTGGTCTTAACAGTAGTCTCCCGCTCAATATATTGATCGAGGCCCAAGAGCAGACTGCCCCCACCAGACAGATAGATTCCCCTCTTCAGCACGTCTCCCACGAGCTCCGGAGGAGCCTCTTCAATTATCTCACGTATGGTCTCAACAATGGATTTAAGCGACTTCTGCATCGCCCCGCGGATGTGCGTGCTCTTAACTATGATCTCTTTTGGCAATCCAGTGGACATATCCCTGCCGCGTATGGACATTTCCAATTTTTCATCCAGAGGTATGGCCGAACCTATGGTCATCTTTAGCTCTTCGGCTGTAGGCTCGCCGATCAAAAGCTTGAACTCATCCCTTACGAACCTAACGATATCGTCGTTCAACTTCTGACCAGCGACCTTGAGGCTCCTCGAAATCACCGTACCCCCCACGGATATTATGGATATCTCGCTAGTACCGCCCCCGATATCGACGATCATGTTCGCGGTCGCTTCCTCTATTGGCAGTCTTCCGCCTATCGCCGATGCTATTGGTTCTTCGACCAAGAGCACTCTTGATATACCGGCGGATACCGCTGCGTCTTCAACTGACTTGCGCTCAACTTCGGTCAGATTAGTAGGCACACATATCGCAGCTAGGTTATAGCGTGAAAAGAACCCCTCTCCGCCGATCTTCCTCAGGAAGTATTTGATTATGGCCTCGGTCATCTCAAAATCAGAAATGACGCCGCCTATAAGCGGCTTAATGAGGCTGATATGGGCCGGTGAACGATCGAGCATTTTCTTGGCCTCGTTGCCTATCACTAAGATGCTCCCCGTGCGATTATTAAGAGCGACCAAGGTCGGCTCGTTCACAACTATGCCCTGCCCCTGGAGATATACCAGGAAATTGGCCGTTCCTAGGTCTATGCCTACATTCTTATAGAAGTTTCGAAACAGTGCCATAGCTCACTAATTTTACGTTCTTACTATTTCTCTTTTTGACCTCGATCTTATTCCCTGTCTTCTCGCTGACGACCAGACGGTACGGTATGCCGATAAGGTCCGCATCGGCGAATTTTTCGCCGGCTGAGACCTCTCTGTCGTCGTAGAGTACATCATCCTTCTTTGCCTGTAAACGCTTATACAGGTCACGACCCATGCCTTTCTTCAGTTCTATGAGATGAAAACGGAAAGGAGCCACTTCCTCCGGCCAGACAATGCCACGGTCGTCGTGGAACAACTCGACGATGGTGCCTATTAAGCGCGTGACACCGATGCCGTAGCAGCCCATGATCACATCATTCATGTTCCCACGCTCATCGCGATACGCCAAGTTGAACGGCAACGAATACTTGTTCTTCAATTTAAATATGTTGCCTACTTCGATGGCCTTCTCCTCCCTCAGTTTTGCGCTATCGCACTGGGGGCAAGTGCTCTGTTCGCTGATTATCTCCTTATTCAAGGCAACTTTGCACTTATCGCAGATATAGATCGTATCTTCTCCGGCCTCAGCAAGGGTCTGGAACTCATGCGAGAACTTAGCAAACGAACCTCCTGAAGCGAACGTCAGATATGTGCTCCCCCCTATCCCTAAGCGCTTATATATCCTGACATACGCCTTTTTGACCATCTCATAGTACTTATCAAGGTCCTGTTCGTTCGTGTGGAAAGAATACAGATCCTTCATCAAGAATTCCCTCCCCCTAAGAAGCCCGGATTTGGATCGGGCCTCATCGCGGAATTTGTTCTGAATCTGGAAGACGTACCTTGGCAGGTCCTTATAGGAAAGGACGAATTTTTTGAGCAGGGGGGAAACCACCTCTTCATGAGTGGGTCCGAGGGCATACTCGTTCTTCGTATAATAGCTCGTGAACCTGAACAGGTTGTCGAGACTGTCCCAACGGCCGGTCTTCTCCCAGTTGGCCTTAGGCTGCAAAGTAGGCATCAATATCTCATTACCTCCCACCTTTACCATCTCTTCCCGTATGATGCCCTCAATGTTCCTGAGCACAAGCAGCCCGAGGGGCAGTATGGTATACGCCCCGGCCATCAGCTTATCCACGAAGCCTGCCCTTATCAGCAGCTGCGCATTGACCGCATCCTCATCCTTGGGCGCTTCACGTAAAGTTTTAGTGAATAGTTCGCTCTGTTTCATCTATGCCTATAAAAGTCTGGTGATGTCTCTTATGGTAATAAGGACCATCAAAAATAGCAAAAAAACTATGCCTAGGCCGTTAACCCAAGATTCAACGCTAGGCTTTATTTTCTGTCTGATCAACTTCTCTATGCCGATCATAAGTATCCTTCCCCCATCAAGGGCCGGGAAAGGCACGATATTTATTACCGCAAGGTTTATCGATATAAGCCCCAGCAGATAGAGCAGATAAGGGATGCCCTGCTGGGCGGTCTGGCCGATGATCGAAAATATCCCTACAGGCCCAGTAACCCCGGATAAGGCGCCCCACTGCCTAGCAAAGAGCCCGACCAACAGCCCCCAGAAGGCCGTAGCTATCATTACCGTAACCTCTTTGACGACCTTAGCCCCGTCGATGAACGCACTGAATATATTCTCCTTAGCCACACCACCATCCGATATCACTACTCCTATATGACCCTGTCCTGCAGGAGGGTTAGCACGAGGTGACGCAGTGACATCAATGGTCTTGCCGGAACGGACCACTTTGAAGGAGATGGGGCCGTTCAGGTTATTGCTAACGAAAGAATTGAATGCATCCGGCGTATTGAAGTTCATGATCTGGTCGCCGGGCATCAGACCGGCCGCAGCCGCAGGACTGCCAGGCTGTACTGAAGTTATGACCACGGTAGACGGTATACCTACCATGAACACGATCGAGAAGGCCACCCAAGCTATAAGGAAATTCATTATAACCCCCGACACCACTATAAGGGCCCTCTTCCATGCAGGCAGGTCTTGGAAACTCTTCAGTACGCGACCCGGCTCAGTTTCAGGCTTGGCCCCCTTAGAGTCGCTCTCGCCATATATGTTCACAAAACCGCCAAAAGGCAAGGCATTCAGACTATATTCCGTGCCCTTGAACCGTTTTGAAACTATCTTCGGTGGGAATCCGAAACCGAACTCTGTGACCGTCGCCCCCATGAGTTTAGCCATTATAAAATGCCCGAACTCATGACCGATCACGAGAATAAGAATGAATATGATGGTCGCTATTACGGTAATCAGCATTTTAGTTTGATATTTCCTCCAGCTTATCTTCCAGCATCATGTCGATCGATTCGTTGAACCTGTCAACCAATTTCTGCATGTTTTCCTTAGAACGGAACTTAGCGTCTTTATCTGCTTCAGCGTTTATGCTCTTATTCACTCCGTCACGTTCCATCCTCATCCTGATCCTAGCCTCCTCCACTGAGGACCTTATGAGCTTTTCAAGCTCCTTGCGCCTTTCCGCGGTCAGCTCGGGTATACGCACCCTGACAACATTGCCCTGTGGCGCAACGCTCAAGCCCATGTTCTCCGACTCTATGGCCTTGGCAAGCATCGGCAACACTTCTCTGTCCCAAACGGAAACCACGAGGTCCCTCGGTGGCTCGACCGAAATGGAACCAAGCTGCTTAACGATCATGGTCTGACCCATATACGGCACCTTTATGTTCTCTACCAGCTTGGGAGTCGGACGGTTCGTCCTAAACGAGGACAGTTCCTCTTTCAGGGCACCAGTTATAGATGTGAATTTTTTCTCTAGTTCTTTTAGATATTCCATAGTGCTGCCTCTAACTGAAGCCTTTTGTTTGTATTGAATAGTCCGTTCAAAGTAGTGCGCTTGAGCAATTCCTTCAGGATGGACAGGTTGCGTTCTGGATTGCGGGCCAGCTCGGCGATCATTTCCCTGATAATCCCGTTCAGCCGCTCCGGTTCATCCAGAGCCTCTGTCATCAGTTTCCGTCCAACGGCCTTGTCCTTCAGCCCCCTGAGGGCGTCTTCCCTGACATCTGACCCGATATCCGTAGCAAACTGTAACGCTCTGCCTATCCTGCCAAAAGAATTCTTGGCGGCATCTACGGACACCTCTTCCTTTATACCCCAGACGGACCTTAAATGTTCGGCTATCTCCTCTTCCGACAACCTAGGGAAATATACCTTATGGAAGCGAGACTGTAATGTCTGTAAGAGATTATCCGGACTGTCCACGATAAGAATAAGCAATCCATGCAAGGGCGGTTCCTCGGATACCTTAAGCAGCGCGTTCTGAGCCTGGTCGGTCAGGGCACCTGCCCCGTCGACGATCACGGTGCGGTAAGCCGATGCCGATGGTTGTTCCGAAAGGAAGTACTTCATATTCCTAATGGCATCTATGCCTATGCTCTCCTTGCTGTCGGCTGTCCTGATCACCATGGTCTCGCTACGCGGAATGCTCGATCTACTCGTACTGCCGAACTCGAGATAATTAGCGAGACAGTCCGCAAAAGTAAATTTGCCGACGCCGGATTCCCCGAAAAAGATATAGCTTTGGAACAGCCTACGCTCATCGGCCATCTTAACGAACAGCTTCATGAGATTATCATAGCCCACTACACCGTCCACGCGGTCTGGCTCGTCCGCCACACGCTTCTTACCTCTTGTTGAGGAGCGTTCTCTTGTAGACATCTAAGTGGTCGATTATTATCCCGGAACCTTTTGCAACGCAGAGGATAGGATCTTCGGCGATATAGGTCGGCACATTGAAGATCCGCTCGAAGAAACCGTCTATATGGCGCAGGTTGGCCGTACCTCCCGACAGTATGATGCCCTTTTCCATGACGTCCGCGACCAGCTCGGGCGGCGTCTGATTGAACACATTTTGCACCGAAGCGGCTATATCCATAAGATGCGGGTTCAAGGCCTCGGCTATCTCGTTGGAATTTATGGTCAGATCCTTGGGAAGCCCCGTAGTCAGGTCCCGTCCACGGAACTTTACCTCCAGCTTGCTCTTAAGCGGCATAGCCGAACCGGCTGATATCTTTATGGCCTCTGCGCTCTGTTCCCCTATGGCTACGCCATACTTCTTCTTTATATAGCTCATTATAGCCTCATCGAACCTGTTCCCGGCGACGCGTATGCTGGACCAGCATACTATCCCTCCCAGCGAGATTACCGCCACCTCGGAGGTGCCGCCGCCTATATTTATGATCATATTGCCTGAGGAAGAATTTATGGCTATCCCAGCGCCCAAAGCCGCAAGCAACGGTTCACGCACTACGTAGGCGTTCTTGGCTCCAGCCTCCTGGGCTGCGTTGATCACCGCCCTGCGTTCGGTCGCCGTAATTCCCGCAGGGACCGATATGACAACGTCCGGCTTGACTAGGTTCCATTGGCCTGTTGCCTTACCTATGAAATATTTGAGCATGGCCCTGGTTATGTAGTAGTCAGCCACAACTCCGTCCTTAAGTGGGCGGTAGGCTGCTATATCTCCAGGAGTTCTGCCGATCATATCTTTGGCTTCGCGACCTACGGCCATGACCGTGTTGGTCGGAAGACTGAGAGCAACTATTGTAGGTTCGTTCACCAAAAATCCCCTACCGGGAACGAAAACGACAGTATTGGTTGTCCCTAGATCTATGCCTATTCTATTTACAAACATGAATTTATTTTCTTTCTATATCCGCACCCAGAAGCCTCAAACGCTCCTCTATATGCTCGTATCCCCGATCAATCTGCTCTACACCTCCGAGCGAACTCTCTCCCTTTGCGACCAGAGCGGCTATAACCAACGTCGCTCCCGCACGCAGATCCAAGCTTTGTATCACGGCTCCGTGAAGCTCGGCAGGACCGTAAATTAGCGCACGATGCGGATCCAATATCTCTGCCCGCGCACCCATCTTAAGCAGCTCGTTTATGTATTTTAGCCTTCCCTCATAAAGTGTGTCAAAAATACGGCTTTCTCCATCGCACTGCGTGGCCAAAACGCCGAACTGAGCCTGAAGATCCGTAGGGAAACCAGGATAGGGCAGCGTCTGTATCTTAGCGGACCGCAACCGTCCCTTTCCGCCCAGAACAACGATGTCGTTGCGTCCCTCTACTTCAAAGGACACTCCGAATTCCTTGAATTTCTCGAGAGGCGATACAAGGAACGACAGAGGCACTCCTTTGATCCTGATCTTGCTTTTGGTCGCAGCCGCAAGGGCCATAAAGGTCCCGGCCTCTATATAATCGCTCATTATCCGGTAACGCACCTCATCTCCCCGCCTATCGATCTTCCGTACCATTGTCACATCGTGGGTGCCCAATCCCCGGATGTCGGCACCGAGAACACCCAGAAATCTACCTAGGTCTTGAACATGAGGCTCGGCGGCACAGAGCTCAATCTTCAGCGGCGCCGTGAACGCACCGAGCGTCATTATGTTCTCGGTAGCGGTGACGCTGAACTCCCCGAGCACGACACGCTTCCCCCAACGCCCCTTGGGTCTCTCTATCCGGTATAGGTCCCTCTTCGCATCGTAGGCTATGGTCCCGCCGAGGTCGTTTAGCGGAGCAAGGTGCGCATCGAGGGGGCGAACGCCTATCTGGCAACCGCCAGGCGTCGCCATCACGAGCTTACCGTACCTGGAAAGCAGCGGGCCGATTACAAGTATGGATGACCTGATCTTGCGCACAAGGTCCTGGTCAATCCTGTCCGGGTCTATATCCTTATTAAGGATCCGTATCCTCCTTTCGCCTAACCAGGTTACCTCGGAACCCATACTCTTAAGTATCTTAAGTAGGGTAAAGACGTCGTCTATGAGGGGTACATTATCAAGGATGCAGGGCCTGCTGGTCAGAAGAGTCGAGGCTATTATCGGAGTAGCGGCATTCTTGGAACCGCGGACCTCTATCTCACCTCTTAATCTACGCCCGCCGTTTACAACAAATTGCATCTTGCCTATTATAGTTGAGAATGTCACTTGAAACTAGACGCCTTCTCTTCTACCTCTTCGTGGTTCTGTTCATAGTACTCGGTACGACAACGGTGCTGTATTCACAGGGGTGGAGATTCAACTTTAAAACCGACTCATTCCAGAGAATCGGGGGTATTTACCTCAACAGCACCGCGGCAGATGCTGCTATAAACCTGGACGGCAAGCCGGTCAGCAACCAGTCAGGCATATTGCAGGCCGGCACGCTGATATCTGACCTTATACCCGGAGAACATACCGTTACCGTCTCAAAAAACGGCTATCTCACATGGAGCAAGTTGGCCGATGTGTTCTCCGGCACTGCAACAATATTCGATAAAATAACCCTTCTTCCCAGCGGTGGCGCCAAGAGCATAAGCCCGAATGCGAGCGGGTTCGTTCTGGCGGACGGGCAACCGGTAACAATCGAGAACGACGCCGTATCATTCCAGGACCACATACTTCCCGGCGTTAAAATAGTTGCCGTTTCATACGGAAGCCGCATCATAACCGTAAATAAATATGGCACAGTGTATTATCTGACCGATCTGTCCGACATAGGCTCCAGCCTGAATCTGACCGCTCTGCTGGCAAACCTCAGAAGTTCGCGACTAAAACTGAACAGCAAGATAGTTATAGACAAAATAGCGTTCCATCCTTTCGACGATTCTAGGATAATAATAAACGCTTCGGACGGCCTGTATATCATGGATACAGCCGACCTTTCTCTCATTAAGATTACCCCAAAGACAGTGAACGATTTTGCGACCAGCTACGACCAACTGTTCTGGGCGACAGACAGCGGAATATCGGGCTACAACCTCGTGTTGAACTCCTCTTCAACAGTATTCAGCTTTGCGACCGGGACGAACATCCTGCCCAATAAGATCAGCGTATCCCCCTCTGGACTGCTAACGACAATCATCGACAAATCTGGCAAGCTGTATCTGTTTGACCCGTCTTTACAGGCTCCGATAACCATAGCCGACAATACCCAAGTTTCCGCATTCTCGCCAGATTCAAGATATATCGCCTTTGGTAAATACAACGGACCACTGTTTGTTTACGATATAGTGGATAAGGACTATCTTGATCTGAAAGACAATAAGACAGCCGCCGTAAGCAGCTTAGAATGGTACAAGGACAGCGCGCATTTGCTTGTCCTGCAGAATAGCGATCTGGATTTCACGGAAGTCGCAACAGGAACGCCGGTAAACAGCGGCCTGATATCCGGTGATGTCAGCCAGTTCGACTACAATAAAAACACCGACTCCGTATATTATTTGAGCCCCAACGGACTGTTCAGCTTCGCAATAACACGCTAGTTAAGCACTAAGTATCTCGCCTCCGGTTCTCGTGATCAGCACGGTGCTCTCAAAGTGTGCGGACAGGCTACCATCCGCGGTAACGAAACTGTCATCTTTCATCTGCCTAATGGCCGAACTACCCATACTGACCATAGGCTCTATGGCTATGACCATGCCATTCTTAAGGGGCACGCCCGTGTGCGGCTTCCCGTAGTTATATATAGCCGGTTCTTCATGCAACTCATTCCCAACGCCGTGGCCAGTCAGCCCCTCGGCCACTTTGAACCCGGCCATGCTCACGATCCGCTCTATGGCGAATCCAATGTCTCCTACAGTGTTGCCGTCCTTAGCGGCACGAATCCCTTCCCGCAGGGCCTGCTTGGTTATCTTTATAAGGCGCAGCCCTTCCGGGCTTACCTTCCCCACAGGGACGGTAATGGCAGCATCGCTTATGCCCTCATTCCAATCTACTCCCAAATCAAGTTTAAGGACGTCGCCTGACTTGAGGATATACCCGGACGGGCGACCATGTACGATGACCTCGTTCACGGACGCGCATAAAGCGAACGGGAACCTCTGGCTGGCCCCGTAAGACCGATAATTTAAAAATGCCGGCTTGCCTCCGGAGCTGACTATCATATCTTTTGCCATCTTCTCCAGCTCAAGCAGACTGACCCCCGGAGCTACGGCCGCCGAAAGGCGCCGAAGGGCTGCCGCCAGTATCTTGGCGGATTGGCGTATGCGCGAGATCTCCTGTTCGGTCTTTACGTATGATGTCATATATGAATGCTATATGAGCGTACGCAAACAGTCTATATATGCCTCGATATCCTATCAAAAACGGCCTTGGGAGATGATGTCCCCTTAACTTTTATCACCTTATACCTGCGCTTCTTGAGATACTCAAATATCGGCTTGGTTCTGTCTACATACTGCTCAAAGCGCCTTACCAGGATCTCTCTATTATCCAGAACTCGCTTGATCAGCCTACCGCCGCAGATCGGACAGTGCTTATGTTCGATATCGGGATCGATCATTACCGCCCCGCACACAGAACACACCCTCCTTGCAAGGTTGCGGTCGACCGCGACGTCCTTAGGGACATCCAGCGAGAAGAATCTTATGTTCTTGCGCCCATAGAGCTTCTCTATCAGGGGAACGAATTTCTCAGCCTCGAACAGGGTCCTCGGCGAGCCACTGAACACTATGTCCTCTCTGGCCTTGGACATTCTCGTTACTTCGTCCTTGACCATCTTAAAGACCCATGAAGGAGTGTTGAGGTATCCGCCGTCGAACAGCTTACGCTCTCTTTTGATGACAGAGCTCTTCTGTTTATCCGGATCATGGACGACGTGTTCTATGTATCTGCCGGTATCGAAATGTATAAAGCCATAATGGTGTTCAAGCAACGTAGCCTGCATCCCCTTGCCTGAGCCCGGGGAACCATATATGGCAACTACTTTCATTGACTATATATTACCTTATACCTTCGTATTCACGAACAGTAAGCTGTGAATCTATCTGCTGAGCAGAGTCCAGAGCGACAGCCACAACTATCAGTAATGCCGTCCCGCCAATGGTCAGCGATTGCGCATTGGTAAAAGCCTCGGTAATGAGAGGCAAGACCGCGATCAATCCCAAGAAGATACCGCCGAACAGAGTTATCCTGGAAGAGACCTTGGTCAGGTACTGCGCCGTTGGTTCTCCTGGCCTTAAGCCTGGCACAAAGCCGCCGCTTTTCTGAAGATTCTTGGCGATCTCATGAGGCTCGAAAGTAACGGCGGTGTAGAAGTAAGTGAAGATGAAGACCAGCAGGAAGTAGGATATGCCGTATGCGATGTGATTGTTCAAGAAAGCGTTAATCCAATTATTCATAACGGTGGCAATATGAACAGAGAAACCGGCTATCATAGTCCCCAAGAACTGAGGTATCAGCAACACCGATATGGCAAATATTATAGGGATAACACCGGCTTGGTTGACTTTTAGCGGCAAATAAGTCGATACGCCTCCATATACCCTATTGCCGCGGACGCGCTTGGCGTAAGATACCGCTATCTTGCGCACGCCTTCATTCATCACCACAACCGCAGCGATGATAACCAGTCCGAGCAGTAAGAATGATATATATGTAGGCAAGGATCCCGGGGTGTATGTAAGGACCGCATTCCTTATATCGGTGGGCAATCTACTCACGATGCCCGCGAATATCAGGAGAGATATGCCGTTGCCTATTTTCTGTTCAGTGATAAGCTCTCCGAACCAGACCAAGAGGAGAGAACCTGCTGTGGCCACGATGACGCTTACTACGGACTGCGACAGATTGAGGTTAGGTAGCACGTTCTGCGACGACAATAGGCGCAAAAATCCATAAGACTGAAGCAAAGCCAGAGGAACCGTCAGATAGCGAGAATAACGGTTGAACTTGGAGCGTCCTACGGCCCCTTCTTCATAGTACATAGCCTTAAGCGTCGGGAAGATCATGGTAAGCAGCTGCATGATGATCGTCGAAGTGATGTACGGCCCAAGGCCCAACATCGCTATCGACAAAGTAGAGAGAGAACCTCCCGAGAACACATTAAGAAATCCCAGTAGCTGATTGCCTGACAACAGGCCCATCAAGGCAGCCTGCTGAACCCCAGGGATGGGGACCGCAGCCAAAACGCGGGAACATATCAAAATCCCCGCCACTATCAAAACTTTATTGCGTAGGTCTTTTATCCTGAATATGTTAAGAATTCTTCCCATTTGCGGATGATTTCTTAGCTTTGCCTATAGCGCGGTGTTCCCTGCGCCGTTTGACCAAAGACTTCTCCTTCTTAACGTTGGCAGCTACATTACCCACGCCGCGCATTTTGGGAAGACGTTGTATGAAGTCCCTCTCTGCGGGGCGAATCTTATGACCTGCGCGAGCATGTTGCCCCTTCGTGCCCTTGCCCGAAAAAGTCCCGCGCTTGCCTCCTCGGCCGACGCGTTTTTCGGCTGTACGAGGATGATTCGGTTTTAGTTCATGTAACTGCATTATATTTGTGCTTCTTTGTCTTCCGCGGTTGTTCCAGCTGGTTTTGCTACCTTGGCCCTCTCAGCAGAACGAAGCATTCCCAAAGCTTTGATGGTAGCCATAGCGGTAGTAAGTTTGTTGGTGGTCGTACCAAGACACTTAGCAGTAGCATCGCGGACTCCGGCAAACTTGAGCACGACGCGAACAGCTCCGCCGGCCATGAGACCGTGGCCTGAACGGGCCGGCTTAAGGATGACCCTGGCAGCGCTGAACTTGGCATCAACTTCGTGCGGGATAGTGCCCTCACGGAGAGAAACCGTAATCAAAGCCCTCTTCGCATTATGGCGAGCCTTTTGTATAGACTGTTGAAGATCAATGCCTTTGCCCATGCCGACACCGACGCGTCCCCTCATATCGCCGATGACCACAGTTGACCGGAAGCGGAAACGTTTTCCGCCAGCCATAACCCTGGTCACGCGCCGCGTTTCGAGGGTCTTATCCTTAAACTCGTCTTTGGATGCAAATCTAGGTTCTCTCATTTTATACTTTTATATCTCCATTGCGCATAGCTTCGGCAACAGCCATAACCCTACCGTGGTAGCGATATCTCCCC
>VFSW01004718.1_pt1 | contig 20313 bp, 20 predicted proteins | sample 5358111 | NCBI WGS metagenome assembly VFSW01 (sample SAMN11554181, study PRJNA540505) | mine drainage metagenome | isolation source: sediment from site ElyBrook_90M | place: USA: Ely Copper Mine, Vershire, VT | collected 2017 | reverse complement strand
CGTCGTACCTCGAATTTCGGTTCCCTCCAACCGGCCGCGGCGCGAAATCAGATCGCCGTTCACCGACCCCATGTACTCCTCGGGAACCACCACTTCCACGCGCATCACCGGCTCGAGCAACACCGGCTTCGCTTTCCGGCAGGCTTCCTTCATGCAGATCGAGCTGCAGATCTTGAACGCCATTTCCGACGAATCGACTTCGTGATAAGCGCCGTCGAACACCGCCACCTTCACGTCCACCATCGGATAGCCGGCCAGGATGCCGCCCTCGAGCGCCTCGCGGACGCCCTTTTCAACGGCCGCAATGAACTCCCTCGGGATCGAGCCGCCCGTGACCTCGTTGGCGAACTCGAAGCCCTTGCCCGGAATTGGCTCGACCCGCAGCTTGGTCCGCGCGTACTGGCCGCTGCCGCCGGTCTGCTTCTTGTGCGTGTAATCGTACTCGGCCTTGGCGCGGATCGTCTCGCGGTAGGCCACCTGCGGCTTGCCCACGTTGGCGCCCACGTTAAACTCGCGCTGCATGCGGTCGACAATGATTTCCAGGTGCAGTTCCCCCATCCCGGCCAGAATCGTCTGCCCGGTATCAGGATCGGTGGAAACCCGCAAGGTCGGGTCTTCCTGCACGAGCTTCTGAATGGCCATGCCCAGCTTTTCCTGGTCGACCTTGGTCTTCGGCTCGATCGCCAACTGAATCACCGGCTCCGGGAATATGATCGACTCGAGCAACACCGGCGCCTTCTCGTCGCAGATCGTGTCGCCGGTGACGACGTTCTTCAAACCCACCGCCGCGCAGATGTCGCCGGCGAGAATCTCGGTGATGTCTTCGCGCTTGTTGGCGTGCATCTTCACCAGCCGCCCGACGCGCTCGCGCCGGCCCTTGGCCACGTTGTAAATGCTTTCGCCCGCGTTCAGCTTCCCCGAGTAAACCCGAATAAAGGCAAGCTGGCCGACGAAGGGGTCGGTCATGATCTTAAACACCAGCGCCGAGAACGGCTCGCTGTCGCTGGCCTTGCGTTCCCGCTCCACTTCGGGGTTGTCGATTTCGGTCCCCTTCACCGGAGGAATATCCACCGGCGAGGGAAGGTAATCGACTACCGCGTCGAGCAGGTTCTGCACACCCTTGTTCTTGAACGCCGAACCGCAGATTACCGGGAAGATCTTCTGCGAAATGGTCGCCTTGCGGATGCCCGCGCTCAGTTCTTCGTTGGTGATGGCCTCACCGTTGACGAACTTCTCGAACAGGCGGTCGTCGCTTTCTGACACCGCCTCGACAAGCTGCTCGCGATAGTGCTGGGCTCGTTCGACCAGATCCACCGGAACCTCACCGTCGTCGTACTCGGCGCCAAGCGTCTCATCACGCCAGATGCGGGCTTTCATCTCGATCAGGTCCACGATGCCCTTGAATTGATCCTCGGCCCCGACCGGGATCTGGATCGGCACCGGACGCGCCTTCAGCCGGTCGATGATCGTATCGACGGCATGATAGAAGTCCGCGCCCACGCGATCCATCTTGTTAATGAAGCAAATCCGCGGGACACCGTACTTGTCAGCCTGCCGCCACACCGTCTCCGACTGCGGCTGCACGCCGGCCACGGCGTCGAACACCGCTACCGCACCGTCGAGAACGCGCAGGCTACGCTCGACTTCGGCGGTGAAATCGACGTGGCCCGGCGTATCGATGATGTTGATGGTGATGTCGCGCCACTGGCAGGTCGTCGCCGCGGAAGTAATCGTGATGCCCCGCTCCTGCTCCTGCTCCATCCAGTCCATAATGGCCGTGCCTTCATGGACTTCGCCGATCTTGTGCGTCCGGCCGGTGTAGTAGAGGACCCGCTCCGTAGTGGTGGTTTTACCGGCATCGATGTGCGCCATGATGCCGATATTGCGCATTTTCTCAATAGGAACGGTTCGTGCCATACCTGCCTCTTACCACCGGTAATGCGCGAAAGCCTTGTTGGCCTCCGCCATGCGGTGTACGTCGTCCTTCTTCTTGATCGCGCCGCCGCGGAGGTTCGCCGCGTCGCTCAACTCGTTAGCCAGCTTGTCCGGCATCCCCTTGTCGGGCCGCGACCGCGCGTTCTGCAAAATCCACCGGATCGCCAGACTCGTCCGGCGGTTCTGCGGAACCTCGACCGGCACCTGATAGTTGGCGCCGCCCACTCGCCGCGTCTTCACTTCGAGCAGCGGCTTGCAGTTCTCCACCGCTTTCTTAAAAAGCTTCAGCGGATCGTCGTTCGACCGATCCCGGATCTTGTCCATTGCCTCGTAGAAAATCCCCTGCGAGGTCGCCTTCTTGCCGTCCCACATCATCGAATTAATGAACTTCTCGGCCAGAGTCGAGTTATAAACCGGATCCGGCGCGATGTCCCGGACTTCCGCTCTCCGTCTGCGTGGCATATCTCTTCGCCCCTCTTACTTTGCCGCCACCTTGGGCCGCTTAGCGCCGTACTTCGAGCGCCCTTGCTTGCGGTCCGCCACGCCCGAGGCGTCCAGCGTCCCGCGCACCACGTGATAGCGCACGCCCGGCAGGTCCTTCACACGTCCCCCACGGATCAGCACAATCGAGTGCTCCTGCAGGTTGTGCCCCACGCCGGGAATATAAGTCGTCACCTCAATGCCGTTGGTCAGCCGGACACGCGCCACTTTCCGCAGCGCGGAGTTCGGCTTCTTCGGCGTGGTCGTGTAGACGCGCGTGCAAACTCCACGCCTTTGTGGGCACGACTGCAGCGCCGGACTCGCCGTCTTGTAGCGCGTCGGCTTGCGCCCCTTGCGCACGAGCTGATTGAACGTCGGCACAGATCTCCTCTCGGAAAAATACGGTAAACTAAAAAACGCTTTCCGCCAGCCACAGACCCGCGCACACGGGGGCTGACGAAAAGTTCAACTAAACAAAAAGCCTGGGGAGAACGAAACTTCGCTTCCCGAAAATTGCGAGGTACTTACTATGGACTAGCCCATGCTCTACCGTGCGTAAAATCCCTGAGAACCTCGGGGCCGACTCCTGGCCGGACTCCTCTTAACCGCAGGAGTGGTAGCACAAGAGCAGCAGCTTAACTCGCCAAACCCTCTCAGTCTACCGGAGACCTTGAGTTCTTGTCAAATCCCGCCGCCGTTCTCGTTCTCAACTCCACATCCCCACCCAATGAAACACCGGCCCGCCACAGAAGGCGACGCCGAGCGCCGCGACTCCTAAGAACGTCCCGAACGGCAGCCGGTAAGTCGCCATGCTCTGGCCGGCGAAGAGGATGTAACCCAGGCCGACAATCGAGCCCAGCACCGAGCCGAAAATAAGCGTCATGAGCACCCCCTGCAAGCCCAGGAACGCGCCGATCATGGCCACCATCTTGATGTCGCCGAGCCCGATACCTTCTCTTCCGCGAAGGCGATAGTAAATTTCGCCGACCAGCCACAGCGCGCCGCTTGCAATGCCCGCCCCCGCCGCCGCTTCAGCGAGCGACGGCACCCAGGCCCGGACACCTTCAGGGAAAAACATCGCGAACCCGCCATGTCCGGGAAAGGCCGCCGCCAGGATGAGACCCATCAGCGTTCCGCCAAGCGTAAATTCGTCCGGCAGGATGCGCTCCTCGAGGTCGGAGAAAATCAGTTCAAGCAACAGCGCCGAAAACACGCTGGTTTTCACTGCAGCCGGTGTCTTGAACAGCAGAAAAGCTCCAAAAAACGCCACGCCGGTGAGCAGCTCCACCACCGGATAGCGCCAGCCGATCGAGGCGCCGCAAGCCCGGCACCGCCCGCGCAGCAGGAAGAAACTCAGTAACGGGATGTTGTCGTACCAGGCGATTGTTTTCCCACAGCCGACGCAGTGCGAGCGCGGCCGGACCACCGATAAGTCCCGCGGCAGCCGGTAGATACACACATTGAGGAAGCTCCCGATGAGCAGCCCGAACAGCCCCGCCAGCGCCGCGATCAACACGCCGCCACCTTACGATAGACATCGATCACCGCCGTCGTCATCCCAGCCGGGCTGAACCGCGCGGCTACCCGCTCGCGCCCCGCCGCGCCCATCCGCGCCGCCATTTCCCGATTCCCCCTCATCCTTCGCATCGCTTCGGCGATCTCCTCCGCCCGATTCGCGGTCAGCAAACCCGTCACCCCATCCTCCACCGCCTCCGGCAACCCGCCCACACGGCTGGCAATCACCGGCACGCCGTACGCCATGGCCAGCAAGGCCGCTGAGCCAAGGCCTTCTGAATCAGAAATATACACAAATACCGCGGCGCGCGGCAGGTCCCGCGGCAGGTCGGAGGAAAACAGCACCTCCACCCCGGCCAGCCTGGCCGCCTCCCGAATTAGCCCACCGCCTTTGCCCGGATCATCGGATGCCAGCGCTACAATCTGATTCCGCGCGCCTCCCTCGGGCGCCACCGGCAGTTCCACCGCATCAGGAACCACCCAAATCTTCTCATCCGCCACTCCGGCGACCAATAATTGGTGCAAAACCGTGGATGAAACCGCGAGATAAGCCGCACTTAAGCCGTACTTAAGGTGCGACAACGGCGTGTTTTTTACGGGGAATGCGACCCTTCGTGACACCACCAAAGGCGTGCCCGGCGCGGCGATCGCAGCCATCGTGTGCGCTCGTGCATCGTGCGCATGTACCACGGCAAAGCGCCGCGCTTGGCGCCACAACACTTGCCATCCAAGTGGCAGCGCGCGAACGCCCGCCTCGCGCGCGCGCTCGAGCAGCGGCGAACCGAGTGGCGCAAGCAGCGACTGCGGCACAGCCGCGCGCGCCAACTCCCGCGCCAGCAGCAGCACCTGCCATTGTCCGCCGCGCATCTGGCGGCCTGTGTCCACATGCAGCACGCTGATTCCGGGCATGCGTCAAACCGGCGGGTTCATATACCGCGCCTTGGCATATTTCAGGAAGCTGTAGAGCGCGGCCATCCAGGCGATCGCCAAACCCTCGACGCCGTCCAGAAAACCTCGTTTCACGATATAACTTCGCGTGAAGGTCCAGGCCGGGTTCAGCAGCAGGTCGCTCCAGGCGACGTGCCGGCCGCGAGCCACGATTTCTTCCGCCGCCAGCGTCGTGTAACGGTCCATCGCGCGCAGGTGCTCGCTGAGGGAATTGCAGGTGAAGTGCAGCACGTTTGAGTCGAGCCTGCCGATGCTGCCGTCCACCTGCACCGATTCATGGACGAAGTCGCCGACCCAGTGCGCGCGCCGGCGGTCGTAAAGGCGCACTTTGCGATCCGGATACCAGCCCGAGTGCAGGATCCACCGGCCGAGGTATTGGGCCAGCCGCGGCATGCTGTAAGCCTCGCAGCTCGGGCCGTTTTTCTTGAGGTGCCAGATGTCGGCTTCGAGCGCCTCGCTCAGCGACTCATCGGCATCGAGCGATAGGATCCAATCGTGCGCGGCTTCGGCGGCGGCGAAGTTCTTTTGCGCCGCGTAGCCGCGCCAGTTGGTTTCGATCACGCGCGCACCCAACTTGGAGGCGATTTCCACCGTGCGGTCCGTCGAGCCGCTGTCCACCACCACCACTTCGTCGCAGCAGCGCAGGCTTTCGATCACCCGCGCCACATTCCGCTCCTCGTTGTAGGTGATGATGGTGGCCGAGATTTTCATCGTGCCGCCGCCGGCTCGCCGAGGGCGCTCTTCATTATAGGCATCCGAGGCCGCCAAACCCGTGTTACTCTCCGGGATTATGAACTCTCGCTTTCCGAGCCGCCGCGCGTTTCTGCAGGCTGTTGCAACCGGCGCCGCCGCCTCAGTCGCCGCACTCAGCACCCGCGCTCAGGCACCCGCTCTCACCACGATCGCCCTTACCGACGCGATCCATCTTGTCGCCGGCAATGGAGGGAATATCGGCGCGGTACGCGGCGCCGACGGCTTACTGCTCATCGACGGCGGCTACGCGAACCAGACTGCGGACCTGCAGCGCTTTCTGGTCGGGAAAGTGGACGCACGCAAGATTCAGATTCTGTTCAACACCCACTGGCACTCCGATCACGTCGGATCGAACGAATCGCTCGGCTCCAACGGTGTGCGGATCATCGCACAGACGGAAACGAAAAAGTGGCTCAGCCAGAAAGTAAACATCGAGGCGTTCCATCGGACCGTCGAGCCGCTGCAGCCTTCGGGGATCCCGGGCGAGGTGTTCGACGAAGGCGGCATGCTCAACTTCGCCAACGACCGGATCCAATACCGGCACGTCCCGTTCGCCCATACCAGCGGCGACGTCTATTTCTTCTTCCGCCACGCCAACGTCCTGCAGACCGGCGACCTGTTCTTCAACGGCATGTATCCGGTGATCGACTATTCCACCGGAGGATGGATTGGCGGGATGGCGCACGCCCTCGACGTGCTGGTAAAGGTGGGCAACAAGGAAACGCGGATCATCCCGGGGCACGGCCCGCTCGGGACCAAGGACGACATGCGCGCGGCGCAGGATATGCTGCACAGCGTGGCAAGCCGACTGGATGGGTTTGCCAAGCGCGGCGCCGAGCTAAGCGAAGTCATCGCCGCGCATCCGACCTCGGAGTTCGACGCCCACTTCGGCAAGGGCTTCCTTAAGCCGGACGATTTCCTGGCCATGGCCTACCCGAGCATCGCGCACCACAACAAGCGCGGCTGACGGGCTAATCCCTCTCGACGTCCACCTCGTCGCCGACTCGCGTGCCGGTGGCTTGCACCGTTCCGGCCGGCAGTTCAACCACCGAATGGGCGCTCAGACAGCCCGAAATCCGCCATCCGAATAGCGCTTCGCGCACTTTGCGGACGACGCGCTTCCGGTCCAGGAACACGACATCAATCGGGAAGCGCATTCCGACAGAATGCACGGCCTCACAAGGCACAATCCAGAGCCCCTCCCCTCGGGAGAGCGATTCGCGGCCTAGCAACCCGCGGCGCCGCATAGCGCTGGTGCCTGCCAGGTCGGCCGCCTCGGCCAGCACCGCGTTCCGGGTCCGGTTCCGGATCAGCACTTTCTCCATCGTTGAAGACTCCTCCCTCTTCTCTATCGGTCTGTTATTCTAAAAGTTCACTCCCCCGGTCCTGGATTTATTCCCTTGAAAGTTGGCTTTGTAAGTCTCGGCTGCCCTAAGAATCTCGTCGACTCCGAGGTCATGATGGGCCAATTGGTCGAGCGCGGCCATGAACTTACGCCGCATCCGGCGGATGCCGACGTCATCGTCGTCAATACCTGCAGCTTCATCGATCCGGCCAAACAGGAATCGGTCGACACGATCCTGGAGATGGCCGAGTACAAGAAAACCGGCCGTGCAAAGAAACTCATCGTGGCGGGCTGCCTGGTGGAGCGGTATCGCAAGGATATCCAGACGGACATCCCCGAGGTCGATTTCCTCATCGGCACCAACGAGATCGAAAAAATCGCCGCACTCTGCGAGGGAGGGGCAGTGCCCGACGATCCCTTCGAACCCTACCTCTACCATGACCTAACCCCGCGCGTGCTCTCTACCGCGCGGCATTCCGCCTACATTAAAATCGCGGAAGGCTGCGATCATCCCTGCACGTTCTGCGTGATCCCGCAGTATCGCGGCGTCTTCCGCAGCCGACGCTTCGAATCGGTCGTCGCGGAAGCGACGCGGCTGTTCTCGCAGGGTGTCCGCGAGATCAACCTCATCGGCCAGGACACCACCTGCTACGGCGAGGATCTGGGCCTGAAGGATGGCCTGGCCGTGCTGCTCGAGCGTCTGGCTGCGATCGAGACACCGCTGCCCAAGTGGGTTCGTTTTCTCTATTGCTATCCGAACCGGATTACCCAGCGCCTGCTCGACACCATCGCCGCCCATCCGTCACTGGTGAAATACATCGACATGCCGCTGCAGCACGCCAGCGCGCCTATGCTGAAGCGCATGAAGCGCGGCGCCCACGGAGACATTTTCCTCAAGCTGCTCGAGCGCATCCGCGCCTCCATTCCCGGCGTCGCCATCCGGACCAGCATGATCGTGGGTTTCCCCGGCGAATCAGACGCCGATTTCGCAACGCTGTGCTCGTTCGTCCAGGCGGCGCAATTTGACCGTCTCGGCGTGTTCTCTTATTCGGATGAAGACTCGAGCGCCAGCTACCACCTCGACGGCAAGGTGAGCGCGAAGGAAATCTACAACCGCAAACGCCGCCTGATGGCGATCCAGCGGCGCATCTCGCGCGCCCGGATGCGTTCGCTCGTGGGCCGCGAGTTCGACCTGCTCGTGGAGGGTCCAGCGGCCGAGTCGGATCTGTTGTGGCAGGGGAGGCTTTCCACCCAGGCGCCGGAGATCGACGGCGTCTGCTACATCGCCGATGCCCACGAGGGCGAACCACCAGCCACCGGCGAGATTCGGCGCTTCCGCGTCACCGGCGCGCACGACTACGACCTCGTCGGCGCACTCACCGGACGCTCGGAACCCCGGCCCACCGCCCCGGGCGCCCCGCTGTTCCCGATCTTCACTCCACCAAGCTCCCTCCCGGCGCGCTAACCTCACGGATGGAGCCATGCGCTGTCCGACGTGCAAACAGGAAACCCCACCCGAGTCGCTCAACGCGCCTTTTTGCAGCGAACGTTGCAAGATGATCGACTTCGGAAACTGGATGTCGGGCCGGTACGTCATTTCCACGCCTCTGCCGTCGGCCGGCTCCATCCACGGGGCGGAACCCCCCGAAGACGAAACGGAGGAATCGTCACATGAGCACTAGTGCGCCATCGCCGGTACGTTTCCACGCCCGGCTCCTCGCCCGAATTGTGGGCACCTGGTTCGGCATCGGCTACTTTCCCATCGCCCCGGGCACACTCGCTTCACTCGTGGCGCTCGGCATGGTGTATGCCGTGAGGCTGCTGGTGCGAGCCCACGCCAGCGCGTTTCTGTTCTGGGGCCTGTTTCTAAGCGTTCCCGCCATCGGCGCGGCGCATGAACTGGCCCGGCAGGAGGGCAAGAAGGATCCGCAGATTGTCGTGGTCGACGAAGTGGCCGGCCAGTTGATCGCACTCTCCGGCGCCGCAACGCTCCGCCACTTGCACATCTGGGTGGCGGCCTTTGTGCTGTTTCGATTTTTCGATATCGTGAAGCCGTATCCGATCCGGCGCATCGAGAAGTTACCGGGCGGATTGGGTATCGTGCTCGACGACGTGATGGCCGGCATTTATAGCGCGGTGATCCTGTTCGTGGCCGGCAAGTTCGACATATATTGACCTTGGACGGAAATTATGGCAACCCCGAAGGAACCTAACGGCCGGCCTCGCATCTCCGAGGTGGCGCCCCCGGCCGCGATCCCAGGCGGCGAATTTTTCATCCGCGGCAAGGGCATGTCCGGCGGAGGATTGCCCGATGTCACCCTGGGCGACGTTGCCGCACCGATCGTCATCGGCTCGGACTCCTGCGTGATCGTCCGCGTGCCGGAAGGCGCCTCAGTGGGCGAACTCGTTGTCGCCGCGCGCGGCAAATCGAGCAGCGTGTGGACGTGCGAGGTAGGCGTGCTGATCGCCGAAGGGCTGCACCCGGTCGCCAGCCCGGCCATCGATAGTCTCGGCAATATTTACGCCACATTCAGCGGCCAGCGCGGCCAAAAGACCGCGGTGTCCATCTTCAAGGTTGACGCCAGCTACGCCGCAACCCCGTTCGCCACCGGCATAGTGAACGCGACCGGGCTCGCCTTTGATCACGAAGGCCATCTGTACGCCTCGAGCCGGCACGAGGGGCTGGTGTACCTGGTGGACGAGCGCGGCGGCACCTCGGTCTACGTCGAGGGTATGGGCGTTGCCACCGGACTGGCGTTCGACGAGGAGAACAATCTCTTCGTCGGCGACCGCAGCGGCACGATTTTCAAGATCAGCCCTTCGCGCCAGATCTACGTCTTCGCCACGATGGAGCCTTCGCTGGCCGCCTATCACCTCGCTTTCGGGCCGGAAGGATATCTCTACGTTACCGGTCCCACGACGTCCAGCTTCGATGTGGTTCATCGCATCTCCCATGCGGGCGAGGTGGAGGTGTTCTACCGCGGGCTTGGCCGGCCGCAGGGGGTCGCCTTCGACGCTGAAGGGAACCTCTACGTGGCCGCGTCGCTGCGCGGCCGGCGGGGCATTGTGCGGATTCGTCAAGACCGCGAGGCCGAGTTGTTCGTCTCCGGACCCGGCATCGTCGGCCTGGCCTTCTCGCCCTCGCGCGCACTCATCGCCGCTACCAGCAATGCTCTCTATCGAGTGGACGCCGGCATCCAAGGCCGGCCCATGCCCTAAGCCACCATGGCGAACGCCGAGATCATTGCCGTGGGCAGCGAGCTGCTCACGCCGGCCAAGGTCGACACCAACTCGCTGTTCCTGACGCATGAGCTGAACAAGCTCGGCGTGGAGGTGGTGCGGAAGTCGGTGGTTGGCGACAATCGCGCGCGGCTTACCGAAGAAGTGCGCAACGCGCTAGGGGACACGCCAATTGTTATCCTCACCGGCGGCCTCGGCCCGACCGAAGATGACGTGACACGCGACGCGGTTTCGGCCGCAACCGGACGCCCACTGGTTTTCGTCCAGGACATCTGCGACGGGATCGCCGAGCGGTTCCACCGCTTCCACCGCCCGATGGCGGAGATCAACACGCGCCAAGCTTATCTGCTCGAAGGCGCCGAGGCGCGGGCGAACCCGCGCGGCCCGGCGCCGGGCCAGTGGCTGGACGGCGATGGTTCTTCAATCCTGCTGCTGCCCGGCCCACCCGGAGAGTTGAAGCCGATGTTTTTGAACGAATGCCTGCCGCGGCTGAGCCGGCGCCTGCCGCCGTTTGTCATTCGCTCGCGCTGGCTGCGTGTGGCCGGGATGGGCGAGTCCGATCTCGACGCGCTGATCGCACCCGTATACACCCGCTACACGAATCCGGTGACGACGATTCTGGCCGCCGTGGGCGATGTGCACGTGCATCTTCGCGCGCAGTCGGAAAGCGAGACCGAGGCTGAGACGCTGCTCGATGAGGTAGAGCAGCAGATCGCCGAACTGCTGGGGGACCGCATCTACTCGCGCGGCGGAGCCTCGCTCGAACAGGTGATCGGCGATCTGCTGGTCGAACGCGGTGCGACGTTGAGCGTGGCGGAAAGCTGCACCGGAGGGCTGCTCGCCACGCGCGTCACCGACGTGCCCGGCAGCTCGCGCTACTTCCGCGGGGGGTTTCTCACTTATACCGACGCAATGAAAACGTCGCTGCTCGGCATTCCGGCCGCGCTGATCGCCGAGCACACTGCGGTAAGCGAGCCGGTTGCGGTGGCCATGGCCAGCGCGGCGGCGATGCTGACGGGTTCGACCTACGCACTTTCCGTCACAGGCTACGCCGGACCGGAGGGCGAAGCGCCAGGCCTGATCTTTCTGGGAATTGCGGGCGGAGGCAAGGCGGAAGCGCGCCGGCTGCAATTTTCCGGCAATCGCGACCGCGTGCGCACGATTGCCGCGCAGATGGCGCTGGACCTGCTGCGGCGCAAGCTGCTCGCCTCATGAGCGCCGGGTTCCCCATCTTTCAAACGCAAGCCAGGACCATTCTCAGTCCCACACGCGGCTTCATCGCCGAAGCTGGCTTTACGCATTCCCTTACCCCGGCACGCAACTGCACCTTCGGATGCACTTACTGCTACGTTCCGACGCTCGGCATCTACGGCGGGCTCAAGCCGGAAGACTGGAAGCGCTGGGGGCAGTTCACGACCTTCAAGGCGAATGCCGCCGCGTTGCTTGCCCGCGAATTGCGGCCCACGCAGCGGATCTACTGCTCGCCGCTGGTTGATCCGTATCAGCCGGCGGAAGCGAACGCAAAGCGCATGCCCGCAATTCTCAAGGCGCTTTGCGTCACACCGCCCGCGCTGTTCGTCCTGCAGACACGCGGCCCGCTGATCGTCCGCGATCTCGATGCGCTGCGCGCCCTTGCCCGGCGCACACGGCTCCGCGTGAGCTTCTCGCTGACGACAGACCGGGAGGAGGTGCGGCGGATGTTTGAGCCGCGCTGCGCCCCGCTGGCGGAACGCCTCGAGGCGATGGCGGCGCTGCGTGCGGCGGGAATCGAAGTCTATGCGACGTTGGCTCCGATTCTGCCCTGCGATCCGGAGGCGCTCACGCAGATTGCCTTGCGCAACACTTCGCTTGCGATTGTCGCGGACCCGCTGCACAGCCGTGTGACGAAGACGCGCGGCGCCACCACGCGCGAGCAAGCGCACCGCATCGCCGAACATCGCGGCTTATCCCGTTGGCTGGAAGTGGAATTTCAACAAGAGTGCACCGCGGCGATGCGGCGTCTGGCTGAGGACGCTGGGCGTGGGTTCGCCACGGGCACGGAAGGATTCTCGTGCCTGGCGCAACTGTGACGCAAACAGTGCTCGATGAGCGGGGGAGCGAGCCACTGAATTCGGGCTGCTCCGCCGTTCCTGCGAGTGGACCCACCCTCGCAAGCTACAATCCGGCCACCGGTGAGGAGATCGCGCGCGTGCGCCTGGCTTCGGCCGAAGACTGCGAGGCGACGCTCCACACTTCCGATACGGCCTTTGAGCGCTGGCGTGCGGAGCCGGCGCCACGGCGCGGTGCGATGGTCCGCGAGATCGCCGATAAACTGCGCCGGCACAAGGACGCACTCGGCGCGCTGGTGACACTCGAGATGGGTAAGATCCTAGCCGAAGGCCGCGGCGAAGTGCAGGAGATGATCGACATCGCCGACTTCGCCACCGGCCTGAGCCGCCAGCTTTACGGCCTGACGATGCACAGCGAGCGTCGCGGCCATCGCATGTATGAGCAGTGGCATCCGTTGGGGCCAGTGGGTGTGATCACGGCGTTCAACTTTCCGGTCGCCGTATGGAGTTGGAACGCACTGATCGCGGCGGTGTGCGGGGACACGGTGATCTGGAAGCCGTCGCTGAAGACGCCATTGTGCGCGGTTGCGGTGCACAAGCTCTGCGCAGGGGTGCTGGAGCGGCATGGGTTCGGCGGTGTGTTCGAACTCATGATCGGTGCGGACTCGGTAGCGGGCCGCTGCCTGCTTGAGGACCGGCGCGTACCGCTGGTGAGCGCCACCGGGTCGGTGCGGATGGGGCGCATTGTGGCGGAGACCGTGGGCAAGCGGCTGGGGCGGACTCTGCTCGAGTTGGGCGGCAACAACGCCATTGTCGTGATGAATGATGCGAATCTCGACCTGGCGCTGCGCGCGGTGCTGTTTGGCGCCGCCGGCACGGCCGGCCAACGGTGCACGACGACACGACGACTGTTCCTGCAGCGCGGCATCGCCGAACCGTTCATCCGGCGTCTGGAGGTGGCCTACGGCCAGCTTCGCATCGGCGACCCGATGGATGAACACACACTCGTCGGGCCGCTGATCGACGAAGACGCGGTGCGCGCGATGCAGCGCGCTCTGGTGGCAGCGCGGGAGCAGGGCGCGGAGATCGTACGCGGCGGCGGGCAGCGCGGCGGGTGCTTTGTCGAACCGGTGCTGGTTCGCGCGCGCGCCTCGATGCCGATCACCCACGAGGAAACGTTCGCGCCGATCCTGTACCTGATCGAATTCGACACGATCGAGGAAGCGATCGCCCAGCACAACGCGGTGCCACAGGGCTTGTCTTCGGCGATATTCACGACGAACGTTCTGACAGCGGAGACTTTTCTCAGTCATCGCGGCAGCGACTGCGGGATCGCGAACGTGAATATAGGCACCAGCGGCGCCGAGATCGGCGGGGCGTTCGGTGGAGAGAAGGACACCGGCGGCGGGCGCGAGTCGGGCTCCGATGCCTGGAAGGCGTACATGCGGCGGCAGACGGTGACGGTGAACTGGTCCGGCGAGTTGCCGCTGGCCCAGGGCATCCGGTTCGATCTTTAGGCGGAGTGCATCGGCCAGGCGCGGAAGCGGCGCAGCGACGGTGAGTTGACCACCTCGAAGCCCACACACGCAACGGCCGGCGGGTAGATGCGCGAGGTCATCACAACGCGGTCGTTTGCGAAGACCTCGATGATCGAGCGATCGAGAAAAACACGCAGGCGGAGCGGCTCACCTGAGGCGAGCGAAAGTGAAGCGGTGCGGACGTCCTGCTCGTTGTCTTTGGTGTCGCTTGAATGAGTACGGTCGAGGGAAAGCTGGTGCGTGCGGGCATCGTAGAGAAGCACGGTCCGAAGCCGGCCGTCGCCGGATACGCGCAATGCAAGGCCGCTTTGGCCAAAATCGGACGCGGCGAATTCCGCAGCTACCTCATAGGAGTCGCCCCGAAGCTTGGCAGGATCGCCGACTTCGGCTCCGCGGAGCATTTCAAACTCCGGGATGGGGTGCATGAGGACGTCTCCGGCTGAGGATACTTCGAGCAGCCGCGGGATCGACTGAGCTCCGGCCCATCCGGACGCCTTCTGCGCCGCCACGGTTCGGCCTTCGGGAATCCAGCCGAACAAAATCTCGCGCCCTTTGCCGTCGACGAACACCTGCGGTGCGTAGCAGTAGCCTCCGTCGTCGATGGCGCCCATTTTCTTGGCCTCGAAGCGCCGGCTTTCGTAGCGTCCGGTCCAGTAGAACGGCTTGCGGATCGGACGATCAGCCGAGACGATCAGCACGGAGGTTGGCCGCAGCGGGAGGAAGTTCGGGCATTCCCAGATGACGCCGTCGGCGGCGCGCGCGGACTCAGCCAGAGGATGGAGGTATTGCCAATGCGCAAGATCCCGCGAACGATACAGAAGGACGAGCCCGTTGCCGCCTTTGCGGCCCGAGCCGATGGCCATCATCCAGTCCTCGCCTTCCTGCCAGACACAGGGATCGCGAAATGCCGTGACTTCGAGGCCTTCAGGGGGATAGGCTATCACCGGATTGCCTGGAAAGCGGCGAAAGGACGTGAGGTCGTTGTTGGCGAGAATGATGTTCTGCGTCTCGGGCGAAACGCCGGTGTAGAAAATCGTTGGGACGCCGTTGTGGATGCGGCAGCATCCGGAGAATACGCCGTCTTTGTCCGGGCCGCCGGGAACCGGCGCCAGCGCGACAGGGAGATGCGTCCAGTGCACCATGTCCGGGCTGGTGGCGTGGCCCCAATGCATGTCACCCCAATAAGCGCCGTTGGGATTGTACTGATAGAAGAGGTGATACAGGCCATTGTGGTAGACGAGGCCGTTGGGGTCGTTCATCCAGTTGCGAGGCGGAACGAAGTGATAGCGCGGGCGGAGCGGGTCATTTTCAATCGATAGGGGCTCCGACGATACCAGGGCCGGAGCAGCGAGAGCGGCAAGGCATTCGCGGCGAGTCACATAGGGCCCCCTCCTTGGGACACTGCTGAGAATTTAGCAAGGATGAGTACGAGCCTGCCATGCCGCTTGGTCCGCCGCGGTTCGCCGCGTCGGGCACCGCGGACTGCGCCTGTACGTTTTCACGCCTCTGCTACTCTCTGAGACGTATGCCTACTTTCTGGCTCTTGGCAATCGGCCTGGTGGCCGGTGTGTTCTCCGGCGTATTCGGAATCGGTGGCGGGCTGGTCATTGTGCCCGCCCTCCTCTACGTCATGAAGATGGAAACCCGGGAAGCCACCGGCACTAGCCTTGCTGCCTTGATCCCGCCCGTTGGTCTGCTCGGCGCTCTCGAATACTACCGGAATGGCTTCATCAATATCCGGTACGCGGCCCTGATCGCGCTTGGCCTGTTCATTGGCGCGTATTTCGGCGCGAAGGTCGCTGTGGCGCTGCCCCAGATCACTCTGCGGCGACTCTACGGCGTGTTCATGCTCCTGATCTCGGTCAAACTCCTGTTCGACTCGAAATAACGTCGCGGGCATCGGAACCACCTGCGCCTGCAGCGGGGCGGGATCCCCGAACATAGCTCCGGGCGGCAATGCGAGTAATTCCTCACCGCGCTCGGCGACGACCAGTCTCTCGGTCCAGGGGGTCAGGGGAATTCCCCGAAAACAGAGCCGTTCCTGAACGATCAGCACCGTGCCCCCCTGAGCGCTCCGGCCGCGGCGCAGGAACCTGCGTTCCTCGGTGCGAATTTCCTGCAGTAGGTCGTCGACAGCTTTGCGGCGCGCGGCTTCCTCAATCGCCTTGACCTTATCGTTCCAGGCGCTGTTGTGGTTGGAGATGATGCTGTTGGCTTCGGCCAGCGCCATGCGTTCTTTGGCGATCGCAGTTTCCATGCGCGCTTCCATGAAAATCCACACCAGCATGGCGGCGCCAATGGCGACGAAAAACGGCAGGACGATGGAGATCAGGGTATCTACGCTCATGCCACCCTTGCTATCGGCGGATGGCTGAATAAACTTCAGCACCGGCGGATGCGGCGACAGAGACCCAGCAGACCGGCCACGCCCCGGGCCGCCAACGCGATGCTGGCCGGCTCGAACGCGCTCAGGACGGTAACGCTGACGTTCGGGGGATTGGTTACGGAGTAGGGATGGATGGAGCCGGTGACAGTTCCGTCGATGTTGACGGTGAGGATACTGTTGCCCTGCGAGGGATCGGTGGTTGTGGTCAAGCTGGAATAGCCATCCGATTGGAATAGATAGATCGAGAAGAAGTCCGGCGGGTAGGACGAGGGCAGGCTGTTCGTGGTGGCGTTGACGGTGAACAGGATCGAGTTCTGGAACGTGATGCCCGCCAGGTACTCACTGGTCTGCGCGGTCACGGGATCATCGGAGACGGTCACCGTATTGGGGAAGGCTCCGCTGACGGAACCGGACGACGAGGAGGCCCCAAGGGCGCCGTCGGTGCGGAACCCGGACAGTGTGACAGAATTTACGGGACCTCCCTGATTCTTCAGGATGAAGGCGACATCCCCGGACGTGCCGGAGAGTCCCGTGGTGTTGATGTCGATGTTATAACCGAACCCGCCGGGACGGATCCGGCAGCCAGCAAGAGAGCGTCACACAAATAGCGCAGTACGCACATGGCACTCCCGATGTGAAGAACGTCCGCCACCAGCGCGAACGGGCCGTGGCGAATTTCAGTGATTTCCCGACTGATTTGAGCAATTTTCCGGAAAACGCCGGCCGCGACAGGTCAAGTTTACCAATAATTCGAAGAGCGGCACAAAGCCCACCCCACCCGGGAGGGGCGAACTGGGTGCGGGGCCTGGCCGAAGGCGACCGGCGAGATCATCAGGCGGGGATGCTTTGCGGTTGTGACGCCGAGGGCCTGTGGACGTGGCGTCGTCCGATCGCGGTTAGCAGCAGTTTAGCCTGGGACTTCACATTGCGAAACTGATTGGGAGTGAGTTGCAGGTCCCGACAGATTCGCTCCTTGCCTTGATCCTCGAGGTAGAAGCGGCGCAGCACTTCGCGGTCGAGCGGCGAAAGCGTGCCCAGCATTTCCGTCACAATCCGGCGCTTTTGCTGGCGGTAGACACGTTGTTCGAGATTCATCGGATCAGGGATATCCATATCCTCAAGCACTACGTAGCGTGTACGGCTGCGCACCCGCCGCTCGATGCGGGAATAGGTATGGAACCGGGTGACAGCGGTGAGGAACGCGGTTAGGCGCTCGGGGTTGCGAAGCTTATCCTCATGAATGGCCTGCACCACGGCGAGGAAAATGTCGTGCAGGCTGTCATGCAGGTCGTCGGCGCCCAACTGGCGCATCACAAAATACGTGAAATTCTTCACGAGCCCATACAGCTCTTCCAGCGCCGCAGGCTGGCACTTCTTGACGTTGTCGACGAGCGTGACGAACCGGTGTTCGCCCGCTTCCGGCACCACTTTCAGCGCCACCGGAGAAACTATCGGCGTAGTATTCATCCTTACGTTAAGTGTATTGTCGTCAATAGGTAAGACGGAATTCTTGAGAATTGGTATTTTACGGATTCCACAACCTTACTCGGCACTAGGGAATATCCTGTACCGATCGGCTTCCGCGATCGGCTCCGTGTGTTGATAAGATAAGCGGGTTCTATGAAGATCTCCGCTTCCCTGCTCACCGCCGCCGGCCTCCTCGCGGCTGTGCTCTCCGCGCAGCAGCGCCCGCAATTCAACGACGGAGACGCCCACGGCGACCCTCCTTTTATGGTCGAAGACGGCTGGACGCCGTTGCTGGATGGCCACGATTTAAGCGGATGGCATGCGCGGGACGGGAAGCCTGTCGGCTGGTTCACGACTCGTTATGTCCTGTGGGACCGCCTACTGGGGCCGACGCGGCTTTCCGGCTCGCCGGCGCCGAGCGGGGAGATCCTCAACGGGCCGCACGGGCGGGAGGCCGATCTGATTACCGACCAGAAGTTCGGCGATATCGAATTGTACGTGGAGTTTCTGATTGCAAAGGGTTCGAATTCGGGCGTCTTCCTGCAGAGTCTGTACGAAGTGCAGATTTTCGACAGTTTTCAGTCGACCGAGCCGATGACGTCGTCGGATGCGGGCGGGATTTATCACGAGTGGGTGGATAACAACCACGGGGTGGGCGGATCGGCGCCGTCGCGCAACGTCTGCCGGCCACCGGGCCAGTGGCAGAGTTTCCTGATTTGGTTCCGGGCGCCGCGGTTTGACGCCTCGGGCCACAAGACGGAGAATGCACGTTTCCTTCGCGTGCTGTTCAACGGGATGTCGGTGCAGAACAACGTGGAGGTGGCGGGGCCGACGCGGGCGCACCTCGATATACCCGAAGCCGCCGAGAACCCGCTGATGCTGCAGGGCGACCACGGCCCGGTGGCGTTCCGGAACGTTTACTGGCGGCCGCTTCGCCCGATCATTGAGCGCTGAGGGTTTGGGGCTCGCCTCGCCCATCGATGGTCTCGTCCAGAAGGGGGCGGTGCTCCGGAATTCGCGGGACCGGCGAGCCTCACGGCAAGTATCCCGGCGTTCCGACACAGGCCGATAACGGACGCTCCGGCTGTGTCCGCATCGGGCGTGCACCGGGGCTCGGATCGCCAGCATCCTAGTGTGAGTACCGGCAAACCAGGTTTGTCACCGCGTGCCGATCGCGCCACCTGGGGTGCGAGAGCAAAAACCCAGAGTCAGTCGCTATCTCCCTAAGAACGTAGCCAAACCCTTCCAGCAAACAGAGCAGTTCTTCTGCGGTGCTGCCGCTCCGGATCAGACATTGCTCGTTCATCTCAATGATCAGGATCGGATGATAGGATTCGAGAATTCTCGACATGCCCCGGAGAGCGTGGACCTCGGCACCTTCGACGTCCATCTTCACAACGTCGATCCGAAGACCTTCAGGAACGACATCGTCAAGCGGGGCACGAGGCACGGTCATGCGGCATAGGTGCCCATCCTGGGGCCGCTCAGAGAGAAACATCGATCCAAAGTTGTCGTTCAACTCATCCGCGCGAAAGTGCAATGTCCCGGAGCTGTCGTTGCTATACGCCGCGACCTGGCGGGGAACAACGACATTCCGCAGCCGATTTTCTTCAATGTTCCTGACAAGCAAATCGTAGTTCACCGGGAAAGGCTCGAAGGCATAGACCCGGCCGTCGCCTCCAACGAGCCGGCCCAGGAGGACGGAGAAATACCCGAGGTTCGCTCCCGCGTCGATGCAGTTCATCCCGGGTTTGACGACCTGTGACACAAGGGCCGTCACGTCCGTTTCATAGCAACCCCTGGCGATGTTCTGACCAATCATACGGTCGCGAATGCTGAACCAGTAGCGCAAGCCATTCTGTTCGGTCAGGACGACCAGGTTGGGCAAAGGCTCCTTGGGGCCGCCGCCGATGCTCCACAGGTTACGAAATTCCTGGCAGTCGACGAACGATCGCACCAGCGTGCGCAGATCGACGGAACATCGCCTCTTGAAACTGGTTTCGTCGGAAAACTCCGGCGGCCTCTGGAGAAGGAGCCGGTAGCTCCAGTAGAGATCGGCGAAAGTCGATTCAGGCGCAGCCAGCCCTCCAGAACTTCGCCGGCCTCCTTCCTGATGCGCTTGGCGATGGCTTCCCTCATACATTTGATGCCGGCGGCGGCCCGCCGGCCGGCCGGAAGCCTCTAGCCAAAATACTGTTCATTTAACGATCCTGATCCGCTTGGCGATATCGAGACGGCGCGTGCGCTGCCGCGCCCGTGGCCGCAGATTGTAGTTGCTCCTCTTCCGCTTCCCCCCTCGTGGGTTGCTTCGATTTCGGCTCGAAACGACGCGCTCTTGCAGAATCTCGTCGAGAATCGCTTCATACAGGATTTTCCTCTGCCGAGGGGGAACAGCAACATAGCGGGCGGCGCGCCGTTGGACCACGTGGACCGAATGCAGAAAGGAGAGCCGGTCGGGATCTTCGTCGGCCTTCAAGGCCGCCTCGTGCATCAAGCCGCGGATGGCGTAGTGAGCCATGAGCAAGCCCCAAAACTCCTGCTTTACCAACTCGGGGGTCTTGCTGCGCAGCACGATCTGGGCGCCGCGCAGATGCGTCTTGAGCTCATCCAGAGCGGTTTGTCGGGTAAGGGACTGGCGCGGTGCTGAGTTACCTCGCC
>VFSW01004717.1_pt1 | contig 20313 bp, 17 predicted proteins | sample 5358111 | NCBI WGS metagenome assembly VFSW01 (sample SAMN11554181, study PRJNA540505) | mine drainage metagenome | isolation source: sediment from site ElyBrook_90M | place: USA: Ely Copper Mine, Vershire, VT | collected 2017 | reverse complement strand
CGATGTCACCCCGGCGCGACTGGTGACCGCGCTCATCACCGAGCGCGGCGTGGTGCAAGCTGATGAAAAAAGTTTGCGGGGATTGCTGTTGTAGTGTGAGTAAAACTTGCCCACCCTACATCGTTAAAGTGCCGCGAATCGTTTCAGCGCGTCGGCATCCATAATGTCAATTTGTTCACGTCCCAGCCTCACCCAACCCTGATCGGCAAAGCTTTTGAGCAAACGGCTGACCATCTCTCTTGCGCTGCCGAGTTCATCGGCGAGGGCCTGATGCGTGGTGTGAATGTGTAACGGCTTGTGGATGAGCAAGGCGGCGAGACGTTGATCCAGTTTTTGAAAAGCGACTGCAGAGACCAGAGCCATCAGGTCGGTGAACCGTTCTGAGAACAAGTGGAACACGTAGTTGCGGAACGGCTCATACCGGGCGAGCAGGCGGTGAAAAATATCGGCGGGCAGGATCACCATCGCCATGTCTTGCTCTACGATGCCGCGCGCCTGATAGCGCGCGTGGCCCAACAAACAACTGCTGGTGAGGATACAGCTCTCGCCCGGGCCGACCCGGTACAGTTGCAACTCGCGCCCGCTCGCGGCGCATTTGATGACGCGGAGGCTGCCCGACAGTACCAGCGGGAAGCCCTGGCACGGTTGGTTCTCGTCGAACACTACCGTGCCGCCAGTCAGCGATATCAGCGTCGCATTCTTTAGCAGCGTATCCAGCTCCGCCGCTGGTAATTGCGCCAGCATGGGGTAATGCTGGAACAGCTGTTGTGTGGTGGCTGTGGTCAGCATGGCCTATGTGCTATAGCCTAAACCGAAAGAAGAATTGGAACCGTTTTCACGCGGAGGCGCGGAGGGCGGGGAGAATACTGGCGTTAAGCTCACTTTGCTTTTCTCCCCATCTCCGCGCCTCCGTGTGAGAAAGTCTGGTCATGTCTTGACATCATTTGAGCGGTAAGTGATTAAAGAACCCGTTTCTTCAGTAGATTTTTATTCGGCTCTCATGTGCGGGAACAAGATCACATCCCGGATGCTCGCGCTATCCGTCAGCAACATGATCAGCCGGTCTATGCCGATGCCTTCGCCGGCGGTCGGTGGCAGGCCGTATTCCAGGGCGCGCACGTAGTCGTTGTCTTTGAACATCGCTTCGTCATCGCCCGCATCTTTGGCGGCGACTTGCGCGTCGAAGCGTGCGGCCTGGTCTTCCGCATCGTTCAATTCCGAGAAGCCGTTGGCCAACTCGCGACCCACCACGAACAACTCGAAACGTTCGGTGATCTGCGGATTCTTGTCGCTGCTGCGCGCCAGTGGCGAGACTTCTACCGGATAGTCGATGATGAAAGTCGGCTCGAACAATTGCGTCTCGGCCAGTTCCTCGAACAGCGACAACTGTAAGCCGCCTATGCCGTCTTCCGGTTTGTATTTCGCTTTGAGGTCTTGCAATTCAGACACAACGAACTCGCGGTCGTTGAGCTGCGCAGTGGTGAATTGCGGATGATATTTCTGGATTGCCTGCACCATGGTCAAGCGATGGAAAGGCTTGCCCAGATCGAGCTCTTTGCCTTGGTAGGAAATCAGCGTCGTGCCCAATACTTTTTGCGCCACTTCGCGGATCAGCGTTTCGCTGAAGTCCATCAGATAACGATAATCGCGGTACGCCTCGTAGAATTCCAGCATGGTGAATTCGGGATTGTGGCGCGTCGACAGACCTTCGTTGCGGAAGTTGCGGTTGATCTCGAACACCTTCTCGAAGCCGCCCACCACCAGACGTTTCAGATACAGCTCCGGCGCGATGCGCAGATACATCTTCATGTCCAGCGCGTTGTGGTGCGTCTCGAAAGGTTTGGCGGACGCGCCGCCGGGGATGGAGTGCATCATCGGCGTCTCGACTTCCATATAGTCGTGGCGGATGAAGAACTCGCGTATCGCCTGGATGATCCTGGTGCGCTTCTTGAACACCTCGCGCGCATCCTGATTGGTGATCAGGTCGAGATAACGCTGGCGATATTTTTGTTCCTGATCGGACAGGCCGTGGAATTTTTCCGGCAGCGGACGCAGCGATTTGGTGAGCAGGCGCACTTGCGTCACGCGCACGGAAAGCTCGTTGGTCTTGGTTTTGAACAACACACCGACCGCGCCGAGGATATCCCCCAAGTCGTAATGCTTGAATGCGGTGTGCGCGGCTTCGCCGATGCCATCGTTGCTGACAAACAACTGGATGCGCCCGCTCATGTCCTGCACCGTGGCGAAACTGGCCTTGCCCATCACGCGCTTGAGCATCATGCGACCCGCCACTGCAACGTGGATCTGCAAGGCTTCCAGCTCGTCGTGCGTCTTTTCGCCGAACTCGGCGTGCAGTTTTTCGGCCAGATGTTTGCGCTCGAAATCATTGGGGAATGCCACGCCTGCCAAGCGTATTTCAGCGAGCTTATGGCGACGTTCGGTGACGATTTGATTGTCGTCTGGTGCGGGTGTAACAGATTCTGTGTTCATGATTTTGTACTTAAAAAAATGGATGGTAATCGCTGGATCGGTCAGGCCAGGTGTGCCTTCACCGGGAGGCTGATCCCGACGTGCTTCCGCCAGCCATCGCCTTTGTCCGCCTGCGTACAGCGGCGCGGAGTGCCACTTGCCATTTGCATGAAAGCACCATTGCGGACATCAATCCCCGTGCGATTTTGCGAGGGCGAAACTATAGCATAGTGGCTTGTTGGGTAAGGCCGCATTGCGCTACGTGCGTGTACTGAAATCATCCTGGCAAGCCGATTGTTTTGTGCGTATGGCGCAAAGCCCGTAAAATGCGCGCCTTGTTTTGGCGTGTGTTGTTGGGGGTTTGCCCCTTTGTAACCACGGACAAGCCCCTTGCGGGCTTCAACCACTCACCACTTTTTTATGACCACACGTACCCGTTTCGCCCCCAGCCCCACCGGTTATCTGCATATCGGCGGTGCGCGCACCGCGCTGTTCTCCTGGGCGTACGCGCGCAAATTCGGCGGCACGTTCATCTTGCGCATCGAAGACACTGATCTGGAACGTTCCTCACAGGAATCGGTACAGGCGATTCTGGACGGCATGGCCTGGCTGAATCTGGACTACGACGAAGGCCCGTTCTATCAGATGCAGCGCATGGACCGATACAAAGCGGTCCTGCAACAGATGCTGGAAGAGGGCACGGCTTATTATTGCTACACCACGCCCGCCGAGTTGGAAGCGATGCGTGAGGCACAGCGCGCGCGCGGCGAGAAGCCGCGTTACGACGGGTGTTGGCGACCCGAGCCGGGCAAGGTGTTGCCGGTGATTCCGGCCGATGTCAAACCGGTGGTGCGATTCAAAAATCCTTTGACCGGCGTGGCCGCCTGGGACGATATGGTCAAGGGCAGGATCGTGTTCGAGAACAGCGAGCTGGACGATCTGATCATCGCGCGTGCAGATGGCACGCCCACATATAATTTTTGCGTGGTCATCGATGATCTCGATATGGGCATCACACAGGTGATACGCGGCGACGACCACGTCAACAACACCCCGCGCCAGATCAACATCCTCAAAGCACTGGGGGCGACGCTGCCGCAGTATGCGCATGTGCCGATGATCCTGGGGTCGGACGGCGAGCGTCTGTCCAAGCGTCACGGCGCGGTCAGCGTGATGCAATACGAGGAAGAAGGATTTTTGCCGGAAGCACTGATCAACTACTTGGCGCGCCTGGGCTGGTCGCACGGTGACGAGGAGATTTTCTCGGTGGCGCAACTGGTCGAATGGTTCGATCTCGGACACATCAGTAAATCGGCGGCGCAATTCAATCCCGAAAAACTGCGCTGGCTGAATCAGCATTACATCAAGCTGGCGGACAATGCGCGACTCGCCGCCTGGGTGGCGAAGAATCTGGCGACGCGCGGCATACAAGTGAGCGATGTACCGGCATTGGCGGCGGTGATCGCCCTGTACAAAGAGCGCGCGGCGACCCTGGTGGAACTGGCGAACGAAGCCGCCGTGTTCTACGACGCAGTGCAACCGCCGGCGGAATTGTTGGCCGCGCATCTGTTGCCGGAAGTGTTGCCCGCCTTGCGCGAACTGGCCGAACGCTTTGCGGATGTCGCGTGGGAAGCTCCCGCAATCGCGGCAGCGATCAAGGAATTATTAGTCAAACACAATCTGAAAATGCCAAAACTGGCGATGCCGATACGCGTCATGCTGGTGGGTCAAACACACACACCATCGGTTGATGCGGTGCTCGCCCTGTTCCCGCGTGAAGTGGTTGTACAACGTTTGAAAAAATACTTGTAAGGATTTTCAAGCCGCCTGCCCAAGCCTTGAGATGCAGCTTTGAGTCGGGTGCAGCCCCTTCATTCAGCAACCAGGCCGTTAGCTCCGCCGCCGTCGAACGCTCACAGCCGGATTCGGGTATGCCCTCTGTTATCATGGCGGCATGCTAAACATTCAAAACATGACCTTCCTGCAAGGGGGGCAGCCCTTATTCCAACAAGCCAATCTGCAAGTCTTCGCCAACCAACGTATCGGGCTGGTCGGGCAAAACGGCTGTGGAAAATCCACGTTGTTTCGCCTGATACGCGGCGAGTTGCACGTGGACAGCGGCGAGCTCTCCTTGCAATCCGGCAAGACGCTGGCGTTCGTCGAGCAGGAGATCGAGAACTCAGAGCTGGCAGCCATCGAGTTCGTGCTGAACGGCGATGTCGTTTTACGCCAGTTGGAAAAAATCCTGGCGGGAGCGCAGCACGATGCGGCGTGGTTCGCGGCGCAGCAACAGTTCGAGTCCATCGATGGCTACGGCGCACCGGCACGGGCCGCGCAACTCCTCAACGGGCTGGGTTTTGCCAGCGACACGTTGGCGCGCCCGGTCAGCAGTTTTTCCGGCGGGTGGCGGATGCGGCTGAATCTGGCGCGCGCGCTGATGTGCCGCGCCGATCTGCTGTTGCTGGACGAGCCGACCAACCATCTGGATCTGGAAGCGATACTCTGGTTGGAGCAATATCTGGCGCGCTATCCGGGCAGCATCCTGCTGGTCTCGCATGACCGCGAATTTTTGAACGCCACCGTCAACCGCATCGCACATGTGCATGACTGCGTCATCGATAATTATGCGGGCGATTACGACTCGTTCGAGCGTGCGCGTGCCGAGCGTACCGCGCAGCAGAACCAAGCCTACGCGCAACAGCAGGAACACATCGCGCACCTGGAGGATTTTGTGCGCCGCTTTCGCGCCCAGGCCACCAAAGCGAAGCAGGCACAGAGCCGCATCAAAGCACTGGAACGTATTGTGCGCATCGCGCCGGCACATCTCACCGATGGTCATTTTGAGTTGCAGATTGAAGCACCGGAGCGCAGTCCCGATCTGCTCATGCGCGCCGGCAATATGGGTTTCGGTTACGGCGAAAAAACCTTGTTCAACAAGGTCGAGCTGATGTTGCGCGCCGGTGCGCGTATTGCCTTGCTCGGTCCGAACGGCGCGGGTAAATCCACGCTCATCAAATTGCTGGTCGGCGAATTGCAGCCTACGACCGGAAAGTTGGAGGTCACACCGGAGATACGCATCGGTTATTTCGCACAGCATCAACTGGAGAATCTGGATAGCGCGGCGACACCGCTGCAACATCTGGAGCGACTCGCGCCGCAACAGACCACGCTGGCACTGCGCACCTTCCTCGGACGGTTCGGCTTGGCGGGCAATAGCGAAGACCGACCCGTGAGCAGTTTTTCCGGCGGTGAGAAAAGCCGCCTGGCCCTGGCTTTGCTGGCCTGGCAAAAACCGCATCTGTTGCTGCTCGACGAGCCGACCAACCATCTGGATCTGGATATGCGCGACGCGCTGACGCTGGCCTTGGAGGAATATACCGGTGCGGTCGTGGTGGTGTCGCATGACCGCAGTCTGATACGCGCGGTGGCGGACGAGTTATGGCTGGTCGCCGATGGCGAGGCCAAACTGTTCGACGGTGATCTGGAAGACTACAAAGACTGGATAGAATCGCGTCGTCCGCGCGAGACCACGCAAGTTGAGAAAGTGAAAATCATCCAGCCGCCCAAGGTCAATGTTAAAGCCTTGCAGTCCAAAAAGAGCAAGTTGGAAGCCGAGTTGAACAAGGCGCAAAGCGCGCTGGCCGACATCGATAAACAACTGGGCGACCCGGCGACTTACACCGCGCAAAGCGCAGCGCAGATCAACGCGCTGAATGTGCAACGCGAGACTTGGCAAGGCAAAGTGGCGACCCTGGAGGAAAGTTGGCTGGAGCTGGAGATGGCGTTGGAAGAAGCCGCTTAAAACAGTTTCACCTTGAGTTGCAAGGACACCGCGCCGTACAGCATGTTCTTGTAGGTCGGCACGAAAGCGATGTTCATCCCGATGCGTTGGTATTCGTAACTGACCACAGGGATAGCTGCCAGAAACCAGCCGCCATTGTGCATCTTCGGATACCCGTCAAAACCGCCCGCCACGCCGCCGATACGCAGCGATCCGACTGCCAACGGTTGCCAATACCAACCCGCGTAATGCGAAGTCCGCCGATCGCTGTTGTAAAACTCACCCGCCGTGAGCGCGCTGGTGGTGGAGTAGCGGTACTCGCCGCCGATGCCGAGATTATTATTGTTCAGACCTTTATCGGTCTGAACATGGTACGACAAGAAACCGGCATTCAACCAGAATTCACTGATGGGCTGTGGTGTGACGACGTTCAGAATATCCGCAATCGCAGTTGCGTTGGAACACGCAAGCAGTATCGCGACTGTGATTGCGAATCTTTTACCGCGTGGTCGCATGGTGGGGTGCGTCGCCGAACAAATTGAGCAGCCCGTCCAGCCCGACAAAATTCAGCGCGTAACTGGCGTGTGATCTGACCACAGGCTTGGCGTGGAAGGCGATGCCGACCCCGGCTTGCGCCAGCATTTTCAGATCGTTCGCACCATCGCCGATGGCGATGACTTGTTCGGGTTTGAGATGCAATTCGTCGCGTGTCCTGACCAGCCAGTCGGCCTTGGCTTGCGCGTCCACGATGTCACCCAGCACCTTGCCGGTGAGCGTGCCGTCTATGATTTCCAGCGTGTTGGCATGGGTGTAATCCAACCCCAATCGCTTTTGTAAACGGGTGGTGAAGAACACGAAGCCGCCGGAGACCAACAACGTCTTGATCCCGTGCGCCCTGAGTCGCGCCAGCATGATCTCCGCGCCTGCGGAAAGTTTGAGACGCTCGTCATAGACACGCTGCAAGGCACGCTCGTCCAGGCCTTTGAGCAGTGCGACGCGGCGACGCAGACTCTCGGCGAAGTCCAGTTCGCCGCGCATCGCCGCTTCGGTGATGCGGGCGACCTGCGGCTTGAGTCCTTGCATGTCGGCGATCTCGTCTATGCATTCGATGGTGATGAGCGTCGAGTCCATGTCCATCACCACCAGTCCGAAGTCCGCGAGGGTCCGGCCTTGCGGCACGAAGCCGAAATCCAGCCGGTGTTCCAGACAATAGGCTGCGAGATCGGGGTGTGGCTGCGCGCGGTTGAAACGGTAAGCGTGCGCCGCGATGGATTCGGTGTGTGTGCTGTGCGTGAGCCGGGCGAGGTAGGTCAGGTGTTCGGACGCGATTGACTGTGTGGCTTGAATGATGAGGTTCATAAGTGATTTTGTGCTGCATTCGGTCATGTGAGGCACAGCCGACGCGGTCGCTGAGTGCCCTGATCTGTTCGGTCTTAGTGAGCAAGCAGGCTGATCACTGCCTTGAGTTCGTCACGCAATGCGGGATTGCTGTCGGTCGCTGGAGGCGTGGCCAGTTTGGGGAAACTCCCGGTTTGATCGATTTTGGGGAAGCTGCCGGTATTGTCGCCATTGCTGAGACGATTGCGTGCACCACTGATGGTGAAGCCTTGCTCGTAGAGCAATTCACGGATGTTGCGTATCAGCAGCACTTCGTGGTGCTGGTAATAGCGACGGTTACCGCTGCGTTTGACCGGTTTGAGCTGCGTGAACTCCTGTTCCCAATAGCGCAGCACATGGGTTTTCACGCCGCACAACTCGCTGACCTCACCGATGGTGAAGTAGCGTTTTGCGGGGATCGCTGGGAGTTCTGAGTTAGGCTTGTGGGCTTCCATGGTAAGACTTTTCCACCATCGTTTTCAGTTTTTGGCTGGGGTGAAAAGTTACCACGCGGCGCGCGGTGATGGGAATCTCTTCGCCCGTCTTGGGGTTGCGTCCGGGACGTTGTGGTTTGTCACGCAATTGAAAGTTGCCGAAGCCGGAGAGCTTCACGCTTTCGCCCTGTTCGAGCTGGGCGCGGATCTCTTCAAAAAAAGTTTCGACCATGTCTTTCGCTTCGCGTTTATTGAGTCCGACCCGTTCGAACAACAGATCGGCGAGCTCGGCTTTGGTGAGTGTTGTGGGTGTCATGATGTTCTCTTAACTGCGCAGCTGCGCACCTTGTTGATGTAGTGCATCCACCAATGCGGTGATGCTGGTTTCGATTTCTGCTTCGGTGAGCGTCTTCTGAGTATCTTGCAGTAACACTCGGAAAGCAAGGCTTTTTTTGCCAGATTCCAAACCCTTGCCGCGATACAGGTCGAATAGGGAGATTTCCTGTATCAAGGGCGTGGAGACCTGTGTCATGGCATCCAATAACTGCTGGACCGCGATGCGCTCATCGACCACTACGGCGATGTCGCGACGTACCGGCAAAAATTTTGCAATCTCTTGCAGGTGCGGCACTTTGCTTTGCAACAACGCGTCCAGTTCGAGTTCGAACCAGATGGGGGCGAGTGGCAGATCATACTGTTGCTGCCACTGCGGATGCAGTTCGCCCAACCATCCGACGCATTCCGTTCCAACCAGAATTTGCGCGCATCGGCCCGGATGCAAGGCCGGATGTGTCGCAGCGACAAAGCGCGGGGTGGCGGGCGCGAACAACGCTTCCACATCGGCTTTGACATCATAGAAGTCCCCCGTCCTGGCAGTGCTCCCCCATTGTTCCGCCAGTGCGGTGCCGTAAGCGATACCGGACAGACGTTGGGTCTGCACATAGACATTGTCCACTTTGGCAAAGCACGCGCCGACCTCGAACAAGCGCACACGGGTCTGTTTTCGGTTCAGGTTGTAGCGCAAGGCATCGGTCAGGCCGCCGATCAGACTGCTGCGCATCACCGCCAGATTGCTGGCGATAGGATTTTGCAAGGTGAGCGGATGCTGATTGCCGCACAAGTCGCGCTCGGTCTGTTCCGCGAGAAAGGCGAGGCTCACGATTTCCTGATAATCGCGCGCTACCAGCACTTGTTGGATGCGGCGCATCGGGCGTTGCGACTCGTTATCGGGCAGCATGGTCAGTGCGGTCTTGGGCGCGATGGCGGGGATGTTGTCGTAGCCGTACAAGCGCGCCAATTCTTCGACCAGATCGGCTTCGATAGTCATGTCGAAACGGAAGCTGGGCGGGGTGACGCGGTAGTCGTCGCCGTTCGCGGTGAACGCGAACCGCAAGCGCGTCAGCAGGTCGACAATGTGTTGATTGCTCAATTCGATCCCGAGGATGCGTGCGACGCGCGAACGACGCAGGGCGATGGCAGAGCGGGCGGGCAAGGTGTCGCACACCGCGCTGATCTCCCCGACTTGTCCGCCGCAAATCTCCACCAGCAATTGCGTGGCGCGCTCCAAAGCCTGTCGTGTTGCCGCGTAGTCCACGCCGCGCTCGAAGCGGAACGAGGAGTCGGTCGCCAGGCCGAAGCGGCGCGCACGACCAACGATGGCATCGGGATGGAAGAAGGCACTTTCCAGAAACACTTCGGTGCTGGTGGTGTCGACTCCGCTACCTTGTCCGCCCATGATGCCCGCCATCGCCAGTACGCGCGCGTCATCGGCGATGACCAACACTTCCGTATCGAGTTGCGCGACTTGCTCGTTGAGCAGGGTCAGCGACTCGCCAGCGCGAGCGCGGCGCACGGTGATGCCGCCGGACAGTTTTTGCGCGTCGAAGGCATGCATGGGCTGTCCCATCTCCAGCATCACATAGTTGGTGATGTCCACCACCGCGTTGATGCTGCGCAAGCCGCTGCGCTCCAGGCGACGCTGCATCCATACCGGTGTGGGGATGGCGGCATTCACGCCGCGTACCAAGCGACCGTAGTAAGCGGGACAGGCCTGCGCATCTTCCACGTTCACGTGCAGTTTTTCGTTCGACGTGACCGGCTGGATACGGATGTCCACAGGCGCGCAAGGACTCGCGGTGAGTGCTGATACTTCACGCGCGATACCGAACAGACTGGAACAGTCGCTGCGGTTCGGCGTGAGTTTGAGCGTGTATATCCGGTCATCCAAATCGAGATATTCGCGCAGGGTTTTGCCGATGGGTGCGTCATCCGGCAACAGCCACAATCCTTCGCTGCTTTCGGCCAATCCCAGTTCCTTGGCCGAACACAACATGCCGAACGATTCGATGCCGCGCACTTTCGCCTGCTTGATGTTGAAGTCGCCGGGCAACACCGCACCGATACGCGCGCACGGCACGTTCACGCCGACCGCGACATTGGCCGCGCCGCACACGATGGTCAGCGGCTGCGCTTCACCGACATTCACCTGACATACGTTGAGCCGGTCCGCATTGGGATGTTTGACGACTTCCAAAACTTGCGCGACCACCACGTTGTCGAAGGCGGGCGCGACTGCATCCATACCCTCTACTTCCAAGCCTGCCATCGTCAGCAGACCAGATAGTTCCGCGCTGGACAGCGCGGGATTAACGAAACTTCGTAACCAGTTCTCAGAAAATTTCATGGTGTGTCTTTAGTTAAACTGTTTGAGGAAGCGCAGGTCGTTCTCGAAGAACAAACGCAGATCGTTCACGCCGTAACGCAACATCGCCAAGCGTTCCACGCCCAGGCCGAAGGCGAAGCCCAGATATTTTTCGCTGTCGATGTTTACGTTCTTCAGCACGTTGGGATGCACCATGCCGCAGCCGCCGATCTCCAGCCAGCCACCTTTCCAGCTCATGTCCATCTCGGCAGACGGTTCGGTGAAGGGGAAGAAGGAAGGGCGGAAGCGCACTTGCAGATCGTCCTGCTCGAAGAAGCGTTGCAGAAAATCCTGCACCACACCTTTGAGGTTGGCGAAGCTGATTTCCTCGTCCACCCACAGGCCTTCGACCTGGTGGAACATCGGCGAATGTGTGGCATCGGAATCGACGCGATACACGCGACCCGGCGAAATAATCTTCAGCGGCGGTTGATGGTCTTCCATGTAACGGACTTGCACCGGTGAGGTGTGGGTGCGCAACACATGCTGCGGATCGAGATAGAAGGTGTCGTGCATGGCACGCGCCGGATGATTGTCGGGGATGTTCAGTGCGGTGAAGTTATAGAAATCGTGTTCGATCTCGGGGCCGGATGAAACCGCAAAACCCAGGGAGTGGAACAAGTGTTCGATGCGTTGCAGCGTCAGCGTGATCGGATGCAGACCGCCGGTGCTCGCACCTCGTCCCGGCAGCGTGACATCCAGCGATTCGGCGGCTAGTTTTTGCGCCAGCTTGCTGTGTTGCAAGGCATCGCGACGCGCTTGCAATGCCGCTTCGATCTGCTGTTTGATGACGTTGATCTTCGCGCCGGCGGCGGGACGTTCTTCATTGGGCAGTTTGCCCAAACCTTTGAGCAAAGCAGTGAGACTGCCTTCTTTGCCCAGATATTTTGCTTTGACCTGCTCCAGTTCAGCTTCGTCGCTGATCGCAGCGAACTGCTGTAGAGCCTGATCGAGAATGTGTTGGAGTTGTTCCATTTTTATTTTGCCTACCCGTTTAGGGAAAGGTTTACAAACAAAAAAGGAGGCTCGCGCCTCCTTTTCGATTTTCGCAGTCCAAACGACTAAAACCGCGAAAGTTCGCTTACTTGCCGAGGCCGACTTTAGCTTGATCTACAAACTGGGCAAAGGCGGCCTTGTCGAAGATCGCGATGTCGGAGAGTACCTTGCGGTCGACTTGGATATCGGCTTTCTTCAGACCGTTCATAAACACGCTGTACGGCATGCCGAATTCACGGGCGGCTGCGTTGATACGGGCAATCCACAACGTGCGGAATTGGCGTTTCTTCTGGCGACGATCACGGTAAGCGTATTGACCGGCTTTCATCACCGCCTGTTTGGCGATACGGTATACGTTCTTGCGGCGACCACGGTAACCCTTGGCTTTGGCTAATAGTTTTTTGTGCGTTGCACGGGCGACGACCCCACGTTTTACTCTAGGCATGTGCTACTCCTTATGCGTAAGGCATCATGGCGCGAACCGATGCTGTATTGGTTGAATGAACTTCCGCCGTGCCGCGCAATTGGCGTTTGTTTTTGGTGGTCTTCTTGGTCAGGATATGACGCTTGAAGGCTTGTGAGCGTTTGACGCTACCACCCGCGCGAATCTTGAACCGCTTGGCCGCGCCGCTTTTGGTCTTCATCTTAGGCATTGCTACTCCTTAAGTTTAAGTTGTGGTGCGAGGTGTTTCCCGATATGGAAAAGCTTGATACCCATACATCACTTTTTATCGGGGACTTTGTGCTACATCTTTTCGATCATCCCCTTGCATCGAAAAAACTTTATTTCGCGAATTATTTTTTCTTGGCCTTGGGCGATAACACCATCACCATTTGCCGGCCTTCCATCTTCGGGAACTGTTCGACCACGCCGTGTTCTTCCAGGTCCGCGCGCACTCGTTCGATCAAGCGCATGCCAATCTCCTGGTGAGCCATCTCACGACCGCGAAAACGCAACGTGATCTTGGTCTTGTCGCCGTCGGCCAAAAATTTAATCAGGTTGCGCAACTTGATGTTGTAGTCGCCGTCATCCGTACCCGGACGGAACTTGATCTCTTTGATCTGAACCTGTTTTTGTTTGAGCTTGGCTTCGTGCAGTTTCTTGCTCTCGGCATACTTGAATTTGCCGATGTCCATGATGCGACACACGGGAGGATCCGCCAACGGCGAGATCTCGACTAGATCCAGTTCTGCCACGTCTGCCAAACGTAACGCTTCCGCAATGGACACAATCCCCAGGGGCTCTTTTTCTACACCGATGAGACGCACTTGAGGTGCGGTAATCATTTCATTGGTGCGCTGTGACTTATCTTGTGCTATTGCAGTATCTCCACTTATTAAAAATTTAAGCCGTGCTACCCGTTTTTGATTTCGGTTTGCAGACGTTCCAACAAGGCCGGTAACGTCATCTGTCCGAGATCTTCACCACTACGGGTACGCACGGCAACCAGTTCTGCTGCGACTTCTTTATCACCCAAAATCAGCTGGTAGGGCAATTTTTGCAGGCTATGTTCGCGTATTTTATAGGTAATCTTCTCGTTGCGCAAATCCAATTGCACGCGCAAGCCCGCATCGCGTAATTGTTGCGCGACGCGCGAAGCATATTGTTCCTGCGACTGTGAGATGTTCATCACGACCAGTTGTATCGGGGCCAGCCACATCGGAAACGCGCCCGCGTGATGCTCGATGAGGATGCCGATGAAGCGTTCCATCGAGCCCAGGATGGCACGGTGCAGCATCACCGGCGGTTTGCGGGTGTTGTCTTCGTCGACGAATTCGGCATCCAGCCGCACCGGCAGATTGAAGTCCAGTTGTATGGTGCCGCATTGCCACAAGCGTCCCAGACTGTCTTTCAATGTGAACTCGACTTTGGGACCGTAGAACGCGCCTTCGCCAGGTTGCACGTCGTAGTCCAAGCCGTTCTGTTTGAGTGCCGAGGCCAATCCTGCTTCGGCTTTATCCCAGGTCTCGTCCGAGCCGACACGTTTTTCGGGACGGGTGGAAAGCTTGACCAGCACTTCGGTAAAACCGAAGTCGCGATACACCTCGTTAAGCATGACGATGAAGTTCGATACTTCGGACTGCACTTGTTCTTCGGTGCAGAAGATATGCGCATCGTCTTGCGTAAAGCCGCGCACCCGCATCAGGCCATGCAGGGAGCCCGAGCTTTCGTTGCGATGGCAGGAACCGAATTCCGCGAGGCGCAAAGGCAAGTCGCGATAGCTATGCAAGCCGTGATTGAAAATCTGCACATGGCCGGGACAGTTCATCGGCTTCACCGCGTAGTCACGATTCTCCGAAGCGGTGGTGAACATATTGTCGTGATAGTTTTCCCAATGGCCGGATTTTTCCCACAGCGTGCGATCCATGATGGTTGGCGTGCGCACTTCCTGGTAATCATGTTCGCGGAATTTGCGGCGCATGTATTGCTCGACTTCCTGCCACAACGTCCAACCTTTGGGATGCCAGAACACCATGCCGGGGGAGGAGTCTTGCATGTGGAACAGATCGAGTTGCTTGGCGAGTTTACGATGGTCGCGCTTCTCGGCTTCCTCGAGTTGATGCAAATAGGCATCCAGCTCTTCTTTCTTCGCCCAGGCCGTACCGTAGATGCGTTGCAGCATCTCGTTTTTGGAATCGCCGCGCCAATACGCACCCGCGAGTTTCATCAGCTTGAAGGCTTTCAACTTGCCTGTCGACGGCACGTGCGGGCCGCGACACAGATCGGTGAACTCGCCTTCGGTGTACAGCGATACGTCCTGGTCGGCTGGGATGGATTCGATGATCTCGGCTTTGTAATGCTCGTTGATGCGCTTGAAATAGCTGACCGCTGCATCGCGTGGCAATACTTTTCGGGTCACCGGGAAATCTTTTTTCGCCAACTCCGCCATGCGTTTCTCGATCGCCCCCAAGTCTTCCGGCGTGAACGGGCGGTGATAGGAAAAGTCGTAGAAAAACCCGTTCTCGATGACCGGGCCGATGGTGACTTGCGCATCGGGAAATAATTCCTTGACCGCGTGAGCCAGCAAATGCGCGGTGGAGTGGCGGATGATCTCCAGACCGTCGGCATCTTTATCGGTAACGATAGCCAACGCAGCGTCTTGCGTAATGAGATGCGAGGTGTCGACCAGCTGGCCGTTCACTTTGCCCGCCAGGGCGGCGCGTGCCAATCCCGCGCCTATGCCGAGCGCGACCTCGGCGATGGTGACAGGCTGTTCGAAACTGCGGGTGGAGCCATCCGGCAAAGTGATTACGGGCATATTTCTTTTCCAAAAAACGAAAGTGCGGGCTAGCCGCACTGGACGCGATACAACTGTTCGCCTGAACCCGGAACGCATCCAGTACTTTTTAACAGGCGCGCATTATAGAGCCACTAGGGGAATTTACAATCCGCGCGTGGTGTTGCCGCCGCCAGACGGGATTTACCGTACCCCCGTTATGACATAACGGTTGTGCTGCTTTGAAAACTGGAACCGAACTTTTTTGCCTTTAACGAGTTTGCCGAACAACGCCTTGTCTGCCACAGAGAAATCCATGGTCATGGCAGGCCAACCGAGGCTGGCGATGGGTTCATGGCTAAGTGTCACCAACCCTTTGGCTTGATCGACACTATCGACCACCCCTACGCCTTCGCTGCTGGCCGCTTGGGCATTCATTGCGCCCATGTCCATACCCTCGTGCGCGAGCGCGTTGCCCACGGGCAAGATCGCCAATGCCGCCAATAAAATCACCGTACGCTTCATGTTTAGTCTCCTTGGACTGGGTTAAAAATCAGGTCGTTGCACTCGCTCGAAGCCAGTGTTTTTCTTGCCACCACAAATAGATCAGCGGGATCACGAGCAGCGACAACAGCGGGGCAGTCACCATGCCGCCGATCAAGGGTGCGGCGATGCGTTTCATGACGTCCGTGCCGACCGCATCGCTGAACATGACAGGCAACAGTCCCGCCACGATCACCGATACCGTCATCATCTTGGGTCTCAAACGCATCGCCGCACCCTGTATGACCGCTTTCAACAACGCGCTCCGGTCTATCTTGTTACCGGACTCGCGTAACGATTCGATGGCGCGATCCAGATACAGCAGCATCACGATGCCGAACTCTGCCGCGACACCGGACAAGGCGATGAAGCCTACCGCGACGGCGACAGACAATTGATAGCCCAACAGATAGACCAACCAGATTCCGCCTATCAAGGAGAATGGCAGACACAGCAGCACCAGCAGCACTTTATGCCACTGCCTGAAATGCAAGAACAGCAAACCCATTACCAACATCAGCGTGATCGGTATCAACCAATACAGCCGCTGTCTGGCATGTTCCAGATTGGCGTATTGCCCCGACCATTTGATCGCATAACCGGGCCGCGTCTTGACCGATTTTGCTATGGCATCTTTGGCTTCCCTCACATAACCGCCCAGATCGCGGCCTGCGATATTGAGATAGATGTAACCCACCAGTCTGGCGTTCTCGCTTTTGATTTCGGCGGGGCCGTCATGGATGCTCAGCACGGCCAGTTCTTGCAACGGGATTTGCTCGCCATTCGGCAATGTCACGCGACTCATGGAAATTTTTTCCAGCGAGTTTCTGATTTCGCGCGGGTAGCGCACGTTGATGGAAAAACGTTCGCGTCCCGCCACGATGGTGCTGATGTTTTCGCCACCGATGGCACTCTGCACGAAGTTCTCGACATCGGCGACCGTCACGCCATAACGTGCGGCATGAGGGCGGTTCACGTCGATGTCCAGATAATGGCCGCCGACCACGCGTTCGGCAAAGACGCTCTGCGTGCCCGGCACTTTCTTCAACACCGCTTCGATCTCGCTTGACAATTCCGCGATACCGCCCAGATCGGGGCCGGTGATCTTGATGCCCAGCGGCGTGCGGATGCCGCTTGCCAGCATGTCGATGCGGGTGCGGATCGGATAACCCCATGAATTCGTCAGGCCGGGCAGATGGACAGCACTATCCAACTTGGCGATCAAGTCATCGATCTGTTCACCCTCCGGCCACTGGTCTTTCGGCTTGAGCAGAATGGTGGTCTCGAACATGGACAACGGTGCCGGATCGGTCGAGGTTTCCGCGCGTCCCGCTTTGCCATACACGCGTTCGACCTCAGGCATGGACTTGATGATACGGTCGGTGATCTGGAGCAGATTCGCCGCCTCATCCAGCGAGATGCCCGGCAAGGTGGTCGGCATGTAGAGCAGGTCGCCTTCATACAATGCCGGCATGAATTCGCTGCCGATCCGCAGCAAAGGATAAAGCGTCGATGCCAATAGGATTCCGGCGATGGCCAGTGTGAGCCCGCGTTTTTTGAGCGCGAAATCCAGCACGGGGCGATAGCATTTTTGCAGGACCCGATTCAATGGATTGCGCTGTTCGCCGGAGATTTTTCCTCTGATGAAATAGCCCATCAGCACGGGTAACAGAGTGATTGCCAGCAGGGCGGAGGCCGCCATCGCATAAGTTTTGGTATAGGCCAGTGGCGCAAACAGTTTGCCTTCCTGTCCGGTCAGCGTGAACACCGGCAGGAATGAAACCGTGATGATGAGCAGGGAAAAAAACAGGGCCGGGCCGACTTCCAGCGCGCTTTGCCGCGCGGCCTGCCAACGGTCGCCGCCCGCACCTTGACGCTCAAGATGTTTGTGCATGTTCTCTATCATCACGATGGCGGCATCCACCATCGCGCCGATGGCGATAGCGATGCCACCCAGCGACATCACATTGGCCGTCACGCCCTGCGCCTGCATAACGATGAAAGCGATCAATATTCCCAGCGGCAAAGTCACCACAGCAACCAGCGAAGAACGCAGATGCACGAGGAACAACAGACACACCAGTGCTACAGCGAGCGACTCTTCCAGCAACTTGCCTGCCAATGTGTGCACGATACCGAGAATCAGGCCGGAACGGTCGTAGGTCACCACCAGCTCTATGCCTTCAGGCAAACCGGAACGGATTTCCTGCAAGCGTTGTTTGACCGCGTTCACGGTATCGAGCGCGTTCTGGCCGTGACGCATCACCACGATTCCGCCGACCGCCTCGCCCATCCCGTCCAGATCGGTCACGCCCCGGCGCGGCTCCGGGCCGGTACCGATGTGTGCCACGTCCTGCAAGCGCACCGGCACGCCTTGCGCGTCGACGCTGATCGCAATGTTGCGGATGTCGTCCAGATTCTTCAGATAGTTTTTGGCGCGCACCATGAATTCCGCGCGGCCCAATTCCACCACCGAACCGCCGCTTGCGGAATTGTTCGCCCGCACGGCAGCGGACACTTGCTCAAGCGTGAGCTTGTATCTCGCCAGGCGGTTGGGATCGACTTCGATCTGAAACTGTTTGACCATGCCGCCGACGCTGGCGACTTCGGCTACGCCCGGCAAACTTTGCAGCTCATACTTGAGAAAAAAATCCTGGATCGCGCGCAACTGATCGGCATCATAACGATGCTGGCGATCGACCAGCGCGTATTCGAATATCCAGCCCACACCGGAAGCATCCGGCCCCAGCGTGGGCACGACTCCCTGCGGAAGATGCGCGGCCTGACTCAGATATTCCAATACACGGGAACGCGCCCAGTAGGGATCGGTACCGTCTTTGAACAGCACGTACAGATAGGATTCGCCGTACATCGAGAAGCCGCGCACCGCCGTCGAGCCGGGTACGGAAAGCAGCGCGGAGGTGAGCGGGTAGGTGACTTGGTCTTCGACGATCTCCGGTGATTGCCCCGGGTAGGAAGTCTTGATGATGACCTGCGTGTCGGACAGATCGGGGATCGCATCCAGTGTGATCTCTTGCGTCGCGCGTATGCTCGCGACCGCGATCAACAATGCCAGGATGACGACCAGCAGCCGGTTGTTGAACGACCAATCGATGACGCGCCGTATCATGCTTAATTCGTATGCATGCGTTCTGCCGTCGCGCCCATGGCGGCGGCAGAGTCCAGCAGGAATTGTCCGTTGACGGCGACTTCCGCGCCTTCCTGAAGACCATCCAGTATCTCGATCTCGTCACCGCTTTCCACGCCGGTCTCGACATGAACCGGCAAGAAGTGTCCCTCGCCGCGCGACAGCATCACCGTGTTGCCCTGGCCGGTGTACATCACTGCCGTGCGCGGCAATACCAAAGCCCGGTGCGGATGAATTTGTATGCTCACATCGACGTATGTACCGGGACGAAGATCGTGTTGGCTATTGTCTATCTCGGCGCGGGCCGTGACTTTGTTGTTGCTTGCGATCGGATTGATCAGGCTCAAGCGTGAGCGTATCTCATGTCCCGCCGCATCTTTGACGGTGAGGGTATCGCCGTTCCTGACCTGTGCGACTTGATCCGGATAGAGCGTGACATCGACCCATACGCTGGCAATATCGGACAACACGAGTATTGGGTTTGCCTGTGCGACAAAAGAGCCTTCCTTGGCATTGATCTGGCTGACCACGCCGGAGCGTTCCGCCACGATCTGCACGACATCACCGGCCTGCTTGCTTTCTTCTATACGCCTGATGTTCGCGACGCTGACACCCTCTTCCTGATGCAGTCTGGCTCTGTCCTTGGCCGCATCCATGGTCAATTCCATCACATAATCGTTTTCGGTATCGGGAGAGGTCTGTAGCGTCTGCAAGAGCTGTTTTCTGCGTTCGATGGAACTCAAATAGGTGCGTTCCCGGGTGACCAATTCTGGCGAATAAATCTCATACAGAACTTGACCCGCTTTGACCCTTTCGCCTATGGCATGGACGTGCAGTTTTTTGATCCATCCCTCGTACTTTGGATGTACGGCGTAGGTCTTGTTTTCGGCGACATCGACGTTGCCATAGGTGGATATTTCCTGCCCGATGATGGCTTGTTTGACGCGCGCCAGGCGCACGCCCAAACGCTGTACGGTGGCGTTGTCCACATGGACACCATGCTCATGGCCTTCGTGTACGCCGGATTCCACCAGCTTCATGCCGCAGATCGGGCAAGTGCCGGGGTGATCTTGAGAAATCTCCGGGTGCATGGGGCATACCCAGTGTTTGTCTGATGCTGAATTCTTGGTTGAAGATAATGATGCAGAACGGGTTATATCGTGTCCGAATAGAAATGTTGGACGAGCGGTGAAAACATACACAAGGAGAATGACGGTCATCACAATGATGCTTGCCGCGATTTTTTTCCTCGACATGTTTGGATTGTTCCTGTGATAAAAAGAGAGTGGGGAGGCGATGCCTCCCCACTATACAACACTACAGAATTACTTGAGGATGATCAGTTCGCCGTGACCCTTGGCAGGATCAGCGTCTTTCTTGCTTACCAACACCGTGATAGCACCGCGCAGAGCCGCACCCATGGCGTGGTCAACGATTGCAATGCCAGTTGCCGCTTTGTCATTGATTGGTGTTACCAGATCAAAGGTATCGGCTTCCGCGACCGCTACGTTATACGTTTGGATACCGTACAAAGTGTTCTTCGGATTGCCGTTGATGTACACGCGATCCCAGATGCTGGCGATAGGATGCAGTGCGACTGGCAGGTTGATGTTGGCATTCACGAAATAAATACGCACGCGTTCGCC
>VFSW01004716.1_pt1 | contig 20314 bp, 17 predicted proteins | sample 5358111 | NCBI WGS metagenome assembly VFSW01 (sample SAMN11554181, study PRJNA540505) | mine drainage metagenome | isolation source: sediment from site ElyBrook_90M | place: USA: Ely Copper Mine, Vershire, VT | collected 2017 | reverse complement strand
TATGATCTATCCGTGGGCGTTTGGGTAACCTTTATTTTGATCTATAGCGCAGATTCGTATATATCTGTCCGAGTGCGTATAATGTTCCCTATGAACTACCACGTCACCGGCGGCAAGAAACTTGAGGGGGAAGTCACGACCAATATCTCCAAGAATGCCGCGGTGGCATTGCTCTGCGCCTCGCTTCTCAACAAGGGCAAGACTACCTTGAAGCGCATGCCGCGCATCGAGGAGGTCAAAAGGCTCATCGAGATCCTCGAATCGATCGGTGTAGATATCGTCTGGCATGACGACGGCGATATCGTGCTCACGCCGCGCACCATCGACCTCTCAAATATCAATAGGGCTTCGGCCGAGCGCACGCGCTCCATCGCGATGTTCATCGCGCCCTTGGCGCACCTGCTCGGCTCTTTCGATCTGCCCGCGCCTTCCGGCTGCGATTTGGGCAAGCGTAGCTTAGGCGCGCATATTGATGCACTCGCCAAGCTCGGCATCGATATCAGCGGCAACGAAGACGCGCATACGTATCATACCGAGACCGGCTCGCTGCACCCGGCCGAGATAATCATGTCGGAGGCATCTGACACCGGTGTGGAGAATGTGCTCATGGCGGCGGCGAAGATTCCCGGCATGACGACCATCAAGTTCGCGAGCGCGAATTACATGGTGCAGGACCTGTGCGTATTCCTCGAAGCCTGCGGGGTAAAGATTGAAGGCATCGGCACCTCGACCTTGATCGTGCATGGCGTTGCCGATATCAACGCCGACATCACGGGAATCCCGAGCGAAGATCCGATAGAATCGATGTTTTTCATATCGCTCGCCGCGACGATGCAGTCCGAGCTCGCCATCAAGCGCTGCCCGATAGATTTCCTTGAACTCGAGCTTCTGACCCTCGAGCATATGGGCCTGCGCTACGAGCGCGGGCAGGCCTACGTCGCCGAGAACGGCCGCACCAATCTCGTCGACCTCGTCATCCGCCCGTCGACGCTCCACGCACCTGCCGAGAAGATCCACTCCATGCCGTATCCCGGCATCAACGCCGACAACCTGCCTTTCTTCGTACCTGTGGCGACGCAAGCCGAAGGCCGCACCTTGATACTCGATTGGATGTACGACGGCCGCGCCATCCACTACATGGAGATGAAGAAGCTCGGCGCCGATATCGTGCTCGCCGACCCGCATCGCGTCTACATACAGGGCCCGACGCCTTTGCATGGCGCCGACATCAAGGCCCCGCCGGCCTTGCGCCCCGCGACCATCCTCCTCATCGGCATGCTCGCCGCCGAAGGCGAATCGACCCTGCAGGACGTGTATCCGATAAATAGGGGCTATGAGAACCTCCACCAGCGCCTGAAGGCCTTGGGGGCCTCCATAGAGGCTGTGGAATGATTATCTTGCTAGTGGTATTATAGGGCTATGGGATTTGAAGATTTCAAGCAGAAGCGGAAGGAACGCCTGAACGATCCCGAGCTACAAAGAGCCCATGAGGAAGAATGGGAACGGGTGAAAGAGTCGTTCTCTCAGATGGGTAGTCAGGCAAAAATCACTAGCATCGGGCTTATCTACCACTCAGTTTGTGCGATTGGCAAAGGCGCTGTCGGGTTGATTTCCGGGGCAGTATTGTCCGGAAAGGGAAGCCATGGCAAAAAAGAGAAGAAGAACAAAGAGCATAAGAAGGAGGGGAAAGAGGAGCGGAAATCTCATCATAGGGAGACCTTAGGCTGGCAAGCACTCGAGCATGCCTGGGATGGAGGGGTAGAGCTTGTAAAGCTCGTTTGGAGGATATTAGATGCGGCCGGTCGTACGACGAAATACGGAGCCCGAAGAGCGCTTGCAATTTGATATGGAAGACGACCTTTCAGACATCGATCCGGCGATCGTAGAGGCGGTCTTGGCCCATGCCGATGAATTCATCGATGCCGATGAGAAAATAGACGAGATAATCGCCTGGGGAGAGAACGAGCTCAAGACGCGGGAAGTGAAGATCAACGGATCCGGCGGCACGCTTGATGATTTCAAGGCTGCCGCGCGCGAGGTGGAGCAGATGGTCAAGGATAAGCTGGCCGCATTCGAGGATGAGTTGAAGACGCGTTACGAGGTCGCCGACGATCGGACGGTGGAATAAAGGGCTCACAAAGTATAGAATGCTCTCCACGCGGGCATGTGGCGGAATTGGTATACGCGTACGTCTCAGAAGCGTATGTCGCAAGACTTGGGAGTTCGAGTCTCCCCATGCCCACAGAGAAGATCTTATTCGGTCGGCGCGGCGGGAGCGGGAGCGACGGCCTTCTTCTTGTCGCCGCCGGAGTCGACCTCGTAGTTCGTGTTCTGCGCCTCGAAGAAGTTGACCAGCTCGAAGACGTCGGTCGCCGTCGACATCCATTTGGCCGGATTGGTGGCGTTGTAGTGCTTTTCCATGCCGAGCTCGATGAGGCGCCTGTCTGCTACATACTGCACGTATTGGTTCACGTAATCGGCGTTGAGCCCGAGGATGCCGCGCGGGAAGAGGTCCTTGTTGAAGGCGGTCTCGAGGTCGACGCCCTCGATGACTATCGAGCGGATCTCGGCGGCGAATTCCGGCGTCACGAGTTCCGGATTCTCCTCGAGGATGCCGTGGATGAGGTTGATGCCGAATTTGAGATGGAGCGATTCGTCGCGCAGGACCCAGTTGATCATCGAGCCGACGTTGCGCAACTGGTTCCTTTGACGGAAGGAGAGCGCGACCATGAAGCCGCTGTAGAACCATACGCCTTCCATCACGACGTTGTATGCGGTGAGGTTGCGGACGAAGTCCCGCTTGCCCTCAGGAGTCTCGATATCGAGCTTGTCGTCGGTCATCCGGCGCATGTATTTGTTGATGAATTCCTCCTTCGCTTTCATCGAGGGGACGTCTTCGTGCAGGGCGAACGCCTTGTCGCGGTCGATGGGGAAGGTCTCGAGGACGTATTCGAATGCGACGCAGTGATTGGCCTCTTCCCACATCTGCTTGGCGAGATAGAGATGGCATTCGGCGGACTTGAGGTACGGATAGACGCCGAGCGCCAAGACGCGATTCACGATGAGCTCGGAGGGATTGAAGAATGAGATGAGGAATTCGACCGCATGGCGCTCATCGTCGGTCATCTTGACCCAGTCGTCGAGGTCTTCCTTGAGCGCTATTTCATGCGGGAACCAGGTGTTGCGCACAGCTTGGTCGTAGAGGTCTTTGGCCCACGGGTACTGGCTCGGATGGATGTTGTAATCTTTCGGAGAGGCTTTTCCTAACAGCATATGCGGGAGATATTACGGGACTGCTAATTTACTGTGATCACTGGCACGCGATGCAGACATTGGGGCCGTCTGCCGGATCCTCGGGCATCGCGTCCATCGATACGGACGCGCGGGCAGCGGCAGGCGTCGGCTGCGGGGCGCTCGCTGGCGTTAGTATCGTCGCCTGTATCGCTACGGGCGCTTCTGCCTGCTGCGCACGGATGTCCAGGTGCGCTTCGGCGACTATGGGGCGTATAGCGACGGTCGGCGAGGGCTGCGGCACGACCGGCGAGGGCGTGACGGAAAGCGGGGAGGGCGTCGAGGTAGCCGAGGGAACGGTCGAGAATCCGAGCGGATTGCTGCTTGGCATCGAAGGCGGCGCGAAAGGCGTCGTCTCGATGATGACCGGGGGCGGCGCGGGGAGCGGCTCTGCGATGGCCACGGGAGCCGCAGGTGCCATCGCGGCCGGTGCTGCGGCGGCGAGCTTGATCGCGCCGAAGCCGCGCTTGCCGGTCATCTGGGATTTGTCGACGGTCGTCGTCGATTGCTCGGCGGTGTGGCGGGGCTTCATGTGGAGGTAATAGGTGGTCTTAAGGCCCTTTTTCCACGCGCTCATATAGATGCCCTTCATCTCCTCCATATCGCGGCTCTCGAGATACATGTTGCGCGAGAGCGCCTGGTCGACCCACTTCTGAGCGCGCGCGGCGACTTCGATATAGGCGTGCGGATTGGTGGTGAAGGCGGTGCGATAGATCTCCTTGAGATAGTTGGGGATTCCGGGGACGTTCGATATGTCGCCCTGGTCCTCGATGATGCGCTCCTTGATGTCATCCCACAGGCCCATGTTCTTGAGATCCTTGACGAGGTTGTGGTTGAGGTCGAGATACTTGCCCGAGATCTTGTTGCGCGAGAAGACCTGCGCGAATCGCGGATCAATGCCGGGAGTGGTGCCCACAATGAGCCCGATATTGGCGTTCGGTGCCACCGCCATGAGAGTCGAGTTGCGCATGCCGCCCTTTACCTTCGCGCGCAGCTTGTCCCAGTCGAGGCGTCGCTGCTTGGTGATCTTGGAGAGATCGATGGTCATGCCGCGGTCGCGCTCGAGTGCCTCGATCGTGTCGATAGGCACCATGCCTTGCGACCAGCGGGAGCCGGGGAAGTTCTGGTAGCTGCCGCGCTGTCGAGCGAGGTTGGCGCTCTCGTCTATCGCCATATAACTCACGAATTCGAAGAGGCGGTCGGCGAAATCCCACGCGTGGGCGCTCTCATATGACATCGAGAGCTGTTCGAGCGCATCGGCGAATCCCATCACGCCGAGGCCTATGGCGCGGTTCTCGCGGTCTGAGCGCACTGCCTCCGGGATCGAGAGTTTGTTGATGTCGATGAGGTTGTCGAGGTGACGCACCACGAGGCGTACGGTCTCCTCGAGCTTCGCCCAGTTGATCTGCTTGCCCTCGATGTGGCCGGAAATGTTGACGGAAGCGAGATTGCACACCGCGATGTTGTCCTTGTCCTGCGGGAGGCAGATCTCGGTGCAGAGATTGCTCATGTGGATGGTGCCGCGGTTGTTGTTGAGGGCGCGGAGATTCACCGGGTCCTTCCAGGTCAGCCACGGATGGCTGGTCGACTGGAGCGAGGTCAATATCTGGTGCCACTGCTCGGTCGCGGGGACCTTCTTCCACATGCGCAGCTTCCCGGCCTTGGCCATCTCGATATATTCGGCGTAGCGCTTGCTGAAGGCCGCGCCGTAGAGCTCATTGAGGTCGGGCGTCTCCTTCGGGTCGAACATGTACCACTCCTCATTGGCCTCGACGCGCTTCATGAACTCGTCGGAGAGCCATGCGGCAGTGTCTGCGGTGCGCATGCGGAGGTAGTCGTCGCCGGCATTGTGGCGCCAGTCGATGAATTCGGGAAAGTCGTAGTGCCAGTTCTCCATATAGAAGCACAAGGCGCCCTTCTTCTTGCCGCCGCGCTGTATCGCGCGGATAGCGGTGTCGATGATCTTGGCAAATGGCGTCGGGCCGGTCGAGGCGCCGCCGAAGTTCGACATCAAGGGCGAACCGGTGGCGCGCAGCTTGGTGAGAGAAGCGCCGATACCGCCGGAGCCTTTCGAGAGAAGCATGATGTCGGAGACGGATTTGGCGATGTGCTCCATGTTGTCGTGGATCTCGAGGAGAAAGCAGTTGGAAAGCGCCGGGCGCACCGTGCCTGCGGCGACGTTGGTCGATCCGCCGGCGATGTATTCGTGGCGCGACATCTTGTCGTAGAACTTGATAGCCTCCGCGGTCGGGTCCTTCTCGTTGTAGGCGAGACCCATGGCAACGCGCATGAAGAAATACTGCGGCGTCTCGAGCGGGTACTGGTCCATGCTCTTGATGGCGTATCTGTTGATGAGGCCGTCGACGCCCGCGTAGACGAAAAGCTCGTCGCGCTCTATATGAAGGGCGTCAGCAAGCTTCTCGAGGTCGTACTTGGCCATATCGGCATGCAGACGGCCCTCGGCGATGCCGGTCGTCACGTAGGTGACGAACGCATCGCGATGCTTCTGCTTGAGGTCAGCGGGGTTTTCGATGTCGTAGTCACCGACGACACGGCGATAGACGGTCTTCAAGAAGAGCCGCGTGGCGATCTTGTCGTACTCGATGTCCTCCTTGATATTTTGCACCGCGGCGTTGATAGTCGCTTTGTCCATCTCCTCGGTCGTCATTCCATCATAGAGCGTGAGTTGGGTCTCGGTCGCTATCTGTGTGACCATCGAGATGGGGTCGGCGAGGCCCATAGCCGCGCGCTCGATCGACCGGTTGATCTTGTCCGCATTGAAAGGCTCCTTCTCACCGTTTCGCTTTGTTATTGAGATGCTCATAATTGCTTGGTTTCCTCTTCCTGCTTTCTATTAAGATCGATAACGACTAGCTCCCCACTCTACTGAATTATCTTGTAATCCCGGTGAATTCATCAAGGACGATTAATGAATTTCATGAATCAAACGCCTGCTAAATCTTCTTTAGCGGGCGGTAAAAGGCCTCCGAGAAGGATATCTCGTAGTTTTGCGCGCACGCTAGTCAGGGAATTTACTCGCGAATCGGTTGAAATTCTCTATCAATCGCGGTTATCATTATGCACCTCCCCTGGGCGATCGAAAGTCAGATTGTTCAATAAAAATCTGTGGATAACGCAACAAGAAACGTTTTTTACCGAGGCGCAATCGGCTCGTTCTCGCGTGGCTGTATTGATGTATGGATTGGTACGCAAAAGGAGAGATTTAGCATATAGTGGTGAGGTGAAAAACGTCTGCGAGCCGTTCGAGGGTAAAAGGGTCACCGTCATGGGCCTGGGACTCCTGGGGCGCGGTGTCGGCGACGTCGAATTCTTGGCGAAGTGCGGGGCAGAGGTACTCGTGACCGACAAAAAGACCGACGTCGAGCTTGCGGAATCGGTCGAGAAGCTGAAGGCGTATCCGAATGTGACACTCCACCTCGGCGGCAGCTCGAGTACGACTGCACTTGGATTTTCTAAGACGGAGTACCGTCAAGAAAATCTCGGCGGGCACGACGAGAAGGACTTTACCGACTGCGACATGGTCTTTAAGGCCGCTGGTGTGCCGATGGACTCGCCGTATATAGCGGCGGCGCGGCGAGCAGGCGTAGCGGTCTACATGTCAACCGCACTTTTTGCGAAATATGCGATGGAAGAAGGGGCAACGATCGTCGGAGTGACCGGGACGCGGGGCAAATCGACCGTCACGCAGATGATCTACCATACCTTGATGCGGGAGAAACTGTTTCTCCCACTCCCGCAGACGGGAGAAACTGTTTCTCCCCAACGTCCCGTTTTGCTTGGAGGCAATATCCGGGGCATCTCGACGCTCGCGCTCCTGCCCGAGGTCACCAAAGACAGCATAGTAGTGCTTGAACTGGACTCATGGCAGCTGCAGGGTTTCGGCGACCTAAAGATAAGCCCGCAAGTAGCCGTATTTACCAATTTGATGGCCGATCATCAGAACTATTATAAGGATGAGGCGCAGTATTTTGCCGATAAGGTGAATATTTTCCGCCACCAACGCCAAGGTGACACCTTGGTAATCGGCAAAAGCCTCGAAGAGCGCTTCCGGGAGGTTAAACCTCCCGTTGAGGCGCGAATGTCGCAATCGATTCCGGAAGATTGGCAGTTGAAGATTCCCGGAGAGCACAATAGAGAGAATGCGTCGCTCGCGGCTGAAGCATTACGCGCCCTGGGTCTTTCGGAAGATGCTATTCGAGCGGGATTGGAATCTTTCGGAGGAGTCGAAGGGCGTTTGCAGCTCGTGCGAGAAATAAACGGAGTGAAGATCTACAACGACAACAACGCGACGACGCCGGATGCGACGATCGCGGCGCTCAATGCTCTGGACCCGGCCGGTAAGCAAAACGTCGTGCTCATCATCGGCGGTGCGGACAAAGGTCTCGATGTGTCCGGCATGCAGCCTGCCGTGCATGCTCATTGCAAAAAGGCATTCTTTCTTGCAGGGACAGGTACCGAGAGGATCCGCACAGATTCGCCCGATACGCCGGTCTTCTCATCGCTCAAGGAGGCGATCGAAGCGGCAATGGCAGCCGCAGTGCCGGACGATATCATCCTCTTCAGCCCGGCATTCGCGTCTTTCGGGATGTTTAAGAATGAATACGATCGAAATGACCAATTCGTGGCCGCGGTGAAAGCCTTATAATGCAAAGATAAATAATTGCATGATTCCCGATACTATATATATGACCGGCATCGGGGGGATCGGCATGTCCGCTCTGGCACAATTGCTGGCCCATCAGGGCAAATCCGTCGCTGGATCAGACAGAGACGAGTCGCCGACCACTGCGATGCTCGAAAACAAGAGGATTCGAGTCGATATCGGCCAGAAGGCCGAGAATGTGCCCGGTAGCACTGCGCTCCTTATATATAGCGATGCGATCCCGAGCGATAATCCCGAGCGATTGCGCGCCCGTGAGATCGGTATACCCGAAATGTCCTATTTCGAGACACTCGGCATAATATCGGCGGATGCACGCATGACTATTGCTGTCGCCGGTACGCACGGCAAGACGACGACGACCGGCATGCTCGCGAAGATCTTGCAGGCGGCCGGGAGGGAGCCGACGGCGATCGTAGGATCCATCGTGCGAGATTTCGAATCCAACTTCTTAGCGGGGAGCGAGGACCTCTTCGTCGTCGAGGCATGCGAATATCGTGATCACTTGCTTAAGCTCGATCTGAATATTCTCGTCATCACCAACATCGAGCTCGACCATACGGATTATTTCCCGTCACTCGATGCTTTGATAGAGACGTTTCGCACAGCAGCGCACAAGATTCCACGGGATGGATACATCGTCTGCGATCCGGGAGGGCCGAACATCGCGCGCGTGCTCGCCGGAGCATCAGCGCGTATCGTCGACTACACGCAAGAGGAGATTCCAGCCCTCGGACTCATCGGGGAATTCAATGTAGAGAACGCGCGAGGTGCTGCCGCTGCATCGCGTGTCGCTTTCCCTGACATCGAGCAAGGCACTATCGACCGTGCGCTCACGGACTTCAAGGGCTCGTGGCGGCGTTTCGAATATCGCGGCGAGACGCCGCAGGGCGCCTTGGTGTATGACGATTACGCGCATCATCCGACCGCTATACAGAAGACAATCGAGGCAGCGCGCGATAAATTTCCCGGCAAATCGATAGCCGTCGCGTTCCATCCGCATCTCTATAGCCGTACGAAATCATTTCTCACTGAATTTGCCACGGCACTTTCGAAGACCGACCTCGCCATAATCGCGCCGATATATGCGGCGCGCGAATCCGATGACCCGAGCGTCTCCAACCACATCCTTGCCGATAGGATAATCGCAACAGGCGGCAATGCCCGCGCACTCGACTCATTCGACGACATCCGAGACGAGCTTCTCAAGCAGGATAGTGATACGCTCATCATCACCATGGGTGCGGGGGATATCTATAAGGTAGCCGAGCAGATTGCTGATTGATATGGGTACTCTATCTATAGTAGCGACGCCGATAGGCAATCTCGAAGACATCACCCTTCGCGCCATCCGCACGCTCAAAGAGGCTGATGTCATATATGCCGAGGACACGCGCGTGATATCGAAGCTCTTGGCCAAATACGAGATCAAGAAGCCGCTGCAGCGCCTCGACGCAGCGACCGAAGATCATAAGGCTAAAGAAATCATTGAAAGATTAGAAGCAGGGGAGCGCGTCGCCTATGTCTCGGACGCCGGGACGCCGGGTATTTCAGATCCTGGCGCACGGCTCGTCGCGCGCGTGCGCGAATGCGCGGCGGAGGCGACCATCGAAGCGATTCCCGGTCCGTCGGCTTTGACCGCAGCGCTTTCTATCGCAGGACTCGATGATCCGTCATTTACATTCTTAGGATTCTTGCCGCACAAGAAGGGCAGGCAGACGGCGCTCAAGGAGATCGCTGCAAGCGAGCGGCCTGTCGTCGTCTACGAATCGCCGCATCGTATATTGAAACTCCTGGCGGAACTCGCGGCTCATGGCATCACACAGGTCTCCATCGGCCGCGAGCTCACCAAGATACACGAAGAGATGCTTGTCGGCGACCCGCTCGACCTATCGAAGCGATTAGAAGAAAAAGGGAGCGTGCGCGGCGAATTCGTCGTGATAATCCGTCCGCTCTAGGATCCAAGGAAACGACTGGAGCGCTAAAGTGACCGTGATATACTTTCAGCCATGTCATTAGATGCCCTCCTGATGCTCTTCGGAGCCCTCGTCGCCGTCATGCCCTTCCTGGGCTTCACGGTCTCCATGCAGAAGTGGATATTTTTCGTACTCGGACTCATCGTCATAGCCCTCGGCATCGCCGTACGCCGCCGCGGTAATCGCCAGAAGGACGGCCGCCGCCGCAAGGGCGAGTTCGTCGAGAGCATGCCGCAGCAGGCGCCGCCTTTGCCGCAGGGAGTCCAATCATACGAGCTGGAAGCGCGCACCGACAAGCACGCGCACGACAAAGCGACGCACTAATCTGATATACAGTCTGGTATACTTGGCGTATGCATCCCGATGCACGCGACGATGATCGCCGCATCACGTATTTTGCGGCAACGCACACGCGCGGCAAGCGCGAGATGTTCGGCATACGCGCGATAGACCGCGGCAAGCACGTCTACGTCATCGGCAAGACCGGCATGGGCAAGTCGACCATGCTCGAGAACATGGCCATACAGGACATCCAGCACGGCGAAGGCATCGCCTTCATCGATCCGCACGGCTCGACGGCCGAGAAGCTCTTGGATTTCGTCCCGCACGATCGCATCAACGACGTCGTGTACTTTGCGCCGTTCGATGTCGACCACCCCTTAGGCTTCAACGTGATGGAGGATGTGGGCTTCGAGCACCGGCATCTCGTGGTCTCGGGCCTCATGGGAGCTTTCAAGCGGATATGGGTCGATGCGTGGAGCGCGCGCATGGAATACATCCTGCAAAACACGCTGCTGGCGCTTCTCGAATATCCGGGCTCGACCCTGATCGACGTCAACAGGATGCTTACCAACAAGACCTTCCGTACCGCTGTGGTCGAGCAGGTGAGTGATCCTATCGTGAAGGCCTTCTGGACGGAAGAATTCGCCGCATTCACCGACACTTATACGCGCGAAGCCACGCCCGCCATACAGAACAAGATCGGCGCATTCATTTCCAATCCGCTTATCCGCAACATCATCGGTCAGGCGACATCGTCGTTCGATCTGCGCAAGATAATGGACGAGAAGAAGATATTCATCGTCAACCTTTCCAAGGGCCGCATGGGAGAGAGCAATGCATCACTTCTCGGCTCGATGCTCACCGTCAAGATCTATCTCGCCGCGATGAGCCGAGCCGAAGAGCCGGCCTCGCGAATGGCGAAGCTGCCGCGCTGCTTCTTCTACGTCGACGAGTTCCAGTCGATGATGAACGAGGCCTTCGCCGACATCCTCTCCGAGTCGCGCAAATACAAGCTCGCGCTGACCTTGGCCAACCAATACATCGAGCAGATGGAAGAAGAGGTCCGCGATGCGGTTTTCGGCAACGTCGGCACCTTGATCACGTTCCGCGTCGGGCCCTTTGACGCGGAGACCCTGAAGACCGTCTTCGAGCCGACCTTCGAAGCGGAAGACCTCGTGGGACTCGGCATCGGCCAGATATATCTCACATTGATGATCGACGGCGTCGGCTCGCCGCCCTTCTCGGCAGAGACCATCCCGCCGATAGCAGCGCCAAACATCTCGTATCGCGAAGACGTCGTCTCGCAGTCACGCGCATCCTACGGCAGGAACCGCTTCGACGTCGAAGCAATAATAGCGGAAAAGCAGAAGGAATTCGTCCCGCCGCCGGTACTCTCCAAGACCCAGATGCGCAAGCAGGAAGGTTCGGGTTATCAAGGGTCTCGTCCTGCCTCGAGCGCGCCGCGCCCGGCGCCTGTCGTCCCGACCCCTGTCATCTCGCCGGCTGACGCGATGCGCGCCGCTCAGGCGGCACCAGCTCCGGTGCAGCAGATTAGCCATGAGTTCAACCAGGTCAATGTGAAGACGGAGATACATCAGCCGATGACCGTCATATCGCACATGACCGAGCGCGTCATCGAGCGTCCAGTTGAACGACCGGCCGAACGACCGGTAGAGCGCATCGTCGAGCGGCAAATGGTGCGGCCATCGGACAGGAAGCGCGGCAAGGAAGACGACCAGCGCTCAGCCTTGCGCGCCGCGATAGAAGGAGCCCGCAAGCCCGCGCCCGCTCGACCGATCCGCTCGCCGGCCGATATCATCCGTGCGCGCACCCCGCATTCGCCGCCGGTGCAATCGGTGGCGCGCCCGGCACCGCAGCCCGTACGGCCGCCGCATCGAGAGCAGGTTCCGCGTGATTCGCAGCCGGTCGCTGAGCCGCACCGAGACCGCCATGAGCATCATTCGCATCCTGAATCTCGACCAGAACCGGAGCAGCGAGAACGGGAGATCAAGGTCCCGGATAAAGAGGGGAGCCAAGAGATATCGGCGGAACTGTTGAAGCGCGTTATCAGGGGTCAAAATGACGGGGGTCATGAACAAGATACCGATAGCTAACATCGCGCTTCTCGTGCTCCTTTTGCCGTCTACTGCGCTAGCGCAGGCGGAGGTCACCGAGATCATGTACGACCCTGCGGGCACCGACAGCGGGCATGAATGGATAGAGCTGTACAACGCCGGTACATCACCCATCCCGCTCTCGAGCTGGAAGCTCTACGAGGGCGATGCCAATCACAATATTATTGCCGCATCAGGCGGCAAGTCGCTCGCGCCGCGATCATTTGCAGTCATCGCGCAAAGCGCCGTGAAATTCGAAGCCGACTATCCGGACTTTTCGGGCGAACTGTTCCATAGCGCGTTTTCTCTGGATAACGCCGGAGCGACGATCGCGCTGCGCAATGCGAGTTCGACGATAGCCGGAAGCGCGGCCTACGACAGCGCCTCCGGTGCCCTCGGCGATGGGAATTCTCTTCAGCGCCCGCCGGACGACACGGCGCAATTCTCGCCGCATGTGCCGACCCCGGGTGCGGCGATGTCATCGAACGTCGTTCCGGCAAAAGTGAAAGCAGCCGTACCGGTGAAAGCTCCCCAGAAGCCCAAGACAACCAATGATACGGATGCGAAACCTCCGCTGGAGGTTTCGCATCCGTATCCGGATACTGGAAATCCCGATGGGCAATCTGCTCCATCTTCGCAAACCGCCTCCGCCGCAACCTCGAATGAGGGTGATTCCTACTGGTGGCTCGCACTCGGGGCACTCGTCGTCCTCGCGACAGGCGCCATCGTCGCCTCGAAGCATTTCAAGAAGACCGAATGGGATATCGTTGAAGAAACGCCCGAAGACGTGTAATCTGCATATATATGGCAGAGAAAGAGACAGTCTTAGTGACGGGCGGCGCCGGCATGATCGGCTCCCGGCTTATCGAGATGCTCGTGCCCAAGTATCGAGTCGTCTCGCTCGACAATTACTTCATCGGCAAGAAGGAAAATCATGTCGCAGGCGCGGAGTACGTCGAAGGACATACCAAAGACATCGAGGCGCTCCTCGGCAAAGAGAATCCCGTAATCATCTTCCACCTCGGGGAATATTCGCGCGTCGAGCAGAGCTTCAAGGACGTCGAGCTCGTCTGGCAGTCGAATGTCGAGGGGACGTTCCGTGTCTTCGAGTATTGGCATAAGCGCGGCTGCAGACTCGTCTACGCCGGGTCATCGACGAAATTCGCCGACGGCGGCATGGGCCGCGACCAGAGCCCGTACGCGTGGATGAAGGCCTCCAACACCGAGCTTGTGCGCAACTATGGCAACTGGTTCGACCTTCCGTATGCGATCACGTATTTCTACAATGGCTACGGCCCGCGCGAACTCGCCGAAGGCCCGTACGCGTCCGTCATTGGCCGCTTCAAGACGCAGTACTGGTCAAATCAACCCATTACTGTCGTTGCCCCGGGCACGCAGAAGCGCAATTTCACGCATGTCGATGACCTCGCGCGCGGTCTCCTGATGGTCGGCGAAGGAGGCCAGGGCGACGAGTATGGACTCGGCAGCCACGAATCGTACAGCGTCCTCGATATAGCCAAGATGTTCACCGACAACATCGTGATGCTTCCGGAGCGGCAAGGCAATCGCATGGAATCGATCGTGGATACCACGCGCGCCGAGAAGGAATTCGGCTGGAAGCCGGAGCATACCGTGAAGGAGTATATCGGTTCGCTGAAAGCGCAGAAGAAATAAACAATCCCATGAAGCGCGTTCTCATATTCTCTCTCACATACCAGCCGTATATCGGCGGGGCGGAGATCGCCATCAAGGAGATTACGGAGCGCATCAATCCTGCCGAATACGAGTTCGATATGATCACGCTGCGTTTCGACAACAAGCTCCCGGAGGTCGAGAAGGTCGGCAACGTCACCGTCTATCGCATCGGTGCGACCGTCGAGAATCCGAAAATCTCTGATCGCAACTTGCCGCGGGTGTTGAAACGGGAGAAACTGTTTCTCCCATTCACGTCGTTTTGGAAAGCGCGGGAATTACATCGTAAAAATCATTACGACATGACCTGGGCGATGATGGCCAACTATGCCGGCTTCGGCGCGCTTCTTTTCAAATACGCACATCCTTCCGTCCCGTACTTCCTGGAGCTGCAAGACGGCAACTCGCTGGTCCAAGGGCGCACGCGCCAACCGATACTGCGCGCGATGTGGTTTTTCTATAAGCGGATTTATCTCAAGGCCGACCTCATCAAGGCGATATCGACCTTCATCGAGAAGCTCACGCGCGAGGTCGGCTACACGGGGCCGGTAGTCATCATTCCCAACGCCGTCGACACCGCGAAATTCTCCGCGCCTGTCTCTGGAGAACGGCTGTGGGAATTGAAGAACAAATTCGACAAGAAGCACGGCGATGTCTACCTCTTTACCGCCTCGCGCCTCGTGCTCTCGCGCGGCGTCGAAGATGTGATACGCGCCTTGCCGCATCTGCCGCCGCAGGTGAAATTCCTCATCGCCGGCGACGGCGAGGACCGCGGCAAGCTCGAAGAGATAGCGAAGTCGGCCAACGTGGATGACCGCGTCATATTCGCGGGCCACATCGACCACGCCGACCTGCCGGCGTACTTCAAGATGTGCGATGTCTTCGTGCGCCCCTCCATCATCGAAGGATTCGGCAATGCGTTCGTCGAGGCGTTCGCCGCGGGGATCCCGGTCGTCGCCACACCCGTCGGCGGCATCGTGGATTTCTTGCATGATCCGTGGAAAGACCCGGAGTATCCCTCGACGGGAATATTCTGCAACGTTCGCGACCCGATGTCGGTCGCCAAGGCCGTGCGGCATTATATGGACGATCCCGCGCTTACCGCGACCATCGTGAAGAATGCCCAGGCGCTCGCGATAGAGAAGTATGATTGGAATATCATCTCTGCGGATATGAAAAAAGACGTCTTCGATGCGTTGACGAAGCAAGGATAGTTGTTAGATAGATTTGCTTGTGCGTAAAGCCGTGCAGGTGTCTGATTAGGTCGGAAGGAGGGCACTGTCATGTTTGACATCAAGCCGATAGACGAACAGCAGGTGCTCGTGATGAAATCGGTCCAGGATTTCTGGCTGCAGTGGTGGATCATGATCTTGGATCCACATTCTTACGTCCCGCACTGACCAGCTGACGACCGCAAAAGGCGGCGCGCCCCCTTGGCGCGCCGCTCTCACGTGCGCTACAGTACCTTCATGCGAATCCTCATCACTTGCGGCATATTTAGCCCTGAGTCCGGCGGCCCGGCGACATACGCTCCCGAGCTCGCCGCACGGCTCATCGAGGCCGGCCATGAAGTCACTGTGCTGACGTATTCCTCACAAGCGAGCCACGACTTCGATTCGAAATATAAGTTCAAGCTCGTGCGCATCGTGCGCGGCGGCAAGATGCTCAATCGCGTACGATTCTTCTTTGCCGCATTGAGGCTTACGCGCTCGTGCGATCTCGTCTATACGCTCGATTGGTTCGCCGCCGGAGTTCCGGCCGCAGCCGCATCGCGAATCTTCCATAAGCCGTACATCGTGCGCGTGGGAGGGGATTATCTCTGGGAGCAGAAGTATCTCGAATCCGGCGCCGAGCCGGTGACCCTCGACGATTTCTATACGCGCGGGCTCTACCTGAGGCCTTCATATGCGACGATGTTTCGTCTCATTCGCTCGGTGCTATCGCATGCGCGCATCGTAGTATTCAATTCCGATGCGCAGCGCATCCTCTATGAGAAGTATTATGGCCTCAAGCCGGCGAAGACCGCGACGATCTACAACCCGATGCCGCACATCGATAAGGCAGGCCTCGAGCGCGGTACGCCGATCCATGAATTCATCTATTGGGGGCGGCTCATCGTGATGAAGAACGTCTCCTCGCTCATCCGCGCTTTCGGCAAAGCGAAGCTGCCAGCCTCGTACACGCTCACTATAATCGGCGGCGGCCCGCAGAAGGGCAATCTCGAGCGCCTCATCAAGGAACTCCATCTCGAAGAGAAGGTCCGTATGCTCCCGAGCATGTCCAATAGGGAAGCGCTGCTGCGAGTCAAGGATGCGCGCGCGTTCATACTTCCGACGTGGACCGACATCTCGCCTAATCAGGTCTGCGAAGCGCTCGCCCTCGGCCTGCCCTCCGTCGTCACCACCGAGAATTATCTGAGTTTCCGCGCGCAGCTGCCTGACATGATCGATCCGCATTCAGTCGACGACATCGCCGCGAAGCTCGAGATGCTCACTGATGATGCGCGCTATGCCGAATTCGTATCGAGATTCGGCGAGCTCTCATTCGATCAGACATGGGATGATGTGCTGCGCGAGCATTTGGCGATATTCAAGAAGATTTTACCGGCTTGAGGGCCAAAAGCCACGGGTCGACGAGCGGGAAAATCCCGTTATAATGGGCCGACAACTATGCGCATTCTGATGATATCGACCGACCGGACGGCTTTCGAGGAGGGCTCCCCGACCCGCCGCCGCATGGAGACATACGCCAAGGCGGTCGGCAATCTCGATATCGTAATATTCTCGCTCAGGAAAAATGGCCTGAAGCGCGTGGATGCCGGCCCGCTCTCGATGTATCCGACCAATTCGTTCTTCCGACTCTTGTATGGATGGAACGCGTTGCGCGCTCCCTATGTGCGCGAGCGCATCGATGCCATCACGGTGCAGGATCCGTTCGAAGTCGGACTCGTGGGCCTGATACTTTCTCGGCGGCTGAAGGTGCCGCTGCAGATGCAGGTGCATACGGATCTCTTCTCGCCTGCTTTCAAGCAGCATTCCTTCCTCAACCGCATACGGCTCGTGATCGCCAAGATCGTCCTGCGCCGTGCCGACCGCATCCGTGTAGTATCGGAGCGCATACGCCGCGGCGTCGAGCTCCATGTGCGCGAGGAGACGCGCAAACAGATATCGGTCCTGCCGATCTTCGTCGACATCGATCATTTCAAGAAGGCTGAGGCGCCGCGCGAGCTCGCGGAGCGATTTTCATCCTTCAAGAAGAAAGTGCTCGTCGTCTCGCGACTCGAAGCGGAGAAGAACGTGGCATTGGCGATACGTTCGTTTGCCGACGGTGCCCCGAAGGATGCGTGCCTCATCATCCTCGGCGACGGGCGGCAGCGCGCGGCGCTCGGAGAGCTTGCCGCGGGACTCGGCGTCCGTGAGCGCGTCTTCTTTGAAGGCCGCTCCGACCCCGCGCCGTACTATGCGCTGGCGAGCCTCGCGCTCGTGCCCTCGCTCTACGAAGGCTATGGCATGACGATCATCGAAGCCTTGGCTGCACGCGTGCCGGTCATCGCAGGCGATGTCGGCATCGCGCCGGAGGCGGGGGCATCGATATTCACCGATTCGAGCAAGTGGCCCGGGGCTATCCGCGAATCATTGGCGAAACCCGACAAGCAGGGCGTCTTGATATCTTATCCGTACACCGGATGGGACGCGTACGTGAGCGCGTGGCGCAACGACATCGCCGCTTGCTTGCCGATCACGCGCCGTCTCGCCGCCTATGCGGCCAAGAAGCCGCGCATCGGATTCATCGGCCAGGGCTTTATCGGCAAGAGCTATGCCGACGAGTTCGAGCGCCGCGGCTTCACGCATACGACCCGCTATGCGCTCGAAGAGCCGTATCGCCAGAATAGGGACAAGATAAGGGAGTGCGACATCACCTTCATCGCCGTGCCGACGCCGACCACGCCGGAGGGTTTCGACGCTTCGATCGTCGAGAACAGCTTGGCGCTCATCGGCAAAGGCAAGATCGCCGTCGTGAAGTCCACCATCTTGCCGGGGACCACCGCGCGCTTCCAGGAGAAATATCCCGACATCATCGTCCTCTATTCGCCGGAGTTCCTCTCGGTCGCCACTGCCGCCTACGATGCCGCGCACCCGTTTTCCAATATCGTCGGCATGACCCGCGATACGCCCGAGCAAATGATTGCCGCAGAGGCGGTCCTCAGCATCTTGCCGGAGAGCGGCTTCGCGCAGGTCTGCATGAGCACCGAGGCCGAGATCATCAAATACACGCACAACTCGAGCGCCTATACGCAGATCATCCTCTTCAACCTCATGTATGATCTCGCGGCGAAGCTAGGGATGGGCTGGGACAACATCCGCGATGCCGTCGAGGCCGATCCCTTCATCTCGCGCCGCTACGCGCGGCCGGTGCACAAGAGCGGCCGCGGCGCCGGCGGATTCTGCTTCATCAAGGATGTCGCAGCCCTGCGGCGCGAATACGAGAAGGTGCTCGCCGATGACAAGAAGGGAAGCGCGTTCTTCCGCGCGATGGAGGCGAAGAACATCGAGCTTCTCGAGAATTCGCAGAAGGACCTCGATCTGCTCGCGGGCGTCTACGGGGAAGACCACTCCCAGCTATGAAGCTTCTGGTGTTGACCCAAGCAGTCGACACCGACGATCCGGTCCTCGGATTCATGCACCGATGGATAGCGGAGCTCTCCAAGCATTATGAGCATGTCGAGGTGATCTGCCTCAAGGAAGGCAAGCATGACTTGCCCCTCAATGTCACGGTGCACTCGCTCGGCAAGGAGACAGGGCGTTCGCGCATCAAGTACGTCCTGCGATTTTATAGATACATCTGGAGCCTCAGGCGCAAGTACGATACGGTCTTCGTCCATATGAACCAGGAGTACGTGCTTCTCGGCGGCATCTCTTGGCATCTCTGGAGAAAGCCGGTCGTCCTCTGGCGCAACCACAAGCTCGGCTTCATCTCGACGCATGTCGCGGCCTCCTTAGTGCGGACGATCTGCTACACGTCGCCCTCGGCGTACGTCGCGCGTTTCAAGAACGCGATGCGCATGCCCATCGGCATCGATACGAAGACGTTCGACCGAGCGCCGGAACTCGCGCCTGCCGGCTCCATTCTCTTCCTCGGGCGCATCGACGGCGTGAAGCGGCCGATAGACTTCGCCGATGCGCTCAAGCGGCTCCTCGCTGACGGATTCGACGTGCACGCCGATGTCTACGGAGATCCGACGTATCCGAACGATCCTTTTTTCGGCACGTTCAAGGTCGCCATCGCACCGCTCGAATCGTCTGGCAGCCTCGTGCTCCATCACTCGATACCCAACACCGAGACACCCGCCGTATACGGGGCGCACGGCATCTACGTGAACCTCACGCCTTCAGGATCCTTCGACAAGACGATAGGCGAGGCGATGGCCTGCGGATGCATCGTGGTCGCCGCCAACGATGCCCTGCGCGGGGTAATTCCCGATGCGCTGATAGTCGATCCGGCCGACCGCGAATCGGTCGCCGCCGGCATCCGCGCCGCCCTGATGCTCACGGGCGTCGAGCGGCTCGCCATAATGCAGGCATCGCGCGAATACATCGAACGCCAGCATTCGCTCTCGCTCCTCACCTCTAAGCTCGTGGATGTGTTGCGGAAATGACCTCCCTATATATCCTATGGGATTTCCGCTTGCGATCGGCAAGCGCATATATCCCTACAGCCGCTAGCGTGAGGAGGTACGGCTCGGCAGGGATGCGATAGCGCGAGTCCGACATAGGGCCGGTGAGTCCGGCGAAATAAAGGACGAGTACCGCGAACAATATAACGGTGAACTTCTTACGCCAGAGTACGACACCGGCGATGGCGGCAAGCGTGACGAGCGACCAGAATACGATCTCGAGCCCTACTGGCGCGATCGACAATGCCGCGCTTATGAAAGTGCTTGCGCTTTGCGGATGCCGCAGCTGTCCGAGGCTGCCGAGAAGCGAGAGCGTCGTCGGTGCAAAGAAATCCTGGTTGTCGCGCAGCTGTGCCGCACTCTGCTCATAACTCGCGATGCTGCTTGAGACGAAGAAGGGGATCGTGTTGACCGCATCGAAGTATGCGTACCGTATCGGATCGGTCAGGATGAAGTGTGTCGCGGCCTGTTCCTCGTAGTTGAGCGGATCGCTGCCGGGCGGCGTTATTGCAGCGATTTCGGCCGCAATCGTCTGATCGCCCGCCGCGAATATCGGGTCGCCGCAATGACGCATCACGAGTATCGCGGGCAGCTGCTGGGGTGC